>Ga0232122_1000006_pt1 | contig 37101 bp, 1 predicted proteins | sample 011ome_28_FD_181512 | JGI IMG/M metagenome (GOLD analysis project Ga0232122, IMG submission 181512) | Metatranscriptome of coastal salt marsh microbial communities from the Groves Creek Marsh, Skidaway Island, Georgia - 011501CT... | ecosystem: Environmental > Aquatic > Marine > Intertidal zone >...
CACGCCCATCAAAGCTTAAGCTTTCTTGCGCTTTATAACGTAACAAAAGTAAACTACCATAACAGTTTACGCGTAGTACTTTAACGTAGCTACCGCTGCTCACCGTGAATTAGGACGCGTCTTCTCTGTTTTCTTCCGAAAAAAAAGAACGCGCGCGAATAGGATTTGAACCACACCGACGAAAGAGAAATCGAAGGCTTCGTGTTCAAACAAGTAGAAAAGGCGACGCAGATCTCCTCCTCTCTCTTCGCGAGGACGACGATAAGGGAGTGAAAACAAAAAGCTTTTCACTTTCCTTCTCTTCTTTAGGAGATCTGATCCTCTTTTGGATCGGTAGTAGATAGAAATATACCAGAGCGTACACAAGATCAGATCAGATCAGATCGTCTTCGCTCTCGTAGAGAAGTAGTTTTGTAGTGTGTATACACACACACACGTACTAGAAGAAGAACTCTTTCCGACGACGACGACGTAAAACGACGCGATAAGAGGAAGATGAGTTTTTTTAGCAAAAAATTTAGCAGCAAAAAGAAGGCGACGACAAAATTCTTCGTCTTCTTCGCGCTCGTCGCCTTGTGCTCGTCCGTTGCATTCGGAGTGAGCGGCGCGCCATCACAGAAGGCGCACCGCTACGGTTCGGATGATTTGACTCGCGAAGGCTTTTCGGACGCGACGAGAGCTGACAATCGTGAGTCGCTCAGCTCTGACCTGCCTCGCGTCGAAGATTTCGGCGGAGAGGATTCCTCCTCCTCCTCCTCGGCGGCGACGACTGATGGCGACGTGCACGTCGTCTCTTCGGACGATGTCAAGGTTGTGAGAAGAGGTGCTGGGTCGAGAACGCTGAATGAATTCACGGAAGACGGTCACTTCATCAGTCCGTTGTCTCCCGAAGTCATTGGTTGGGAAGAGGATGCCGTCGACGAAGCGTTGGCGTTTTATTCTCCTCAATTTTACGAGGCGTTTTATTCGTTTTACGACTTTTACTCGTTCTACGACTTTTATGATTTCTACGATCAAAAAGTCGACGCTGAGTTTAAGGAGTTTACTGGTCCAGACGGAGGCATCTTGCAGCTTTGCGAAATTGCGGTTTCTCCTGCGATTGGTTCAGATAAGGGAGGCACGAAAGTCTCCATTATGTTGTCCGGTCACGTCGCGCGGGACCACAACTCGTTTTACTGTAAGTTTGGCGAACAACCAGTCGAAGCCATGAGCGCTCAGATCATGGAGGAATCAGGTGTCCTCGTCATTGTTTGCGAAGCACCGCCTATGGAGGACGACGAGGACGTCACCTTGCGCATTTCGTTGGATGGATCTTTGTATTCCGTCAACGGCGCGCAGTTTCATTACCACTCAAAGATGAGCGTCGCGGATGTCAAACCATCCGCGCCGAAAGTTTCCGCTGAGGGCGGAACTGCCATTCGTTTCACTTTGGGCGACTACATGTTTGGTCCAGGTTTTGATCCCAGCTCTGTCACGGTGCCGTCGGCGTGCTACTTTGGTTCCATGAGAGTGGATGGCGAGTTTGACGCCATGAAGTCCCAGCTGACTTGCCTCGCGCCGTCTTTGAAACAAATTACAAAGACGTCGTCGAGTGCGAACGTGGAGCTTCGAATATCCTTGGATGGGCAAATCTTTTCGGATGAGACGGTTATGGTCCGTTACGGCTCTGGAAAATCGTCTTTGAGTACGATCACGGCGCCGAAGCAATTCAATAATTGGTTCGATATCATGCAATTCGACTACCTTCCGTTTCACCCGGAATATTGCGTGTTCTTTGAAAACGGCGATTTTGCCTCCTTGGCTGGTATTGCGGTTACTCCTGGCGTTATCGAACCTCCGTTTTACTCCGGAACGTTCGAATACTTTGTCTTGTTGACCGTAGATGACTTACCAGACATGAGAGTCGCGTTGACTCCAGTCGCCACTCAACCGGACGCGACCATTCGCATCGGTGGATTATACGGGAAGCAAGTGAGATCTGGCGATACTTTTCGAATTGGCGTTAGACTCGGCGAGAACAAAGCGTTGATTGTAGTTACCTCTCCAAACGGATTGTCCACCCGCACTTACATTGTTACGGTGTATGTGTTGATGGACGAAGAGGAGGGCGCTTCGCTCGGCGATATTCAACTCGATCGTGGCGAGCTCGAACCCTCGTTCATGCCGGATGTCTTCAAATATTCGACGTTCTTGGATTCTACGAATCATAGAATTGGTATTACTCCGCACTCGCTCTCTGGAAACGACGTCAAGATTTGCAGAATCACGACTGGTTCCTCCGAGGAGATGAAAAGAATGTGGGCGAGAAAACGCATCCGCAAAAATTTTTACGATAACGCCTTCGCTTGTGAAACTGTAAACTCTGGAGAAAAAGGTTACATGCGACTCGAAGATGGATTCAACTTGATTCAAATTCGTGCTAAGGATGGCCGAAACACCGCGGTCTACGAACTCCTTGCTTACAAAGAGCCAGGATTTGACGACGGTTTCTCTTGCGACGGATTCGCCGAAGCTGGTCTCGTCGATACCATCACTCATTCTTTGAATGTCGATATTGATTACTCGTTATTCAGCGACCCCACGACGCAATTTTACTCAAATTTCTTGGCAGATTTGATCGACGTGTTGACGTGTAACGCGCAGTTGTACCTCGGCGATGCGTCCGTTACTTCGGCATCCTTCACGATTAATTCCGTGACGGCTGATCGTAGCGGATACACCGATATTTCGGTTACGTTCTCTGCTCCCATCGGAGCTTTGACTTCGTCCTACAGGAGTCAAGCGCGCGAAAATTTGCAGGTTTTCTTTTCCAATTGCGCTTCAGTTTCCGTCATGAATCTTCAAGCGTACGACTGGTCGACGAATTCCATTTCTATTTCTTGCGAGGAAGGAACGGTTATTATTCCTCTCGATCCGTACAACGCGTTTGCGCTACCGGATATTCAGGTCAAGGAGGGTTCGCTCGGATATGCCACGGCAGATACCCGAGAAAGCACGGCTGGTCGCTGTCAAGGCGGTCCAGAACGCTTCGGAGTCATCCTCAATCGCACGTCTGGAACGACGGGTTGCGGGATGTGGGAGCGACCAGTGGGGACGATTTTGAACAAGCCAATTTCGAGCACTGGTTTCGCTGAATTTTACATGGGAGGTTCGGACACGTGTTCCGGCGAAGTCGGCTTTGACTTCGCGACGCCAATTTACAAAGCAATTGCGAATCCGGCGGCTTCGATCGAAACGTTGATGAAGAACCCGTCGCTTTACAAATCAGGGCCGGGGGCCACTGTTTGGTACAGACTTTCCGACGCCGATGGTCGAAGCCAAGTCCAACTCAGTGGTTTAACTGTTTCTATGACTTTGAACTTAAACGGCGCGACGACGAAGGGCGAATGTGAAACTCCAAGCTCCGTAACCGGTGCCGGCGTTTGTAGAGTGGAAGCGGTTTCAGAATGGTTTTCCACTACTAACGAGCAAGTTGGACAAGCGACAATTTCCTATCAATACGATTCGGTCACTTACGGAACGAGTCTTACCCAGCAGTTCACTTTGAAGAAACACTATGAACACGATGCGGTTTCTGAACCTACTATTATTTTGGAAGCACCAAAATATCCTGTTTTTGAAGGAGAAGAAAGTGTCGTTGAAGTCTTTGTCAACACTGGAGATTACGGCTTATACGCTGGAGATTTCGAAATCTTGATCAGCGACGCTGGAAACGGAGAGCAATGGGATTCTACGTTTGAATACGTTGGGTTCACGTCGAGCGGTATTTGGCAAGCGAAGGCTAGCGAAGCCATTCCAGGTTATCTCATCTCGGTTGTCTTTTTATCTCCTTCGACAAATGTTCTCGAAGAAGAGACGAAAGGTACGAAGTTAAAGATCGGAGAGATAACGCTCAGGCAAAAGATCACGTCGTACACGAGCTCATTCGGTACGTACGCGTGTGTTGCTGGAAGCTCCTGGTTTGACTGTGACCAAGGATTGTTATCAGCCACCGTTAGGCAAATGGCAAACTGGGGCTTGCGCACTTACGTTCCAACGGGAACTGCGAGCGTCGTAAATTCGTACTCTCGCAGTGCCCCTTCGGGTGGCTTAGAACCCGGATTGGTGAGTTCTACGAAGCAAGTGAAGATGTATTCAGCGATCGGTCAAACTGACTTGGTCAATGCGTACCCCATCACTTCGGAAGGTACGTCCACGAGCATCGTGACTTACGTTGTTTGGTCTTCGCCGAGCACTTCGGATGCCGTCCTTAAACCAAGTTCGTGCTCGAGCAGCACCGGCTCCTCAACTGCATTCACCTTGGCCGTCAGCTCTTCGGGTTGCGACATTACCATCGACGAAACGCATACCGGACACGGCAACTTTTCGATCACCACAACGAGTGGAAGTTTGAGTTCTTCTACCTCGCTCAACGTGTACTACCCGCTTGAGTCTGAAATTGTCGTCACCGATGCTGTCTTGAACCCGATCAATTTACCATCAATCACAAATACGATTGCAACTTACAACGAAACGTCGAACACGACGTCTTATGAAACTTCGATTACTTATCCGTCGTGCTCGGAGAAACTTTGGCAGTATGCAGATATTAAGGCGTACGTGACATTTGGCGGTGATAACTTAGAATCAATTTACAACAACGACGTCACCTGTTACACCTCTTTTCAAGTGGAAGATTCCGAAGATTCCGTAGCGGAAGCAGTTTCCCTCTCAAAGACGCGAATTACAGTGAACGAAGCGTATGCGTCGACGATCGAAAAAGTTCCGGAAATTGTGGAAGTTTATGACGAATTGACGAATACGACATCTAACGAAACTATCACCGCGTACCCAGAAGTTGGGGATGTTATTGTTTCGTTTGCGAGCCCGGCCATTTCAAGCATTTTGAACGCGACGGCAATCGTGACCGTGAGCGCCGTGGACGATTACGTCAACGTCACCCAGTTGCTAGGGGCTGTCGTCACTGGTACGGAACTTTTGAGCACTCCTGCCGGGGTTGCCATTGGTGCTGATTCGGAAGTGGCCGTGAGCGTCGAGCTCAAGCACGACTTCAAAAATGAATTAGATCAAGGTCAGATATGGGTTTGGGCGCACTTCACGGACGGGTCGACGAGGTACATCAGAAAATCCGATGGTTTGGACATCTCTGTCGCGGTAAATTCAACGAATGACTTGTCAGTCGCGGAGAATGTCAACGGTACATCTGACTTTCAATTAACAATTCCAGTGAGGGCAACTTCTGTTGATTCGCTCGTTGATGGTTCGTTATTGAAACCAATTTGGACGGTCTGCGAGACCCCGTACAACGTCTCTGGAATTATTCCGACTTTGGTTGACCTCGCGGTTCCTATTTCTGTCGAGTTTTCCGCAAACACGAACAGAATCACGCGACGAGGAGACGGTGCGAGTGAACAACCTATCGCAATTCCCGTTGAGGCTGTACTGACCTACACTATCAACTACGACGACGGATCCTCCAAGAATTTTATTCTCGATGATCGTGCGAATTTCACTATTTCGACGGGTGAAGATTTGGCGGATGTGATCAATGGCGTCGTCGTTCCTAAAACCGATTCTAACGGGATCGGAACGATCACGGTCAGCGCGTCGTTGCCTGAGTATGCTCCGGAGCTCGGCACTGCAACAGTATCCATGACTTTGGTCATTCTCACGGATGTTGATATGCGCACTAATCCTTTTCCAGCTTACTCAGGCTCAACGTCATACGAGACGACGACGCTTCACAAAGTTGCGTGCACTGAGTACTACCAAAGTCTCGAGGCTTCCTTATCCGCAACCTTGTCGGATGGATCTGTTTTCGACATTTCTAAGTATGGTAACTACGCTACCTCCGATGTTTCCATTGGTCTCGTGTACGGTGCCGACAGCACTGTTGGTGGTGCAGGTGTTGGAGCCAACTTTGCGCGCGGGATCTCGGCGAGTACTTTTGATATGACGTCCAGTTTCGGAAGTGGTGAAAAGGCTTTCTTAGTTTCTCAAACGATCACGGTCACAGATACTCGCATCAGCATCGAATCCATTTCGCACGTAACGCAGTGGGATTCCGGAAATGCATTCGTTGCCTCATTTGGGACCTCTAAAGAAGTCCGAATGAAGGTTGTCTTCAGCGACGGAACGATGTTTGAAGACATTTTGGACCAAGACATTCCCGTTTCTGCACTCGTTGAGCTCTCCTCGAGTGCAGACGAAGTGATCAAAGTGGTTTCTTCGTTCGTTGAATTAAAGGCGAATTACTACAAAGCTGTCACTTTGACTGCTTCGAGTATTTGCTCCGCTGCTCTTAACGCGAACAACGAGCATCCGACCGTCACGGGAACTGATGAAGTGTATGCGAATCTTTTAGCGGACTTGTACGATCTCGATATCGGTGCAAACACTGGAATTCCTTTGCCGCCGAAATCCGCGGGCGAGTTGTTTGAAGTTGCCGTCAGAATCAATACGGGCGATGAAATCCTCGTTGGTGCTCAGCTGAAAGTTAACTTTGACGACACTTACATCAAGGCTGTGAGTGCTGTCGTAGGCAGCGACTGGCCATCTTACTTCCAAGAGACGATCAATTATCCTTCAACTTCGGCTTCGATTCTTATTTCTAACACTGAGTCTACCGTTACGGGTTCGGCGACTGAAGTAGCGATAATTACGTTCGAAGTCGTCACGGATCAGGCTGTCGTGACTGAACTGGAAGTTGATGTTCAGTCTTTCATTCACAGAAATGAGTTTGACTCGACTTCTAAAATTCCATTTACATCTCCGAGAAGTGTGACCCAAATTGCCTTGAACTCTGCGTCTCGTCGAAGAACGTTGCTTTCCAACGTCTCGCGTCGTAAAATGCTTCAAACAGCTGATGATTGCGTTTCGACTGGTGTTACTGTCAAAAAGGGAACTATTGGTGTTGATTGCTATCCGCGTGTTTTTGGAGACGTGAACGGCGATTGTCTGTTCAACTTGGATGATGCTATTGTAATTGAATATCACTTGTTGGGCCAAACCGTGAATGGGATCGATTATAAGGATCTCTCCATTTTCTCCCAGTGGCAGCTCATGCAAATGGACGCTACGTTGAACTACCTAGATCCAGATTACGATCGAGTAGCGGGCGGCTGTAAGTTGTGGAACGGTGAGGAGAACTCTACCAAAGTCTGTCCCACGGCTGTCGATGGCTCGTACCTGAAGAAGGCAACTGGAGTTTACAAATTCCTCGCTATGTTTTCGACTTACGAAATTGTGACTCCAAAATTGAATAACGAATATTCGTATTTGACGGTGACGGCGAGGGTGTATGACCCAATCTTTGATCCTTTCAATATTGCTGGTTTGAATGGTGATTCGTGCGCTTTGGGCTATTTGCCATCAACTTCTCGTACGGTTGTCGGTGAATTGGATAACAGTTTTCTTGGCGATTACACGCATTACGCATATCAGCCTGCATATGGCGATGAGAGCTACGGCGACTCGTACTCCAAAGTTTTTATCGAGTATGGACGCACGGATGGCCGAGTGTTCAATAACTCTGACATGACGATTGTCATGGGCGAACGCTGGGGAACACTGTATAATCAAACGTTGGATGAATCGACGGTGAAAAACAACGTGATCACGAAAGCCTCGCAAACGAATGTTGGGACTTATGTTGTTCAAACGAAAGGTAACGAGGAGAACAACTACGCATTCAACTACGAATGGAACGAAGATGCTCCCACTGAGAGTGTTGCTGGCGTGACGATCATTATTCAAAATTATGCCGCAGATGGCTCTGACCTTGGGACGCACTATCCATTCTATGGCACTTCGGAATATCCGTACAACGTGTCTGGTTACGAGTTTGATCCTATCGCCCCGATTTCGATTCAACCCGCCGGTGATGGTCTCTTACTCGCGGATTTCGAAGTTTCTATGACGACAACTGCGGACTCCCCGGGATTACCATCAGGGACGACCAAGCAAAATGAGCCGAAAGGATATTACTCCAGAGACTTCTTTGCGTTCAACAATAAGGCACCAGGATCTACTGGTAGCCTGAAACTAACTGTTGGTAGCGACGACGCGTGTTCTACCGAAAGCTTAACGAATATTGAAGGTCAAATATCTGGCGAATACACTACTGCGCGAGACAGAGCATCTGAAATGTCTGTCATTCTGAAAAACCCGACAGTGGAAATAGGCGAGCCAATTTTTCGATTGCGCTACCAGTTGCGCGACGCCAACGGACGTCCGCAGATATTGACGTCAGGAATTTCTGTAACGTTCAAACTCACTTCCCCTGATGGCTCTGAAGAGGTTTTAACTGCTTGCGGTTTGCCCAGTGCCGTTTCCGGTGGCGGTGACTGCGAGACCACGATCAGCTCCGACTGGTTTCCGGCTTCAAGTTCGAGCGCGTGGAACTCCGACGTAACTTTTGACATTGAAATGTTGTTGAAGTATTCAGATGAAATTATTGCAACGTTTGCATCCTCTGGCACTTTGGTGAGACCACCGTCTAACGATGACCACCAGATCACCATGGTGAACAACCCACACGTTTACATGCAATTGAGATACTCGCCGGTGTACGCTGGTAGAGTGGAGACTTTTGATTTATACGCTGCCACTGATTCACAAGCGTTGATTTCGTATATGGTTACGTTAGAGTGGAACACAACTTACTTGTCGTACAACTACTTCAGTGTGAATTCTGAATTATTCAGCCCGTCTCCTATTGTTCAAGCGGTTGGAACGAACTCAGTTCGTATCGTATCTGTTGGCTTGAACGTGACAAAATCGTTCTCCGATACAAGTGGTTCCGCCGTTTATTTGGGGACGGTGGGATTTATTGTCGCGGCTGATGCTCCCATTGGGAAAGCTGAAATGCCGTTGTGGGGTACCACGAATGCCCTCGTCAACGAGGGTACTCGGGAATACGTTGTCAATGAAGAAATGCAATTTGACCACTTGTACGGAACGTCTTCGTTTGGTTCGCTTTTGGTTGGCCAAAAGACGCGCACGGGAATGTACGCCTACATGGATCAAGCGGAAATTCTCAATACTGCCTACTTGACTGGCACGACGCAAGATCACTTCCTTACTGTCATGAATGTTTGGAACGTCGGTTCCGACACTCAAGTTACCGATATGGTAGATTGTGGTTCCAGCGCATCTTTTGCGGCGCAAGCCATCGATTCAATTGGTGGCTGCTCCGTTTTGATTTTGCCAGGCTCATCTGATGGGTACAAAAATATTCAAGTTTCCGCCAGCGTCGGGGACTACTCAGCTGTGGTTCCTGTGACGGTTTGGTTTCCACTTGATGTGGAAATAGCTGTTGCTCAGCCAGTTTTGCACCCTATTTCTGGTGCTTGTGCTGTCTGCAGTTTCACGGATTGTGTCAGTCCGCTGTATCAAACGTCCTCGATTCGTACTCTTGTCACGTATGGCGGTCAATTCCTGGACCCTGTCTCCGGTGTTGATGTCACGTGCTCCGTCGCGTACGAGTCATCGCGGTCTGAAGTTGCCGCAGTTACTGGAGCGACTTTAACTGGTACTAATCCAGGATCAAGTATTATAACGCTTTCTAATTCTAGATCTTCGGCTTTCGCTGAAGTCACCATTGATTCGACTGAAGTAACCGTGGCAAATTTGGAAGCTTTGCTTCCGAACTTGGCGCAATGGTCAGCTATTACGGCGCCGGAAGCCCAAATCGACTACAGCGTTAATGTGAAAGCAACTTTGGAGCAATCTCTCACGGCTGCTGGCGAAGGTGGTCCATTATATTTCATGGCCACGTTCAGCGATGATACTACACAGTATCTCACCAAGGATATGGGTATTTCGGCCGGTATTTCTACCGCTGACTGCTTCGATAACAATGGTGGGGTAACCAGTTGCGCTGATTCTGTGAAAATTGTGACTGATGAGGACGTCATCAACGCTTACGTTGCTCCAAATGCAATAAGTATCTCGACTGAATCTGCAATCACAGCGCAATGGTCCAATATTTGTAATCAAGAAGTGATTTATTCTGGCGTTGGGAACGTAACAATTTCTTTGTCACCAGTTGCGGCTATCTTTGTCAATGCAGATACTAGATACATCACGGACTCTTCGTCCAGTGCGAAAGATCCACCAGCTAGCATTGCAACTTCCATTCAACTTACTGTTGCTGTCAGATACGAAGATGGAAGCGTGGTGGACTTCACCAATGATGCGGACAGACCGCCATCATTCAGTGTTTCCATGGGTACCGATATTGCCCAGGTTTCATCTACTGGTGAAGTCACCGTTTTACCCGATGGTCCCAAACAAGGAATGTTTCAGATTCTCGTGACCATTCCAGGTTACACCGAAGCGGAGGGCGTCCGTGGCTCCGCAACCTTTTTCGCAATTGATATTGCCGATGATGGTTTACAGACAGAACTTGCACCGTGGCCGACATACTCTGGCGCTTCTTCGCTCGGAGATAGCGCTGAGCTTAAAGTCATTCAGTGCAGTGGTAATTACACCGCCGTCTCTCTTTCTTCGAAACTCGTATACACCGACGATAGTTCGATCGACATTTCTTCTCTCGTAACCGTAAGCTCCAGTGATTCTAGCATTGCTTCAGTTGGACTTGTAGATGGGACGTATGTAGTATACGGTAAGTCATTAGGAACTGCTATCATCACTACTACTTACGCGGGCAAAACTGATTCGGTTTCAGTGACCGTTTCGTCGGAAATGCTGAGAGTTCAAGCCATGGAGCTCATCACCGGATTTCCGGCTGATGCGACTTTCACTGGCGTCGTCAAGACCGAAACGCAACTCTCTGCGAAAATAACGTTCGAAGATGGGACAATTATACCGGATGTCACGGTGCGTCCGGAGTTGCTTGACACATTGCTGCTCTGGTCAACCTCCGTAACTTCCGCGATTGAAGTTACAAACACTGGCAGAGCAATTTTGAGTGATAACCATTACGAGTCCATCACCCTTGGCATTACCGTGCAGTGCCCTTTCAACTCATCCTCAATTCTCGCGGACACAGATGCATCGGAAATGGTTTATGCCAACCTGAAACCCGAGATTGGGGATGTCGATATAGGCTTAACTTCCGGTGTACCGTTACGACCAAGCGTGTTTGGAGATGCTGTGGTCATTCCTATTTCGGTCAATACAGGTGAAGCGTCACTCGAGTCTTTTGTGATTGAGATTGAGACTACCGCAACTGACTTCACAGTAACAGATTGCACTGTTTCCAACGAATGGTCAAAGGAAATTTTTATTTGCAACATTGATACTGCGAGTGGGAAAATTTCTCTCGTCGGTAGTGCTGTTCAAGAAGAACTCATCGGGGAAGAGGCTGAGATCGCGTCAATAACGTTGTCTACTTTGTCCACTGCGACCACCAGTCTTATTTACACTCAAGTTTCATCTATTGTTCTTTCTGACGGAGCCACGTATTCAAACGAAGCTTCGGTAGCTGGAACGACTTACGTTAAGTTGAATGGTGCGAGACGTCGCTCTTTGCTCTCTGTTGGTGCTCCGAAAGACTGGGTGAACTCCAACGTCAAAGTACCAGCTCAGCACATGGCAGTGGTCCCAGCGACCACCAAATCTCCTGACGAAAAGCGAGCTTCGCACGAGTATTTAGCAGCTGAGAAGCGCTCCAGAAGCGCGAAACGTACGCTCCTCCAAGACTTTACGTGCTCGACGAATGTGCAAGGTGATGTTAATGGTGACTGTAAGTTCGACGCAAACGATTACCTCGCTCTCATGCGTTGGATTGCTGGCTCGGATGAATACACGAATCTTACTTCGACCTTGGGCGATGCGGACTCCTTCCAGCGCAAACAAGTTGATCCTACTATGGACTGGATGCGCGGTGAAGATTTCGACACATCTCGATGTGCAGTACATGGAGCTAGCGGATCACCATGCCCAGAACTTAGAGATGCGCAGTTTTTATTGAAGGTTCTTGAAGGGGACTACAGGTTCTTGTTCGCGACGTCCGTTGATGATATCATCGTCCTCCCTGAATCTCCGTACGATTCGCTTACTTTCCAGGCACAGCTCTTCGATTACGCTGGTACTGGTGTCAGCGGAGAATACACCAGAGTCCGCTTCGAATTTACTTCGACTAACGAGACATATTTCGCGAATGCTGCCATGAGTTTTGCCGAGGCTGAATCATATATTTCAAGCGCAGATGGCGAATTACCGGTGCGCTATGCCGTTGAAGCTCCTATGTCTTCTGCTGGTTTGTTTTCCGTGACAGCCTCGGGCCCAAGCGGAGAATTTGCAAAAGAAAACATTACCGTTGCACTTGTCGTGGAGACGTGTGAATCTAAATGCGCTTCAAGCTCCGTCGGTTCTACGAGCGCCACGATCTTCCCATACACTGGTGTATCGCTTGATCCTCACATGTCTGCGCTTGGGTATACGTACACTCCGGTGCTTACGTTTGAAACCCCGGACCCCATCGCTGGTGCGAATGAAGACTCTTACGTTTCCGCGCTCCAACCGCAGATTATTTCCGATGATTATCAAATATCTGGAGATGGTTTTGGCATTGGCTCGACCACCTACGCGTCATTGGGTGCATTCTCTCGCGAATTCGGTATTTTCGTTCCTGGATCAACAACCACCACGAAAAGCGTTTCCGCCAAGCTGATGGCTGATCGATGTGGAGACTCCACCCCAACTGGTTTCACTGAAGCATCCGCTACAATTGCAATCTCTCGTCGTCCGGTGTCTTCTGTGAAGTTAATTGTTCTAACGAGCACGGTGTATCCAGATACAGCGAAATTGCAGGTGAGATTTCAATTGATGGACGCCACGACTGCTGGCACAGTTTTGCAAACTGGATTGTCGTTACGCCTGTCGGCAACGTTATCGGAAGATGCAACCTCTGTTGCCTCCATCGGTTGCGCCTTGCCTTCGCTCACTACTGGCGTTGGATCTTGTGAACTCGATGTTCCGACCGCGTGGTTCCAAGCCGACGAAGTTGTTTCTATGAAAGCGCAGCTGCTCTTCCGATACGGTATTGAGGATTCCTCGACATCGTCCATCCTTTCCGTCCAGCTTGCGAACTCTGCGACCTATGTTGCGCTTCCCTCGACTGGTGGTGTCATCCTTGAGATGCCGAAGTCCCCTCGCTTCAGCGAGAACGAACTCACAGTTCCAGTTTCAGCGAATACGGGCGGCTTTCCGCTCGGAGCATGGAGTGGTAGTTTGAAATACAATACCACAGTTCTTCGATTTGACTCTTTCACTACTTCTACCGGATACAACTCTGCGGCTGTTGGATTAGAAAGAAACAGCACGGAAGGAATCGTCTCTATCGTTGTCGCTGGAGCTACCTCCAGCGCTACACTGGCAGATCTCACGGGTGACGAAGTCATTTTGGGCTACATCACGTTTACCATCAACAACGTACCGGTGGGAACCTACAACGACGTGGCTGCACTCAATGTTGATTCCTTGGTAACGATCGGTGGCTACACATTCTTAGAAAGCTTTGACGCGTATGTAACGGATGCACGAGGTGGTAGTGTCACAAACGCCCAACTTATTGTACTCGACACCAACGAGATTATCGGTTCCTACAGCATTGTTTCCAAGACTGAGATCGTCAATACGGCAGTTTTGGACACCACGAGGGCAATACAAGAGACGGAAATTGTTGGATACGCTGTGTACAGAAACCCAGACAATTACATTAAAAACGGAGGCGACGAAGTTATGCAAAGTGTTGAATGCTCTATAACGTCGAGTTCTGTACTTACCGTAGAAACGGGTAACTTGAAAATTAACGGTGTGGACGGGACGCAAAACGCCTGTGTGGCCAAAGTTGGAAAAACGAACGAAGCTGGTGCTGCTGCGGCATCTGTCAAATTGACCTCTGGGGACGGTGCACAGTTTGTCGTTTCATCTATCAGAGTCTGGTTTCCGAAAGTTGTGTCTTTAGAAGCACAAGATAAAGTATTGGCTCCGGTCGAGGATGTGTATTACGAGGATTGCAGTTCAGTGTATCAATACACCAACATCTCTGCGTTGGCAACATATGGCGGGAGTGGTTTAACTGACCAAGATGAAGTTGACATCACGTGTATGGTTGACTTGTACTTGAACAATACAGAAGGGGATGCGTTCTCATTTAGGGATGGCAGTACTACAATCGTAGAAACCAATGGCGTTGGTAAGGCGACAATTACTCTGATAAATTCGAATTTGGCAGTCGAGCCATCGGTGACTATCTCGGCAATTTCCGACCCTATCGGTATCGAGTCGCTTCGACCTGTACTTGTTTCCCGAGCTGAATTTACTTCCGAACAGTTTGATTCGCAGACTCCTTCCGATTTGAACGCAGATACATACGCTGATGTGTCTGTGAATATGATTCAAAAGTTGAATCGTAAGGGTGCGCAAGGCGCTATTGTTGTCTATGCCCGCTTTAAAGATAACAAAGTCAACGAACTTTCTCACCTGCCTGGCCTGACCGTAAGTACCGGTATCCGATACAACGGTTTGAGCATTATAAGCACGGCTGGCTCAGACAACACGGCCGCACCTTACTATGGAGAAATTGGAGATGTGAAAGGCGGTATGGAAGGCTATGATGTCATCCAGGCAAAGCTGCTTACGACCACCTGTAACGGTGCCGTAGGAGGTGAAGATATCATTTACGGCTACGGTGGTGTCGAGGCTGTCATCGCTGATCTCGAATATGTGAATTTGACTGCGAGTGCATCCAAGCTTACCTTTGAAGGTGATCTCTCTACGAACGCTCCTATGAATATCGGAAGTGTTGCTAACTTGGAACTTACTGGAACATACTCTGACGGTGATATTCAGAGTTTCACATCTTCAGCCACGTCTCAGTTTCTGATAAAACACCCTACCGGTCTCGATATCTACAACAATCCCACATACGTAACCAATCACTCATATGCTCGCGTATCTAACGATGGTGTGCTCACCATATTTGGTTCAACTGATGACACGAGCATCACCGTTATGGGCATTTGGACAGATGAGATGAAGACGGCGAAGGTGACGATTGACATAGTTAAACATATGAGCACGCAAACAGTGATGACTCCGTATCCGGCATTCACAGGAAGCAGCGACATTGAAAAACTGTCTTTGAACAAGATTGTGTGCACCAGTAGTTATCAACGAGCGATATTGAAGTCAGTTGCTACTTTAACGGATGGCTCAGTTTTTGATATCACCAGCGAAACATCTTACACAGCCTCTGACATATTCACATTGACCCAGTCCTCCACTTCTTCGGAGGTGATAATTGCTGCTGCTGGATCCACTACTGGAAATGCAGCTATTAGTAGCACTTTTGCCGAGTCTACCATTGAGACGACTTTTGCGCTTTCGGATACACCAGTAACGCTGACCTCTGTCCTCTTTGATGAAGATATTTGGGACGCGTCTACTTCTTTCATCGGCCTGGTAGACGCAACAAAATCTTTAGATGTACACATGTACTTCAATGATGGATCTCAGATTTCCAACGCGGTGTCTTCGGAAGAAGTGCAAGCAGTCTTCAACTGGGAAGAAGTAGTCAAATTCGACTCTACTTTGCCCTCTATCATTGAAGTCAGTGGAAGCACGGCGACTTTGAAGAACCAGTATTGGACTCGAGTTCTCATTTCTGCTTCTGCTGTTTGCGCTGATGGCAGTGTCGATTACCTCGTATCGGCAACTTCTTCGATTGCCCCGAATCTCTTGCCAGCTGAGAATGACGTTTCCTTGGGTGCGTTGACAGGCATTCCGTTTCCTCCGAAGATTAAAGACGAAACGTTCGACATTGAAGTTCGAATCAATTCGGGATCTGCGAATCTTCGAAGTTTCCAACTCGTTACCCAGTTTGATTCAAATATGATCGCAGCGACTGGTTGCACGGTAGGAGACGACTGGGCTCAATACGATTTTGCCTGTACCAGGAATAACCCGTCCACTGAAGTGCTCATGATTGGTACCGAGCCGCTTTCTACCGTAAGTGGTTCCTCCATTCACGTCGCTACGATTTCGTTCTCTGTGAAAACTTCCTTCAAGATTTTGGCTAAAATCAAAACCACAGTCCAGGTCTTGACTGTTGAGGGTACCGATGGTGCCGACATAACAGCAGCTGCCTTCGTTTCTAACATGACTGGTTCAGGTGATATCGCTCTTAACAGCTACTCTGGAAAGAAACGTCGTCGTCAATTGCTCGAGGATGGCTCTATCTCCGAAGTTTTGGAGGTGGAAATTGCCGTACTTCCTTCCCACATGAGATCACTCCTCCAAGATACTGATACCGAAGCAGTTTGTAATGGAGTCGGGACGTGCGCAAGTGGTGTTGATAGTGGATGTAAGTTTGGGGACGTCAACGGAGATTGTTCTTTCGATGTTTCCGACGTTTTAGCTCTTAAAAGAGCCATCATGGGCAAGAGCTACGATGCTGACTTCGATCTGAGCGTTTATAGCGATTGGCAGAGACAGCAAATGGACCCGAATCTTGACTGGTTGAAGTCTGGAGCTTACGTATCGCCAGACGCAGCAGATTCTCTGTACTTGCTTCACGCCTTGTCCAAAAAAGCTCGATTCATCGATGTCACGAATGGATTAACAAGCTATAAAGGGTTCTTGACATATGAGCCCGGAAATGCCACGGATGTACTCCTAGACATGGAAGTGAGAGTTTATGACGAAAGCTCTGAAGCTGCAACGTCTGATGATACAAAGGTACGAATCGAACTCAGTTTCGATGGTGGGTCCGATCCAAGTAACAACGATGCCATCACCTCCATTGGTACTAGAACTTCCGATTATTCCTCAATCGGTACAATCTACGAGGCCAGTGACTTGTGGACTGCAGCAACAGATCAAAGAGGCGTATTCAGACTCGTTTTGAAACCTCCTATTTTCAGAGATGGTTCGGCAAACTGGATTGGTGAAACCGATGTCGGTATTTCTATCATTATCGATACCTACAATGACTTTGGTAAGGATGATGAATATGGACAAGGAGGCAGTGGATCCACGGAAGAAGCTGAGAGAATTAAAGTGTTCTATGGGTCTGCCACGCCACCGCTTGATGTTACTTTCGGCGGCGGTTTTATTCCATATGTCAGCTTTGATTTGCTTGGTGTTGACCCGGTGCAATCCATTTCTCTGAAAGATATCACTATTGGTGGAGGAGAATTCGGCCTTGTTTCCTCATTGGATGAGACTGCGTCTGGATTTTCTACTTCGGTCCCCAGCTACAACGTTTACGTCAATGCTGACACTTCCACCGTACAATTGCTCACGTTCATTGACGATTCCTTGAGTTGCACAGCAGAGCAAATTGCCAGCGGTGATACCGACAATTGCTTTACGACTCAATCGGTCACTATCGATGGATCCGAAGCGTCTACGTGCAGTTTGCTGACGTGCTCTTACTTTTCGGAAATTTCACTCAACGTTGGCTCCAAGACTGTTCGAGTTACGGTATATTCAGCCACATCGGAAACGTTTTACTTGGTAACTTTCATTCGCCCAGATGTGCCTACATTTTCGAGCGTCACTCTGTCGAAGGGGCAAAATCAGCTGAATTTCTCTCCGAAAACGTTTACGTATTACCTCGAATACTCGTACGATAATAATGGCGAAGGTCTCACTTTTAAACCAATTGTGAATGGAGACACCACCGGGAGTGCAATCACATTTGTTTCCTCCGGCGGGTACGAATCTACTGCTTCTTTCTTGAGCGGATCCTCTCAAGGTATCGAGCTCTCAACTACAGATACGATTGTGGTTATGACGGTTACATCTTTAGATGAGACTGTAAAGAGCACGTATACATTCTACGTGGACGTGAAGGAATCACCATTCTTGTCTTCTCTTGATGTTATCGGCGAACAAATGGTTCCTGCGTTTACGGCAAGTTCTTACACGTACGCTGTAAACGTGTTAGCCACAGTCTCTTCTATTACTCTGTCTTCCATTGTTTCTTCAGATGTGCCGCATGTTTCCCTCACGGTTGCGGCGCCTGATGGAACTAAGTCAATAACGAGTGAATCTTCACTAACGACTCCAGTTGCGTTAGATTACGGCGTCAATGCTTTGCTCGTAACTGTTTCTGGCGCGGAGGGCACGACTGTATATTCCATTTCAATTACTCGAGCAGACGCTTCATCGGTCACCGCACTTGAAATTGGCAACTATAAATGGGAGTCAGATCCCACCACCTCGGACGGCAGTCCATCAGAAAGTCCCTCATTCACCGATCCGACTGCATTCTCGAGCAATACATATATGTATAATGTGGATGTGCCGCAATACGTGTACGAGACTTTGATCACAATCACGCCGTCTTCATCTTCCGTCCTGTTTGTTGATGGAGTTGAGGTAACGTGTGATCAAGCCGATGTGAGTTGTTCTACTTCTGGTGCATACGCGTTACCACTACGAATCGATGAAGGTTTGAGCACGCACACGGTGACTGTTGTTCCTACGGATGGTTCCGGCCTCTCCTCTATTACTCTGCAGTCAGTTGCTGAGGGTCAAAACGTGGATGGCGGTTCGACGTACACGTTCACATTTACGAGGCCATATACTCCGAAACTCACGAGTATCGCTGTCGTGGACTCGAGTGACGCAGCGATTTTACTTTCGCCCTCGTTTTCAACATCCGTTTACGTCTACCGGTCTACAGTCGCTGCGACAAAATCTGAATTAGACATCTCTGTGGCATTCCTTAAAACTGGCGATGTTCCAGTCTCTGATGCTTTCGTACAATATGGTAGTCTCTCACGTATTGCTTTCCCAGAAAGTGGGCGTTTGACTGTGCCAGTTGCGGAAGGCACGACGACTGCAATTACGATAACTGTGCAAGGAAGTCTTGCAATAGGTGGAGTCGAGTCTATTTACATGTACTATGTTACACGTGGCACGTTGCCAAAGTTAGACTCTTTGACCTTTTCCTCATCTTCTGTTACGCCAACCTTCTCAACGTCTCGTTACAATTACGTGGCTGCCTTGGGGAGCGCAGAGAACAGCTTCACTTACACCGTATCTAAAAGCAGTACCAGCTCTACGTGTCTAGTCAGTTTGAGTCAAGACTTCTCAACGTGCTTGACAAGTGGAGAAAACAAAACACACGACACTACGGGTGTTACGGAAGATATCGGAGCACTGAAAATTTATGTGAGGGATTTGAGTAACTTGAACGTCGTGAACGTTTACACAGTTACCTTTACAAAAGAGGCACTCCCAACTTTGAATACTCTCAGTATTTCAGGCTCGACGGGTGCTAAACTGGACCCTTCTTTTGCTGCCACGACGTACGCATACGACATGCCAGTTCCGTTTGATTCCTCATCCGTTTGCTTCACCATGTCATTCGATACTGTGAGTTACAGTTCAAGCATTCAAATGGGTGGAGGTGCGCCACTCGCGGTTGCTACCAATGTCGCTTCTTGCGTCGAAATTCCGTTTGGCAAGATTGATATCACCATTGCAGTAACGTCGAGAACAACTGGATTTTCCGGTTCTTACATTATCTCATCGTCTCGTAAAGTTGCGCCATATCTTACATCTCTCAGTCTCACTCCGAGTGGATTCACGCCATCGTTTGATGCAACCGTGAACACGTACTCTGCCACGGTTGGGTACGACACGACTGAACTCGATATTAGAGCGGCCGCTAACTTGGTTGCCAAGGAAGGGTCCGTTGTGTATGTATCCTTAGGAACTGGCGCAAGAACTTTGTTGGATTCATCCAAGAGTTACAAAGTTTATCCTGACGTTGGTGATCAGAACTATGTGGCAGTCTCCGTGGAATACACAGATGAAGAAGATGGTGTCACCGTCATCAACACGTACACAATACAGGTAACCCGAAGTCCTCAGAGTTCTGAGGACATTGCCATCTTGTCTTCTATTAATGCGTACGATATCAACGGTACGGTAAATGTTGGAGGTGTCGATTTTACTGGTAGTGCTGTGACCGAACCACTTTCGTTTGACGCTTCTGTTCTCGCGTACACCAGAAGCATCCAACATGGCGCCGACGCCGCCACAGTTGAGTGGGAATTGTACCCAGGAACGTATGTCCGAATCAACGATGTTGTTAAAACAAATGATGCGGGTGATGCCATCCATGGAACGGATACGAGTTATACCGTGTATGACTTAGTTCCTGGAACCCCCGTTACGGTCAGCTTAACAATTCTTCCCAGTAGTACGAAGGATACTCCGGATGCGACGTGCACGGACTCTCTCTGCACCACGTACACCGTAACACTTACGAGAATGACTGCAGGAGATATGGCGCAATATTACTCGCTTGAACCGAGTACGCAGCGTTCTACGTCCGTGTTCAAAGCATCGTCAACTGACAAAGTTGGCTACACTATCGAGCTCGACACCGAGGGTTTCATGGCCAATTCTAACACGGGATTAAAGAACATCGGAACGGTGTCTTCTACCTTGAAAACGCATTACTTCACCTCAAAAGTAAGCCAGTACTCGGGAAGTAGTGTTACGTGGTCGCCTACAATCATCGGAACAGATGTTCCAACGGTAGAAATCAACAATGTCTTAGTCATTGGCACGGATATTACAGCATCAACAGCTGACTCTGCTTCGGCTGCGGTTTACGATGATAATGCATATTTTACAGTAGATAGGAAAATTGCCACTCGCTTTAAAGTGGAGGCTTACTTCATGAGCTTGTACGACGATGAGAATGAAGAAACCTTCGCTCTGCAATATTGGCCGACAGTGGGTAAGATGCTCGCTTATGAAGGTTATTTCGTTCAGGCGGGTACTGGGGCGCCGTACGATTCTACTACGGTTGTTCAAGCAAACCTCATCCCCGATTACGAAGAGTTCACGGTCATTCCGGGTACGATGTCTGTCGCGCATACAATTTGGGACTTGCAGTATTCCGATACTTCTTCTACTACGGACAACAAAGGAACTGGCCAGTCCAGTTTTGAGTTGACTCCGTACGATAGCGTTCTCCCAAACAAAATTTCGTCGAAATCTTCGGGATTAGTCTACGGAGAAGACAAAGATTTCGTTGCTCGGGTTTGCAAAGTCTCGAGCAGAACTGTAGCAGCGGCTGATCCAGCTGGGTGCGGATCTAGCGCTGTGCCTGCGAGCGCCGTGCACAATGCTGACGGTACGTACACGATTTCTTACGATGCATCTGATGCAGGCTTCTACATTGCCATGGTGGTGTTCAAGAACGATGCGGGAAGCTTTGTGTTTGGTGGTCAATTGGCCTCAGGCGCAATGATCACTTCATTTGAAGTTTCTGAAACCGTCATCAGTCCAGAGAACTCGTATATGTACGGCGTCTGTGATGAAGGATCGGCGACGGAACCCTTGAATTCAAACGCCGTTGATTGTGTGGAAAGAGATTCTGCAACGGGTGGCGGCAAGGAGAGCTTCACGCAAACTGGGACCGTCACTTACACAGTTGTCACACGAGGCTGGAATTCTGGAGATTCTCAAACACTTGATAACTTGATCGATCTCTCTAATGGTGGCCAAAGTTTGTTTGTCTCGTATCTTTGCAAATTTGGTACCGCCGCTGATTACACGAGCTGCGTCTTCCCTGCTGGTCATGAGAATGCGGGCCAAGCTATTGTTGAGAACGCGGGCCTGTCTGCTCAGCCCTGGAAAGACAATTTTGATGGCACGTATTCAATTTCACTCTTGATTAAGGCTCCGGTATTGATTGAGTTAGATGTAAAAATTGGAAGTGATGAATATGGTGAAGCTATTTCTCAATTCGTTGATAATAAACTTGTCATCGACGTGAGACATGGTCCGATTTCCGAGGAGTCTGTCGCGGTAGACTTCCCGACATCCTTGATTGCGGGCGAGGAGGAAGAGTTCACGCTTGATCCTTTGGATTCTCAAGGGAACCAAGCCACAAATAAGAAGGAAGTTCCGAGTGCAAGTGGTATCGTGTTCACGAGTACGCCTGCGTCGTCTTCATTTACTGACAGCATCGTCATTACTCCCTTGGATACGCAAGAACCGTATGACATTAAAATTAAGTTCACAGCTCCACAAGTTGCTGGCTCGTACACCTTCAAGATTTACGTCAATACGAATGAGCTTGCGGTTTCCAAGACAATTGTTGTAAAAGCGAGCACATACATTGCTACCTCGTCAACTACGGTGGATTACGGCACTAGACGTGTTGGAACTCAAAAAATAATAGTATCCATAAAAGATATCTATTCGAATCCGACGTGTGTTACGCGCGATAACTTCAATTGGGCGTGGGGTGTCACCGGTGGTGAGTTATCAGAACCAGGTACCTTCACATCGTGTATCTCTGCTGGTAAGCATCTTGTTTCGATTCCGTCAGTGAATACAGTTGGAACATATACGTTCACTGCGATGATAAGTAACCTATTGAATGTGGATACAGACCAACCATTCGATCGTGAAACTCTCAGTACATCTACCAGTATCAACGTGGTTTCTGATGTACCAAGTACTAAGTCTACGATGACCACGCCGAGTGAATACATCGAAGTTGGTCAACCTGCTTACTTTTATGTCATTGCTATCGACCGTCTTGGAAATAGCATTGCTGTTTCTGGACAATCCTCTGCATTTTCTGTCACTGTGACTGGGAGCATCTCCGGAACTAGAGCTGCAGAAGTTTCGAATTCTCTTTCTGATAGAACAGGGTCGGTTGGTTCATACTATGGATCATTTACTCCCCTGTACGCTGAAACATACACACTTACAGTCTCAGTAGACGGGTACCCGCTTGATCAAGGATCGTCTACCCACATTGCCTCTGTGTTCCTCACGAACGAGGCAGATTACTTCAAGGTAACCGGTGCACCAGTTTCTGGCGTTGTTGGATCGAGTTTGACGTTCATCATAAATCAATGGAACCTGGAATATAATTTGGATATGAACACGATTTCCACGACGTTTCTCTCGAAACTTTCTCGACCTCAAAGTCAAGTATCATTGACTTTATCACCACTAGGAACCGGTGCAGGAGACGCGGATATGAATCGCCGTCTTTATGTGGACAAATTGTACACAACGAAGTCTGGGACTTACACACTTTCAGTATCTAAAGCTGATGCGGACACGCCTTCGGTCTATCATGCGGTGAAGGACTCGCCTGTTTCTTTCACTTTAGCTGCCGCGAAGGCAAGTGGAAGTGTGTCTACTATTACGAAGCCTTCAACTCCAGCAGGTGGGTACGCGCCCGGAGCTACGTTATCGTTACCGTTGAGTTTGAAAGATTCATATGGAAACGCCATCACCACGGCTCGATTTTCGGATGACGTAATTGTCCAGATCAAGTCGAAAAACACCGCGAGAATCCAAACTTTGACTATTAAGGCCGACAGTACCGGAACTGGATTAGTCGCCGAAGGTGTACTTAAGTTCGCATCCGATCAATACTCTGTCTTGGCCTATGCCAGTGGAGTAGCATTGACGATGGTGAACCCAGAGATTATCATTACGACGAATAATGTGGTTGCGCCGGCCTTGGTCGACGGAACTGCTTCATTTGCTGCTTCGGCTGGTTTACCTGCACAAGGAAGCTCTGCTGCTTTTGTTGCTGGTACGGAATATTCGCTGTACATCTTTCCCGCTGATGTATATGGAAACGTTGCGGTAAGTGACGTGCTAATGGTTGTCGTGCTTCGGGCGAACAACATTGTCCTTTCGCAGGGTGTTTGGAATACAAATACGGGCGGTTATAAGGTTTCATACACTTTCACAACGGCAGGTACAACACCGGTGACAGTTTCTGTGACACCGGCTGGAGCCACTGCGGCCACGGTCAGAAGCTTCACTGCTGTCGTGAGTCCTGGTGCCGTCGTTGGTAGCACGACGAAGCTCATTTCTATCACGAATGCAACGTCTGTGACTCGTGGAACATGGGTTGTGCGTTTGTACGATAGATATGGAAACGCCCTGACTTCTTCCCCAGCTGGATCTGTGGATGTCAAGGCTGAAATGATTTTGCAGTCAACTACGAAATCGAGTACCTTGTTTGGCTCTTTACCAGTAGTTTCTAACAGCGCTGATGCCATTTCAATTACTCTCGGTTCAGACGGCACTCAAATTGGTTTGGTGACTCTTCAGTATTTAGGAACAATCACGGGAACGTACACTTTAAAATTGTATGTTGACGGTGTTGCTGCTACCGACGTTTCAAGCTATAAAGCATACATCACCTCTGGACCTATCGTAGCTACGACTTCTACGGCCTCGGGTACGGGGTGGAACTCTGCCAAAGCTGGAGTGAAGTCCAGTTTTGTCGTTGTTCCACGAGATAAGTACTCGAACAGAGTCTACACGAGTCCTGCGAGTGCCTCTTCTTCGTTAGTGGTATCGCGTGGCCTCGGTGTTACGAAAGATCTTGTTACGGAGACTGCACCATCCTTTGTCTTTGATACAGCACTCGGTCAGTACAACGTTTCGTACACTCCTTCAGTGGCTGGTACCTCTAGTCTCTCGTTCAAGATAAATGGTGCAAACATCGCAGATTCTCCTCGAGTTTTCACTGTTACTGCTGGAGCCGCTTCTGCTTCCAAGTCCTTCCTTAGTGGCGCGGGTGTCCGAGGAACTCTGTTTGGAGCTGCGTCAGAAGTTGTCATTCAAGCTGTGGATTCCTTTGGCAACTTAAAAACGTCGGGTGGAGATACTTTCCGGGCGAGTTTGAACCAGACAGGCTCTACGACAACTGTAACTGATAACAGTGATGGTACTTACACCATCACGTACACGCCTGTGGCTGCCGGAGCAGCATTGCTCAAGATTGAGTACGGCACTGGTTTTGTTCAAATTGGATGCGATTTCATCACCATTCCTTCATCAGGTTGTTTGTTGGATATCAAAACTGCCGATTCTGTTCAGACTTTGGATCCATTGCAGACTACCTACAAAGCTGCATATTTGTCCACCAGTGATGGTGATCTTACGCTTGGCTTCGCATCTGTAGCAAGCACGGGAAAACCCTCAGGTTCTTTCCGTATCTTGACATTTGATCAAGATGGAGTCCAAATGGGCAGAAATGATGTCACCATCCAGTTATCAATTGGTGGAACCGTACTCTCTGGATCTGATATCGCCATCACAGCAGTGGAAGGTACAACGGGTGAGTTCCGAATCGACTACTACTACAGTACGGCAGGAACGTGGCCGATATCTATCACGGCGAACGGCGTCGAAATTGGCGCTCGCTTACGTGAGATTGCTTTCGATGAGGCTGGTGCTAGCACTGATCTTGTTGCCGAGTTTGGAGGATATTCTAATCTCGTCATCCGACCAGATTTCACTACAGCTTCCAGCGTTGATGTTGTTATTGCATCTGGTGTTCAAGGAACGAACCCGATTGTTGCTACCGCAGGATTTCCCGTTGAGTTTGCGATTTCGGCGAAAGATTCATACGGCAACGTGCAATACTATTCCTCGGATTACCCCGGGGATGTGTTCACAGTCACGGCTACCGCGTCACAAGCGGAAACTTTGAATGCTGAATTTACTTCGTTGGCATGCTTCCCGTCATCATCATTCTTTCCGGACTGCAGAATTCCTTCAAACTACGTGGAGGCGTTTCCTGATGGATCGGTGTCTGCTGAAGCTTCGTTGACTTTCTCCAACACCGCTGCATACACCATCTCTGTCAGCTTGCAACCGAGATTTGCTATGGGTATCTCAACAACCGAAGGATCGGCACCGGTCTCTGATGCGGTTCAAGTCAAACAATTCAAGGTCACAGTTGTTCCTGGCGTTGTGAATGCGGCAAACTCTCTCATGAATGGGGACGGTCTGTCTGGTTCTATCGCGGACGAACGAAAATCTGTGCTCATCTCAGCCTATGATGCCGGCTCTAATGCTCTCTATAAATTGTCAGAAGACGAGAGAGAAGATGCGTTGACTTCCTGCCGCATTGATTTTGTTGGAACTTCGGAAGGCAACATGGGAGAAAAATTTTCCTCAAGCTCGGAGAACTGCTTTGCACTCGATGGTTGCTTTGGTCTCACGACTGACCAGTGCTTGTTCGAAGTATATTACAACATAACTTACCTCACGGGGACGTTTGACATGTCTGTAAGACTTTGCGCGAGTGGCTCACCGGATGATTTGGAGGTCAACCCTGACGGATGTCTTGTCTCTGGAGAGTCCGTTTCCATCACAGTTACTGCGGGTTCACCGAATTCCAAAACTTCGGGATTACTCGCGACACCTCCAAGTACTGTCACTGCAATGGAAAGTGGAACGTTAAAATTTGTTGCCCGGGATGAATTCAATAACGAAATCACAATTGGTGGAGACGGAAATCCGCTCGTTGTTTCTGCAATTCAAACGAAACCAACAGCTGGGTCGCTCCTCACCAATGTCGCTACCTTGTCTGATAATGAAGATGGCACTTACAACATTGTGTACACGTTGCCAACTGGCGGAAATGGTGTTGAATATCAGTTCAACATCACTTACGACGGTGATCACATTATCGGTTCTCCGTACACGATGTCGGTTGCTTCTCCAAATATCTCGCCAATGTACTCGTTCGCGTACGGTGAAGCTTTGAGTGATGCTACGATGACTGCCAGGGCTGGCGAAGTTACTTCGTTCACCATTCAGCCTGTCGATGCGTCAGGCAACACGATCACGAAGATGCCTGATACGAACAAATTTAAAGTAGTGTCAAGAAATCTCGAACTTTCGGCCGGTGGTGGACAAGAGCCATCTTTCACTACGAACCCGGATGGTTCAATCAAGGTTTCTTTTACAGCCGTAGTGACCTCCCCGGCGCAGTTGACAATTTCTGCAATTCGACCAGTTGACGGCGTGAGCACAGAAACTGTCATAGATTCACCCGCCAACGGTATTATTTACGTGAATGTCGATCCTGGGGTTGCCGTAGCTTCAAGTTCGTACACAAGAAATGACCGAACAGTTCCATTGACGCAGGTAGCCGTTGCTGGTTCGGAACACAACTATCAGATTATTACTGCGGATAAGTACTCGAACCAATTGACGTATGATCCGTATGGTACGCCGACGAATCTTACATTCGCGGCTCCGAACAAATACGGGCCTGAAGGCTACAAGTACGTAAGCGGGCCAGCTCCTGCTAAGTATGGCTACGCTCAAGAAATTGGTGCATCTGAACCAGGAAACTGGCGAGTGCGCTGGTCTGCGGAAACGACTGGAACTTATGCTCTCCGAGCATACATATCAGATGGGCTAGTCCTGGACGGCCCTGGTGGGTCTCAGTTACCATTGAACATGGAAGTCATCGCATCTGATGCGGATTATTCGAAATTTACCCTCACTGGTGCTGGTATTACGGCTTCTGCAACAGTCAACAGTAAGGCTACGTTGACTTTGGAGGCGAGAGATGTGTATGGAAACTTCAAGAAGGACCGCGGTAATCTCGTGAATGACATCATCGATGGTATTTCACAAACGATTTACTCTGATGATGCCTTATTAATGGAAGAATCGACCATCCAGGAACACTCTGTGACTTTTGACAGTGCTACTGGGAAATACACCATCGAATACACCCCATCTGTTATTGGTTACATGGAAACGGCCCTCAATATTCGCGGCGTGGATATTGCCAATTCGCCATTCCAGCAGGAGATTGTTGCTGGTGCTATTAGCGCGAGCTACACGCGCGCTTCTGGACCTGGTATTGTTGGAGGCTCTCTCGGCATCCAAACTTACATTGCCATAGATCCTCGTGATGCCTCAGATTTTCTCGTCACGGCAGGTACAAGTGCCTCTTCGTTTGAAGTGACTGTTACCACGACTGCGGGATCGATTATTCAAAGCGGTCCAACATGGGACGAATCTTCCCGAGTTTATCGATTTGAGTATATGATTGAGGGTAGCACAGACGCTACGGTCACGGTCGATATTGCTTACGATAGTGAGGCTATTGCAGGCTCTCCGTTCTCGAACATACCAATCTCCTCTTCCGTAAGCACGGATGTGGATGAGAAAAGGTGCGTTATCTCAGGTCCTGGAATAACATATGGAGTTGCGGGTGAATTGACTGCCATCGCCATCACGCTTTACGACAGCGATGGTATATTGGCGGTACCATCCGCAGCACCTTCTCTGGTGCTTACTGTCTTCAATGGGAACAACGAAAATTTCGTTGAGTACACAGATTTTCAATTATTTGATTCATCGGTGCTTTCTGGTTTGGGCCTCGATCCAAGTGCGTTTGGCTACGTCAACGAAGATGCGGGTGGCACATACTTTGTTACTTTTACTAAGACTAGTGTAGCTGAAGCACCGTACAAATTGACGGTCGCTGTCAATGGTTTAGTCACCGGTTCTGTCGAATACGAGAATCCTGGGGAGTTCACGTTCGAACTCGTTTCTAGCGTCACGTCTAGTTCAACTTCTTATGTTCAGCTCGGGAACACGGATGGAAGCATCGTTGCAGGTGATAGCGTACCTGTTTACATTTACCCAAGAGATGCGTATTACAACGGCCAGGATTACAAGAATTTAGCGAATAAAGAAGAAACGTTCTCTATCGCCCTCACCGGTCCTGCTGCTTACACCGTCACTTACACTGGTTCGGCGAGTGATGGTACGATGAAGTTGGTCAAGGATACCGAAAATGACTCGTACTATTATTACGGTTTCATCAAACCTGTCAAGGCTGGTGTGTATAGAGGCACTGCGCAACTCGTTCAGAATGGTGTGACATCGAGTGTTCTTACCCTCGCTCAAGCTGCTCTTTCTCTTGATGTCAGTGCTGGTGCCCTTGATATTTCTAACTCAGTGGTAGGTGGACAAGGTGTGTTCTCAAGTAAGGTTTTGGCGAAGGGTGCTGTTAAAGTACAATTTCGCGACTCTGTTTCGAACCTTTTGACGGACGATATCGTTCAGTCCTCGCTCAGTGCAGTGAAATTCAACTTGATGAGGCGCGATGTAAATGAAGCAGCGTTTGCAAGTGATATTGAACTCGTGTATGTTAGTGCTCAATCTGCTTTTGTTGGTGAGTATATTTCTACTGTCGCGGGTACACTTGACATGCAAGTTAGTGCGTGTGATTCCTCAGACCCACCTGTATGTGAAGAAGTTCCCATCTCTGGATACACTGGTACAGTTATATCCCCTGGTAGTTTCGTCTCTGCTATGGCTGAGGTCGTCGGCGCTGATAGTACCTCCGAATTCAAAGTCGCTGAAGACTCGCTCGTGTATGTCTTTGGGCGCGACTCTCAAGGAAACACTTTGAGCACCGGTGGTGAAATTCTGAGCGCTAAATTAGTCCCCACGCTAACCACCGGTCAAAGCGAACTTCGCATCTCTCCATCTAACATCGTCGATAATGGCGATGGAATGTACACTATAACAGTACAACCAAAGCAATCTGGTGATTTCAAATTGTTGATCACAAGATCTGGAGCAGTTGTCGGTACAACAGATGAGACGGGCTTCCTTATCACTGTTGAGCCAGGAGTTGCTTCTACTGCGTCAACAGTCTCAGGAACTGGATTCGGATTACAGTCGACTGGCTACATCGTTGCCGGTAACGAAGCCAAACTTACCCTGATTGCAAGAGACGCCATTGGGAATGCCATTGTGTCAAGCGCAGATGAGTTCACGTATGAAATTTCTGCAGGTGGCTCGGTAGTTGATTTCGGTCAGTTTGCGTACGTTGAAGAGTCTGACGGCACATACGAAGCTACTTACACAATTGAAAAGTCTGGCGACTTGATCGTCGAAGTTAAGTTGCGCGGCGAATCTCTCCTTTCTGTACCATCTGGCGGTAAGGTGCTTCATTCGTCTGTATCTTTGAAGGACTGTTTGCTGTACGGAGATGCTTTGACTGCCGGAGTGGAGGCGGGTGTCCTCTCAACTCTGTCTTTAATCGCGAAGGATCAGTACGGAAATGTTGTAACTGACTTGCAAAACAGCGGTTTGTTCGAACTTAAAGTTGATACACTCAATAATCCTGGCTTCTTGCCGTTCGAAATCTCGGATGCCTCGATTGGCTTGTTAACGGTTGACTTTACTCTCCCCTCTGTTGACGTTGCGCCAGGTTTAGTGACTGTCGTATACGACAACGACTTGGCATTGAATCTGTACAAAAACTACGACACGAAAGAACAATTCTCCATTCAAGTTTATGTCGGACAGCCGTCCGCTTCTACTACTACACTTGTTGGAATTTCACCCACGATTCCGTTTCAAACGGACGTGGCTTCGACAGTTGAATTGTACGTTCGTGACGCTAATGGCAATGTGATCGGCGAAAGTGATGAGCTAACTGCAGTTCTTGATTCTTTGGCCCTGAACGTCTTCACAGTCCGAGGTCAAACTTACGCAGTTGACATCACTTTCACGTCAAGTAACGCCGTGAATGGTGATTACATCACTATCCTGAACTTCTCACCTCCTGCTGCGGGTTCATTGCGTCTCTCTCTTTACATTGATGGTTCTGAGGTGATTGACCCCACTACGGAGAAGGATTACGAGTGCACGGTGCTACCGGGTGCAATTGGTGCTCCGTACTCAACTTACTCAGGTGCCGGTATCTTTTCTGGCGCTATTGCTGGATCGGAATCTACGATTTACATTCAAGCTGCGGATAGAACCGGTGGTATTATCACAACTGATAAAAGCACTGATACTACAGCATTCACTCTAGAATTTGAGATTCTTTCTAATTCTGGCATATCGAATGCAACTGATAAGGCAAGCGCAATCTCTGGCGTTGAGGTTATCGGGCCGACGTACACTGGTGCTGGTACGTACATGTTCAAGTACATTCCGTATGACCTGGGCTATCCGTATTCTATGTACGCTAAAATTGCTACTGGTAATGATCCGATCGGCACTTCAGATGGTCTCTCCGGTGGTGAAACCGTTCAAGTCTACGATGTTGCCTCGACGCGTGAATCGAGTGCGGAAAAATCAGCAGCTTTGTTGGCCATCGATTCGGACGGTACTCTTATGCTGGGTTCGCAGATTCCAGTTGCAGGTTCAATTTTCTTTGAAACCGTGGCGGGAGAAGCAATTGTCTTCTTCATTCAAGAACGAGACGTGAATGGATTAGATGTCGCTTCGAATAGTGCCACCGCTCCGTCTGTTCAAGTATCTTCTGGCTTTGTGCCAACTGCTCCGACTGTTGTTAACGATGGTTCTGGCATATGGAGAGTCAGTGTCAAGCCTGAAAAGTCTGGTGAAGTTCCAATCTTTGTTGCCTTCGATGGCGTGGAGATCGCGAACTCTCAAATGATTTTGACTGTAATCCCAGCGGCAACTTCGGCGTTGACGTCGACCATTGAAGGTACAGGTCTCGAGCCCGATGAAACGAATTTGGTTCGTGCAGGCCTTTCGTCAAAATTTTCCATCATCGCTAGAGATGCTTTTGGAAACTACGCCGAGTACGACGACGTCGCCGGGAACGACGAGTTCCACGTTGAAATTGCTTCTTCGGTGGAGTCGGAGACTATCGTTGTTGAGGGTATCATCACGAAGATTGATGGTAATGGTTACGAATACGAAGTTGAATTCGTTCCGCGTTACGTTGGCACAAACACTGTGAGTGTTTACCTCGGACCTGTTGGAGGTAAGTTGCTTGTTACCACGGCATCTGTCGAGGTAACGAACGGTGTGGTGAATGTGCAGGCCACGGAGGCGAGTGTTACAACTGAAGAACTTTCAGGAACCACTGTGAGTGCGGGAGACAGATTTGAGTTCAGTATTTACGCCAAAGATATATATGGCTACGATCACGCTACTCCAGCGCTCCTATGGGATGTTGAATTGATTCCCAGCGATGCTTTGAAAGCAACCGGTGCCACTTCAAGGACTGGCACCGTCACTGGATACTCTGGAACGAAGGAAAGCGGTGGTTACTCTGTAACGTTCACCTTGTACAAGGAAGGAACCTGGTACTTATCCTTGACTGAACGAGACGAGTCCGGTGGGTCAATGGTGTCGTCCATGTATGTTCCGATCACGGTTGTAGGTGGCACTGCGAATGTGTATAAAACGACGTTATCTGGTGGCATCGCATCTGGTCTTGTTGCTACTTCTACGGACCGAACGGTTTACATCACCACGCGAGACGTGTACGGAAACCTTGCATTTAGCTCTGGATTGCACCCATTCAGCGCGGATGATGAATTGAACGACTTTGAGATTACCATCGACCTTGATGAAATCGTACCCGAAGGTGCGGAGATTCAAGGATATGAATACACGAATAACGGCGCTGAGTACGTTTCGCCGGGTGTCTTCAAATTTACGTATTCGACAATTCTGCCGGGCACGTACTACATCCAAATAATTCAAAAGAAAGAAGCGATTGGTGATGGTTCAAATAAAGTCATCACCGTGAAACCAGTTCCTGCGCCTGTTGTCACGGAAGTGAGATTTGCAAACTCTTTGTCAACGATCCAAGTTGTGTTCGATGTGGAGACAGATGAGGCTATGCAAATAGGCGCATCTGACTGTTCGAACGTCCTTGCCACAGCCACGATCAGTCTTTTGGGTACGAACCCATTGTGTAAGTGGACTAACATTCCGACCGATGATGGCGCTGGCTCGAAAACTCACAATTATTTGCAAATTACGCTCGGATCGAACCCTACGGTGAAGCCACAAACGTCGCAGAACGCGGCATCGTTCATCACCTTGAAGCAACAAACCATCCGAACGAAGGACAGAAATTCGTACTTCGCCGTTGCGTCGACGGGTGTCCTTGGACCTCTCATTTACCCATCTGTAAAGGCCTCAATAACTGGTGTGGTCAGTGTTGGTACGTGCACTCCTCTCAACTTTGATGCGTTGAGATCGACTGGTGGTGGTGGTAGAGCCCTCACGTACGTTTGGAGAATTACCAGTACGCAAGATGTATCTAATATTGATATTTGCGAAGTTGACACAGCTAACAAGATTAATACTTGCACAGATAGTCTCTTCGTTCCGTACACGGACCTTGTGCCAGGCGGAACGTACACTGCTGAGTTACAAGTTACGAACTTTTTAGGAACAACGTCAACTGCGACTTTTGATACGGCAGTCGCTGCTGTTCCTTTGCCCAAGATTGCAACTCCGGAAGAAGTTACCATCTACGCTTCGGATCGCTTGACAATTATCTCGTACGTATCAGCTCCGGACACGTCTTGCATGGATTATCCCGAGAATTTGAACGCTCTCGAGTATTATTGGGAGTTCACAGCGGGATCCTTGCAAGTTGAATCTTCTGATTGGATTAATACGCGAGGGACTCCGGAACTTACTCTTCCTCCAAACTCTTTCGAACCTGGAGAAACGTATGAGTTGTTAGTTACGGCAACTATTGCTTCTTCCGGCAATACTGCTCAAGCTATAACATCAACAACGAAAGTGAATGTCGCTTACCGTGAAATTATCGTCGAGGATAGGCTTGGTGGAGATAGAATTGTTTCACCATTTTTGACAAACTCACTCGTTGCGTCTCCGTTTGATCCTGAAGACTCACGTGATGAGTCTGGTGTGGCTTATCCGTGGAGTTACTACTGGTTCTGCACGAAAGCATGTGAAATTCCTGATGGTGAATCGACGTGCGAACTGGTTGAGATCGCCGATGGTGCAGATTGCTTCACTGATGCGAGTGCTATGTTTGCGACTGACACTGACACCATATCTATTCCAGGGAGTGATCTACTTCAATATCTCGGAACGAATAACATGTACGAGATTGGCTGTACCATCTCGAAAGGGGTTCGCGGTCAGTCATCGCTCACCGGAAGAACGAAAACAGCATACGTCACGTGGACGAGTATCACGTCCGTTTCTGTAACTATCGGAGACGACGATGAAGATTACTTTCAAGGCGAATGGTCACCAACCAGAGGTGGTACACTCACGTGCGAGTCACCTTCCGCGACTGCGGCTGTCGCCTCGGGCGAAAGTGTCACTTATCAATGGGAACTCGTGTCTGGTTCTGTAGGATTTGCAGGAGGTAGTTTGGAATCTTTAGTCTCGACTTCTTACGGCGTAGAACCGTCTGAAGCTGTCAAACAAAGCTCATTGACTCTTGCGCCGAATACTCTCTTGGCTGGTTCCGAGTACACGTTTAAATGCACCGTGATTTTGGAAGCTTCGGGAACTACTGGTGAAGCAAGCCAAACGATCACAGTTGGAACACCGCCTTCTGGCGGCTTCTTGGAAGTTAGGTATAATGAAATGACTTCGACGATATTATGTCCGTCGGCCATCGATGGTTGCGAATGTGGAGAAGATTCTTATAAGTCCGTACCTGCTGCTGAAAATGTCGTTGACGACGCCACTCAACAGGAAGTCTTGCTTGTGGATTACGGCTTCGAGGATGGACAAACCGAATTTGAGCTTGTTGCAAAACAATGGTTAGATGGAACTACTGATTGTTCTACATCTTGTTTGTACCAGTTCGCTTACGCCCTCAGAGGTCAAGAAAGCGAAGAAACAGCCATTTCGGGTAAGGAAACGACGAACACGAAAATTTCGGGCTTCTCGTTGCCCTCGGCTGGTGATGGTGTGAACACTGCTGATATCATTTTGATTGTTTATGTTTACGATGAACAAGGAATGGCAACGAGGTACGCAACAGACTACTACTTGAGAATCAATCCTCTTGCAGCTGCAATTGTTGACGAGGATACTACTCAGCAAGTTTCCTGTAACTTGGTCAGAAAGTTGACGGAAGATGCGGAGCAAACTTCCACGGCTGCGATTTTTGGCGACTCGACCTCGAGCTCGTCCTCAACCCGCAGGCGTATGTTGGCAGAGAACTGGAGATCAATTGCAATGTCAGGTACCAAAGCTGAACGCAGAGCTAAGTTTGACGCCGAATCGATCAAAATTATTCAGCGTATATCGAACACGGAAATCACGGATGCGAAAGACCCGGCTAGGACCGCGAAAGGAAGAAAGGTTCGGGCGTCTGGCCGTAGCTGGTATGCGGCATCATCAGAAGTTGCGCAGACTTTGATTAACACTGATTTCAACGCTTACGTCGGAGCGAAAGACACAGCACGTGCTTTATCATTTATCAACGTCTGGGGTAAGACTTGGGGAGTTCCACCGGCTACTATTAGTGATCAACCAACTCCGGCACTTGCATGCAACTCTGTCGAGACGGAGTTCTTAGCCATGAAAAATCAACTCGTTCAAGAGTACTCACCGTTGGATCTCGCATCTTCTGTAGACGATGACTATCTCGAGAAGTATATTTGCTCCATGAATACTATATTATGGAAGCCAGGTGAGATTTCGAACGAAGCGTTTGACGTGTTGTTTAGCTCGGGGGCGACGTCTAAGATAAAGGGTGCGGTGTTTCAACATAGACTCTATGTGGACGGTGCGCTGAATGTGGACTTGCAGTTAACAGATGCTGCAAAGGTTTGCGCGGCTGAGTTTTTGAGTAATATGTTAGTGCAGGCGTACGTAGGGTGCCATAACAGTCCAATTATCAGAGACCAAGACAAAATGAACGATGTTATTACCGCAACTACGTGGCTTGGACAGGCAATTGCGGATACCTTGGTTCCCGGAGAAGACCCGGAATCTGTTGAAGCGTTCTATTTCACGGTGACTGGCTTCGCCGGTCAAAGACGTTCCCCAACTCAGATTCTTAGAAACGAACGTTCGACTGATTTGATGTTGACAGTACCGCAAATAACTAGCGACGTTACTGATGTGTCGGGTCCGCTATTATCCATGAATATTGACATTGATGACGATGGACCATGCTTTTCCGAGCTCGCTGGATTTACGTGCGGTAAGAATGTTACGTCTGATGACATCATTCGCGTCTCGTCGACTGTCTTCACAAAGACAACTTATTCATTGAGTGCTATGGATACGATTAATCCATTCTCTGCGAAAGTATTAATCGACGGTGGTGAGGAGCAATACGGTTACACGGCTATAGTTGTACCGCAGTTTGTGAAATCTGGAAATGGACATTTTGCGGAGCAAATAAAAGCGTTCAACTCTCCTGATAAAGGTTCCTTGAATCTCGGCGAGGATGCTCTCACAGCAATGATTGCATCCACACCTACTGCGATGTTGGACTACGCAATTGCCACGGATAACTTTGCGTACGCTGCTAGAATCCCCTCCAATGCGTCTTACTTTGACTTTACGATGCATAAGTCATGGGATCAAATTTTTGATGGTCAATCGAAAGATCGAGAAGACTACCAAACCGAAATTCGACAGTGGCCGTTGGGTGATGATGGATTCGGGGACTTTGTGACGGAATGGTCAGACTTACCGAGGAAATGGAGCCCAGATAACTTCAATGTTACGGACTCTACTTCCATAAGAGGATTCTCTACTTCTTTATATTCCGCGCTCACGTTTGGACCGTATTTTGTGGAGACGGTTTATTACCCTCCGCCACCGACTATTTACTCTCCACCGCCGCCTGCGCCTCCGCTCTCCCCCCCGATGCCAGTCTATGTGGAATATGTCGAGGGTGACTTGGATAGATCGGTTGTGATTGTCCCCTCAATTGCTGTGTTGACCGTCTTTGCGTGGATGCTGTGGATGTTCTTCAAACGCCGACGCAACTTGCAGATGATGCACATTGATTTCATCGATGAGGACTACGATGGAGCCTTGGATGAATTTGATTCGAGCTCGAGCGAGGACGATTCAGATAACGAAGGATCTGCCAACACTGGAAGCGGCGGTGGTCTCTTTGGATTTGGTCGTCAAAGACCAGAAGTGCAAGAGAGGTACAACCGCTCTCAACGCATCAGGGCGCTGGAAGAACGCTTGCAACAAACGCAATCTCAATAAGAGTTGATTTTTCACATGCGATGATGATGAATATGATGAGATTTTCAGATAGCATCTTGATAACTTAGTACTCTTTTCTTTTTGTAATGATGGAATACTCGTTTGATGTACTCGTTGTTATTAGAATGAACCCAGCCGCAGAAGACGAACTTTTATTTACCCCTCTTTTATCGATCCCTCTCTGTCTCGTTTTCTCATCTCCCCAATTTCACTCCTTCAAAAACTTGTCTCTCCTTTCAAAAGAGCAAAATCTCTTCATTTTGTGCCTCTCCAATCCACAAAGAAAGTATAAATTTCCTCTTCAAACAAAACATGTCGGATGACGATACG
>Ga0232122_1000111_pt1 | contig 15968 bp, 16 predicted proteins | sample 011ome_28_FD_181512 | JGI IMG/M metagenome (GOLD analysis project Ga0232122, IMG submission 181512) | Metatranscriptome of coastal salt marsh microbial communities from the Groves Creek Marsh, Skidaway Island, Georgia - 011501CT... | ecosystem: Environmental > Aquatic > Marine > Intertidal zone...
GCCAAGGAATCGAGAGGTCAAGCTCCAGCAAGTAGGCCCAGGTGTCGCGGACAGCATTCTCCGCCGATTCCAGAGCGGAAGGCTCGACCTCATCGCCCGGGAATTCCTCGAGGAACTCGACCTCGGCTTGCGGATAGGGGTCTTCGTCCAACCACGACAGCACTCGAAAACGACGGTCGCCTTTGGCAACCACCTGCAAAGGCCCCTCCGGCGCTTCGATTTGCAACACCCGAGCGGTGGTTCCGAGGTCGAATCTCTGGTCCCCTCCCCCGACTTCTGATCCACGCTCGATGAGGACAACACCGAAGACAGGCTCTTCGGCGTCCAGAATCGCGCCCATCATCTTGAGATAGCGCTCTTCAAACACCTGGAGAGCCAAAGGCATGGCCGGGAACAGCACAGAGCCCAAGGGGAACATGGGAATCACCGGCATACCTAGAGCGAACCACTCCTGGTCACCCAGACCAAATCAGGCAGAGATATTCCCAGCGAACACTAGGAACTGAAACGGAACTCGACCACGTCGCCATCTTTCATGACGTAGTCCTTACCCTCGATGCGGGCTTTGCCCGCAGCGCGGGCCTCCTGAAGGGAGCCGGTGGAAACGAGGTCGTCGAAAGACGTCACTTCAGCCTTGATGAACCCTTTTTCAAAGTCAGTGTGGATAACACCAGCTGCTTGCGGCGCCTTCCAGCCGCGTCGGATAGTCCAGGCCCTGGCCTCTTTGGGGCCAGCCGTCAGATAGGTCTGAAGCCCCAGGGTGTCAAAGCCGATTCGGGCTAGTTGATCGAGCCCGCTCTCCTCTTGACCGAGCGATTGCAGCAACTCCGTTGCTTCGGCCTTATCCAAGTCGATCAGTTCACTCTCCACCTTGGCGTCCAAGAACACTGCTTTAGCGGGAGCGACCAGACCGGCGAGCTCTGCCTGCTTAGCAGGATCCGCAAGGGTTGCCTCATCCACATTGAAGACGTAGAGGAAGGGTTTTGCAGTGAGCAACCCGAGCTCCGCAATCTCGGTAGCATCAAACTGGGCCTGGAACAGAGTCTTCCCGGTGTCAAGGATGGCTTTAGCCTCCTCGGCAGCGGCGAGAACGTTGGGTTCCAGCTTCTTACCCTTGACCTCTTTCTCGTAGCGAGTAATCGCTTTTTCAAGGGTTTGTAAGTCCGCAAGGATCAGCTCGGTGTTGATGGTCTCCATGTCGGCCTTTGGGTCGACCTGGCCATCAACGTGGACCACATCGGGGTCGGAGAACACCCGGACTACTTGAGCAATGGCATCGGCTTCTCGAATGTTGGAGAGGAACTGGTTTCCCAAGCCCTCACCCTCACTGGCGCCCTTGACGATGCCTGCAATATCCACGAACGACACCGTGGCTGGGAGGATGCGCTCGCTGCTGAAGATCTCGGCCAAGGTGTCCAGGCGGTCATCGGGAAGATTCACCACTCCAACGTTGGGCTCGATGGTGGCGAAGGGGTAGTTCGCTGCCAGAACACTGTTTTTGGTCAGAGCATTGAAGAGGGTGGATTTACCGACATTGGGTAAACCGACGATTCCGATTGTGAGAGCCACGGCTAGGAAGCCTACTGCAGTGGAGGAGCGCGGAGCCCGAGCGGGGGTATCTGTGAAACGTCAGGGGTGGCTGGCAGACTGTGGACATGAATGAATCGGTGTGGTTAGTCGCGATAGCTCTCGTCATGGCAGCAGCCTTGGGGTTTATTGCCGGGTGGGTGGTCAAATCTCGAAAGGCCACCACGGGCGAAGACCACACAGCGCTCCAAGCTCAGCTGGACATGGCTCAGCGTCAATATGAGGACCTTCGCACCAAACAAGAAGCCGAGAACAAGATCTTGCAAGCCCTGGCACCTGTATCAGAGCGCCTCACGGATATGCAGCGAACCGTTTCTGAGCTCGAGAAGCAACGTAATGAACAGCACGGCCAAATCAGCCAACAACTTCGTGCAGCGCTCGAGAGCGATGAGCTTCTCCGCGGCACCGCAGAGCAACTCGCCTCAGCCCTTCGATCAAACAGCGTTCGAGGCGTCTGGGGTGAGGTCCAGTTGCGCCGAGTGGTGGAAGCAGCAGGGCTGATTGAGCGAGTCGACTTTGACGTGCAATCCCAGATCTCCTCCGATGCCGGTATCGGTAAGCCCGACATGGTGATTCACCTGCCTGGCGGCAAGAACATTGCGGTGGATGCCAAGGTCCCCTTCACTGCTTACCTCGAAGCCAGCAAGATTCCCTTCACTGCGACCGGGGAGGAAGCAGCCAGGCGTGAGTCACTGCTGAAACAGCACGTGACCGCGGTTCGCTCCCACATCGACGCTCTGGGCAAGAAGTCATACTGGGATGGTCTTGCCGCCTCCCCCGAGCTTGTCATCTGCTTTATCCCGAGTGAAGCCTTGATCTCCACCGCCATAGAGGCTGACCCAGCCCTGATGGACTATGCGTTTAGCAAGAAGGTCGCTCTGGCTTCACCTGTGACGCTCTGGTCAGTGCTGAAGACTGTGGCGTTCTCATGGCAGCAGGATGTTCTCACCGAGGACGCCGCCAAGCTCTTCGATGTCGGCAAGGAGTTGTTAGGCCGACTGGGAGCCATGGCCAAACACATCGACACGCTCGGTCGCTCGATTACCAGCACCGTCAAGGGCTATAACGCGTTTGTGGGATCACTCGAAAGCCGAGTGTTCCCGAGTGCTCGAAAGCTCACAGAGCTTGGCAATGCTGCAGACTTCCCAGATGAACTTGAGGGAATTGAGTCCATGCCTAGGGAACTCAGCGCACCAGAACTCACTGAAAAAGCTGAGCTCGAAGACAAAAAGAAGGCCTAGTCGTCGAGCCACTTACTGGCTTGATGATCTGCTGACACCCGACGAAGTGTTCCTGAGCGGGCTCGCAAGACAATGCTCTCGGTGCTGATCAGGGGACCGTTCCTTCGCACACCGCGCACCAGTTCCCCATCAGTCACACCAGTGGCGACAAAGAAGGTGTTGTCGCTGGAGACTAGGTCATCTAAGCCGTAGACGTGGTCAAACTTCAGGCCCGCCTCAATGCCCAGTTGCTTCTCGTCATCATCCGTGGGGTGTAAAACGCCCTGCATAAAGCCACCGAGTGCCTTAATGGCACAAGCAGTGGCGACGCCCTCGGGGCTTCCCCCAATCCCCACACACATATCAATGCGGGTGTCATGGCGAGCAGCATTAATACCGCTCGCCACATCACCATCGAGGATCAACCGGGTTCCAGCTCCCACCTCCCGAATTTCACGAATGAGTTCCTCGTGCCGGGGACGATCCAACACGGCAATCCGCATCTCCTCGACGGGCTTGCCCTTGGCTTTAGCCAAAGCTCGGATGTTCTCCCCGATCGGTTTCTGGATGTCGACAACACCAATGCCCTCATGGGACGTCACGATCTTCCGCATATAGAAAACGCTGGACGCATCGAGCATGGAGCCACGATCTGCTACTGCAATCATCGAAATGGCGTGGGAGCGTCCCGCAGCTGTGAGGGAGGTCCCATCGATCGGATCCACCGCAATGTCGCACTTCGGTCCGTTCCCTGTGCCAACCTCTTCACCGTTGAAGAGCATCGGGGCATCATCTTTCTCGCCCTCGCCAATGACGACCAGGCCCTGGAAGTTCACGGTGGAGAGGAATTTCCGCATGGCGTCCACGGCTGCTTGGTCGGCTGCGTTCTTGTCTCCTCGCCCAATAAACGGTGTTGCCCGGATGGCCGCGGCCTCTGTGGCACGCACCAACTCCATGGCCAGGTTGCGGTCCGGATGGACGAATAGTTCTGCCGCTTCGGCACCGGACATTGCGAGTCCTCCGGAAGATGGAGCGGTCATTGTCTGGCTCCAGCCTAGTCCCCGGGAAGGCAACATCAGCGAGATAGGCTGGTAACCGTCCTGTCCCCCATCCTGGAGACCCTCATGCCTGTTGCCACGCCCGAAGAATATGCCGCGATGCTCGATGGAGCTAAGACCCGAGGTTTTGCTTTCCCCGCTATCAACGTCTCGAACTCATCCACCATCAACGCCGTACTCCAGGGCCTCAGCGAGGCAGAGTCTGATGGCATCATCCAGGTCTCCACCGGTGGTGCTGACTTCTTCGCCGGCCAAAGCGTGAAAGCACGCGCCTCCGGCGCTCTCGCTTTTGCCGCTTTCGCAACCGAGGTGGCTAAGAACTACCCGGTGAAGGTGGCACTCCACACTGATCACTGCCCGAAAGACGCACTCGATGGCTTCGTGATGCCCCTGATTGCGGCGAGTGAGGAAGCCGTGAAGGCTGGCGGCAACCCGATTTTCCAGAGCCACATGTGGGATGGCTCTGCAGTGCCCTTAGCTGAGAACCTCGAGATTGCGAAAGACCTTCTCCCCCGCATGAACGCCATCCACTCCATCTTGGAGGTGGAAATCGGTGTTGTCGGTGGCGAAGAGGACGGTGTCAGCCACGACATCAACGACAGTCTCTACACGACTCTCGACGACGCTATTGCCACCGTGGAGGCACTGGGCCTGGGCGAACAGGGTCGCTACATGGCAGCCCTGACGTTTGGAAACGTCCACGGTGTCTATAAGCCGGGCAACGTGAAACTGCGCCCTGAACTGCTGGCAGAAATCCAAGCTGGGCTCCAGGCGAAATATGGAACAGCCGAAAAGCCCATGGATCTGGTGTTCCACGGTGGATCTGGCAGTACCGACGAGGAAATCGCCGAAGCTGTGCGTAATGGTGTCATCAAGATGAACATTGACACGGACACCCAGTACGCCTACACCCGCTCTGTTGCTGGCCACATGATGGCCAACTACGACGGGGTGCTGCGTATTGATGGCGAAGTGGGTAACAAGAAGCTCTATGACCCGAGAGCCTGGGGTAAAGCAGCGGAAACCCACATGGCAGCCCGCGTGGTGGAAGCTACTAAGCAGTTGGGTTCGGCCGGCAACAAGCTCTAGGAGCGGTTGCGGCCGCCGAGGGTCGTGCGATCCACATTGCCCGACGCGTCCTTGCGGAGCTCCTTGGGCAGCGAAAACTGCAGGTCCTCTTCGGCGGTGCGAACTTCTTCGACCTCAGTGAAACCGGCATCTGCCAGATCTGCCAGGGTGTGGTCCACAAGGATCTCGGGGACAGAAGCGCCGGAGGTCACCCCGATGGTCTCGACACCCTCCAGCCATTCCTGCTTGATTTCGCTGGCGTAGTCAACCCGGTAGGAGGCTTTTGCTCCGTATTCCAGGGCAACCTCGACCAGGCGAACACTGTTGGAGGAGTTCGGGGATCCCACCACAATGACCAGGTCGCACTCGGGAGCAATCTTCTTGATGGCGACCTGACGGTTCTGGGTCGCGTAGCAAATGTCATCGCTGGGAGGATCTTGTAAGTGTGGGAAGCGAGAGCGGAGCCGACGAACAGTCTCCATGGTCTCGTCAACACTCAACGTGGTCTGGGACAACCAAATCAAGTTCTCGGTGTCGGGGATCTGAATTCGGTCCGCCTCATCCGGGTCATTGACCAAAGTGGTGTGCTCGGGGGCGTGGCCCATGGTGCCCTCGACCTCTTCGTGTCCTTCATGACCAATGAGGAGGATGTGGTAATCCTGACCGGAGAAGCGCACCGCTTCGCGGTGCACCTTCGTCACCAGAGGGCACGTGGCATCGATGGCGTTGAGGGAGCGGTCCTCTGCCTCTTGAACGACCATGGGTGACACCCCGTGGGCAGAGAAGACAATATTGGAGCCCTCGGGGACCTCGGCCACCTCATCAACAAAGATGACACCCTGAGATTCGAGCTCCCGCACCACGTGAATGTTGTGAACAATCTGTTTCCGAACATAGACCGGAGCGCCATAGCGCTCCAGAGCCTTCTCCACCGCAATCACGGCACGATCCACACCCGCGCAATACCCGCGAGGGGCTGCCAGAAGAACGCGTCGGTGACCAGTCACCGAGGTGGGTTGGAGCTTGTCTCTTCGCTCTGGGATGAGGGGGGCTTCCAGAGTTGCCACACCGCCATTGCTAATAGTCACGGAGACAGTGTAGAGGGCGCTACCGGGAAGCGGGCTGAGTGTCTTAGCCTGGAACGTGATGTCCGCAACCTCGAATGACTCCTCCCCGGAAGCTCCCTGGTCAATCCAGAAGCTTTCCGAATTGATGGGTGGATATATCGAGCGTCTTGGGCCCGTGTGGGTAGAGGCGGAGATCACCCAGTGGGGACAATCTGCCGGCAACATTTACGGAAAACTCTCCGATATTGAAGCCGACGCCCAGGTCTCCATCACCATTTGGCGCCGCACCCAAGAGAACATCCCTCAAGGCTTGAACCAGGGCGATCGGGTCATCGCCCAGATAAAGCCAAGTTGGTGGGTTAAAGGCGGAACACTCAGCATGAATGTGCTGGAGATGCGTCACACCGGCATCGGCGAGATTCTGGAGAAGCTCGCGAAGCTCAGAGCCCAGCTCGCCGAAGAGGGCCTATTCGACCTGGAGCGGAAAAAGGCACTGCCGTTCCTCCCGGGTGTCATTGGTCTTGTCACAGGAAAAGACTCCGATGCGGAAAAAGATGTCCTCACGAACGCGCGGCTTCGCTGGCCCGAAGTGGAGTTCGTGGTCGAGCACGCTGCGGTTCAAGGCGACCGCTCCGTCACTGAAGTAATAGCAGCGCTGGAAAAACTGGAGAACAATCCTGACGTTCAGGTAATCATCGTGGCACGCGGAGGTGGAGACTTTATGAATCTCCTTCCGTTCAGTGACGAGCGGCTCGTCCGCCTTGTTGCCACCCTGACCAAACCCCTGGTGAGCGCTATCGGTCACGAGGCTGATCGACCGATCCTCGATGAGGTCGCAGACCTTCGAGCCTCGACTCCTACCGATGCGGCCAAGCGTGTGGTTCCCGACGTCCAGGCCGAAAAGCAGCTGATTGAAGAAGCCAGGCACCGCCTCGACACAAAACTCTCCGCGCTGATTCAATTCGAAATCGAACGGCTGGATTCTTTTCGCACTAGACCAGCCCTTGCCGACCCCGACACTCTTATCGATCGGAAGTCTGAAGAGCTCCTCCAAATAGTCGCGCGGGGCGCTGACATCTCCTCTTTGGTCATCGAGCGCCATCAGGCTCAGTTGGCTCAGTTGAGTGGGTCGTTGCGCGGGCTATCGCCACAGAACACCCTCGATCGCGGCTACGCGATCGTGCGGGACAAAGACGGTCACGTCATCTCCCGTGCAGACCAAGTCACCTCGGGAGACGCCCTGCGCGTCCGGGTGAGTGAGGGTGAGATCGACACTCATGTTGATTAGGGCCCGCCCTTTAGACTGGATGAGATGAGCGAGACAAAAACACCGGATGACCTCCAAGCCATGTCCTACGAGCAGGCTCGGGATGAGCTTGTCGCGGTCGTCGGGAAACTCGAACAGGGTGGCACAACCCTGGAGGAATCGATCGCTTTGTGGGAGCGAGGAGAAGCTCTTGCGGCCCGCTGTGAGGAATGGCTGGTGGGAGCGAGATCACGCCTGGACGCGGCCAAGAAAGCCCGCGAAGAGTCCTAATGGCCCGAACCATCATCACCTCGGGGCCGGAAGACCCGGAGGCCAAAGCCGCTCGGGTCGCCAAAGCTCGCGCTGAGCGCAAAGCCCGACAAAACATGCGCAACCTCGTGTGGTCGATGTTGGCGTCCCTGGGGGTCGTGGCGCTGCTGGTAATCGTGGTGGTGCGCCCGGATACAGACCTGGTGCAACAAATTGACTGGCGAAAAGTTGCGGAGCAAAGTGCAGACCAGCTCCCGGGTGAGCCTGTCATCCCGATGCTCTCTGATCTCTGGACATCCAACCGGGCCGAGGTGACCTCAGAACCAGGTTCGGATGTCACATGGTCGATTGGTTTGCTGGGACCAGAGGACACGTACGTCTTTGTCGACCAGGGCTTCGGTGCTAACGAAGCATGGGTGGCACTTCGAGTGGAACAATCGGCCAGCACCGGCGAGGTCCTTTTGGGGTACGGACCGAACCAGGTCGAGTGGGTGGAGTATGACCGACGAGATGTTGATCCCGGTGGCAACAACGCCTACGTCGTGGTGCTGGAACATGACGACAGCATTGTGGTTGTCGGAGGAACAAACGCCAAAGGCGTGAACGAGGTCGCGAACGAAGTGTCGTGGCGCCTGACAGAGGACAGCTTTCGGTGACCGCGCCAACACTCACCCCCTCTGAAGCGTGGCGACGGATGAAAGCCGGCAACGACAGATTTATTGAGGGTGTTCAGCGCCATCCGCGCCAAGATGCTGAGCGCCGGAGTGAGATTGAGAGCTCTCAGTCCCCCCAAGCAGCAGTCTTTGGCTGCGCTGATTCACGCATTGCGGCGGAGATCATCTTCGACAAGGGCCTCGGTGACCTCTTTGTGGTCCGTAACGCCGGGCAGGTGATTTCCTCGTCGGTGATTGGTTCCCTGGAGTATGCCGTCGAGATTGTGGGGGTTCCCTTGATTGTGGTGCTCTCCCACGACAACTGTGGAGCGGTATCCGCAGCTCTGGAGCAAGATAATCCGGAGGCCACACCCTTACCGTCACATATTGCCGAGATCACCAATGCGATTGCTCCTGCGGTCACACGAGTCCGCTTATCCCGGGGCCTCAAACCCGGTGAACTAAAAGATCCCGAAGCCGTGGGACGGGAGCACATGCAAGACACGGTGTCAGTGCTCTTGGCCTCGAGCGAGATCATCAGTGACGCGGTGGCACTGGGTAAGCTTGCGGTGGTGGGAGCACAGTACATCCTGGCGGAGGGGCGCGTTTCGCCGTCAGTGGTCATTGGCGCATTGGACGAGTAGAAAGATCAAGGATTGACCTCATGAGTGAGTCGACTGAGTTCCGTATCGAGCACGACACCATGGGTGAGGTCAAGGTCCCCGTCAATGCGCTCTACCGGGCGCAAACTCAACGCGCTGTGGAAAACTTTCCGATCTCAGGCCGAGGTCTCGAGCCCGCACAGATTGTGGCTCTCGCTCACATCAAACGCGCGGCGGCAATCGTAAATAAGGAGCTTGGCATCGTCGATGCTGTCATCGCCGATGCGATCGTGGCGGCGGCGCAGCAGATTATCGGTGGGGCTCATCACGACCACTTCCCAGTCGACACCTACCAAACAGGGTCCGGCACCTCCTCGAACATGAACATGAACGAGGTGCTGGCAACCCTTGCCACCACCCACGGGGGCGTGGACGTTCACCCAAACGACCACGTGAATGCCTCGCAATCCTCCAATGACGTGTTCCCGACCTCCGTGCATGTGGCGGTGACAGAAGCTTTGCTGAACTCCCTCATCCCAGCGCTTGACTACCTCGCGAGTGCCCTAGAGGACAAGGCGACACTGTGGAAGGCGATGGTGAAAGCCGGTCGCACCCACCTCATGGATGCCACCCCCGTCACTCTGGGGCAAGAGTTCGCGGGTTATGCCCGGCAGATTCGCTTGGGCATTGAGCGCATCCAGAGCGCTATCCCTCGAGTGGCAGAAGTCCCCCTGGGTGGGACTGCGACCGGGACCGGTATCAACACTCCATTGGGCTTCTCCGAGAAAGTCATCGCCGAGCTCGCAAAGGCGACCTCACTCCCCATCACCGAAGCAAAAGACCACTTCGAAGCTCAAGGGGCCAGAGACGGTCTTGTGGAGGCATCGGGTGCTCTTCGTATCATCGCGGTGTCCCTGACCAAGATTTGCAATGACATCCGCTGGATGGGCTCAGGCCCCAACACGGGTCTTGGTGAGCTTCACATCCCCGACTTGCAGCCGGGAAGCTCCATCATGCCCGGCAAGGTGAACCCTGTTGTTCCCGAAGCAGTGTTGATGGTCTGCGCACGGGTAATCGGTAATGACCAGACCGTGGCATGGGCCGGAGCGTCAGGAAACTTTGAACTCAATGTGGCGATCCCGGTCATGGGAACCTCGGTGCTCGAGTCCATTCGCCTCCTGGCGAATTCCACCCGCGTGCTGGCCGACAAGACCGTCGTGGGCCTGGAGGCCAACGAGGAGCGTGCTCGCGCGCTCGCAGAGTCTTCGCCCTCGATCGTGACACCGCTTAATCGCGTGATCGGCTATGAAGCAGCGGCCAAAGTGGCCAAATACTCTGTCGAGCACAAGAAGACTGTCCGTGAATCGGTCATCGAGATGGGTTTTGTGGAGCGCGGCGACATTTCCGAAGCAGAGCTTGATCTGGCACTCGATGTGTTGAAAATGACAGCACCAGGTCTCTGACCACCCGAGTATCAGGCGACCTGGTTACCCTCTTCCAGCAGATCGGTCACGAGAGCAGCGATAGCGCTGCGCTCTGAGCGCATCAGGGTGAGGTGCGCAAACAAGGACTGACCCTTGAGTGCTTCGATAACGCTGGCGACACCGTCGTGGCGTCCCACTCGAAGGTTGTCGCGCTGAGCAACATCGTGGGTCAGCACAACGCGAGAGTTCTGACCAATGCGGGAGAGCATGGTGAGCAATACGTTGCGCTCCAAAGACTGCGCCTCGTCCACGATGACGAAGGCATCGTGGAGGGAGCGCCCTCGGATGTGGGTGAGGGGGAGAACTTCGAGGAGGCCTCGGTCCATGATTTCTTCCACCACGTTGTGGGAGACGACGGAGCTCAGAGTGTCGAAAGTGGCCTCAGCCCAGGGGTTCATCTTCTCGGTGGCGTCGCCGGGCAGATATCCGAGGTCCTGGCCACCCACAGCGTAGAGCGGACGGAACACCATGATCTTGCGATGTAGCTGGCGCTCCAGCACTGCTTCGAGGCCAGCACAGAGAGCCAATGCTGACTTACCCGTACCTGCACGCCCACCCAGCGACACAATTCCCACAGTCGGGTCGAGGAGCACGTCGATGGCGAGGCGTTGCTCGGCAGATCGACCGCTCAACCCAAACAGGTCGCGATCGCCCCGCACAAGAGAAATAACACCCGGTGAGGTGACACGTCCCAGTGCTGAACCACGCTCTGAGGAAATCACGAGCGAGGTGTTGACGGGCATGTCTTTCACTGTCTTGGATTTGATGGTCTCGGCGTCATAGAGCTCTGCCATCTCCTCAGCACCCATCGCAACCTCGGCAATACCCGTCCACCCAGACTCCGGCGCGAGCTCTGCCCGGTATTCCTCGGCAGCAAGACCCACAGACGCTGCTTTCACGCGCATGGGAAGGTCCTTAGAGACCACGGTGACCTCAAGGCCCTCGTTCGCGAGGTTCAAAGCAACCGAGAGAATCCTGGAGTCGTTATCCCCCAGTTGGAGACCACTGGGGAGAACGGACTGGTTGGAGTGGTTCAGCTCCACCCGCAAAGAGCCACCTTCGCCCACGGCAATCGGGAAGTCCAAACGCTCGTGCTTCGAGCGAAGCTCGTCCAGATTTCGCAAGGCTTGCCTCGCGAAGTAGCCAATCTCGGGGTCGTGACGCTTCTTCTCGAGCTCCGAAATGACGACTACCGGCAAGACCACTTGGTGTTCCGCGAAGCGGAAGATTGCCCGTGGATCTGAGAGCAACACCGAGGTGTCGAGGACGTAAGTCCGCTCCCCCGTCTTCTTTTTCTTGCTTGTGGATTTTGACGTTGTGGGGGTAGCGGATTTTTCCACGAAGGCTCCTTAGCCAAGTTGAGAACCGATGACTCGAAAATACGCGAGCACCTTCGCAACCTGAGTCAATGACACGCCTTCAACTGGTGGACGAAGGTTAACTTTCTGACTCAACTACTGCCCGTATCGGCGAACCCTGGTGCCAAAGTCTCGAAGGGCACGGAGGAAGTCAATCTCACGAAGGTCAGGGCCGAGCGCTTCGACGAAGTAGAACTCGGAGTGGGCACTTTGCCAGAGCATGAAATCGCTAAGCCTTTGTTCCCCGGATGTCCTGATGACCAGGTCAGGGTCAGGTTGACCCTGGGTGTAGAGGTGACCGGCTATAGCTTGGACACTGATCGAACCAGAGAGGTTGTCGAGAGTCCCCCCTGACGCCTTGTGCTCTTCGACAAGCCTGGCCACTGCTTGGGTGATTTCTTCTCGACCCCCATAGCCGACCGCCAGGTTGATGTGGAGTCCTGAATTACGAGACGTGCGCTCTGTGGCTCCCGAGAGGGTGTCTTGGAGGTGGGGAGGGAGGGCTTCTCTATTTCCCACGTGCTTCACACGCCAGTTGGAGAACCTCGAGAGCTGGTCAGCAAGGTTTTCAATGATGAGGGCTAGGTCATCGAGCTCTGCTGGGTCCCTGGCGCCCAAGTTGTCGGAGGACAGCAAATACAGGGTCACGACCTCCACACCCTGCTCTTCACACCATGTCAGGAACTCCTGAATCTTGTCGGCTCCAGCGCGGTGGCCGTGAGCGCTGGATTCCAGGGCCCGCAGTTTTGCCCACCGCCGGTTGCCATCGAGGATCATGGCGACGTGTTGGGGCTTAGTGAGGCCCTCAATTTCTCTGAGGATGCGACGACGGTAGAGGCGATAGAGAAGACCCTCACCAAGGAGATACCGAAGCCACTTCACAGAACTAAGCTAGTCCTTTCTTCACGGCTTGGTTACTGGCTACAACAGCTCACGGGTTTCTTAGCGTCGGCGCATACATTGAGGGCATGAGTAGTGCCGAGGAAAAGTCGCTCGATAATGGCGCAACCAGCGATGGGCTGCACCTCCCGCTGCTCGAAGAATCACTCGCGTATGAGAAGGCTGATCCGAAGCCCTCCTGGCGGGGTTGGATTCACCTGGGAACACTCCCGCTGGCGATAGCCGCAGGAATTGTGTTGATTGTTCTGGCCGATGGTGTCGGCGCGACTGTCACCAGCACGATCTTCGCGGTCTCGTCGTGGTTACTCTTCGGGATTTCTGGCACGTACCACCGCTTCAACTGGGGACCCACTGCAAAAGTGGTCCTGAAGCGCCTCGATCACGCCAACATCTTCCTCTTGATTGCCGGTACGTACACGCCCATTGCCTGGTTGGCACTCCCCCAGGACAAAGCCATCTTTTTGCTGAGCCTCATCTGGTTAGGTGCTCTGTTGGGGATTGGTTTTCGAGTCTTCTGGATTAGCGCACCGCGCTGGCTCTATGTGCCGATCTATTTGGGGCTTGGCTGGGCTGCCGTTATTTACATTCAGGACCTGTTTGCGGCCAACCTGGCGACCATGGTTCTGGTGATCGTGGGCGGGCTTGCCTACTCAGTGGGAGCTGTTGTCTATGGGTTGAAGAAGCCAAACCCCAGCCCCAAGCATTTTGGGTTCCATGAGATCTTTCACGTCCTGACGGTCATCGCGTTTCTCTCGCACTGGACCGCAGTGCTCTTGATTGCTATCGATCCTCCGCTGGCGGGGTAACACCATCGAGCTTGTCCACGATTTCTTGCCGGTAGCGCACGCGTCGAACACGACGCACCATGTCGAGAACCAGAAGCAAGACCGCAATCATGACCCCAAAGGTCATGATGAAACCGATGACACCGGGTGTCACAGAGTTGGGGTCCACCTCAATGGCGGGAACAAGGTCCTCTTCCATCAGAACAAGGTTGGTTAGAAACCTCATGGTGGTGATTCCCCGCTTCTTCTCACGCTGGATTACTACTGTGGTCCTAGCGTAGCGAGAGAGAACCTGGAGATGACCGAGACACAAACCCGCCTGGATGAGCGCTATGGCAGAACCGCCCGCTCCTCCCACACCAATAGAGCCATCGGTGTCGTCACCGCTGTGGGATTCACTGTGGTGCTCGGTGCGTGGTTGTGGTGGGGCGGAGTCTTGGAGACACCCTCCCAGTTGCAGTACCGAGATGTTGCTCACACCATCGTCGATGAGACCGAAGTCTCGGTCACCTATGAGATCACGGCCGCTCCTGGGACCACAGCAACCTGCGCTGTTCATGCCTTAAATGCGTCCTACGGAATTGTCGGGTGGCGGATCGTCGAAATCCCTGTCAGCGACCGGTGGACGCGGGTCTTTGACACCACGCTTCGAACCAGTGAACCCGCTGTGACGGGGTTGCTCTACGAGTGCTGGTTGCCGTAATCTTCCGGGGAACACAAACCGGCCCCACGGTGAGGCCGGTTTCTTCATTACGAGGAGAACATGATGGCATCGACAGAGTCTGAGAACACGGTCTGGCTCACTCAAGAGGCGTATGACCGTCTTGCCCTCGAGTTGGAGCAGCTGACCACGGTCGGACGTGCCGAGATTTCCAAGCGCATCGAGATCGCCCGCGAAGAGGGAGATCTCAAAGAAAACGGTGGTTACCACGCGGCGAAGGATGAGCAGGCCAAGATGGAGGGTCGCATCAGGAACCTCACCGACATGCTGAAGCACGCCGTCGTGGGGGATCATCCCGCCAGCTCCGGTGTGGTGGAGCCAGGCACCGTCGTCACTGCTCATATCCACGGTGATGAGGAGAAGTTCCTGCTCGGATCACGCGAACTCGCTGGGGACACTGACTTGGATGTCTACTCCGAGCAAAGCCCCCTGGGCCAGGCCATCATGGGCCTGAAGATTGGTGAAAGCAGCACCTACACGGCACCTAGTGGCGCCGAAATCGCCGTCGAAATTATCGACGTCGAAACGTTTATTCCCTAGAACTCAGTTCTGGGTTCATAGCCTTCATCACGCAGGGCGTTCAGGACCTGCTCGGCGTGCTCGGGTCCGCGAGTTTCAATATGAAGCTCGAGCTCCACTTGGCTGATCTGCAAGCCAGTGCCATGACGAGTGTGAAGGACCTCCACGACGTTGGCGTTGTTGTCCGAGACGATCTTGGAGGTAACAGCGAGCTGACCGGGGCGATCAGGGAGCGGAATACGCATCTTCAGGTATCGACCAGCTCCGGCTAGTCCTCTCGAGATCACACGCTCCATGATCATCGGGTCAATGTTTCCCCCACTGAGGATGACCGCGGTGGGACCTTCTGCCTTAATCTTTCCTGCCAAGATTGCGGCGACACCGGCTGCTCCCGAGGGCTCAACAACCATTTTGGCGCGCTCCAGAAGCACCAAAATGGCTCGCGCTGTTTCGTCATCGCTGACGGTCACGACCTCATCAACGGTGTCTTTGACGATGTCAAAGTTGAGTGCACCGGGTTTCCCTACGGCGATTCCGTCGGAGATGGTGGGCTTCACCTGAATCTCGATGGGATGGCCTTCCTTGAGGGACTGCGGGTAGGGGGCAGCATTCTCCGCTTGAACACCGATGATGCGGATACTGTGGCCAAGTTGTGCAGCCTGCTGTTTCATGGCACTGGCAACACCCGCGATGAGACCTCCACCGCCGATGGGAACAATCACCGTGCGCACATCGGGTTGCTGCTCCAAAATCTCCAGGCCCACGGTGCCCTGGCCGGCAATGATGTCGGGGTGGTCAAACGGGGGAATGCGCACTGCACCGGTTGTCTCGGCAAACTCTTTGGCCTTGGCGAAGGGCTCGAGCATGTCATCCCCACCCAGGACAACGTCCGCTCCATAGGCTTTGGTGGCTTGCAGTTTCGGCAAGGCAACACCCATCGGCGTGAAGATGGTCGCCTTGATGCCCTGCTCTTTGGCGGCAAAGGCAACGCCTTGGGCGTGGTTTCCGGCGCTCGCCGCAACCACGCCTTTGGCTTTTTGCTCGTCGCTCAGCTTGGAAATGCAGTAGTACGCACCACGAATTTTGTAGGCACCCGTGCGCTGGAGATTCTCACACTTCAGATACACCGGGACACCCAGAACTTCTTCCAAGTAGCGGGAGTACTCCATCGGTGTGGTCTGCGCGACACCCTCCAGGACGCGTTTCGCGTCCTGGAAATCAGCCAATGTGGGTCCGGGGAGAGCAACGCCGGTCTGGTTATCAAGCAGCGTCATCGGACCACCAGATTCTCATTCGTCGGAAGGGATTCGGGGTCTCCTCGCCAGTCTCCCGCCGCCAGGTACTTGATGACCACGTTGGTGAACGCGACCACAGGAACCGCGAAGAGAACTCCCGCGATTCCGGCGAGATACCCACCGGCCGCAATGGAC
>Ga0232122_1000118_pt1 | contig 15559 bp, 10 predicted proteins | sample 011ome_28_FD_181512 | JGI IMG/M metagenome (GOLD analysis project Ga0232122, IMG submission 181512) | Metatranscriptome of coastal salt marsh microbial communities from the Groves Creek Marsh, Skidaway Island, Georgia - 011501CT... | ecosystem: Environmental > Aquatic > Marine > Intertidal zone...
ATCGATTACAGCGCGACTATTACAGACCCTAATACGTTCACTGCGCCATGGACTATAAGCTTCCCGCTTTATCGCCACCTCGAAGAAAACATGCAGTTGTTAGAATTTAAATGCGCAGAGTTCTCCGAAGAGTATCTCTATGGCCAGTACCGCAAGCCTGGTACACCGAAGGGTAACCCGAAAGAGTAATCTTCTCGGGGTGAGAAGCCCACTCGCTCAAAACTCGTTGGTCGTTCATCGCAGCATCCAATGAAGGCTTTACAAAAAAACCGCACTTAGTAGTGCGGTTTTTTTGTATTGGAGAAGCACTCACCTCTGCTGAAAGTGACTCGGGTGCAGTTTAGATAGTCAGCGAGGTGAGCGCACTGGCGTTGCCGATCTCGCCACGGACGAAGGTGTTAAAAGAAAGCGTAATTCTCGTACTGTCCGTTTTATTCGGCACAACGTCATGCAAAAGACTCGAGGGAAACAAAATCAGCTGTCCATAGACCGGTTCGAACCAGCGACAGGTGGCATTGAAATCGTTCAACTCTGAGAAATTGAGTTCGAGTGGGAAAAGCGGATTAAAGCGATGAAATCGGATGGGGGGAAGCTTGCCGCCACCGGAGAGGAACAGCACGCCGCTTAGGACACTGTTCGGATGATTATGCAGCGGATGGTATTGATCTTTTCCTGCCTTATTCAACCAAGACTGCGTAATGTATAGATCGATAGAGTTATCGAGTTTTAGTAAATTTTCGGTGTAGCTGTTTATCTGTTTCAGAACAAAATCCTGCAGGGAGGCAAGCTCTGGCTGTTCCAAAATTCTGTCGCTGATGCTCTTGAGATTGCCCGAATTGTCACAGTACTCGACGTTGCGAATATAGTCCTCTTCTCCTGAGCTCAGAGCATATTTCGTACTACACACCATGACAGCGCTTGAGAAGAGGGGAATTATTGAACTCATGTAGACTCCTTAGGTGCTAAAGCCCTGCTGAGTAGACTTACTCCGCTTGAATCGCCGCTGCAACCGCCTGTACCTCGTCGAGCACGCGCAGGAGGTTGCCGCTCCACATTTTTTCGATCTGCTGCTCAGTGTAGCCTCGGCGAACTAGCTCGAGCGTAACATTGAAAGTTTCAGAAGCATCGTTCCAACCCTCAATGCCGCCACCGCCATCAAAATCTGAGCTGATGCCAACATGGTCTTCGCCGATTAGCCCAACCATGTAATCAATATGGTCGACGAAATCAGAGACCGTGGCAGGTGGTGCGGTTGCATTAACCTCGGCGCCGACTCTAGCCCTGACCTGCGCATTGACCTCTTCGATTGACGCTTCGTAGTCCGCGCGAGCAGCGTCACTTAGTTGAGCTATCTCAGCGGGGGGTAAAATCTCGATCTCGAGAGAGGCGGCAATGCTTTCGGTGAGTGATCGCCTGCCTTCTTCTAAATGCACACGGCGCGCTTCGTTGATATAGCTACCGAACGCAACCGTTTGAACTACGCCGCCGTTTTCCTTGATCGCGAGAAGCATCTCGTCATCGAGATTTCGTGAGTGGTTGGTTAACGCGCGAGCGGAAGAATGAGAGGCGATAAGCGGCGCACGGGTGAGTTCCAGCATCTGCATAATCGCGTCTTTTGATGGGTGGGATACGTCAATTATGATGCCCCATTTATTCATCTCAGCGACCGCTTGGCGGCCTAATGCACTAAGACCTCCGTGGATATAGTCCTGCGCATCTTCTCCAGTATTCGAATCGGCAAATTGACTGTGACCATTGTGTGCGAGCGACATATAGCGGCCGCCTCGATCATGAAAATCTTTGATATTCGAGAGATCTAGCCCGACTGGGTAGGCATTCTCGATCCCGATCATTGCAACCTGTTTACCCTCTGCGGAGAGTCGCATTACATCATCTGATGTATAGGCTATGCCAATCTCATCTGGAGCGATGTCTTCGGCGAGGCGATGAATCGCATCGAACTTATCAATCGCATTTGCATAGGCGGCTGCATATCCCGCCTCATCAAGTGTTGACTGCCCTGTGTAGACGATAAACCAGGCAACGTCTAATCCTCCAGCTGCCATTTTTACAAGATTAACCTGGGTATCCAGATTCATGGTGTAGTTCACTGTTTCAGTAAAATTACCCGTGTTGATGTCGGCGTGCGTGTCGATTGTGATTACTCTATCGTGAATACCGCGGGCACGATTGACGAGTTCAGCGTCATTTTCTTGCCGAGACTCAACGGGTACATCACTTACAGGCGCTGCAACCTCTGGTGAGTCGCCGCACGCACTAATACTCAGCGCTATAATCGCTGCGAATACTGCAGAATGCCCGTATTGTGGGAGGCAAGGAAAGAATTTTTGAGTATTGAGAAGCGGCATAGTCGGGGCCTCAGTGCATTAGCAATTGGGTTGATGCGGATGCCTGCAGTTAAGACAAGCGGTTGTTATTAGTGCGCCTAGCTGAGGTAGGTGCTATTAATGGGAATAATTTAGCATCGGCAGACCAAGAGTGACAGTCCTCTAAGTCTGGCGGTAAGCAAACTAGTTCAGCCGAGCGCTAAATCTGCTAGACTTCCCAACCTTGTAATTCGCTCGAGCGACTTAAGTCATAGTCCCGCCATCGCAAAATAGCAGAACTCACGCGGCAGTCGTCGTTAAGAATGACGCTCGATAGCGTAAGTTGAGATAGCGGGTTCGATTTTTCGATTCGATAAGTATAAAACACACAGCAACGGCGGAGGCCACGATGACTCATAAGGGTTTACTAAAAAGTTTTGTATTGCTGATAAGCCTAGTATTGGCGACAGCCTCCTTCGCCGAAGGCGGGCGTACTCCGCTGCGCGTAAAAAACGGTATTGTCACAAGCGCCTCGCGTCTAGCCTCACAAGCCGGTGTAGAAGCCATGCAGGCAGGTGGCAATGCTGTGGATGCAGCGATTGCAACGGCATTCGCGCTCGCGGTTACCTGGCCTACGGCGGGCAATATCGGCGGTGGCGGATTCATGGTGTATCACGGTGAAGACGGTGATGCGACAACCTTCGATTTTCGCGAAAAGGCGCCGTTAGCGGCAACCGAACGTATGTTTTTGGGTCTCGATGGCAATGTAGTTAACAATTCAAACCACATGGGTGCTCTCTCCGTTGGCGTACCCGGCACGGTAGCCGGACTTTGGAAGGCGCATCAGGAGCGCGGTTCTCTGCCCTGGGAGCAGCTAGTCGCGCCCGCCATCAAACTTGCCCGCGAAGGCATTCCTATAACCTACGCGCTGCAAAGCGGATTTCTCCGCAACAAGTCACGCTTCGATTTGTACCCCTCTTCTCAGCAGAAATTTTTCAAAGCCGACGGTTCATCTTATGAGCTCGGCGAGCTGTGGGTACAAGAAGACCTTGCCCACACGCTAGAGCTTATCCAAAAAAATGGACGCGACGGTTTTTACAAGGGTGAGAATGCAAAGCGTCTCGCTGACTACATGGCGGCAAACGGCGGCATTATCACCGAGGAAGACCTTGAGATTTATCAGCCGGTCGAACGAGCGCCCGTGCGCGGTACCTACCGTGGGTATGAAATCGTCAGCATGCCTCCTCCTAGCTCTGGCGGCGTTGCGTTAATCCAAATGCTGAATATTCTCGAAGGCTATGATCTCGGTGCTATGGGGCATAACTCATCAGCCTACCTGCACGTGCTCACAGAATCTATGCGCCGCGCCTATGCCGACCGCGCGGAGCATTTGGGCGACCCAGATTTTAACGAAGCGATGCCGATCGCGCGGCTTATGGACAAAGACTACGCGGCGAAGCAGCGAGCGACGATCGACATGGCAAAAGCAGATATCAGCGATCCATCGAAGTTTGCTGAGCCCTATGAGAGCGAGGAGACAACGCATTTCTCGGTTGTCGATAAAGACGGCAACATGGTCAGCATGACCTATACACTCGAATACGGCTACGGCTCGGCGATGGTTGTTGCCGGCGGCGGTTACTTGCTCAACAACGAAATGGGTGACTTCAATGCGATGCCGGGTGTGACCAACGCGCGCGGGGCAATAGGCACTGCACCTAACCTGGTCGCGCCGCAGAAGCGAATGCTATCCAGCATGACACCAACGATCGTCGCAAAAGACGGTAAACCAGTCTTTACCGCGGGTAGCCCAGGTGGCAAGACCATCATCAATACAACCATGCAGCTAATTTTGAATGTGATAGATCACAATATGAATATTGCCGAATCGGTTGAGGCTGGGCGGATTCATCATCAGTGGCTGCCAGACGTGACGAGCATCGAAGAGCGTGCTGTGTCCGCGGATTCACTGAAGTTGTACGAAGCGCTTGGACACCCTGTTCGTGTTCGCGGCGAACAGGGTGCAGCGATGGCGGTGTATCACGACCGAGAAGCAGGTTTATTTCTGGGCGCTTCGGATTCGCGTCGAGGCGATGGCGCTGCCGTTGGCTATTAAGCGGTATCTGAGCTATTCCCCCGGGTGATATTCCCGTTCTAAATTAGCCTCGATCTGCTCGGGGTAAAACAATACGTCGCGGAAGCGGCCTTCTGTATAGAGGGCCGCTTGATCATCGAAGTGTGGCGAGGCAGGGTCATTGCTCAGGCCGCCGACCGTAACCGCCTTAGCGCGCACTTTCTCCCCGAATTCGACAGCCGCGACAAAGCTATTGCCGCTGGTACCGTATAGACGGTTGGTTCCAGGATAGCTGCGACTTCCAAAGGAGGCGAGCGAGCCCCAGCGTGCTGAGGCGAAGGCAACCGGCAGGCTAGGTTTACTGTCGTCAAACTGCTGCACGATGGCACCGTCGTTACGCTGATAACGATTAATTTCGCCCCAAGGCACCTGCCAATTTCCGAATCCATCACTAAGCGTTGCCATCGCATTTTCAAGGGCAGCAATCCGCTGATCATCCGTAATTTGGCTCGCAAGATAGTCGTAAATATCGCTATTCGAAGCCGCCGCCAGCGGTTGGGCTTCACGCATCAGCGCCTCTCCCCAAAAAATAGCGAGCGTTGTTTGAGTCGAATCTAGCGTAAACCGCGTGTCCCAGCCACTCAGGTGGGCAATCGCTTCGCGAGTTTCAGGCGCTAGGCCGGGCTCTTCTTTTAATGCGATGAGCGCAGGTAGAAGCGGATCGAAAGCGACGAGCGCGGAGTCATAGGCCGCCTCGATCAGACTGTCGAGGGTAAAATCGGTTTTGTCTTTAAGCACTCTCACCGCATGAATGCCTCGAGGATTCTCAACATAATTGGTCATGTAGCGCGGATAGTCTTCGGCCCTCGGGCTAAATTCGCCGGCAGCCGTGAAGGGCCAGTTATTAGTATTCTGGATCCAGCCGTTCTCGGGATTTAACAGCGTAATCGACTCCTCGAGCGTGTGCAGGCCCTGCCACTCAGTGGCTGCGTTGCTGCCGTCGAGTGGACTGTTCCAATCGAAACGGAGATCGCGCCGAGGGATGAAGTTTCCATGATAGTAAGCGATGTTTCCCTGTGCATCTGCGTAGACGGTGTTGTTAGACGAATTGGTATGCAGACGCATATTCTCGTAGAACTCATTATGCCCAGAGACTTTTGTGCGTAAGTAAGACTGAGTCAGCGCATCGACGGGCTCTTGCATGAGTTTGATGCTCACCCAATGGTCGCCTTCCCCACGGACGATAGGGCCATGATGGCTGTGGTAAACCGTAAAAGTTCGTTGAGCGAGCCCCTCGCCAGAGCGGTAGGGCAGGGTAAGCACTGTTTCTCGAAGCTTCCGCTCACCGCCGTCGTAGGCATAGTAAACGCCGTCATCGCGCTCTGAAATTGTTTCGAGATAGAAGTCGATCGCGTCTGCGCGGCTCGAGGTATGCATCCATCCTGCTTTCTCATTAAAGCCCTGATAAACGAAAAATTGGCCCCACGTCACGGCGCCATAGGCATTGAGACCCTCCTCGCTGACCATATGCAGCTCAGAGCGAAAGAAGAATGAGGTATGTGGGTTAATCATCAGCAACGCGTTGCCATTCAAGGTATTGCTTGGCGAGATAGCGAAGCCGTTGGAGCCCCGCGGCTCGTTGTCAGAGACGGCGATTCGTTGCGCAATGCTGTCACCGTTTCCGTAGAAGTCTTGCAGACCCCTGAGGTTAACGCGCTCTATATCACCGCCAATGCTTCCTTCCGAAAAGGTCAGTGCCATCCATGGTTCGAAATGAGTGATAACGCGAGGGTTAACCTCGGGGTGTGTATATAAGAAATAATTTAGGCCGTCGGCAAAGGCGTCCATCAATTTTTTGAGCCAGGCGGGACTTTGTTCATATTTTGCCTGCATGTCGATGGGGTCGATAAACAGCTTCATCCGTAGATCGCGGTAGAGCTCTCCTTCTCCTTCAGCTTCGGCGAGTCTGCCCATCGCATTCAGGTAGTTGACTTCAATGCGATTGAAATCGTCTTCGGCCTGCGCGTAGAGCGTGCCGAACACCGTGTCTGCGTCTGTCTTGCCATAAATATGTGGAATTCCCCAAGAGTCACGCTTTATGGTGACGTTCGCGGCCTGCGCCTGCCAGCGTGCGAGGTTGGTCGTTTGAGTGGTTTGAGCTACAGCGTCATTTGTCAGCGGAGTCTCAGGGCTGCAGCTCAGAAGGGCCATACACAAAGGCACTGAAGCGACAAAGCGAACGAGGCATTGGGCAGTAAGCATGGGCGTCTCCGTTTTTATGTTAGCCATTGGCGCGTATTAATCACCGTAGACTCGAACGCCGTTTACCCAAGTTTCAAGAGCTTTTGCCTGCCAGATTTCCGTGTCTGGAATGGCGAAAATATCACGATCTAAGAGAATAAAATCGGCTTTCTTGCCAGGCTCTAACGATCCGAGCAACTCCTCTTGAAAGCCTGAGTAGGCGGCGTCGAGCGTAAAGCTCGCAAAGGCTTCTTCGTCTGTCATACGCTCTTCGGGGTACCAGCCTCCGACAGGGTCGTTGTCTTTATCTTGACGAGTAACAGAGGCATGGAGGCCAAAGAACGGGTTGGGCGACTCAACCGGGAAGTCTGAGCCATTGGCAATGAGCGCGCCGGCGTCCATGAGCTTACGCCATGCGTAGGCTCCCTGAATCCGCACGTCGCCGATACGGTCTACCGCCATATTCTTGTCGCTTGTGGCATGCGTGGCTTGCATCGAGGGGATAACGCCGAGCTCGGCGAAGCGAACGATGTCTTCATAACGGAGTATTTGGGCATGCTCGACGCGGTGACGCCTATCGCTCGAACCCGTTTCGGCTATCAGAAGCTCATAGCTATCGAGAACGAGCTTATTCGCAGCGTCGCCGATTGCGTGCGTATTTACCTGAAATCCTGCATTCATCGCCGCGCGCATGAAATAATGAATGCGCTCCTCGCTATGCAGAATGAGTCCTCTATGGCCTGCCATATCGGAGTAATCATCGATCATTGCAGCACCACGACTGCCGAGCGCACCGTCAGCAGCAATTTTTACACTGTTGATTGTTAGGGTGTCGTCGGCGTCACGGAAATGACCCTCGGCTAGGCGTTCGGTGTAAAACTGATCCGTCGCAGCCAGCATGACATTAACTCGAATAGGTAAAGGGCCATCTTCAAGGAGTTCTTTATAAGCCGCTACGGTGCTACTGCCGACGCCGGCATCATGCACACTCGTAAGGCCATAGGTCGCCAACGAATTCATTGCGGTCATCAGCGCAAACTTTTGTTCTTCCATCGTCGCAGGCGGGATGTTATCGCGAATAAGCGCCATGGCATTGTCGATGAAAACACCGCTGGGGTTGCCGTTCGTATCGCGTAGAATCTGGCCACCGTCGGGGTCTTCGGTATCGCGAGTAATACCTGCAATCTCCATTGCGAGTGTGTTTGCCCAGCCAGCGTGACCGTCGACGCGAGAGAGCCAAACGGGTTTGTCAGCGACTACTGCATCGAGACTCGTCGCCGTTGGAAATTCGTTGCTGTCCCACAGTACCTGATTCCAACCGCGGCCCAACACCCATTCGAGTTCCGCATTGTCAGCGGCGAATGCGCGCACGCGCTCCGCCGCGCCCGCTTCAGTTGTGGTGCCGACGAGATCGACTCGTAGCAAGCTTTGGCCATAGCTTAGGACGTGGCCATGAGCATCGATTAGTCCAGTGGTAAGTGTCTTGCCTTCGCCATCGCGCACGCTATCCACAGAGGCTTCGTCAGGAATTGAATCGCCTTCACTATAAAGTTGGACGACATGATCATCTTCGATCTTTATCGCGGAGAAACGGATGAGTTCGCGATCGCCGTTAAGCGTGTAACCATTAACGTTTTTGTACAAGAGCGTGTCAGCTGAACTTACGCCTACACAGGCAAACGCGGAAGCGGCTAGAATCGCCGCCGAAAGTCTAGTAGTCATAGTAAGTCTCACAAAAAGAGTTGCCGCTGACATCGTCAATGGCGGTCGGGCCAAATTAAGTGCTCTGAGTCTAGCAATTTACTCACGAGGTGTCATGGCGGCAGGCAGGCATAAAAAAGGCCCGATTGCGATGAAGCAATCGAGCCTTTCTGTTTACTTATCGGTTTACTAGCGCCGGCGGATTATTCCCCTTCGTCAGCTTCGACATAACGGAAGAACCCGAACATCATTTCTTGCCAAGTTTGCTCACCCCAAGAAATCTCTGCTGAGGGATCGGGGTTGTAAGGATTCATTTCCGAGTTGTCGAACGTGGCGCGGAAGACCATCTCCGTACCAGCAGGGAGGAACTTCGGCTCTTTAAAGTCGTAAGTTTTTTGCCAGTTGAACTGGTAATTCGGCACATTCAGAATCTCTTCTTCTGAACCGTCTGGGTAGACGAGTTTGAAGTTAGCATCCTCGCCGCGGTAGTGCATATGCGGTCCGACCATGGTCAGATAAGAGTCTTTGCGGAATTTCTTAGACGCAACCATTTCGTGGTCTGCTTCGAAAGGCGCGATCGAGATGTCGAGGTCAGCCGCAGAGCCACCTAGGATTGGGCGCTCGGGTTCCTCGTCCCAGAAATGGATGCCGATCTCTGAGGCATCGACGGTTTCTTTACCTGAAGACGTATAGTGCAACTGCAGAATCAAGCCGCTGCCCTGAGGAAGTGGGAAGCCAGCGCCATCGGGGTAGGTATTGATTGAATTACCCGGTGCGTAGGCGCCGAGACCGATTCCTTGGTTTAAAAGGCCGAAGGCATTGCCTCCACCGCGGCCATTTTCAGGCGCTTTCGCCCAAGCGATAATGTGGTGCAGGACTGTCGTGTCGCCCGCAACAAATTCAACCGCTTTGACCCACTTATCTTCTGGCAGGTCGAGAGGAAGAACTAGATTGCGATACTCAACTGTACCGGTCGCAGGAATTGTCTGCGGCGGGATGTTGACGATCATATCGGGTTCACCATGGCCCCATTTAACGGGAGAAATGTCGATTTCCGTAAGTGGATCTGTCGCGCTGTCGTTCTTGGCGCCGCTGTCGATCCAATGGACAAGTTTCTGAGTCTCTTCTACCGTGATGTGATTTACACCATGGAACTGGTTGGAGTATTCAACGTCGATCTGCCCAGGTGGCATGCGTTTGGTAATTAGTGTTTCGCGAATCATAGGTGACCAGCCTTGAACCATTTGGTGGCTGCTCATCGCGAACGGCGCGATGCCGCCTTCTTGGTGGCAAGTCACACAGCGCTGCTCAAGGATTGGCGCTACGTCGTTGGCGTAGGAAACTTCAGCGATTTGCGCTGATTTAGCGCTAAAATCGATAGCGTCGCCATTGCTCGCGAGTGACGGAGTTGTGATAACTTGATCAGCGAGAATTGCGTTCAGAGCGTCAGCAACATAATGCTCGCTAGCGCGCCTCGCTTTTTTTGCCTTCGGCAAAGCGATCATTGAGAGCGCCGCGATAGACAACTTCTTTGGCCTTGGGATCGAGAATGGCTACCTCGAGCGCACGTGTCATGCCGAGTTCTTCAGCTACTAACTGAGTGTCGTCAATGAGAATTCTCAGCTCTATGCGCGCTTTGTCGGCTGCCTTGCGGAGAGCCGCTTTGTCAGCGTTACCGGTTGAGTCGAGCATCACGAATTCAACAGGTTGGCCTTCAAACTGTGCGGTCAGTTCGGCGATGTCTTTTGCCGCCTTGCGGACGTCACGGCCGCCATCCTGAGCGAACACAACGATCGCTTCTTGGTTTGCGTGACGGCTTAATTGAAAAAAACGACCCTTTGCATCTACAAGCGAAAAATCGCTGATTTTTTCGCCGGCATTTGCCATGCTAACGCAGGTTGACAGCAATGCTGCCGCGCTGAGTTTGGCGATTGTCGAAATCTTATTCATCTCACACTCCTTAATTCTTTAATCGTAAGATACTTCTAATGCCACCTTAACAGTAAGGGAGTCTAGGGTTTTTCCCGGCGTTGTACATCCTAAAAATTAAAAATTACTGATTTTCGAGAATTTGAGTAGAATTAAATCGCTTCAATACACAGTGATGCCGTAAATCAGGGATGCTTAATGGTCTTCAAGCCTCAAGCAGGATGACAAATAGACGCAAGTAGGTCGAGTTCACCTAAAACCCTCTAATCGCACCAAGTAGAGATCTTCATGCCTTTTCGACCTTATAGTGTTTTACGAGTGGCAGCCTGCTTTTGGTTTTTAGCTGCAAATACTTTGTTTGCCGCTGAATACCGGATTGCGCATTGCCTCGAGGGGTGTCCCGAGGGCGCACAGAGGGACAACCAGCTCATCGCAAGGTCGGTTTATGCGCTATCGTATAACCCACGCAGGGGGAGCGCCGAGTGGCTAGCCTACCGCATGCGCCCAGGCGCATTAGGTGTCGCCTCTAGTCTCCCACGCACCTGGATTGAAGACCCTGACGTACCAAATGCCCCAGATATTGCCTCTCAGGACCAGCTAGCGGAGGCGCGCGGGTTTATTAGGTCTCGGTTAGTGCCTCTTGTCAGCGTTGCTGGAACTCCCTACTGGCATGAGGCCAATTTATTGTCAGCAAGCACATTAAGGACCGAGAATCTTGATAGAGGTGCGTGGGCAGGGCTGGAGTGGGCATTGCGAAACTTGGTTAATCGAAGCGGTGATGTTTACGTTGTGACCGGACCTATTTATAGCTCGTCGGACAAGGCTTCGGAGGGAATAGGCAAGCCGCCTATCGCATTCTTTAAGCTGGTTGCTTCGCCGAGCGGCGCGCTAAGCGTGTTTAGATTTGACCAGAGTTTTGGTGTTTATCTGCATCACTGTGAGGCCAGGAGCAGTCTCAAGGTGATCGAAGCCGAGACCGGTCTGCGTTTTTTCCCAGAATGGGGGCTATCAAGACCCAGTGACGAAACACTCGATTCTCAGCTCGGCTGCCGCTAGGACAGCCACCCTCGCGAACCCTGTAAACAGGCTTCTAGCGAATCTCTGCCAAAAAGTAATCGTCGATTAGTAGTTCTTCGGCTAGGCGATCTAAGGCTTTTCTCACAGCTGCGCCAGTGCCCTGGCTAACGGGAACCGTGCCTCGACCGAAGAGTTTGGTCTGCCAAACGATGCGTGTGCCTTCGACGAGCTGAATGCTCGTCCTGAGGGTAAGTTGTAAAGATTCCACGCCGCCTCGATCAATCACCGCTGCTTCGGTCGCAATTAGCGTCCCTGCGAGGCGCATGCCGGCACCCTCATCGGCGAGACGTGCATCGCTAGCCGCAAAAGCATTTTCCATCGCTTCGCCGACAATTTCTGCAAAGGGGCGGTCTGCCATAGCGGTGCCATTCTCGGCAGGTTCGCCCGTAAAGATCACACGGGGATCGTCTATTTCGCGCTCATCGGCGAACGCCGGCACTGATAAGGTGGTTTTCATCCCGCTTAATTCAGTGAGCTTGCCGCCGGGGAACGCTGTATTAATTTCTATACCATTCTGCGCAGACGCGCTGTTTATGACAAACAAACCCGTCATCAGTGACGCAGCGATTACAGCAACCGTTCTCACGGCACGAGCCGCCGCACCAATGGTTCTTAAATACCAAGAAGTGGAGGTCGAGATCGCTATGTTGCGTCGCTGCGTCATGAGTTGTTCCTTAACTGACTAATTAGGCGTTGAGCGTTAGCATGCACACTAAAATGTGGGCATGAACGTGAATGACGAGAATAAATGACCGTCGAAGCATGATCAAGGGATCATGCTTAACTCGTGCTTAATGAAGGGGATAAAAAAACCGCAGCACCTCTCTCGAAAGAGAAGGCGCGGCGGTTTTTTGGTTGCGCTGTCTAGACGGGAATTAGAGCTCGCTAGCAGGCCATGTCGGGGCATTGTTGCGCACAGTTACCGCGCGGATGCCTTGGTTTACAAACTTCTGTACTCGGCTACCTTCGTAGGTTTCAGTGGTGTAGACGTTACCCGCTGAATCGGTTGCGATACTGTGAGGCGCATAGAATGTGCCTGGCTGGCGACCGCCCTGACCGAAGGTGTAAAGTACTTCCATTGACTCGCGGTCGATTACCGAAATTTTGAAATTCTGGCCATCAGCGAGGTAGATGTATTTCTGTTCTTCGTCACGAGAGAACGCGATATCCCAAGTTGAGCCTTGGTTTAGCGTTGCTGGGTTGTAAACCACCTCGCGAACATAAGTACCGTCCTTGCGGAAAACCTGAACTCGGTCTGCGCCACGGTCACACACATAAACTAGGCCATCATTTGAAGGCTCGGCGCAGTGTACAGGGCCGCGGAACTGTTGAGGGCCCGGTTGACCAGGAACATAGGTGACGTCTGCTGTGTCGTCAGGCGTGTTGCCGTAAGCACCCCAATAACGCTTGAATGCGCCTGTGGCGACGTCGACAACCGCAACACGGCGATTTTGATAGCCGTCTGCGAAATAGGCTTCGTTTGCTTCGACATCAATTGCGATTTCCGCGACGCGTGCAAAGTGAGTTTTGCTGTTGCTGTCTCGACCTTCGCCCTGCATACCGATTGTGCGAATGTATTCGCCGTCGCGTGAGAATACGAGTACGTGTGAGTCGCCGCCGCCATTACCACCGATCCACACATCGCCGTTCGGTGCGATTTCGATGCCGTGATTAGAAGCAGGCCATACGTAAGGCGCGCCTTCAACGGGGCCGCCCCAGGCATTAACTACGTTGCCCTCTGCGTCAAATTCGATGATTGGTGGTGCTGGAGTACAGCATTCGGCAACGCCGCCTTGGAGACCGATTTCAGTATTGCCGCCGAATTGTGAGGCATCATTACGATGAACGATGAACACGTGGTCGCGTTCGTCGACATCGACACCGATCGTGTTACCCATTGCCCAGTTGTTAGGCAATGGCTTTGGCCAGTATGGATCGACCAAGAAATGCGGGGCCATAACAGCATTGCTCGCAGCAACACTTGGCTCCTGAATCTTCGATTGCCCCACCCCTAGTGCAACCAAGGCAACAACTAATGCTGCCCCTATAAACAATTTCGATTTTCTCATTTTTATAACCTCCATGGGCCCGTTTTACGGGCGTGAATACTCTCCAGAGTCGTCCGGAGTATACTCATTTATGGGCAGGCAGTATACTCGACCGTCGATTTTACGAGATGCGTTACTCAGCGCGTTTTTTTAGTATAAATCACTGATTATTATGGAGTAAATTTAATGAGCCGCATCGAAATGCAGGAATCCTCGCAGCTTTTCGTCCAGCAATTGTCTAGCTTGAGCAGCCGTCTCGGTGTGTTTTTGGCGTTGCTTTGTGCATTGCTGCCTGCGCTCACTCAGGCTCATGATATTCCTAGTCGCATTACCGTCAATGCATTCGTTAAACCAGAGGGCAATAAGCTCACAGTCTTACTGCGCGTTCCAATGGAAGCGTTTGGCGAAATCAGCTTTCCGCTCCGTGGTCCTGGCTTCATTCAGATTTCAGAGGCGGATTTCGCGATACGGGATGCGGCGCGTGTTTACATTACCGAGTCGTTTAAGTTTTATGAGAACGGCGTCGAATTGACTGAGAAGCAGCTGGGCTCTGTGCGAGTCGAATTGCCTTCCGACCGCTCCTTTGTTGACTACGACAGCGCACTTGAAAATATACTCAGCGAGCCACTGCCCGACTCGGCGAACCTTTACTGGCGGCAAGGTGTGCTCGATGTCATGGTGACCTACCCGATTTCGAGTGAGAATTCCGATTTTAGCGTCGATCCACTGCTCGGCACGCTTGCTAATGAGACGACCACAGTTCTGCGATTCGTTGTGCCCAATGGCACCGAACGCATTTTTAACTATATAGGCAATCCGGGGGTTGTCGACCTAGATCCGCGGTGGCATCAGGCGGCGCTGCGTTTTGTCGTGATGGGCTTCGAACACATCCTCGAAGGCACCGATCATCTCCTCTTCCTCTTCTGTCTAGTAATCCCATTGCGCTCGCTGCGGGGATTGATACCCGTTGTGACGTCGTTCACCATCGCGCACTCGATCACGCTCATCAGCTCGGCGTTTGGGCTCGCCCCCAATGTGCTTTGGTTTCCGCCGCTGATAGAAACCTTAATCGCTCTATCTATTGTCTATATGGCTTTCGAGAATATCGTAGGCGCGCGGCTCGAGCATCGCTGGGTAGTCACTTTTGCCTTTGGTCTGATTCACGGATTCGGGTTCTCTTTCCTCTTCAGCGACACACTGCAGTTTGCGGGCGGTCACCTGTTTTCGTCGCTGCTTGCTTTCAATATCGGTGTTGAACTTGGTCAACTATTTATCTTATTGCTGGTTATTCCGCTGCTCGGCGTGTTGTTCTCCCGCTTCGTGCAAGAGCGTGTTGGCACAATTTTATTGTCAGCACTTATCGCGCATAGTGCATGGCATTGGATGCTCGAACGCGGGACCACGTTTAGTGAATATCAACTCACCATGCCGATATTCGACGCTGTTTTTCTTGCCTCGCTGATGCGCTGGGCAATGCTGCTTCTAATCGTCGTAGCTGCCGTCTGGGTAATGTATGAAGTGTTTCGACGATTCGCGTTGATCGAATCCTTTTCGAGCTATGGGAAAGTGCGCGTCCCGGACGAGAAGTGATTCGCTCTAAGGCTGAATCTGGTTACAAGTTACAAAAAGTAATGCTTTAAAGCAGGTAGGGAAGGGGTTTTGAGCTACACTCAAGCCATCTATAGTGAAGGAGTAGAAGCAATGTTTGTTCCGTGTCTCAAATCCCCTCTTAAGTCCATTTCAACCGCCGTGTCACTTATCGCCAGTTTGGTGATTGCGAGTCAGTCAAGCGGCGCCGCACCGGTGCGTGTTGGCGATTTTGCGCTCATCGATAGCGCAGGCGAATTTCACCAGCTTAGTCGCTATGGGGATAAAAAGGCGCTTGTGCTGATGGCGTTTGATGCGAGCTGTGACTCGATGCAGCGTCAGGTCGATCAGTTTCAAGCATTGGAGGCTGCGTGGCAGGACAAAGGTATCGCCTTCGGCATAATTAACGCGGGATCCGACGCGGATGTCGAATCCTTTCAGAATGCGCAGCAAAGAGCCGCCCTTGAGCTTCCTTTCATGCTCGACAACAGCCAGCTTGTCACCCGCACGCTCGGGCTGACCAAGGCGGGCGAAGTAACTGTGTTGGACCCAGCGCGTTTGACGTCCTTTTACTC
>Ga0232122_1000148_pt1 | contig 14690 bp, 10 predicted proteins | sample 011ome_28_FD_181512 | JGI IMG/M metagenome (GOLD analysis project Ga0232122, IMG submission 181512) | Metatranscriptome of coastal salt marsh microbial communities from the Groves Creek Marsh, Skidaway Island, Georgia - 011501CT... | ecosystem: Environmental > Aquatic > Marine > Intertidal zone...
ACGTCAAACCGGTCAGCATTCATGACCTTGGTCCATGCAGCGATAAAATCAGCGACAAATTTGTCTTTTGCTTCATCAGTTGCATAAACCTCGGCAAGCGCCCGCAGCTGGGAATTTGATCCAAACACCAGATCAACCCGTGTTCCGGTACGAACCACATCACCAGTTGCACGGTCGCGCGCCTCGTAGGAATTGCTGCCAGTAGGTTTCCACTGAACGCCCATATCCAGCAAGGTGACAAAGAAGTCGTTGGTCAGCTTGCCCGGTGTATCGGTGAAGACGCCATGGCTGCCTTGGCTAATGCCAAGCGCCCGCATACCGCCAACAAGAACCGTCATTTCCGGTGCTGTCAGACCCAACAATTGCGCCTTATCAAGCAGCATTTCTTCTGGGCTGACGCTAAAGTCGGCTTTCTGGAAATTGCGGAAACCATCTGCAACCGGCTCAAGAACCTCAAACGACTCAATGTCAGTTTGTTCTTGCGACGCGTCACCACGGCCCGGCGTAAACGGAACCGGCACACCCGATGCCTGCTCGAGACCCACATTACCGGCCAGCACGATCACATCTGCAACAGACGCGCCCGTTTCGGCGGCAATAGGTTCCAGCACCGACAATACCCGTGCCAATTGATCGGGCTTGTTTGCGGCCCAATCCTTTTGTGGTGCCAGACGAATGCGGGCACCATTGGCACCGCCGCGCATATCCGAGCCACGATAGGTTGATGCGCTCGCCCATGCTGTTTCGACCATTTCAGCAACGCTGAGACCGCTTGCCGCGATGCGTGCCTTAACCGCGTCGACATCGTAATTGGCATTACCGGCAGGGATCGGATCTTGCCAGATCAACTCCTCGGCGGGAACTTCCGGCCCAATGTAACGGGTCTTTGGCCCCATATCACGATGCAGCAATTTAAACCAAGCGCGGGCAAAGGCGTCGGCAAACTGATCAGGGTTTTTATGGAAACGCTCGGAGATCTCGCGGTAAATCGGATCTTCGCGCATCGCCATATCGGCTGTTGTCATCATCGTCGGGACACGGATTGATGCATCCTCGGCATCTGGCGCAAGGTCGCCGTCCTTTGGATTGACCGCGTGCCAGATATGGGCGCCAGCCGGGCTTTTGGTCAGCTCCCACTCATAGCCGAGCAAGAGATCAAAATAGCCATTATCCCATTGTGTTGGATTGGCTGTCCACGCACCTTCGATGCCGCTGGTGATCGTATCACGGCCTTTGCCCGATCCATGGCTGCTCATCCAGCCAAAACCCATTTCTTCAATCGCTGCCGCTTCAGGCTCGGCGCCGACCAGACCAGCATCACCGGCACCATGTGCCTTGCCGAACGTATGACCACCCGCGACAAGCGCCACAGTTTCTTCATCATTCATTGCCATCCGGCCGAATGTTTCACGAACGTCTCTGGCGCTGGCAAGTGGATCGGGGTTGCCATCCGGGCCTTCCGGATTGACATAGATTAGCCCCATTTGCACCGCGGCAAGCGGGTTTGCAAGCTCGCGGTCACCTGAATAACGCTGATTGCCAAGCCATTCATTTTCGACACCCCAATAGATATCTTCTTCAGGCGCCCAAATATCTTCACGGCCACCGCTATATCCAAAGGTTTTACCGCCCATTGACTCGATTGCGACATTGCCTGCAAGGATAAGCAGATCAGCCCAGCTGATTTTGTTGCCGTATTTCTGCTTGATCGGCCACAGCAGACGGCGCGCCTTATCAAGGTTACCATTATCCGGCCAGCTGTTCAGTGGTGCAAAACGCTGGGCGCCTGTGCCCCCGCCCCCACGGCCATCACCGCTGCGATAGGTGCCAGCAGCGTGCCATGTCATACGGATGAAGAACGGGCCATAATGACCATAATCGGCAGGCCACCAATCCTGTGAGTCAGTCATCAGGTCGGTAAGGTCTTTTTTCAACGCCTGATAATCAAGCTTTGTAAATTCTTCACGATAGTTAAACCCCGCATCCATCGGGTTAGACTTCTGATCATGCTGGTGAAGAATGCCGATATTCAATTGATTAGGCCACCATTCACGATTTGATGTGCCGCTGGTGCTGTTGCGTGTGACAGCGCCATGCATTACCGGGCATTTGCCCCCATTATTTCCGTCCATCTGTGTCTCCGATCATGATCAATAGCACCGGCATATCCATGGTCGATAAAGTGACCATGACACCGCAATTGCTAGGTTTGCTCTCCAAGTCTGCTCTGAGGTGAAGATAGGTATGATACCAAGTTGGGTCAAGGCTGTTTAGAATGATTTTAAACTGGATGATGGCAGAATGCGCCAGCTGTGACAGATTAAATTGCGGGCTCAATTGCGGAAAATTGCGGGCAAGATTACGGGCAAGATTTCTTTAACCAAAAAAGGCCGCTTCGGCGCAAAATTTTAGCGTTATTTTGGCGCCGCTTTGCTCTGGATATGGATAACAACATCGACTGCCTTGATTTCATGTCCCGCAGGCGCATTTGGCAATTGCGCAAGGATCACATCATCGTTCGGAATATCGACAAGCTGGTCATTTTCCGCTTCGTAAAAATGATGGTGATGGTCGGTGTTTGTATCAAACAGGCTGTATTCATTATGCACCACGACCCGCCGCAGCAAACCAGCATCGGTAAACTGGTTCAGCGTGTTATAAACAGTGCCGCCCGATACAGAGAGGCCTGCCGCGGCAATTTCTTCGGTCAGGCTGTCAGCGGTGACATGACGATGCCGACCATCCAAAAGCAAGGCCGCAATCGCCAGTCGCTGGCGTGTTGGCCGCAATCCGGCAAGACGCAATGTTTCGGCAAGATTAGCCTGGTCTGGCGTCTTGGTTTTTTGGCTCAGCTTTTGTTCAGTCAGTTTTCCCATTGCCCGGTAAAAATGGGCGGTCAGCGGCTAAATGTCAATAATGCCTTGGCTTGGAGGGGTGTTTCGTGCTTTCTATAGGGCGTTTAGTGCTGTGGTTCAGGCTGTGGCAATAAACATAAAATCATGTGGTTTTCCATAAGCGGATAGACCGTGGGCGGTTATATCGCGGGCAGTCATATCGTGAGCAGTCGTGTCGATCTGTGATTCTTGTCCGACATTGGTCATGCGTCCCTTTCGACCCGCCAAATTGGAAATCCATAAAACCGGTAGGCCATGCAAGGTCAGCTTTTGATGTTGTCCCGTGCCAGCTTGTAACAAGGAAGATAAGATGTCGCCTAAAGACCAGAACTCTTTTACCTATGATGAATTGATCAGCTGCGCCAAAGGCCAAATGTTCGGCCCGGGAAATCCCCAATTGCCAATGCCGCCGATGCTGATGTGTGACCGTATCACCCATATTGACGATAATGGTGGCGAATTTGGCAAGGGCCAGATTGACGCCGAATTTGATCTCAATCCTGATCTCTGGTTCTTTCCGTGCCATTTTGAAGGCGATCCGGTTATGCCGGGCTGTCTTGGCATGGACGCGCTGTGGCAGCTTGTCGGCTTTTTCCTTGGCTGGTCAGGTGGGCAAGGGCGGGGACGCGCATTATCGGTTGGCGAGGTAAAATTCACCGGCCAGATTTTGCCAAGCAACAAGCTTGTCAGCTTTCGCCTTGATCTAAAGCGCGTCATCATGCGCCGCCTTGTTATGGGCATTGCCGATGGCAAGGTGCTATGCGATGGCGAGGTTGTTTTTGAAGCCAATGATATCCGCGTTGGCCTGTTTACCCCTGAAGGAGCTTAAAGATCATGCGCCGTGTTGCCATTACCGGAATCGGGATCGTTTCCTCGATCGGAAATAACGTCAGTGAAGTGACCGCTTCTTTGCGGAACGGAACCTCGGGCATCGTTGCTGCACCGGAATATACCGAACTTGGGTTTCGCAGTCAGGTGCATGGTACGGTAAAGCTGGATGTCGCCGATCATGTCGACCGGAAGCAGCTTCGCTTCATGGGTGAAGGTGCGGCCTATGCGGTACTGGCGATGGAACAGGCGATTGCCGATTCAGGCCTTGAAGACAGCGATGTATCGAATGTAAGAACTGGGCTTGTTGCCGGATCTGGCGGGCCATCAACAGCCAATCTTCTTGCGGCATTTGACATTACCCGCGAAAAAGGGCCAAAGCGTATTGGGCCTTATATGGTGCCGCGCTGTATGTCATCGACCGTGTCTGCCTGTATCGCCACCTTTTTCAAAATCAGGGGCATAAATTATTCGATCTCATCAGCCTGTTCGACCTCAGCACATTGCATCACTGCGGGTGCTGATGCCATTCGCAGCGGCAGTCAGGACATTGTCTTTGCTGGCGGCGGTGAAGAGCTGCATTGGACATTATCTGTGTTATTTGACGCAATGGGCGCAATGTCATCAAAATATAATGATACGCCTGAACTGGCATCACGCCCCTATGATGCTGATCGCGACGGGTTTGTAATCGCTGGCGGCGGCGGCATGGTGGTGCTTGAAGATATGGATCACGCCATTGCGCGCGGTGCCAAAATCTATGCCGAGCTTGTTGGCTATGGTGCCAATTCTGACGGTGAGGACATGGTTGCCCCCTCCGGCGAGGGTGCAGTGCGGTGTATGGAACTGGCGCTTGCCGGTTTTGATGGTAACGCAGTGACCGAAAAGGTTGATTACATCAATGCGCATGGCACATCGACCCCCGTTGGCGATGTAAAGGAACTTGACGCGGTTCGCACAGTCTTTGGCCCGCGTGGCCATCTGCCAGTGGTCACCTCAACAAAATCACTAACCGGCCATTCGCTTGGCGCGACCGGTGTGCAAGAGGCCATCTATACAATCATTATGATGCAGAATAACTTCATTGCCGCATCCGCCAATATCCAGACACCTGATCCGGCCATTGGTGATATTCCGGTTGCCCAAAGCCGCATGGATGATTTTTCCATTAATCTGGCATTATCCAACTCGTTTGGCTTTGGCGGCACCAACGCCACATTGGCTTTGCGGAAGGTGTAAATATGCAGCCCGGAACATTATTGGCTGGCAAACGCGGCCTTGTCATGGGCGTTGCAAATGACAAATCCATTGCTTGGGGCATCGCCGAAGCCGCCGCCAAGCAAGGCGCAGAGATTGCCTTTTCCTATCAGATGGAAGGGTTTGGCAAACGGCTAGCACCGCTGGCAGCCTCGATTGGCTCGAACATCATGATCGAATGTGATGTTGCCAAGGAAGGGGCAGTTGATCGCTGTTTTGCCGAACTGGCAACCCATTGGCCAACAATTGATTTTGTCGTTCATGCGCTGGCATTTTCCGACAAGAATGAATTGAAAGGCGCCTATATGGATACCAGCCGAGAGAATTTTGAAAACACCATGATGGTATCGGCCTATTCCTTTACCGAGGCCGCGCGTGCCGCCAGCACCATGATGCCAAATGGCGGTGCCTTGGTTACGCTTAGCTTTCTTGGCGCACAACGCAGCACGCCAAACTATAATGTGATGGGGGTTGCCAAAGCAGCGCTTGAAGCATCGGTTCGGTATCTTGCGGTTGATCTTGGTGGTCAAAATATTCGGGTCAATGCGCTATCTGCCGGGCCCATGCGCACCCTTGCCGGTGCGGCCATTACCGGTGCAAGACATATCTTTCGTCATGCCGAACACCATGCCCCCTTACGGCGCAACCCCGGTCTTGATGAGGTGGGGCGGGCTGGTCTTTATCTGGTATCTGATCTGTCATCAGGCGTAACCGGCGAAGTGCATTTTGTCGATGGCGGCTTTAATTCGGTTGGTATTCCGGGCGAATCATAAGCCGGCGTTTTATAGCGTATAAAAAAGGCGGTTCTTGTGGCACCGCCTTTTGCGTTTTTATACTATTTGTTCAGCTTCAGTTATTCAGCTTCGCCAGCTGTCTCAAGATCGTCACCAGTTTCCTGATCAACGCGCTTCATTGACAGCTTTACCTTGCCCCGATCATCAAAGCCGATGACCTTGACCTTTACCGCATCACCTTCTTTACAAATATCGGTGGTTTTTTCGGTACGGCCATTTTGCAGCTCGGAGATATGAACCAGACCGTCTTTTGCCCCTAGGAAATTGACAAAGGCGCCAAAATCAACGGTTTTCACGACGGTACCATTATAGATCACACCCAGCTCAGGCTCGGCAACGATATCACGAATCCGCGCAACAGCGGCTTCACCTGACGGGCCAGATACCGCTGCAACCTTGACGGTTCCATCATCTTCAATATCAATCTTGGCACCTGTTTCTTCACAGATTTCACGAATGATCTTGCCACCCGGGCCAATGATATCACGGATTTTATCAACCGGGATTTTCAACGTTGTGATCTTTGGTGCGCTATCAGCTAGATCGTCACGCGCCGAGGTTAATGCCTTGGCCATTTCGCCAAGGATATGCAGACGACCATCGCGTGCCTGATCAAGCGCGATCTGCATGATCTCAGGCGTGATCGAGGTAATCTTGATGTCCATCTGCAACGAGGTTACACCATTTTCTGAACCGGCAACTTTAAAGTCCATATCGCCGAGGTGATCTTCATCACCAAGAATGTCAGACAGAACCGCAAAATCATTGCCTTCTTTGATCAACCCCATCGCAATACCGGCAACCGGCCGTTTAATCGGCACGCCTGCATCCATCATTGCCAATGAGCCACCACAGACGGTTGCCATTGATGATGATCCGTTTGACTCGGTGATTTCAGAAACCAGACGAATAGTATAGGGGAACTCTTCCTTTGTCGGCAGCAAGGGGCGCAATGCACGCCATGCCAATTTGCCATGGCCGATCTCACGACGACCCGGCGAGCCAACCCGGCCAGCCTCACCAACTGAATAAGGCGGGAAGTTATAATGCAGCATAAAGCTGGACCGGCTTTCGCCAACCAGCGCATCAATGATCTGTTCGTCCTGACCAGTGCCAAGCGTGGCAACAACCATCGCCTGGGTTTCGCCGCGGGTAAACAAAGATGATCCATGCGCACGCGGCAGGAACCCGGCCTCGGCGACAATCTGACGAACTGTCTTTGTATCCCGGCCATCAATGCGGACGCCGGTTTTCAAAATGGCACCACGAACAACATCGGCTTCCATGCCTTTGATCAGGCCACCAACAAGCACAGCATCATATTCATCACCAAGGGCTTCTTTTGCCTCGGCGCGAACTTCGTTCAATGCTGATTGACGATCGGTCTTATCGGCGATCTTGTAAGCCGCTTCAAAGCCTTTGGCAAAACCTTTTAAAACCTTGTTGATGTCAGCGATTTCAGCTGGCTCTTCAGGCAAAGGACGAGGTTCCTTGGCACAAGATTCGGCAAGCTCAATAATCGCATCAATCACCGGCTTGATCGCCTGATGACCGAAATTCACCGCGCCAAGCATGATGTCTTCGGATAGTTCCTTGGCCTCTGACTCAACCATCAGCACGCCTTCATGCGTTCCGGCCATCACCAGATCAAGTTCGCTTTCATCCATCTGGTCAACGCTCGGGTTCAGCACATAAGAACCGTCAATCCAGCCAATACGTGCAGCCGCAATCGGACCAAAGAATGGCACGCCTGACAGGGTCAGGGCAGCCGAGGCACCAATCATCGCAGCAATATCGGGATTGTTTTCCATATCATGCGCAAGCACCGTACAGATCACCTGCGTTTCACATTTGAATGATTTTGGGAATAACGGGCGGATTGGACGGTCAATCAGACGGCAAACGAGGGTTTCATTTTCCGACGGACGGCCTTCACGCTTGAAAAAGCCGCCGGGAATCTTTCCCGCGGCAAAGGCTTTTTCTTGATAATTAACGGTCAATGGAAAGAAATCCTGACCCGGCTTTGGGCTTTGCGCCGCAACAGCTGTACATAATACTTTTGTTTCGCCAAGGCTGACCATAACGGCGCCATCGGCCTGGCGGGCAACTTTACCGGTTTCCATAACCAGCTTTGTACCGCCCCATTCCAATTCTTTGCGGAATAACTTGAACATCTATTTCATCTCTTTCATTTCATCTCAACGCCATCAATCCGGCGAGAGAACAGCAAAAATACAACGCACATCCTCATGATGAGCATTGCTGTGACTAGGGACTTAAATGTTTTGAAGGTTATCTCGTCGTGCCAGCGCTCTGTCTGCATCTGGTTGTCGGGGGCACCCTCAATCGGCCTTGTTCGTGCCCTGTTAATTCATAATCCCTTTGGTCTCGGGCTTTTCTCGCACGCAATGTCGTAAAAAGCAAATAAAATGCGCCACATGCAAAAACCGCCGTGCCAATTGGCACGACAGCCAAATGACAAGACGGTTTTTTAGTCTTCGATTTTGTGAAATCTAGCGGCGCAGGCCCAGCTTTTCGATAAGCGCCTTATAGGTCGCCACATCACCAGCCTTGATATAGTCAAGCAGGCTACGGCGCTGACCTACCATGGTCAAAAGACCGCGGCGTGAACCAAAATCTTTCTTATGGTCTTTTAGATGCTCAGTCAGGTTACGGATGCGCTCAGACAAAATAGCCACCTGAACTGATGCAGATCCTGAATCCTTGTCGTTTTTACCAAACTCTTTGATAAGCTCAGCTTTACGTTCCTGTGTAATCGACATCAAAACCTCCTATAAACGGGTTTAAGTTAAATATTCAGCACACGAACGGGGCATACCGCACCAGCCTTGATCACCACCAGCGCCACAGGACGGTCTCCGTCCATCGCGATTGCGGTTGCACCGGTCAGAAGCGCCTGAAAGCGATCTTGTGCTGATGCACTAATCGCAGGGAGCGTCTGGCCGTGGCGAAGCTTAGCTGCCTCATTCCCTGAAATGGGTAGCGCCGGGATGTCGTCCAGCGCACTCACAACAGGATGCAAATGCTCGAAAGCGGGCGCACTATGCGGTAGGCTCTCCAAAAAATCCAGCGAAATCGCATGATCGGCGTGAAATTGTCCTACCGAAAGCCGGCGCAATGCCGTTACATGGGCCGCCGTGCCAAGTTCACGGCCCAAATCTCTTGCCAGCGCGCGGATATAAGCGCCCTTGCCGCAAGCCACATAGAATCTGGCATGATGTTCATCCGATGTGATCCGGCGAAATGATTCGATATAAATCGGCCGTGATTCCAGCGTTATAGCCGGCGCATCATCCGCCGCCTTTCGCGCCAGATCATAGGCGCGTTTACCATCAATCTTAATTGCCGAATAGACCGGCGGTACCTGCTCGATATGGCCTTGGAACTTTGCCAGCGCTGTATCAATTGCGGCATCATCTGGCCGGTGATCCGACTGGTGCGTGACGTCACCTTCGGTATCATCGGTGCTTGTCTCACTGCCCCAAGCCAGCTCAAATTCATAGGATTTCTGTTGACCCATGGCAAAGGAAACGGTTTTGGTCGCCTCGCCAAGCGCAATCGGCAAAATACCGCTTGCCAGCGGGTCAAGCGTGCCGCCATGACCTGCCTTTGCTGCATCAAAGACACGCCGGACAATGGCCACCGCCTTTGCCGAACTGACACCCTTTGGTTTATCTAGATTAACCCAGCCATGAACCGGCTGACCGCGTTTGCGTGCCATTGCGCCATTACTCTTGGCGGATTGCGGCAAAAAGCTTGTTCATCCGCGCCGCATTCTCAAAACTGTCATCAAGCAAGAACCGCAGCCTAGGCGTGCGCCGTAAATGAACCTTCTTTGCAACAAGCGACTGGATCACCGGTGCAAGACGGTTCAATGCTGGCAGCACAAGTTCGATATTAACCCCGCCAAGCGGCATTGTATAAACGCGCGCATTCGCCAGATCTGGGCTAACAGAAATTTCCGAAATTGTGATCGACACATTGGCAAGGTCAGGATCAAAAAAATCCTCCCGCATCAATATTTCCGACAAGGCGTGCCGCAAGGTTTCACCAACGCGTAACTGACGCTGGCTTGGACCGGTTGCACTTTGCGGACGACGCGATTTTGATGGCATTACCCTGATCTCCGCAGCTAGCACGCATCAGATCGGTGCGCACTGCAACATTATTTAGCCGGTATTTAGCCGGTTTTAATCGAGCGTGCGTGCCACTTCACGAAGCTCAAAACATTCGATCATATCGCCTTCCTGAATATCGGAATAGTTCTCAAATCCCATTCCGCATTCAAAGCCTTCGCGCACTTCTTTGACCTCGTCCTTAAAGCGCTTGAGGGTTTTGAGCGATCCTTCATGGATGACCACATTATCACGCAGCAAGCGCACTTTGCAGCCACGCTTGATGACGCCTTCGGTTACCAGACAACCGGCAATTTTGCCAATTTTCGACACGCCAAAGACCTGACGAATTTCGGCATATCCAATGAAGTCTTCCTGCGTGTCCGGGCTCAAAAGACCGCCCATCGCCGCTTTCACTTCGTCGATAAGTTCATAGATGATCGAGTGATAGCGTATTTCAACACCATCACGCTTGGCCAGATCACGCGCTTGCGGGATTGCCCGCACGTTAAAGCCAACAACAATCGCATTCGACGCCGCCGCAAGGCTAATGTCTGACTCACTAAGCGCGCCAACACCGGCCGATAGCAACCGCACCTTTACCTGTTCGGTTCCAAGCTTTTCAAGCGCCACACGGATTGCCTCAAGCGAGCCGTGAACATCAGTCTTGATCACTACCGGCAGCTCTTCAGCCTCACCAGCAGCAATTGCCGACAGCATCTGTTCAACCGATCCACGCGCACCGCGGGCGGCCTCATGGTCACGGTTGCGGCGCGTCCGGTATTCGGCAATTTCACGCGCACGCGCTTCGCTTTCAACAACAACGCAATTATCACCGGCCATTGGCGTGCCATTAAGGCCCAAGATCTCAACCGGCTGGCCCGGCCCAGCGGATTCCAATTTTCTGCCGCGATCATCAAGCAACGCACGAACACGGCCGCTTTCGGCACCCATGACAAAAATATCGCCTTGCTTCAGGGTACCGCGTTGAACCAGCAATGTTGCAACCGATCCCTTACCGCGCTCGACTTTCGACTCGACAACAACACCCTCAGCCGGACGATCAGGGTTGGCTTTCAGCTCGAGAAGCTCAGCCTGCAACATGATGGCTTCTTCCAGCTTATCAAGGCCCATTCCGGTATGCGCCGAAACATCAACACAAAGCACATCACCGCCAAAATCTTCAGTGATGATTTCATGCTGCAACAAATCACTGCGCACGCGCGCCGGATCTGCGGCAGGCTTGTCGCATTTATTGACCGCCACAATCGTCGGACAGCCAGCTGCCTTGGCGTGATTGATGGCTTCGATGGTTTGCATCATAACCGAGTCGTCCGCAGCGACGACCAAGACCACAATATCAGTGATATTGGCCCCACGAGACCGCATTTCGGTAAAGGCCTCATGGCCAGGCGTATCAATAAAAGTGATAACATTATCAGCCGCAGTCTTAATCTGATAAGCACCAATATGCTGGGTAATACCGCCAGACTCGCCAGCCGCAACATCGGTACGACGGATCGCGTCAAGAAGGCTGGTTTTACCATGGTCAACATGGCCCATGATGGTAACGACAGGCGGGCGCGGCTGTAGGCTTTCTTGCGCATCATCATCACCGCCAAGACCAATTTCAATATCTGACTCAGACACACGTTGAATCCGGTGACCAAATTCACCCGCGACCAACTCGGCGGTTTCGCCATCAATTGTCTGGGTGGCGGTTGCCATGATGTTTAGCTTCATGAGCTCTTTGACCACATCGGCGGTACGCTCGGCCATCCGGTTAGCCAGCTCACCAACGGTGATGCTATCGGGGATCACCACATCGCGAAGCTGCTTTGCCTGCGGTTGATCCTCACGCATGCGAGCGCGCTCACGCTGGCGTTTGACCGAGGCCAGCGAACGCTGGCGGCGGCTGTCATCACCCGATAATGCCTGGGTGATGGTCATTTTACCAGATTGGCGACGACCTGACGCATCACGGCGCGGGGCCGGACGGCGCGGGGCCATTTCTTCGGCTTCGCGGCGGCGACGCGTTTGCAGCTCGGTTGGGGTCGGCCCAAATTTATTAGCCGCTGCCGTATCATTTGATGTGTCATCAGCACTTTGCCGGCGGGCGGCGTGTGCATCGGTATGCTTTTTGTTTTCTTCGCTGCGACGGCGCTCTTCAGCGGCTTCGATTTCCTGCAATTCAGCCAGCTCGGCAGCACGACGAGCCGCAATCGGATCAAGCGGCACGGCAATTTCTGCAACAGGTGCTGGCGGCGCGATTTCAGTTGGTGTTTCAACCGCCTCATTCGCGGCTTCATCAGGGGCATCAATGGGATCGGCGGCTCTGTCAACTAGGGCACTGGTTGGGGCTTCGGCCTTTGCCAGCCCTTCTTGCAAGGCGCGAACGCGGGCAGCACGCTCTTGTGCAGTTAACCGGTCATCGGCCGCTGGTGCTGGGGTTGCTGGCGGCGTTGCCTCAGTTTTTACCGGTTCAACCGCCGCTGGTTCAACGACAGGGGCGCCGCCACGTTGTGGGGCTGCCGGGGCACGTTTCCGCCGAACCTCAACCTGTACCGTTTTGCGCGCACCACCAATTGTCGACCCTGCACGTAGCTTGCTGGCATCAATATTGCCAAGCGTCAGCTTGCTACCTGAGAGACTCAGTTTTTTTGGTTTACTGCTATCGTCAGTCATTTTGAACCTTTCTTGGCATCGACCACGCCGCGTTTATACGCTGTGATCAACCCGTTCCGCCTAGGTGATACACCGGTCAGGCAGGTCATTACAACCCGCTGTTGTGTAAAATCCCTCTAAACGCAAAATATCTTGATGAACCGTACGCACTAATTTTCCGGCACCACCGCTGCCCACTGCGCGCAATCCGACAAAAGCCAGGCTGTCGCGCCCACAAATCTGACCCAGCTCGGTAGCGCTAAATGATTGGCTGACCCAATCCACCTCAAGCTTGGATTTCATTTTGGCAAGCTCACGCGGAGACGCATCAATTGCCGCGAGCAAGCCCTCAAAATGGCCTTCCGATAGCAGTTTACCGCCGCCACCAAGAAGCGCACCAGCACGGCGCGCCATTGATGCGGTGGCGATAATCCGCGCCCTTAACCCATGCGCAATGGCGTTAATATCGGCATCCACCGATTTCAACCCCACACCCAAAACACGTTTAAAATGACCTTTTTTATCAGCTTTCCGTATGACCGCCTCTTCGGCTGTCACCCAAGCACCACGGCCAGGCAAACGCCCCGCAAGATCAGCAACAGCATAGCCATCCGGTGCCGCGACAAAGCGAATTAGCTTTTGCGGGGGAAGCGTTTGCCCAGTTGCGATACAGGTGCGCTCAGCCATGACAGAAAGCCCCTCATGGCCTAGCTGTCAGACGGTGCCGACATATCGTCGGTGTCTGTGCTATCGGCGGTTTCATCGTCAAACCAATGCGCCCGTGCCGCCATGATGATATCACCGGCTTCGCCATCATCGCTAAGGCCGTGCTGACCAAGAAGCTCAACCAACTCTTCATTATCGAGACCGGCCAAATCATCAAGGGTGCGAATGTCGTTTTCAGCAAGGGTTAGCAACATCGCAAGGCTGATATATTCAAAAGCGCGCAGATCATCGGCGACCTTCAATTCATCAAGTGCCACATTGATACGGTTTGACTCGCGCTCGACATATTCGACGGCGCGATTCTGCAATTCTGCGGCGATATCTTCGTCAAAGCCCTGAATGGCACCAAGCTCTTCCAACGTGCTTTCGGCGATTTCTTCGGGAAAGACAAATCCCTCTGCAACCAGCAGATGCGCAATCACATCATCAATATTCAGCGCATCAATGAACCGTGTCGAGCGGGTTTTAAACTCTTCTTGACGGCGTTCTGATTCTTCAGCTTCGGTCAGCACGTCGATATACCAACCAGACAATTGCGAGGCCAGACGCACATTCTGACCACGGCGGCCAATGGCAAGGCTCAACTGATCATCCGGAACCACAACTTCCATCCGGCCAGCAACCTCATCCATCACTACCTTGGCAACTTCAGCAGGAGCAAGCGCATTAACTACAAAAGAGGCTGGCTCTTCAATATAGGGGATAATCTCAACTTTTTCGCCCTGCAATTCGCCAACGACAGCCTGCACGCGGCTACCGCGCATACCAACACAAGCGCCAACCGGATCAATGCCCGGATCATTCGACAGAACCGCAATTTTGGCACGGCTTCCCGGCTCGCGGGCAACACCCTTGATCTCGATAATGCCGTCATAGATTTCCGGCACTTCTTGGGTGAACAGTTTCGCCATAAATTCATTACAAGCGCGTGATAGGAAAATCTGCGGGCCGCGTGGCTCTTCACGAACATCAATGATATAGGCGCGAACACGATCGCCCTGACGCAGGTTTTCACGGGGAATCATCTCTTCGCGGCGGATTACCGCTTCGGCGCGGCCAAGATCAACCGTGATCGAATAGCTTTCGGCGCGCTTGACCGTACCAACGACAATTTCACCAATCCGATCCTTATATTCCTCGAACTGGCGGGCGCGCTCGGCGTCACGCACTTTTTGCGAAATGACCTGCTTTGCTGTCTGTGCTGCAATCCGGCCAAATTCGATTGGCGGCAACGCCTGCCGCCAGAACTCACCAACCGCTAGGGGCGGGTTCTGCTTGGCACCTTCGGCGGCGTTCATCTGGGTTAATTCATCTTCAACATCTTCGACAACCTCAATCCAGCGTTCCAGAAGAATGGCGCCAGTTTTGCGATCAATCATCGCCCGGATATC
>Ga0232122_1000192_pt1 | contig 13556 bp, 12 predicted proteins | sample 011ome_28_FD_181512 | JGI IMG/M metagenome (GOLD analysis project Ga0232122, IMG submission 181512) | Metatranscriptome of coastal salt marsh microbial communities from the Groves Creek Marsh, Skidaway Island, Georgia - 011501CT... | ecosystem: Environmental > Aquatic > Marine > Intertidal zone...
CCGCCTCCATCAATGCTCGTTTCCAGCAAAATTCCCGCCAATTTTTTACCCTGTAACAACACATCATTTGGCCATTTTAAGGAAAATTCATCAGCGCCAAAACTGACCTCAACCAAAGCATCATGCACCGCCAAGCCCGCCACGAAAGAGCGCAAGGCAACGTCTTGAATTTTTCCTTGAGGAAATACCAGCACTGTCGCTGCAAAGTTCCCAACCGGATCCACCCAGGCTTTTCCACCCCGGCCGCGGCCTGCGGTTTGCTTATGGGCAAAAAACCAAGTGGGTTTTTCTATCCGGCCAGCACAGCGCAATGCTTCAGCATTGGTGCTAGAAATTTCCTCAAATTCCCTAAGCTCATACCCTTTAGGCAGATTATTGCACAAGAGTCTGAGCCGCTGCTGCTGCCAGGCCTTCCAATCCAAACAGATTGGCAACGCCAACCACCATAATGATTGCAGAGGCCATTAAAACCGAGGCCATGACTGGAGATTTTGAAACATCAAGACCAATTTCTTGCTCCTCGCCAAAATACATATAGAACACGATCCGCAAATAATAAAAGGCCCCAATCACAGACGCGATAACGCCAGCGATCGCGAGCCAAGCCAAACCCGCGTCAAAAGCGGCGCGCAGCACATATAATTTTCCAAAAAACCCTACCATAGGAGGCACGCCGGCCAAGCTAAACAACAGCACCAGCATAGCCAAGGCTTTACCAGGCTGGCTGCGCGATAACATGTTCAAAGACGCAATATCCGTGACCGGTTTTCCATCTTTTTGCATCGAAAGAATAAACGCGAAAGATCCAATATTCATCGTGACGTAAATGGCCATGTAAATGAGCAAGGCCTGCAATCCAAAAGCCGTGCCCGCAGCCAACCCCATAAGCGCATAGCCCATATGAGCAATCGAGGAATAGGCCATCAAACGCTTGATGTTTGTTTGCCCAATCGCCGCAAACGCACCCAAAAACATCGAGAGCAACGATAAAACAGCGATGATCTGTTGCCAATCTCCAACAACATTTCCAAAGGCATCATGCAGCACGCGCGCGAACAAACCAATCGCGGCCACTTTTGGCGCCGTAGCAAAAAACGCCGTCACCGGTGTAGGAGCACCTTCATACACATCAGGCGTCCACATATGAAACGGCACGGCGGAGACTTTGAACGCCAAACCCGCGCTGATCATCACCAGGCCAAGCAACAAGCCAACAGAAATGTCGCTCTCTGCTGTCGCCGCGACAATGCCCGCGAACACAGTTGTGCCTGAATAGCCATAGCAGAGCGACGCACCATAAAGCAAAAGCCCAGATGACAAAGCGCCGAGTACAAAATATTTCAGGCCGGCCTCGGTCGATTTCAAACTATCGCGGCGCAGCGAGGCGATCACGTAAAGCGCTAAAGATTGTAGCTCAAGCCCCATATAAAGCGCCATAAGATCACCAGCCGAGACCATCACCATCATCCCGACAACCGCCAAAACAACCAAAAGCGGATATTCAAAGCGCAATAACCCATTGCGGGTCATGTAATCTTCGCTCATCACCAGCACCGCTGCCGCGGAGAACAAAATAGTCACTTTTGCGAAACGGGCGAAGCCGTCATCTACAAACATACCGCCGAACGCGACCTGCGTTTCGCCGGAGCCAGTGGTTGCAAGAGCCAATGCAACCAAAGCCATAATAGCCGCGGTGAGCCAGACCAAAAGCGGGCTCAAGCGGTCTTTACTCGTATAGACACTTCCCACCAAAGCAAGCATCGCAAAAACCGATAGAAAAACCTCGGGCAGAATAATGTTCAGATCAGCTTGGATCATTGACCGTGCTCCTGTTAATGCGATGCGGCCAATTGGGTGCTGGTCTCAGCGGTCCCCAAAGCCATTTCATAATTCAACACCAAGGCCTCGACAGAGGGGCCGATGAGATCCAATATCAATGCCGGATACACACCCAGCAATAAGGTCATCACCACCAATGGTGCAAAGATCGCCCGCTCGCGCCGACTCATGTCAGATATTGTGCGCAGGCTCTCTTTGATCAGATCCCCCATAACCACGCGGCGATATAGCCAAAGCGCGTATGAGGCGGATAGAATTACCCCGGCCGTTGCAACCAAAGCCACCCATGTATTGACCTGGAAAATGCCGACAAGCGTTAAGAATTCACCCACAAAACCCGACGTGCCCGGAAGGCCTACATTGGCCATTGTGAACAGCATGAAAATAAGTGCATAGGCGGGCATACGGTTCACCAAACCGCCATACGCATCTATCTCGCGCGTGTGCATACGGTCGTAAATAACGCCAACGCAGAGAAACAGCGCTCCTGATATGAAGCCATGGCTCAGCATTTGAAAAATAGCGCCGTCAATCCCTTGTTGATTGGCCGCAAATATCCCCATCGTCACATATCCCATATGCGCAACCGAAGAATAAGCGATAAGCTTTTTCATATCTTCCTGCATCAGTGCCACCAAAGACGTATAGAAAATAGCGATCGCCGACATCCACAACACCACCGGCGCCATCACGTCTGACCCGACGGGAAACATCGGCAAGCTAAAGCGCAAGAACCCATATCCCCCCATTTTCAAAAGGATAGCCGCCAAAACAACGGAACCGGCCGTGGGTGCCTGCACATGTGCATCGGGCAGCCAGGTGTGCACAGGCCACATCGGCATTTTTACGGCGAAGCTGGCAAAAAACGCTAAAAACAGCAAGGTTTGCATTCCACCCATGATATGAAGACCCAATATCTTCATATCGGCGAAATCAAACTCATGGATCATCAAAGTTGGAATATCTGTGGTGCCCGCTTCGGCAAACATCGCCACCATGGCAACCAACATCAAAACGGATCCTAAAAACGTGTAGAGAAAGAACTTAAACGAGGCATAGATCCGCTCTTTTCCACCCCAGATCCCAATGATCAAGAACATCGGGATCAAACCCGCTTCAAAAAACAGGTAGAACAGCACCAGATCAAGCGCCATAAACACGCCCAGCATCAACGTCTCTAAAAGCAAAAACGCAATCATATATTCCTTGACGCGCGTGTTCACCCCCCAGGATGCAGCAATCACCAAAGGCATCATGAATGTTGTTAGCATGACAAAGAGAATACTAATCCCATCCACACCCAGCTTATACTTCAAACCCAAAAGCCAATCGGCCTCTTCCACCATTTGAAATCCCGTATCAGACGGATCAAACTGCCATAAAATGAACAGCGAAATGATAAATGTTGCGGTTGTTGCGACCAACGCAAAGCGCTTGGCAACCAAACCGGCCGCGGCATCTTCGCCGCGCGCAACAACCAAAAGGATCAAAGCCGCCATAGCCGGCACAAAGGTTACAATGGACAATAGCAAAGTATCCATATCAGTTGCCTCCTCCGGTAAAGCTCATCCAAGTGACAAGCACCACAATTCCGATCACCATCGCAAAGGCATAGGTGAAGATATACCCGGACTGCGCCCGCCCCGCCAAACGCGTCACCATCGGAATAAACCCAAGCGCGATACCATTGAGCGTGCCATCAATGATTTTTCCATCGCCCCGCTTCCAGAGCAAACGCCCAAGAGCTTTGGCTGGTTTTACAAAAAGCACCTCGTAGATTTCATCAAAATACCACTTATTGAGCAAGAATAGGTAAAGAGGGCGCTGGTTTGCCGCGAGGCGCGCGGGCATCGCCGGATCCCAAATGTAAAACCAAAGCGCTGTTACAAAACCAATAAGCATCGCGATAAATGGGCTGATTTTCACCCAGACCGGAGCATAATGTGCCTCATCCATGACGTGATTGTCAGCTCTTATATAAATCGCGCCTATTGGTGCTTGCGCCTGAACCGCGTGTCCGTCGGCTTTTTTCGCATGCGTATCGGCTTTGTCAGCCTGCGCCCCATCGCCCTGATCATGGCCCGCATCATGCCCATGGTCTTTCTCTGACACATGATGTTCGGGAATGCCAAAAAACCTATTCACCGAGGCATGATCCCCAAAGAAGCTGCTATACCACACCATGCCACTGAACACCGCGCCAAGCGCGAGAACACCCAATGGTATCAACATGACTTTGGGGCTTTCATGCGCGTGCTCATGCGTATGATGATCACCGCGCGCCTCACCGTAAAAGGTTAGAAAAATCAGGCGCCAGCTGTAAAAAGATGTCAGCATAGCGGCGAAAACCAACATCCAAAACGCATAGCCGCCCGCGCTCCCCGCCCAAGCGCTTTCAATCACCGCATCCTTCGATAAAAATCCGGCAAAACCAATATGAGTGAGAGGGATACCAACACCGGTGATGGCTAAAGTTCCAATCATCATAGCCGCAAATGTATAAGGGATTTTTTTCCGCAAACCGCCATAATTGCGCATGTCTTGTTCATGATGCATTGCATGGATCACAGATCCCGCCCCCAAAAACAGCATGGCTTTGAAAAACGCATGCGTGAACAGGTGGAACATGGCGACCGAATATACACCCACGCCCGCGGCGACGAACATATAGCCAAGCTGAGAACAGGTTGAATAGGCAATGACGCGCTTGATATCGTTTTGAACCAGGCCAACAGTGGCGGCAAAAAAGGCGGTTGAAGCGCCAAGAAAAGTCACAAATGCCATCGCCTCGGGCGCGTATTCCATCAAAGGTGACATCCGACACACCAAAAATACACCCGCTGTAACCATGGTGGCCGCATGAATAAGCGCAGAAACTGGGGTTGGCCCCTCCATCGCATCGGGAAGCCATGTGTGCAAAAACAGCTGAGCCGATTTACCCATCGCACCGATAAACAGCAAGAAAGCCAGTAAATTGGCGGCATTCCACTCCCGCCATAAAAAATGAATTTGTGTTTCGGCTAGCTTTGGCGCAGCGGCAAACACCTCGGTAAAAGACACGCTATCGGTCAAATAAAACAAGCCAAAAATGCCTAATGCAAAGCCAAAATCCCCAACCCGGTTCACCACAAAAGCTTTGATTGCCGCAGCATTGGCCGTTGGTTTGCGATAATAAAACCCGATCAAAAGATACGAGGCTACACCAACGCCTTCCCAACCAAAAAACATCTGAATAAGATTGTCAGATGTGACAAGCGCAAGCATCGCGAATGTGAAGAAAGACAAATAAGCAAAAAATCTGGGTTTATAGCTTTCATCCTCATTCCATTGCGGATCGTGATCCATGTATCCAAAGCTGTAAAGATGCACCAATGCTGACACAGAGGTGACGACGATCAACATAATCGCTGTCAGCCGATCCAACCGGATCGCCCAATCTGTGCTTAAGCTTCCGCTTTCGATAAAGCGAAATATTTGAATGATTTGCGTTTCACCATCAAATCCCAAAAAGACAATCCAGCTTAGAGCGCAAGCCAAAAACAACAAACCCGTTGTCACGTATTGAGCGGCGGTTTCACCGATTATTTTCCAGCCGAACCCGCCAATCAAGGCTCCAATTAAGGGCGCAAAAAGAATGAGCTTTACCATTTTCGACTATCCTTGCATCACGTTGACGTCTTCAACGGCGATGGTGCCGCGATTGCGAAAGAAACTGACCAAAATCGCCAGACCAATCGCAGCTTCTGCAGCGGCGACCGTCAACACGAAAAGCGTAAAAACCTGTCCGACCAAATCGCCCAAAAAACTCGAAAAAGCGACCAGATTGATGTTCACAGCAAGCAGCATCAGCTCGATCGACATCAACAAAATAATCACGTTTTTTCGATTTAAAAACAAACCAAAAATACCTATCACAAAAAGCGAGGCCGCCACTGTTAGATAATGTTCTAAACCAATCATAAAATTCCCTCGGTTCCTGTAATCTTAGGCGACATTGGCTTAAAGCCCCTGCCCCGGTTTTACGTCTTTCAATTCCATCGCTAATGCTGGATCGCGATACATTTGTGCCAAAACATCTTGCCGCTTTACATCCTTGCGGTGGCGCAAGGTCAAAACGATCGCCCCGATCATCGCCACTAACAGGATCAGACCCGCCAATTGGAAAAGCAAGAAATACTGATCATAAATCAGCAAACCAAGCGCCGCAGTGTTATGCGTTTCTGCTGGGGTCACAGCTGCCCGCGCCGCCTCAGCCGTGTCAGCAACGCTCCACACGCCAAGCGCCATCGACAGCTGCATCAACAAAACCAAACCGATTAACAAGCCAAGCGGCAAGTATTGCGCCATCTCCGCCTTTAATTCAGCAAAATCAACATCCAACATCATCACGACGAAGAGAAACAAAACCGCAACAGCGCCAACATAGACAATGACCAAAAGCATCGCCACAAACTCGGCGCCAAGCAATACGAACAATCCAGCAGATGATAAAAATGTTAAGATAAGCCATAAAACAGAATGCACCGGGTTTCGGCTTACCACGGTAAACAGCCCGCCTGTCACCGTGCATAACGCAAACAGATAGAATGCAAATCCAACCACGCTCATCCGGAAATATCCTTTATTGTCAATGACGCATCCACCACAACGTCATAAGCTTCTGCGCCTTTCAGCGCATTCCGATTTCTTCGCTTTGCAACGCTCAAATAAGGCCCATTCAAAAAATCCATCATCGGTACGGCGCGTCCAACTCAAGATTGCGTGCAATTTCTGCTTCCCAACGATCGCCGTTTTCAAGCAATTTATCTTTATTATAAAAAAGCTCTTCGCGGGTTTCGGTTGCAAACTCAAAATTTGGCCCTTCCACGATAGCATCAACCGGGCAGGCCTCTTGGCAAAAGCCGCAGTAAATGCACTTGGTCATATCGATATCGTAGCGGGTGGTGCGTCGGCTGCCATCATCGCGCGGTTCTGCATCGATGGTAATCGCTTGCGCGGGGCAAACCGCTTCGCAAAGCTTACAAGCGATGCAGCGTTCTTCGCCATTTGGATAGCGTCGCAGCGCATGCTCTCCGCGAAACCGTGGCGATAAAGGGCCTTTTTCATGAGGGTAGTTTAGCGTTGCCTTTGGTTTGAAGAAATATTTCAGGCCAAGCTTCAATCCGGTAAACACATCGGCAAGCAAAAAATACTTCGCGGCGCGTGTATAATCTATCTGGCTCATCTTAACCCCCTATCATCCAGCGGGCATAGGCGCCGCCAAACAGCTCAAATTTTGCAAAAAAGGCCACGATAACAACCCAAGCCAAGGACATCGGCAAAAAGACTTTCCAGCCGATCCGCATTAATTGATCATAGCGAAAGCGTGGCGTAATGGCCTTCACCATGGCGAACATGAAAAAGAAGAACGCCATCTTTCCAACCATCCATAAAACGCCATCGGGAATTCCTGGTATTGGTGATAACCAGCCCCCAAAGAATAATAATGAGGTCAACGCGCACATCAGGAAAATCGCTATATATTCACCCGCCATAAACAATAGGAAAGGCGTCGAGCTATATTCAACTTGATAGCCAGCCACCAATTCTGACTCAGCTTCCGGCAGATCGAAAGGTGGGCGATTTGTTTCTGCCAATGCAGAGATGAAGAACAAAAACACCATGGGCAGATGTGGCAACCAATACCAGCTGAAAAACCCATAAGCGCCATCTTGCGCTACAACAATATCGCCAAAATTCATGGATCCTGTTGAAATAATAACTCCAATGATAATCAAGCCGATCGACACTTCATAAGAAATCATCTGCGCTGCTGAGCGCAATGAGCCTAAAAACGGATATTTTGAATTCGAGGCCCAGCCCCCCATGATAACGCCATAGACCTCAAGCGAAGAAATCGCGAAAACATATAGAATAGCGACGTTGATATTGGCCAAGACCCAGCCATCATTGAACGGGATCACCGCCCAGGCTACCATCGCCAACACAAAAGAAATCAGCGGCGCAAGGAAAAAAACCGTTTTATCGGCGCCCGCGGGCACCACGATTTCTTTCACAACGTATTTCAGCGCATCCGCGACTGTTTGCAACAGACCAAACACGCCAACCACATTAGGGCCGCGGCGCATCTGTACGGCCGCCCAAATCTTTCTATCTCCGTATACAAGAAAGAGCAGACTGACCATGACAAAGCCCAAAACCGCGAGACATTGCGCCACGATGGTCAGCGCAATACCGCCTGGAGTTGTGAGAAAATCAGCCATCGGTATTCCTAACTAGTTTCGCTGAAAACGTGGAAGAACGCGGGGTAATCTGCATCGCGCAGACCTTATTTAAGGAAAGAGTCATTCTGCCGCCACCGGCGCTTGAGCGCGCGCCTCAGCACCCGCCGAAAGTTCTGCCATCAATTTTGACGCCCGCGCAATCGGATTGGTTAAATAGAAATCTGAAATCGCGCTTCGGAACGTAGCTTTGCCCAACGTCCCCGCCTTAAGCGGCGCCCATTCGCTTTGCGAGATCTGATCGATTTGGCCAAGATGCGGGTGAGCTTCAAGCAAACTCTGACGCAATTCAGCGAGCGAATCGAAGGGCAAGGTAGCGGCTAACTCGGCTGATAACGCCCGCAAAATCGCCCAATTTTCTTTCGCCTCACCAGGTGCAAAACCCGCCCTTACGGCCAATTGTGGGCGCCCTTCAGTATTGACGAATAAGCCGTTCTCTTCCGTGTAGGCAGCGCTTGGGAAGATGATATCTGCGCGATGCGCGCCGCGATCGCCATGGCTGCCTTGATAAATTACCACTGGACCAGCGGCAATTTCAACTTCATCCACCCCTAGGTTGAAAACAACCTCAGCCGAATCAAGCGCTGCGGTGACGCCGCCCTCACAGGTGGCATCGATATCCAGCATGCCCACGCGGCTGGCTGCCGTGTGCAGAACCATAAGTTTGCCGCCCGCGTCTTCGGCCAACCCCATCGCGTGCCCCAGAACGGCTGCGCCATCAGCTTCAACCAAAGCACCCATGCCAATGATGAACAATGGCGCCGTCGCAGATTTGGCGGTTTTAGCCAATTTGGCCAGCGCAGCTCGATCCGCGCCAATCAGCTCATAGTCATAAGTGAGATCAACCGCCTGCCCGACAAGTTTGACTTCTGCGCCTTTTGTCCAAGCCTGACGAATGCGCGCATTCAAAACCGGCGCTTCCAGCCTAGGATTACAGCCGATCAAATAAATTTCATCCGCGGCATCAATATCTTCAATCACCGCAGATCCAACATAGCCAGAGCGGTTCAAAGCGGGCAGCTTCGCGCCATCAACGCGGCATTCAACCGCGCCCCCCAAACCTTCAACCAGATTTTTCAGCGCAAAACCCGCTTCAACCGGCACAAGATCCCCAATTAAACCAACCAAATTCTTCCCCGACATCGCAGCTGCGGCGGCCTTCAAAGCCTCGGGCCATGTGGCGGGGCGCAATTTGCCATTTTCACGCAGATAGGGTTGGTCAAGCCTTTGCCGGCGCAGCCCATCCCAAACAAACCGGGTTTTATCCGAAATCCATTCCGCATTCACCTCGTCATGATTGCGTGGCAAAATACGCATCACTTCACGGCCTTTCGTATCCACGCGAATATTGGATCCAAGCGCATCCATCACGTCGATTGTTTCTGTTTTTGTTAACTCCCAAGGGCGCGCGGTGAAAGCATAGGGCTTTGACGTCAAAGCCCCAACAGGGCAGAGATCGATAATATTGCCTTGCAGGTTGCTGTTCAGCGTTTCCCCAAGATAGCTGGTTATTTCGCTATCTTCGCCGCGCCCCGTTTGACCCATCTGCGTGATTCCAGCAACTTCTGTTGTGAAGCGCACGCAGCGCGTGCAACTGATGCAACGCGTCATATGCGTTTCAACTAGAGGGCCAAGATCCAAATCGGTACTTGCCCGTTTGGCTTCGCGAAACCGCGAAAAATCAAGGCCATAAGCCATCGCCTGATCCTGAAGATCACATTCACCACCCTGATCACAAATCGGGCAATCCAGCGGATGATTGATCAGTAAAAACTCCATCACGCCTTCACGGGCTTTTTTGACCATTGGTGAATTGGTCTTGATCACCGGCGGTTGCCCTTCCGGTCCGGGGCGCAGATCGCGCACCTGCATCGCGCACGAGGCCGCAGGTTTTGGCGGCCCCCCAACAACTTCGACCAAACACATACGACAATTGCCAGCGATTGTAAGACGCTCATGGTAACAAAAGCGCGGCACTTCAATGCCAGCTTGCTCGCAAGCTTGGATCAATGTCATCGCGCTATCTACTTCAATTTCATTATCATCGATAACGATGGTACGCATAGTGGTCATTGTATGATCTCAACTTTTGTTGCGTTAGAGGGCTGCGCTGCGACGGCTCTTGATGCGCTGACCAGCATGTGGCCAAGCGTGGCTGGGCAGACAAGGCAAGAATAGCACCCCGTTTGGCGCATATCGGATAACGCTTGGCTCATAAAATCACGCAGCTCCCAGTCAGGTTAAAATTGCCATTTTCAAGCTCTAAATCGGGGCTGTCAGGGCCCATTATCCAAGCAATATCTGAGGTTCCAAACTTTTCAACGCAATATTTCGTTGCCTCATAACGCCCGGCTTCGCGCGCACCCACAACACTTTTCGTAGCTTTTTTTACGCGCAGCGAGAAGGCCTCGGGGGCGTCTTTTTCCGCTTTCAAGGATGCGCTAAATTTCACACCGTCAAACGCATGTTGATTGTCTGTGTAGCTTTCACCACAAGAGACGCAGAACATGATTGGCAATATGGCTATCCAGCAACGCATTGTTTTATTCCGCCGCCACCGCATCGATCGAACCAGATCGCTTATGCGCGATCCGATCTTCTATTTCATCTCTGAAATTGCGGATAAGGCCCTGAATCGGCCAGGCCGCAGCATCGCCAAGCGCACAAATAGTGTGGCCTTCCACTTGTTTGGTCACATCCAACAGCATGTCAATTTCTTCAACACCGGCCTCGCCTGTCACCAGACGGTCCATCACGCGCATCATCCATCCAGTACCTTCACGGCAAGGCGTGCATTGCCCGCAACTTTCATGCTTATAAAACTTGGAAAGACGCCAGATCGCTTTGATAATATCGGTCGATTGATCCATCACAATCACCGCCGCGGTTCCTAACCCCGAGCGTTGCTCGCGCAAATAATCAAAATCCATGATCGCATCACGCATATGCTCGCCGCGGATACAAGGAACCGAAGAACCGCCCGGAATAACGGCTTTCAAATTGCTCCAACCGCCACGAATTCCGCCGCAATGCTTTTCAATCAATTCTTCAAAACTGATCGACATGGCCTCTTCAACAACGCATGGGTTGTTCACATGCCCAGAAATCGCGAACAGTTTTGTTCCCGCATTATTGGGCCGCCCAAAACTGCTGAACCAGTCAGGGCCTCGGCGCAAAATAGTTGGAACAACCGCGATCGATTCAACGTTATTCACCGTCGTAGGGCACCCATAAAGCCCGGCACCTGCAGGGAATGGCGGCTTCATCCGCGGCATTCCTTTTTTGCCTTCAAGGCTTTCCAAGAGGGCAGTTTCTTCACCGCAAATATAAGCGCCCGCGCCATGATGCAGATAAAGATCAAAATCCCAACCCGACTTGGCGGCATTCTTGCCAAGCAAGCCCGCATCATAGGCTTCATCGATCGCCGCCTGCAGCGCTTCGCGCTCGCGAATATACTCTCCGCGGATATAAATGTAACACGCGTTGGCATTCATCGCAAAACTGGCGATCAAACAACCCTCGATTAATGTATGCGGGTCATGGCGCATGATTTCGCGGTCTTTGCACGTCCCCGGTTCTGATTCATCCGCGTTAACAACAAGGTAAGCCGGACGCCCATCGCTTTCCTTGGGCATGAAAGACCATTTGAGGCCGGTCGGAAACCCAGCGCCGCCGCGGCCGCGCAGACCCGATGCTTTCATCGTGTCAACGACCCAGTCGCGACCCTTTTTGATAATGGCCGCCGTGCCATCCCAATGGCCGCGCGCACGCGCACCCGCGAGCGAACGATCATGCATGCCATAGATATTAGTAAATATCCGATCTTTATCCGTTAGCATACGCGCCTCATTTCCCTTGTTTCTGGCGGTGCCGCCACATGCGCAGAGACACCACCATCGCCCAAATAAACGCTGCCAAAACAGCGAGATCTATCAATATTGCAAACCGCCCGGCCAACCCCAACTTGGGGCCAAGCCATTGCACAACAATCCAAAGCAGCATCGCGCCCGCGATGACCAAGGCCACCAAACGGCCCTGTCTGTTTTCATGTTGCCCCGCGCCCTGCGCCATCATCTTCCCTTCGAACGCGGGCTTTGCCGCATTTTTTAATTGCTCTTACTAAGACGTTAAAGCTTTCGCCTGCGCCACCCAATCATCACGGCTGACACGCCCCTTAAATCCGTTTAAGTTTTCATCCATCCAAACAATATCATCTGGCCCCCAGGCCGTAATTTGATCATAATGAAAAACGCCAAGCGCATGCAAAAGCGCTTCCAGCTTTGGACCGACGCCTTTTATCTTTTTCAGATCATCTGCTTGACCGTTACGCGGCTGCGCTATCGCGCCTGGGGCGGTAACATCTGCACCTGCTGCGGAGGGCGCATAGGCCCATTCAGGTTTACGTCCGGCAAGTTCAACCTCTCCAGGAAGCTGCGTAGAAGGAGGCTCAGATGCTGCGTCAGATCGTTCAGCACCAACGCCGCCAAGCGATGTATCTTCAGGGCTGGCCTCAACCAATGCCCCCGCGCGCGCACCGCCCAGCGGAGCCAAAGGTGTGCAAAACACCCACCCCAACAGCAAACCCAGGGCAACGAAAACGCTCGCAGCAAAAAATACCGCGCCCATGAAGACTATTTTGCCCAAACCAAGACACATGATGAAGGTCAACACAGCTGCAGCGCCCGAAATCGCCCAGCAGCCCAGCTGGCAGCTTGTATTCTTAATCGGCTCTAACATATTGAAACTCCTCTCTAATGGAACTCGCGCTTAAAACGCTATTCCTTTGTACCACGAGTTTGAGTTTTCGTCTTGTTTTGCGCGCTAAGCGCTTCCGCCTGCTCTGGCCAAGCATCACGACTAGCACAGCCTTTAAAACCTGGAAAATGCGTATCAGCCCAGGCTACATTCTCTGCAGTCCATTTTGAAATCTGATCAAAGTGAAAGATGCCCGCAGCGTTTAATAGCGCCTGCAACTTTGGCCCAATGCCTTTGATTTGCCCCAAATCGTCAGCGCCCGCTTTGCGCGCCGTCTTTAACAGCCGCGGCTGCTTCGGCGCAATGCCCGTTGGGCTTTCGCTCACACTGGATTTAGCTGTTTTGGCCTTTGCTTTTGACTTGCCAAGCCACGGCGTTGTCAGCGGCATTTCGCTTCCATCGATGCGCTTGAGCGTATCGTTTAGCTCAACCGCAAGCGCTGCACTGGCGTTATGGGCTTGCCGATTAGCTTCATATTGCGTCAGAGACGTTGCACCCCCCAAAGGTTCGCAAGAAAAACGACCGTTTTGTGGGCCTGGCAGCGGTATCGCGCCCTCCGCCATTTCATCGATCAACGCAGCAAAGCCGTCTGCCGTTAGGTTTTCGTAATAATCCTTGCCGATCTGGGCCATTGGTGCGTTTGTACAAGCGCCCAAACATTCAACCTCTTCCCAGCTGAAC
>Ga0232122_1000199_pt1 | contig 13283 bp, 6 predicted proteins | sample 011ome_28_FD_181512 | JGI IMG/M metagenome (GOLD analysis project Ga0232122, IMG submission 181512) | Metatranscriptome of coastal salt marsh microbial communities from the Groves Creek Marsh, Skidaway Island, Georgia - 011501CT... | ecosystem: Environmental > Aquatic > Marine > Intertidal zone >...
GGGAAGAAGACGTGAGAGTAGTGATGAAAGAAGCCGAGCACATCGCTGCAACCATGGCCTCGGAAACCGATCCGTTGATTAAAGCAATAGAAAATAACGAAGGCGCGAATCCCACGCAGCAGGAGATTATGTTTCGCGTCTTGTGTCATCGAGCGGAACACGCGGCGTCGAAGTTTTTGAAAATTAACGCTAAGTTGCCGAAGAAATAGTTTAGCTCATTTAGAGTGTATTAATATATGTGTTCGTATGATGTTGCATGACAAAAGTACAGTGTACGAGTACCCAGTACAATTCCTTTTTCTAAAGTTGTTTTTAATTGTTTTTTAAATCTCATGTGATTAACCAGCGACCATGGTTTGCTTGACCCCTTCCACCTCGATCGGTTTCGACAACGCTTGGAAGCAGTTCAAAATTGGCTTCTCGCCTTTTGAGATATCCGCTTGGTTCCACCAATCCTTGTATGCGCACATGTTCCCGGCAGTAAACGCATCCACCATGTCTGCCCCGTACGTCGCTATGAAATTATGCGCCTTTTTAATAAAGCTCTGAGTGATGACGTACGATTGCAACCCACTCAACGCGCTCGCGCGAGTGTTCATCTTATAAATGTCAATCTTTGCGAACGCTCCGTTTGGACCTCTCACTCCGACGCTCTTAAAGTGTGGCCCTTCAAACCCGGGTTCTCGCATGAAGTTTTGCAAAAACAACACGTCCGCCTCCTTGGGCATGTTTTCCGTCAACGTTTGTACCGCCCAAAACGGCACGTTCGTCATCTTATTCCCATCTGACTCCATAATCCACGCGATTGGCCACCCTTGATCTTTTACCCACTGCCACTGATACAAGTGCGCGTACAAGCACCCGACGTGATGCGACAAACCTTTATCCAATGAAAACTGGTCCAAAGTCCCGTCTGCTTTCCTCGTGTCGATGTGTTTCAACAATCCCATCAACTGGTAAAAATCTTTCACGTCCGACGCGAAAACCGTCCCGTCTTTCACTTTCTTATGAAACAATTTCCTTATATCTTTCACCGCGTACTCCGCGTTCGCGATATCTTTCGGCCATTTCTTGGCATCGATCCCTTGCGAAATACTCACCGTCTCCGCCAAATCTTCGTAATTCACTCTCGTTTCCCCGGCTAAAGTTTCAATCGTTCGTCGGACTTTCCATAAATCCTCGTCGTTATCTCGCAACGCGATGAACACCACCGGTACGTCTAACACCGGTTCGTACACTTCGTTCAACGGTTTGTACGCGCCAGTCACCACGTGTGGACCGTCGCTGGATGATGCTTTCTTCCCTAAAGTTGGCAACGGTGTTCGATGTTCCGTCGTCGTATCGTATCGTTCTTGGTGGAAGGTGTTGTACGAATTCGACGGATCGTGATGCACGTCCGCTCGGTTGAACACCTCGAACGAATTCTCGATCGCTTTTTCAATCTTCTGAAACCCTTTCGATGGATTCATCATTCCCAGTTGCGCAGAAGAGGAACTCGTCACGAGCGCGTGTTTGCTCACCGCGGCGACGCCAATCGTGCTCAGCGCAAAGAGCGCGGCAGAAATGGCGAAGAGTGTGTATTTGCTGCTCGACGTGGAAGGTTGTCGATCGAACGGTTCATTTTCCTGGATCGGGGCGAGTAAGTGTTCGCGCTCGTTCGCGTTTTTCGTCGTCATCGCGCGTATTGGTGGTGGTCGTGTTGTGTGTATGCCGCGCGCGCGTCTTGTGGAGATTTTCTTTGATTTCCCCGCGGTCCTTTTCGGGTTTAGGGTTTAACTCCTCAAAAGGGGGGAAAGCGATAATACTATGCAAAGAGTAGCGTATATGAATATATATATAATGATGTGAACAACCTCTTTCTCTCCTTCTCTAATGCTCTCTCCTTTGCATTCTTCTTTTCCTTTGTCTTCTTCTTTATTATCCGTGATGGTGACTTTTTTTCGAAGACGAAGACGAAGCGCCGCCGTGCTTATTAGATTTTTCCTCTTTCTTCTTGTTATGGGCGACGATTTCGTTGTCGTTGTCGTCTTTTTCTACTTCGCCCAACTGACTGGCGGGCATTTTACGCCTCCCAATCAACGTTCCGGCGTCGTCTACGGTCATCATCGAGTCTTTCGGCTTCGTCAAACCTTGGCCCGGGATTTGCTTGAATTTCTTTTGCCAATCGCGTTCCTTCATCGGAATGTAGTTGGCGGAGTAATCGCCGTTGGTAAACACGACGTGTTCTGTCGCCCAACTCATCCGGTAGTTATCCACCGTCGTTCTTCCCATTGGTGCGGTGTTGATGTTTCCATTTTCATCCAACGTGACCACTTTCCCGTGCACTTTTTTCGTCGACGCCATGCCGCCGGAGCTGCTCGTTTCCACCGGTTCCACGTGCTCCGGTAACTTGCTCCCGTCCGGAATATCAAAATCTAACGCTTCTTCTTCTTCTCTCTTCTTTTTGCTGCTACTTTTTTTATTGCTCTTCCCGAGTTGCGGAAGTTCTTGTACGCGCGCCTCGCCTAAACTCGCGCTCATCATCGCTCTTACTTTCGGATGCGTCGTCACCCAATTCGTCGTCTCGTACGGCACGGATTCCGTGTCGATTAGACCGTTTTTCCACTTTGATTTCTCGTACTTTTGGCCGTTGAAATATACCTCGTTGCTTTTGCCTTTGTACGTTCTTCGATCGCTGTTCAGCGGGTAGGAGAAATGTTCCGCGTCAGCGCCGTAACTGCCTCCTTTTCCTCCTCCTTTCGTCATCATCATCATCGTCGCAGACGATCCTCCGCCGGCGGACGACGTAAACGACGACGACGACAGAGCCGTCGAGGCGACACCAAACGCGGCTAAAGATACCGCGCATCCCATCGCAAACGACGACACGATGTTGTTCGCACTCGATTTGGTATTCGCAGAAGAAGAAGACGCATCACGTCCGCCGCGGGGGGATTGGAAGGGGCGCGTCTGCTCCTCGACATCATCATTCTCGTCGGAAGGAATCGCGTCGTAGTGCTTCGCCAGCATCGCCACTCGACCACCCATTTATTATTGTTATTCGAACTTCTTCTCTGGTAACGTAGTTATAAAAGTCGCAGTCGTAGCAGTAGTCCTCGTCGAAACGCAGCAGCACAAGCAGTCAAGGAATGGCGTCTCTCTTCCGTGTCTCTTGTTTTTCGTGGTGAACGCTTGACTCTTTTTTTTCAGAGGGGTATTTCAAGTTTAGGGTGTAGGGTTTCGGGTTGAGTGAGACGAGATTTTTCTCTTTTTTTTGAAAATACGCGAGCGATTCCTTTCTCCATACTCTACGACTCACGAGAGATGGCGGCATCAGCATCATCGTCGTTGACGGAAGCGGAGATCGACAAACTGACCGCGTCGAAGTTGAGAAAACTTTTAGATGCGAAAGGAATCGCGCACGAGAAGAAAGAGTTAAAAGCGGCTCTGGCGGCGAAATTGAAAGACGCGATGAGGAAAGAAAAAGAAGGAAAAGAAGAAGAAGAAGAAGAAGAAGAAGAAGAAGAAGAAGAAGAAGAAGAAGAAGAAGAAGATTCAGACGAAGAAGACTTCGACGAGTACGAGGACGACGGATCCGTGGAATGGATGTTGAGAATGCACCAAAAGATCGCGCGACCAAAAAACAAAAGAGACTGGGAAATCCGCGAAAGCGTCCTGTCAGGTGGAGGCATTCCCTGACAACTAAGAAAGAAAACATCAGATACGAGTACTCACAAAAAGACACGAGAGACACGCACAAAAAGATAGATACAAAACCGAGAGTGTAAATCTTTTCTACTTAAGGTGCCTTTAGTTACTTTACTATTACTTTACTATACACTCGAGTCTCTCTTTTTCTCCTCTCTCTCTTGCTTGGTTTCGGAAGACTCTTTTCTTCAAACGCCTAATCCGCTCGCGCTTCCGCTTCCATGCGAATGTTCAAGTCGTGATAATACTCCGGATCCGCCAACGCTTTGTAGCAGTTCAAAATAGTCGGCGTCGGATTTTGCGGATCGAACGGGTGCGTGTACTTTTGCATGTCATACATAGTCCAAGCGATGTTTTTCGCCTCTTCGTTGTTGTAAGACGTCGTGCACAGCTTGTTCAAAATGTACCCGTCGATCATGTCCGCACCGTGTAAAGCTAAAAAGTGTTGGATTTTCTCGACGAACGTGTCCGTGGCGATGTACGAGGCTAAGCCGGCGTAGCCTTGTTGCGGATGGTAGTTGAGTTTGTCGAAGGAGTATGTTTTGTGCTCGCCGGAAGTTGGGTGTTTGATTTCTACGTTGCGTCGTTCCACGCCGGCGGGTTCGTACGGATACAACTGCAACGTGACAAAGTCCGCGTCGCCGGGCATTTGTTTCGCGACGGACGGGATGGACTCCAAAGGCACTCTGGTTAAACTCAATCCGTCAGATTCTAAAATCAGCGCCTTTTTCAAACCTGTATCTTTAATTTTCTGCCACTGGTATAAGTGCGCGTACAGACATCCGTAGTGGTGGGATAAACCTTGCGATTGCGCGCGAAAGTATCCGTTTTGGTCTCGCTTTTCCACCTCTCCGATCCAAGGAAGTTCGGCAACCGTGCGACGTTCGGGAGGTAAATCGGCGTACAACGGATCGTTTTGATGAATGTTCCAAAACAAACGCGCGAAACCAGTTGCGTATAATGCTTCTTGCAAACCGCTTTGCGGCCACGCTTTCGGGTCCACGCCTGGGGATTTCTCCGCGTGAATCAATGGAATCTCTTTCAAGCGCTCTTGCGTGCGCTCCCACATGGTCGTATCAGTATCGCTATCCGCAGAATCCAAGTCTAAGCGTTTGTCGAGCGTGATGACGAACGCGTGCAAGTCAGTCGCGTCCGGGATCGGCTTTTGCTTTTGCGCTTCAGTTTGGGGGTATACAAATAATGTCTTGCCGTTGTTCCAAAGTTCGTGCGCTTTCGGTTGCATGTACTCTCTCCCGTCGCCGTCAATCAACTTCACGTTATCGGCCAAGATTCTAGGGATTTTGAGTTGGCCTTCTTCTTTTTGCTCGTCGACTCCAACATTCGCTTCTTGCGCTTGATGTTCTTGCGCGTATTGTTGTGCTTTGACTTCCTTTTCCTTTATCGGCACTTGCGAAAGGTACACCACCGGTCGATCCTGTCCTTCTTCTTTGCGTTCTTCCTCAACTTGAGCGTTGTCCTGTACTTGCTCCTCGGCTTTCGGCATAACGCCAGCTTCTGGTTGTTGTTCTGGTTCTTGTTGCTGCTGTTGTTCTTGTCCGTCTTTTTGCTCTTGCTGCTGTTGTTCTTGTTCTTTTTGTTCTTGTTGTTGTTCTCCTCCTTCTTTGCGCTCTTCATTTTCCGCGGCAATCTCATTGGCGGCTTCCGCAACTACATCCTCAGTTTTCGGCATCTCGTGCACTTGTTGACCTTGAGCTGGTTCTCCTTCTTCTTGCTGCTCGTTGTTGATGTTGTTGTTGTTGTCGTTGTTTGTACTTTCAAGAGGCGTCGACGCTTCAGAGGAATCCGCCGCCGCCGCCGCCACCGCTTTGTTCGCGTCATCCGTATCTTCGCCCAACTTGGGTACCCACGATCGTTTCGGAATCTTTTTTCCTTCCTCGTCTTGAGCGGAGGCTATCGACTTATCTCGTAAGGTCGAAGTCATCTCTTTCACTTTGGTGGACTTCAATGCCGACGTCGATGCAAAAGATTTCTCCGCGTCGAGATTCACGCCAGCTTTTAAAAGCATTTGTCTCGCGGCGGCTAAAATCTCCGGCGTAGGCTTTCCAAGCACGCCGTCTATCTTTTTCGCTTCCGCTTCGTTACCATCAGCCGGTTCGACTTTCTTAACCTCGCCTGCTAACAGTAACTTGGCAAACTCGATAGCTTTTGGCGACGGTTTGTCGTCCTCTTCTTCCGCGGAGGCCTCTACTTTTCCTTCATCCTCTTTTTTCTCCTCGCTTGGTTGTCCTTCTACTCCTTCTTTTCTCTCCTCTTTCGCCGCGGCTTCAATCTCCGCCTCGGCTCGTGCTTTTGCCTCTTCTTCGCTCTTCAAAAAGTTCTGCGCGATTTCGAGCAAAGACTGCGGCTGAGAAGGCTTAATTTTGTCAACATCTTCTTTTTTATCCTCCGTCGGCGACGAGATGGTGGTAGAAGAAGGTTCAGAGGTTTCAGAAGAACCTTTCTTCTTCTTACTCTGCGCGACGACGCTTTTCTCCGCTCTGACCAGCGCGATCGTATTTGCCGTCATTTCTTCCGCATCTCGTTGCTGCTTGGCGTCCAATGGCGTCTCTTCGCCGTGCTTCTCTCTCAACAACTTCGTCGCCGCTTCCAGCAACGCCGGCGACGGTTTCTCCACTTCACCGAGTGCCGCTAAAAACTCTTTCGTCTCTCGCGATTGCTCTTCTTTCGCCTTCTCCGACGACTTCTTCCAGCTTCTTCTCGGCATAGCGCCTAATCCAGCCGCCTCCGCGTTCGCAAAGGCGGTATCGTCCTCGCTTCCTTGTCCTTCCCGTCGACGAGTATCATCGTATCCGCCTAAACTCGCCGCCGCCGCTTCCTCGGTTTCCATCTTCTCAATCTCTCTCCTCGACGGAATCTTCGTCGTGTACTTCTGCAACAACGCCCTCTCGTCCTCGCGAACGATTAACCCGTTGAAAAAATGGTTTTTCCCGCCGACGGGTGCGTTCGCGGCGACGCCTTCACTGATCACCCCTAACTTGGCCGAGGGCAAGATACCGCGCGGCCTTCGGTGGCCTCCTCCAGCAACAGCAGTATTCGCCGCACCAACACTCCCGCGAGGACTCGAAGTAGTCGTAGTATTTCCGGTAGCGATCGCAACACCGGCGCCGACGGCTAACGCGATCGCGATGAACGTCTTCTTCCTCGACCAATAAAACGACGACGACGATGATGTCGAGGACGCGGCTCCTCCCTCGTGATGATTGCGGAGAATCAATCGCTCGCGTTCATCGTCCATCATCACTTCCTTGTTCCTATTCATATATATAAGAATGAAAAAGCGAAAGTCGCAGCAGCAGCAGAAGCAGTGCTCTAACTTTCATCAAAGTGTTTTATGCGCGAAGCGTTAAAATACTTTCAGCTTTTAAGCGCGCGTTTATATCTATGTCGTGTGTTTTGCGAAATGCACAAACAGCGCCCTCTTTCTTAAACCCTAAACCCTAAATTAAAAAACTCTGGTTTTTTTTCTCTCGAGCGAAAAACGAGATTCGTCACTTTCTCGGGGAGGAACACCACCAGAGACATGACGCCTTTTCAGTACTCAAATGAAGAGGAGTCCTCTCTTCTGTTATTAAATCGCGACGACGATGGTAATATTAAAAGTAAGAGGAAGAAGAGTTCTTCGTCGTCGTCGTCTGTTATTATTCGTGCGGCGGTTTTGGGTGCGTGCGTGACGCTCGGTTCGCTCGCATTCGTGGCATCATCATCATCATCATCATCATCATCTTCCCGCGCCCCACAGATGATGATGCGAAAATTGGGCGACGCGACGAGCGGCGAAGAGGCGTATTTAGGCACGCTTCCGAAACGAACGTGGGGAAGTAACGGTGCGAGTGGAAGTACGAACGCGCCTGGCGATGGTGGTGCGTCGACGACGACGACGACATCGACGAGTATTGATCATCCTCTTCTGAGTGTCGATCGGCTGGGAAAAGAAGAGCAGGGTGATGGGGGCGTTGCGAGCGGGGAAATGACTTCCAACAACATCGAGCAGCAGAAGCAGCAGCCCGTGGCACAACAACAACAACAACAAGGACCGACGAAGCCGCAAGCGCTGGAAGCGAGAGTGTGGCAAAAGAGCGAGTCGTTCGTCGAAGACGACGAGGAGGAACGCGCTGCGATGAAGGAACAAGAACAACGAGAACAACAACATCCGGAAGAGCGAGAACAAGAACAACAGCAACAACCGAACCAAGAGCAGCAGGTGGAAGAGCAGCCGCAGCAGCAGCGCGAGGAAGAGCAGTTGCAACCGGAAGAACAAAAACCTCGCGAAGAGGTGGAAGTTTTAGAAGTTTTAGAAGCTCCCGCCGACGCGGTTTTGGTCGAAGACAACAAAGAAGAATCAAAAGTTGCGGAAAGCGCGCGTGCGGAAGAAGGACCGAACGTCGTCGTCGCGGTTACGAGGGAAGAGAAAGAAGACGTTAAAGAAGTCGTTGTTCCCGCCTCCGTAGAAGAAGTCAAAGAAGAAGTTAAAGAAGAAGTTAAAGAAGAGGAGAAACAACCGATTCCGAGATGGCGCTTGAACATGCAAAATATCGCGCATAGCGCGAGCGATGCGTTGAAGAGGAGAACGTCTACGATATCCAACGAGCGAGAACAACAACAAGAACAGCACGTAGTAGAAGACGGGAAAGAGCAAGAGAAACAAAGAATCGACGCAGAAATAGAAGAGCAACGACGACAAATTGACATGGAAAACGAACAAAAACGAAAAGAAGAAGAAGAAGAAGAAGCGGCGGCGAAAGTAGTAGAACCGGAAATGGGCGAGGACGAAGCTCCACCGCGAGGTGTGATGGAAAACTTATACGACATCGATAACGGAAGATACGAAGGCGAGGTTGTTCAAGTCCCGTTTGCGTTTTACGCCAACACGAAATGGGCCGGCGCAGATTTCTGGAAACACGATTGGGATACTCCGAACATGAGCGACGAGCAAAAAGCGAAACCGGACCCGACGAAATTCATGCCGGTGTTTAAAACCCACGGTGTAGATTCCGCAGACGTCGTCGTTACCGCTCACGCGACAAACATCAAATCAACTGGATGGGTTATCGTCGATTCCGCGAAGCGAAACGGTTTACAAGTAGTCATCTCGGGCAACGGGACCGATTTCCACGGTTTCGCGGATAAAATGATGGGTTTAAAAGCCGCTTTACATTCCATCAACGGCAACCCGATCGTCATCAACACCGATGCCAACGATGTCATGCTTCAATGTTCCGGCCAAGAATTTAAAAACCGATTCAACCAAGCGAACGCGGATTTCATTTTCGGCGGCGAAACGCAGTTATGGCCGGAAATCCACGCCTACTTTGAGAAAACCGACGAAATAGCCTGGAAAGAGAAAATGTCCGACACTCTCGGTAAAATCGGCGCGGCTGGACCACCGGCGCAGCTTACCGGCGCGCATCCGAACGTTTGGGCCAACGCCGGGTCATTCATGGCGAGGAAAAACGACATGTTAAAATACATCGAAGAAACCGAACAGCGCATGGCGAGACACCCGGGATCAGAGCCAGACGAGTGGGGAATGACGTGCCGCCCGGCGGGCGTCACCGACGAAGACTTTGCCGACGTCAACGGTTCCGGATGGGTCAACTGGTTCGACGACCAAGAGTGCTTAACCTCCTTCCAAATGCGACATTTAATGGATCGATCCTTGCGTCACAAATTAGACGCGGACGGGTCCATCTTATTTAGCGCCGGCGGCACGCCCATGGACCAAATCGGCAAAGACAACAAAAACATGGTCTTCCACAAAGAAACCGGCAAAGCCTCGTGTTTGTGGCACTTTAACAATCCGCAGGCGAAAATCCGTTTAAAAGATTTCGCGAACGCCTTCCCGGATAAATTCTTAACCCCGCACGGAAGAGAAGTGATGTTGAGCACCTCGGACGAACATCCGGGAAATCGAGACCCGGGACCTTCGTCTGCGGCTGCGTTTAGCGCTCGATCGAGCGCTCGAGCGGCGGCGAATTGAATGAAGTTATAATATACTAAGAGAATAGGAAGAAAAAGTGAGAGAGAAAGAGATGAGAGAATATGAGAGGAGAATAATGCGTATATATATACATAATAAGATTAATCAAACGCGTGTTGTGTACTAATTTAAAACGAATACATACTTAAACGAAAAATGCTCCTTGATGGACAGCTCCTTTTTCCTTCCTTTCTGCTTGTATTGGAAAAAAATCACATCAAACAAAACACGCGCGTGAAGGAAGAGAAGAAATGGCAACGAGTCACGCCACCACGAGCGCGGAAGAGGCGGCACCTTTATTGCTAGCTTCGTCGTCTACGTCTGCTAATAATGCGTTTCGTCGCGATGAGAGCGGTTTGGAGACGTCTTCGTCGTCCGCATCATCATCGTGTAAGAGATACGGAATTTTAGCCGCGGCTGGATTGGGGGCTCTTTTCGTGTTGTCTTCGTCCAAGACGAACAGCGGCGTAACGTTGACGACGACGAGGGGAGGAGGTCGACCAGAACACGTCGCATCGGTTAAACTGGGTTCCTTCGAAACCGGCTACGACTTGGACGCGAACGCGTTCGATGGCGACGTTTGGCACGTCCCGTTTGAGTTTTACAGAGACACCAAGTGGGCGCAGGCGAAGTTTTGGCGACCCGGGTCGAACGCGGATCTCGACGGCGACGTGACGATGTTAAGTGAAGAAGAAAAAATGCACCCAGACGAGAAGAAATACATGCCAGTGTTTAAATCGAAAGGCGTGGATTCCGCTCCGGTGGTAGTGACGGCGCACGCGACGAACTTGAAGAGCAACGGGTGGGTGATTCTGGACTCGGCGAAGAAGAACGGGTTGGAGATTGTGATCTCGGGGAACGGGACGACTTTTCACGGGTTTGCGGATAAGATGATGGGTTTGAAAGCGGCGTTGCATTCTATTCCAGGGAACCCTATTATTGTCAACGCGGACGCGACGGATGTTTTGTTGCAGTGCGGGCCGGAGGAGTTTCAAAAGAGGTTCGAACAAGCGGACGCGGATTTCATTTTCGGAGGCGAGACCCAGTTATGGCCGGAGATTAGGAAATATTTCGACATGGAAGACGAGCAACAGTTTAAAAGAGAGATGAGTTTGACGTTTGGTGAGATTGGTAAAGCGGCTGGGGATGACGTCGAGTTAACCGGCGAGCACCCGAACGTCTGGGCCAACGCCGGTTCCTTCATGGGACGAAAAGAAGAGTTGATCAAGTACATCGAAGCGACCGAGAATAGAATGATGCGACACAACGATTGGAAAGAAGAAGACGGTTTCGGGATGACGTGCAAACCCGCGGCAACAACAGACGAAGAATTCAACAACGTCTTCCCAGGTATGCGTCAATTTGACGACCAAGAGTGCCTCACGGCGTTTCAAATGCAAAAACTCATCGAACGCTCGCAACGCCACAAGTTAGACGCGGACGGCTCAATCCTCTTCTCCGCCGGCGGCGCGCCAATGTCGCAGCTCGGTCAAGACGCCAACGGCATGGTGTACAACAAACAAACCGGGAAAGCCTCGTGTTTGTGGCACTTCAACAACCCCTCGGCGAAAATCCGCTTGAAAGATTTCGCCAACGCCTACCCGACGAAATTTTTAACCGAAGTCGGCAGAGGCGCGATGTTGAGAACGCCGGACGAACATCCTGGGAACAGAAACGGTGAAGTCGGCCCAGCCCCGAGCGAAAGTCCTTGATATGATAATACTAACTGTGTAAATAAAAACGTAAAGAGAGAGAATTTTGTGTCTTACTTCAATGCCTCGTACGCACGCTCGGTTGGTTTCATTTTTGAATTTTCCCCTACTTTGAGTAATCCAATCGCGTCACTCTTTCGCACAACACAATGACCAAAACCATGGCAACAGCGGCAAACAACAACACCAACATCGAAGATACCATCGACTCGCGCGAGTTCATCGCGAACCCTCGAAAAGTAATCGCGGAGAAGCTGTTCACCGCGTACGGTTTCAAAAGTGTAAGCGCTGCAACCTCGTCTGCGTTGGAACCGCTCGCCGGCGATTGGAACCTTTCGAAAGTGCTCAAAAAAAGCATCTCGGAGAGCGAGGAGGAGGAGAAGGACGCGACGAAGACGACGAAGTGGTTAAGTATTCCAGAAATAAACCACGCGGATGGGAAAGGCGTCGGGATTGAAAGCGTACCGGAAGGGAAACTGTGCCGGTTTCGGTGCGTGGTGCAAGATATGAGAGACCCGGAGTATTACGTGGGATGTTTTAAGAGCAAGAGAGCGAGCTCGGGGTGGCAGACGACGAAGTTCGCGGAACACGGCGGCGACGAGACGTCGAGAATGGAGGAAGAGGACGACGAGGAGCGTTTGTTTACATTCGAGAACCCGCAGCAGCAGTCTTCGAACGTTCGGATGTGGGAGAGGAAGGTGTTCTATTGCGTCCCGATACCGGGCGAGGCGAAGTGGGTGCAGGAGAGAGATTGTTTGGAGAGAGAGGATACGCACTCGAACGGCGATGGGGTGGTAGATTTTACGAGCATCGGCGGTAATACTGGTGCGAGCGTGGGAGGAGGAAGCGCGAAGAAGAGAACCCGAGAGGAGAATAACGAGGAGGAAAAAATTAAAGACGACAAAGAGGCAAAGATGAAGGAAGAGAAAAACGAGCCGGCGAAATCTGAAGACACCATGGAAGCGATGCCAATAAATGGGTCGCAGAAAACGGAAGATTTTACTGCCATGAATAATAAGAATCGAAATAAAAGTTTCGCCAGAGAGACGCTGGACGAGGCGAGGAATTTGCCGTTACCGAACGACCAGCGAGGACCGTGTATCGTTTGCGTGTACGATTCACCGGAGGATGACGAGGGCGACAAGGAAAATAATTCGGAAACAATGAATTCAGCGACAATTACAAATCCACCATCGAGGAGGTCTTCCACGCAATTGAAATTGAACGACATCGTTGAGTTTTACGGCGTTTTGAGTCTCAATCCAGAACACGCGGCTGAAGCGTTTGGGAACATTGGATTGAACGATAGTATCGAGGAGGACGGTGACGGCGCGACTACGACACAACCTTCGGACGATGACTTTTACGGACACGCAGAAAGGGCGGCGTTGTTTCCAGCGAGTTCTATCGCGCCAAGGTTCCACGCTTTCGGCTTTACAAAGTTGAAACTCGAAGATCTCGTTTTGAAGACGCCGGCGGAGCGTTATCTTTTGGACGAGGAGGAAAACGTCAAAGAAGCGTCGGCTTCCGTATCTGTGGTGCGACCGTTCGACGCTGCAACAACAAACGCGATGTGCGAAAAGATGATCGATATTTTCACCGAAGCGCTCGGTGGAGATAAAGTTGCCGCGAGTTACGCTTTGTTCCTCGCGTGCGCGAGGATTCGTTTACGCACGGATGAATTCCCAGTCGGTTCATTGTGCGTCAACTTTTCGATCGATTGTGCGCTCTCAAAAGAGGATGGAGAGAGCAAGCGTAAACGTAACGACAATCTCGTCAATGCACTCGCGTCTGCGTTGCAATCTCTTTGCCCTGCGACCGCGTGTTTATCCGTAGACGTTCCTTCGCTCAACGCGCGAACGTGGGTGCCTAAAAAAGACTACGAC
>Ga0232122_1000235_pt1 | contig 12373 bp, 7 predicted proteins | sample 011ome_28_FD_181512 | JGI IMG/M metagenome (GOLD analysis project Ga0232122, IMG submission 181512) | Metatranscriptome of coastal salt marsh microbial communities from the Groves Creek Marsh, Skidaway Island, Georgia - 011501CT... | ecosystem: Environmental > Aquatic > Marine > Intertidal zone >...
CCGGTGGTTCCGCATGGAAGGGACATCGGTCAAAGGATAACAGGTACACCGGATAACAGGCTCATCTCCCCCAAGAGCTCACATCGACGGGGGGATTTGGCACCTCGAGGTCGGCTCGTCATATCGTGTGGTTGGAGAAGGTCCCAAGGGGTGCGCTGTTCGCCCATTACAGTGGCACGTGAGCTGGGATCAGAACGTCGTGAGACAGTTCGGTCTCTATCTGTAGTGGGCGTTAGAAATTTGCGTGGATCTGTCTTTAGTACGAGAGGACCGAGATGGACCGACCTCTGGTGTATCGGTTGTTCCGCCAGGAGCATTGCCGAGTAGCTACGTCGGGAAGGGATAAGCACTGAAAGCATATAAGTGCGAAACCCACCACAAGATGAGATTTCTTTTAAGGGTCGTAGAAGACGACTACGTTGATAGGTCATAGGTGTAGAGGCAGTAATGTCTTAGCCGAGTGATACTAATTACCCGTAGACCTATCGTGGCACTTTTTCTATGAAATTGTAGCTAAAAATTTACCGGTTTTTTGCTGATTTGTATCTATACATATGTCAAAGTATTAGGTAGTGTAAAAACGCTACGACAATTAAGGAGGTTATAGCAGTGGGGCTCACCTCTTCACATTCCGAAAAGAGAAGTTAAGCACACTAGCGCAGATTGTACTGCCATTTGGTGGGAGAGTATGTCGCCGCCTTCTTTAAAGACCCTTCATTGATTTGAAGGGTCTTTTTTTTTGATGTAAATGAAAGGGGGGACTGGTTTTTGGTTCTAAAAAAAAGCAAACTAGTTGTCAATACAAAAGGGGATCGACGTAACTATTTTACTTTTAAAATAACCTTTAGGACAACCCATTTATGCTAAAGTTAATGGTGAGTTTTTATTACTCCTTACCATTGCTGATTCCTTTCTCCAAGGTGAAGCATTGATTTGGCTACACTGATTAATATTGCTATAATTACACAATTAAATACCCAATCGGAAGATTGGGTTTGTTTTTTATGGCGTTTTTATCCTACCGATCTAACAGGTAGGCAAACACTAATGGTACTACAATGGTAGCATCAGATTCAATAATGAATTTTGGGGTATCCATATGCAGTTTTCCCCATGTAATTTTTTCGTTGGGTACGGCACCAGAATAAGACCCATAACTAGTGGTTGAATCGCTTATTTGGCAAAAATAAGCCCAAAAGGGCGTGTCTTCTTTTTCTAGGTCTTGTGACAGCATGGGGACAACACATATGGGAAAATCACCGGCAATACCCCCACCGATTTGAAAAAATCCAATTCCTTTTTTAGCGTTTTTAGAATACCAATCTGCTAAAAAAGTCATGTATTCAATTCCTGATTTTACGGTTGAAGCTTTAAGTTCTCCCTTGATTACATAACTGGCAAAAATATTACCCAAGGTACTGTCTTCCCAGCCAGGAACCACCATTGGAAGATTAGCTTTTGCTGCGGCAAACATCCATGAATTTTTAGGATCGATTTCAAAATACTGCTCTAAAACACCTGAGCGTAATAATTGATACAAATATTCATGTGGAAAATAGCGTTCACCTTTTTCTTCAGCAGTTTTCCAAAGTTGGAAAATGTGTTTTTGTAATCTACGGAAGGCTTCTTCTTCAGGGATACAGGTGTCCGTTACTCGATTTAGTCCTTTTTCAAGCAAATTCCATTCGTCTTGCGGGGTTAAGTCACGATAATTTGGAATACGTTGGTAATGTGAATGAGCAACTAAGTTCATGACATCTTCTTCTAAGTTTGCTCCAGTACATGAAATAATGTGAACCTTTTCATTCCGGATGACATCAGCAAATATTTTTCCCAACTCAGCCGTACTCATTGCCCCTGCTAAGGAAACGAGCATTTTGCTTCCTTGTTCAAGCTGGTGTTCATAGCCTTTTGCTGCATCGACCAATGAGGCGGCATTGAAATGTAAAAAATGGTTTTCAATAAATTGAGAAATAGCTCCTTTGTTATTCGCCATCATTTAAAAATTTAGCATTGTTTTTTAATCCTTTATCAGAAAAGTCGTTATCCCCCTCTTCAAAATCTTCCAATTCTTGAGATTGAAATTTATAACTCAACATTTTATAATACAGTTTTGCGGCTAAAAAATCAGAGGCAAAAAGTGCTGGATCTGGACACAATTCAACAATATCAAAACCAACAACATTTTTGGATTGAAAAATTTCCTTTAAAAAATCGAGCGTTTCATACCACAGTAATCCTCCTGGCTCAGGGGTACCTGTGGCGGGTAAAATAGAAGGGTCAAAACCGTCTAGATCAATTGTGATATATACATTGTCTGTCATGCGTTCAATAGCCTGTTCAACCCAATAAGCGTCTGTAGCCATTTCATGAGCAAAAAATACATTGTCTTCATTCATCACGGTGCGTTCACTATGGTCCATGCTTCGAATACCTACCTGAATTAGATTGGTGTTTTGACTGGCTTCATAAAGCGCACAGGCATGATTACAAGATGATCCTTGATAGGATTTTCTCAAATCGGCATGAGCGTCTATTTGGACCACTGTTAGGTTTTCATAAAATTGAGCAAAAGAACGAATTGCCCCAATAGAAATAGAATGTTCGCCACCAAATAAGGTGACAAACTTATTGCGGTTAAGGTATTTTTTTACTTTTTCAGCAACGGCTTCCACCATGGTTTCCGGAGAGCTGTTTTCGGTTACCGCTTGGGTAAGATAAATTCCCTCTTTGTAAACTTCACTGTCGGTTTCAATATCGTACAGTTCCATGTTTTCTGAAGCGGCTAAAAAGGCATCAGGCCCTTTATCAGCTCCTTTTTTCCAGGTACTTGTGCCATCATAGGGTACAGGAATTAAAATAATTTTTGATTTTTCCGGAACAGCATAAGCTTCAGGAATTCCGGCGTAAGTGTTTGTAGTTTTCATTTTTAGTTTAACAAAAGATAGTTAGTGGTATCCCAAAAGGGTTAAAAAATTATCAGCCGTTTGTTGTTCTACAAATAGACGATGTATTAATACTCCATTTTCATCTCGATCGAGTAATATGTGTTTTGGCTGGGGAATTAAACAATGCTGAAGCCCGCCAAATCCTCCGATGGATTCTTGGTAGGCACCGGTATTGAAAAATCCGATATAAAGTGGTTTATCTTCATCGAAATAAGGCAAGTGGATTGCATTTAGGTGCTGTTCACTATTGTAGTAGTCGTCACTATCACAAGTAAGCCCTCCCAAAAGCACCCGTTCATATTCGTCATTCCATCGATTCACGGCTAACATTACAAAACGTTTATTGATGGCCCAGGTATCGGGCATAGTGGTGATAAAAGAGGAATTGATTAGGTTCCATTTTTCACGGTCGTTTTGTTGTTTTTGGTACAATACTTCAAAAATAGCCCCTCCACTTTCTCCAACGGTAAAGCTTCCAAACTCGGTAAAAATATTGGGTACTTCAACTTTTGACTCTTTACAGGCAAGTTGTATTTGCCCAATAATTTCATGCGCCATGTAGGCATAGTCGTATTCAAATCCTAGAGAGTTTTTGATTGGGAATCCGCCACCAATATTCAAACTGTTTAGGGTAGGGCAAATCTTTTTCAAATTCACATATACCCGTAAACATTTTACTAATTCATTCCAATAATACGATTGATCTTGGATGCCTGTATTGATAAAAAAATGAAGCATGGTGAGCTTTACCTTGGGGTTATGCTGTAAATACTTTTTGTAGTAAGGCACAATATTTTTATAACCAATACCTAGTCTGGAAGTGTAGAATTCAAATTTTGGCTCTTCTTCAGACGCAATTCGTATTCCGATATTAAACGAATTAGTAATCGAATTTGAAAGCAGGTTAACTTCTTCGTAGTTGTCAATAATTGGCACGCAATTTTCATAGCCGTTATTGATTAAGCGACTAATATTTTCAATGTATTGCGCACGTTTAAAACCGTTACAAATGATTTGGGTATCCTTAGAAATTTTACCTTGATCAATTAACTTTTCAACAATATTTATATCTATTGCTGAAGATGTTTCAATGTGTACATCATTTTCAAGGACCCGATCTAAAACAAATTTAAAGTGCGAGCTTTTAGTGCAATAACAGTAGTTGTATTTTCCTTCGTACTTATGGGCTTTCATAGCTTCTTCAAACCACTGTTTTGCCTTTTGAATATTTTCTGAAATTTTTGGCAAATAGGTGAACTTTAAAGGACCTCCATAGGTCGAAATCAATTCCATTAAATCAATTCCATGGAATTCGAGCTGATGGTTCTCATTTAATTTAAATTCCTCTTGTGGAAAATCGAATGTTTGTTCGATTAAATCGATGTATTTTGTTTTCATTATGATAAAGTTGAGTAATTAGAAAAAGCGTAGATATGGGCTATCTACCGAACTCAAACTCGAATAATGTATAGCGGGGACTGGGCATGCGAACTGGTCCTCAAAAACTGAAGAGTCCAATGAATTTTTGAAGCCAGCTGAAGAGTTCGGTTCTTTATCCCTAAAGCAGCTAGGTGGACAGGCTTCTTCATTCCACTTCGCCCGAACTTGATAAATTCATTCACTGCGCAAAGTCAATACAACATAGAAAATTGTATTTCGGGGCGAAATTAGTAATTTTTTAAAAAAAACAGGTAAATTTCTAAAAATCAATCAAATATTGAAATTTTAATTACATTTAAATGTTATCAATTGAATACCGTTTTTCAGGTTCTAATGATGAGTACCCATTGATGTCCCTGATATAAAAAATAGTGAAGGGTTTAAAAAATTAGGCAGAGACTAAGTCACCTGTTTTGTTTTTTTGAGGAAGTTTAGATTGCCCCATTAAATAGGTATCCACTTGATGAGCCGCTTCACGGCCTTCGGATATGGCCCATACAATTAACGATTGTCCTCTTCGGCAGTCGCCAGCGGTAAAAATATGATCTTTTGTAGTTTGGTATTGGTTGATTCCTTTGATGTTTCCTCGGTCATCCAATTGTAATCCCAATTGTTCAGGCAATGATTTTTCTGGCCCAGTAAACCCAAGGGCAAGCAAGGCTAAATCACATGGCCATTCTTTTTCTGAGCCCTCAATTTCAACTAGTTGAGGACGTTCACCGGGTATTTTTTTCCATTCTACTTCCACTGTTTTAAGGGCTTTAATGTTCCCTTTACCGTCATCGATAAATTCTTTCGTTAGAATGCTCCATTCTCTATGGCTTCCTTCTTCATGTGACGAACTTGTTTTTAATTTAAAGGGCCAATAGGGCCACGGGTGCTCTTCCGTTCTGCTCTCAGCAGGCTTCGGCATGATTTCAAAATTGGTAACACTTTTTGCCCCGTGACGATTTGAAGTTCCAATACAATCAGAACCTGTATCTCCGCCACCAATAACAATAACGTGTTTGTCTTTTGCAAGGTATTTAGGATCACGTTCGTGTTGGCCATCTACTGCTTTATTATTGTGTGGTAAAAAATCCATGGCTTGAACCACTCCGTTAAGCGCCCCCCCAGGAATGGGTAAGTCTCTTTTAACACTTGCCCCAGTAGCTAGAATAACGGCATCAAAATCGCGTTCTAGGGTTTCTACGGTTAGGTTTTTTCCAACCTCTGTATTGCAGGTAAAGGTGATTCCTTCGGCTGCTAATAGATCAAGTCGACGGTCTATAACCTTTTTCTCCATTTTGAAGTCAGGAATTCCATAACGTAAAAGCCCGCCAATTTTATTGTCCCGTTCAAAAACAGTTACTGTGTGCCCGGCACGATTTAATTGTTGTGCCGCGGCCAGTCCTGCAGGCCCCGATCCAATAATGGCTACTTTTTTTCCGGTGCGGTGTTGAGGAGGATTTGGGGTTATCCAGCCTTCTGAAAAGCCCCGTTCAACAATGTATTTTTCTATCAATTCGATTGATACTGGAGGATTCACAATCCCTAACACACAGGCTTCTTCGCATGGAGCAGGGCATAAACGACCGGTAAATTCTGGAAAATTATTGGTGCTGTGTAATATGCTAAGAGCACGTTCCCATTCGTTTTGATAAACCGCATCATTAAAATCGGGAATAAGATTTCCAAGGGGGCATCCACTATGACAAAAAGGAACACCACAATCCATACATCGCGCCCCTTGTTCTTGTAGTTTTTCAGCCTCAGGTGCTACGGTAAATTCATTGTAGTTTTTAACGCGTTCGTTAGGAGTAATCGACGTCTCATTTAGTCGATCGTATTCCATAAATCCTCTGATTTTTCCCATTTTAATTTTGTTTTTCAGTTTCTTGAGCAGCAAGCATTTCTAAAGCGCGTTTATAGTCGGTTGGCATTACTTTAATAAACTTTTTTGCTGCTTTTGGCCAATTGTTAAGTATTGCCTTGGCTTTTTGGCTTTTTGTATAATCTACATGGTTTTGTAATAAAGAGGAAACCGTTTGAAGGTCCTTTTCTTGTAGGTCTTCCAATTCAACCATTTCAAGATTAAATTTTTTCTCATCAAATGTTCCGTCTTCACTGTACAAATAGGCAATACCCCCACTCATACCTGCAGCAAAATTACGCCCAAAATCACCCAGAATTAAAGCGATTCCGCCGGTCATATATTCACAACCGTGATCTCCAATGCCTTCTACCACAGCTTTTGCACCAGAATTACGTACACAAAAACGCTCGCCCGCAATTCCATTGATATAGGCCTCGCCCTTGGTTGCACCGTAAAGCGCTACATTGCCAATTATGACGTTTTCATGGGGTACAAAAGTGGCTTTTTCAGGCACCTGGGCAACAAGCGTTGCTCCAGAGAGTCCCTTTCCAAAATAGTCATTGGCGGTTCCTATCACTTTCATGAACAATCCATGAGTGGCAAATCCACCAAAACTTTGACCTGCAGTTCCTGTAAACTTCAAACTCAGCGTATCTTTTGGTAATCCCTCAGCTCCGTGTGTTTTAGAAATTTCATTGCTCAAAATGGCCCCTACAGTTCGGTTGGTATTTTTAATTCGATATTCTAAATGTTGTTTTTCTTTTCGGTATAACGCTGGATGTGCATGGCTTAAAATTTCAAAATCCAAAACATTTTCTAGTTGATGGTCTTGTTTTTTTGTATTGCGCACTCCAAATTGAGAAGGAACTTCAGGCTTATGTAAAATTGCCGATAAATCTAGACCCTGCGCCTTGTAATGGCCTAGGGCTTTCTTCATATTGAGTTTTTGAGATTGTCCGACCATTTCGTCTATAGTTCTAAATCCAAGGTCAGCCATAATTTGACGTAATTCTTCAGCAACAAAATACATGTAGTTAATTACATGTTCGGGTTTTCCTTTAAAGTTTTTACGTAGCTCAGGATCTTGAGTAGCAATTCCAACGGGGCAAGTATTTAAATGACACGCACGCATCATAATACAACCTGAAGCAATAAGTGGGGCAGTAGAAAATCCAAATTCTTCAGCTCCCAATAAACACGCTATAGCAACGTCCCGTCCTGTTTTCATTTGTCCATCACACTCTAGTACAATTCGACTTCTAAGGTCGTTCATAACTAAGGTTTGTTGCGCTTCAGCAACACCCAATTCCCACGGAAGGCCGGCATGTTTTAGGGAGGTTAAAGGGGAGGCTCCTGTACCCCCATCATAGCCTGAAATTAAAATCACATCGGCTTTGGCCTTAGCTACACCAGCAGCAATAGTGCCTACCCCAACCTCAGATACCAATTTAACATTGATTCGCGCTTCTCGATTTGCATTTTTTAAATCAAAAATTAATTGTGCTAAATCTTCAATTGAATAAATATCATGATGTGGAGGGGGAGAAATTAGCCCTACATATGGGGTGGAATTCCTTACAGACGCGATATATGGATTTACTTTTGGTCCGGGTAACTGTCCGCCTTCTCCGGGTTTAGCCCCCTGTGCCATTTTAATTTGGATTTCTCTTGCGGAACTCAGGTAATGGCTTGACACTCCGAAACGGCCTGAGGCAACTTGTTTAATGGCAGAGTTTTTCCAATTGCCATCTTTGTCGGGCTGAAAACGTTGAACGTCTTCGCCACCTTCACCCGAATTGCTTTTCCCTCCAATTCGATTCATCGCAATAGCTAAATTTTCATGGGCTTCTTGGCTAATGGAACCCAATGACATTGCCCCAGTTTTGAATCGCTTTACAATAGCTGTCCAAGGTTCAACTTGATCAAGAGGAATGGGGTCAAAACTTGAAAATTCGAATAATCCCCTTAGGGTCATTAGCTTTTCATTTTGTTCGTTAACCATTTTGGAAAAAGCGTCATAGCTTTCGGGTTTATTCAGCCTTACGGCTTGTTGTAAACTGGCTATCGTTTGGGGATTAACGGCATGGGCTTCTCCATCACGTCGCCATCGGTAATCGCCTCCAATTTCTAGAGGTAAACCAATTGCAGATTCGTGTAAATAGGCTTTGCTGTGCCGCAGTTGAATTTCCTTTTCAATTTCGTATATACCAATACCCTCAATACGTGTAGGAGTATTGTTGAAATAGGTATCAACAAATTTTTTAGAAAGGCCAAGGGCTTCAAAAATTTGGGCTCCACGGTAAGAATGTAAAGTGGAAATACCGATTTTATTCATTACTTTAATTATGCCTTTGGCAATTGCTTTATTAAAGTTTTCAATTGCTGAAGCTACTTCAAGGTTTATTTTGCCAACGGAAACTTCATGGGCAATGATTTCATTTACCAAGTAAGGGTTTATGGCACTTGCTCCATAACCGAAAAGTAAGGCAAAATGATGGGGTTCTCTGGGTTCAGCCGATTCTACAATAATGCCTAATTGCGATCTTTTTTTGCGTTTTTTTAAGGCGTGATGTGTGTGTGCGGTGGCTAATAACATCGGAATTGGAGCCAAAGCAGGAGACACTCCTCGGTCAGACAAGATTATTATGTTAGCCCCCTGGTTAAGCGCAGATTCAACATTTTTAATCATGTCCTCCAAAGCATTTTCTAAACCGTTCAGACCACTATTAATTTCATAAAGAGTAGAAATACTGACCGCTTTAAAATCATCACTTTCTATAAATTTAATTTTATCCAAATCCTCATTTGAAATTACGGGATTTTGAATGTTAAGTTTTTTTGCATGTTGTGCTGATATTTCAAACAAATTGTATTCCTTTCCTATGCTTAAACTGGTATCGGTTACAATTTCTTCCCGTATACCGTCTAAAGGGGGGTTAGTAACTTGAGCAAAAAGTTGCTTGAAATAATTATACAACAGTTGAGGTCGGTTAGATAATACGGCAAGTGGGGTATCGGTTCCCATTGATCCAATGGCTTCCTTACCGCTAACAATCATGGGAGTAAGGATTGTTTTTAAATCTTCTTGAGTATATCCAAAGATTCGAAGTCGTGTCTCAAAACTTTCTTTTTCTGTAGGGGTAATATTTCCTGTGTAGGGCACCTCTTTAAGGTGTAACAGATTTTCATTTAACCATTTATTATAAGGGCGTAGGGTGGTAATTTCTCGTTTAATTTCTTCGTCTTCAATGATCCGTCCCTCATCCATATTCACCAAAAACATTTTTCCCGGTTCAAGACGACCGTGACGTTCGATGTTTTCAGGAGCGATATCTAAAACGCCTGTTTCGGAAGACATTACCACGTAACCGTCTTTAGTAACGGAATAACGAGAAGGGCGAAGTCCGTTCCGATCTAAAAGTGCACCAATGTATTTTCCATCGGTAAAAGGAATAGAGGCTGGACCGTCCCAGGGTTCCATAATACAAGCACTGTACTGATAAAAAGCTTTTTTATCTGCATCCATGCTGCTGTGCTTTTCCCAAGCCTCAGGCACAAGCATCATCATTACTTCAGGTAGTGACCGACCTGTGGCTAAAAGAAGTTCTACCACCATATCCATTGAGGCGGAGTCCGATTTTCCGGGTAGAATAACAGGAAGTATTTTTTGTATGTCAGCGCCAAACAAGTCGCTTTTTAAAAGTTCTTCTCGGGCTTGCATACGGCTTACATTTCCTCGATAGGTATTGATTTCACCATTGTGACACATGTATCGGAAGGGTTGTGCTAAATCCCAAGTAGGAAAGGTGTTTGTTGAAAAGCGTTGATGTACTAAAGCCAATCGGGTTACTACAGTGGGTTCAGATAAATCTCGGTAATATCCTTTAATGTCTTCAGGAATAAGAAGCCCTTTGTAAATTAAGGTGTGTGTAGACAAACTGGGCAAATAGAAATAACCTGCTTGCGAAAGTTTGGATTGGAGTATGGTGTGTTCTGTAATTTTTCGAGCGCAATAGAGCTTAACATTGAACTCGTGATCCGAAAGTGTGTTGGCCCCTCTACCAATAAACACTTGCATAATGTAAGGTTCTGTTTGAGCCGCAATACTTCCTACAACATCAGGATTTACGGGCACTTTTCGCCAGCCTAAAACACTAAGCCCCTGCCGGGTAATTTCTGATTCAAATACATTGATGCAGTAGGTGCGTTGGTTTTCTTTTTTGGGAAGAAAGACCATACCCACTGCGTATTGATGGGGAGCAGGGAGTTCAAAACTACATTGTGCGCTAAGAAAATCGTGGGGTATTTCAATAAGAATTCCTGCACCGTCTCCAGTTTTACCATCTGAACTCACAGCCCCACGGTGTTCAAGCTTGTCTAAAATATCAAGCGCTTTGTGAATAATATCGTTTGTCTTCTTACCTTGAAGACTACAGATAAATCCTGCACCGCAGTTGTCGTGTTCGAAGGCGGGATCATACAATCCTTGTTTAGCTGGCAACATAAATGTAAATTTTTGAGAGGCTATAAAAATAATAATGAATTTTTCATTAAAATCATAACAACCAGCCTTAATTCTTAGCATTTTTATATTCGCAATATTTTAAAACACTAGTGGGTAAAAATGTAATATTCGGCTCTAAAAATGAATAATCTATAATTTTACTTTCTTTGTTATTCATAATTGAGCAGTCATGCGATTCTGAATGGAAATAAAAGACTACCATGTCATTGGATTAATGTCAGGAACCTCCTTAGATGGAATGGATTTAGTTTACGTCCATTTTTCCTACAAAAACGAATGGAATTTTGACATTAAAGCCGCTCAAACCTTTCCCTACAGTAGGGAATGGGTATCTACTTTACAAACTATTATAACCAAATCCCGTAAAGAAATTGAACAGTGTGAATCGGAATTTGTTGCCCTTATTGCAGCTACAATAAAAACCTTTTGCGCAAAGTATGCCTTAAAAAATATTGATGCCGTTTGTTCGCATGGGCACACGCTTTTTCACGAGCCTGAAAAGGGACTTACTTTTCAAATGGGAAATCAACCCCAACTGGCTCAATTGTTGGGATTGCCCGTTGTATGTGATTTTAGAAAACAAGATGTAAACTACGGTGGACAAGGGGCTCCACTAGTTCCTATCGGAGATGCTTTGCTCTTTAAAAAGTTCAGTTCCTGCCTTAATTTGGGAGGATTTGCTAATGTTTCCTTTTCAAAAAATAAAAAAACTATCGCCTTTGATATAGGGGCGGTAAATACCGTATTAAATCTACTAGCTCAACAGCTCAACAAACCCTTTGATGTAGGTGGAAAATTGGCAAGAAGCGGACAATGCATCACTCCGTTAATGGCTCGGTTAAATGCTATTGATTTTTATCAAAAAAAACCTCCAAAATCTTTAGGGATTGAATGGGTAAACGCTGTTGTGATGCCCTTATTAGTTGAATTTAACACTTCTAAAACAGAAGACCTTTTAACTACTTACACCTTGCATATAGCAAAACAAATCGGACAACAATTTAAAAAAGAAGATACCGTATTGGTTACAGGAGGGGGAGCCAAAAACACGTATTTATTAGAGTGTATTAAAAAAAATTCGGAGGCTCAATTTATCCTTCCAGAAGACGAAATCATCGATTTTAAAGAAGCCCTTATTTTTGGATTTTTAGGTGTACTGCGACTTCGAAATGAGATTAATTGTTTGGCCTCAGTTACTGGTGCATCCAAGGATCACAGTAGTGGTACTATTTTTTACCCTTGAAATAGTATAGAGGACTTAGAATTTTATATTTTTAAGCCGAAAACCTTGAATTACTTATGGAAACCCTAGTTATAGTCCTTTTTGTGTTAGGCTATTTAGCAATAACACTCGAACACAGTTTAAAAATTGACAAATTAATCCCCGCTTTGGCAATGATGGCGCTAATGTGGGCGATTATTGCCTTGGGTCACCTTCCCGTATTTGATGTGAATACAGAATTAAAGCAACTTGAGCCCACTCATTTGGAAGAAATTTTATTACATCATCTCGGAAAAACAGCAGAAATCATCATCTTTCTTTTAGGGGCAATCACCATTGTAGAAATCATTGATTATTTCAATGGATTTTTATCGATAAAGAAA
>Ga0232122_1000289_pt1 | contig 11557 bp, 11 predicted proteins | sample 011ome_28_FD_181512 | JGI IMG/M metagenome (GOLD analysis project Ga0232122, IMG submission 181512) | Metatranscriptome of coastal salt marsh microbial communities from the Groves Creek Marsh, Skidaway Island, Georgia - 011501CT... | ecosystem: Environmental > Aquatic > Marine > Intertidal zone...
TGCCGAGGTTAATAACGAGTATTCAGTACGAGCAGATATTCCTGTCAGCGCTACTCTGCAGGGATTTGGGTCGTTCAAGGCTGACCAGCTAAACCTCGAGGCGCTCGGTAAGAATAACGAGGCCGCAGTAAGGCTAGCTGACCGCGCTGGTTGGCAGTAAATGACTCAATAAAACGGAGTCGGTTAGGTTTTTTTTTGAGTGTGGTCCAGCGGTGTTAATGATCGATCGTTTATGAATAAGAGCGCAGTGTGAACGTTGCCTCACTACTAAAGAGTGACTTTCCTAGGCCAAGGCTGTCTCGATTGAGGTCTTGGCCTTTGTCGTTGCTGGTATTATCGTTGCTGCTTGCGACCCCAATCGTTGTTGTTCTCTCCTCCGTGTTTTTCCCCGCGGGGGATATTTGGGCGCATCTGCTCGACACTGTGCTAACGCGCTACGCGCGCAATTCGCTGCTGCTCATGACGGGTGTTAGCATCGGCGTTCTCTCGTTGGGCATTTTCCCTGCTTGGCTTGTGACCGTTTACCGGTTCCCCGGCAGTAAAGTGCTCGAGTGGGCTCTTCTGCTACCGCTGGCTATTCCTGCTTACATCATTGCGTACACCTACACAGGCATGCTCGACGTTGCGGGCCCTCTGCAAAGTAGTTTGCGAGAGGCGTTCGGATGGCGCTATGGTGATTATTGGTTTCCCGAAATTCGATCACTGGGCGGCGCAATTGCCATGCTGTCTCTGGTTTTTTATCCCTATGTATATCTCCTTGCACGTGCCGCATTTACCGAGCAGTCGGGTAGCGTAATGGAAGCCGCGCGGAGCCTGGGCTGCTCAAAGCGTGGCGCATTTCTGAGGGTAGCTTTACCTCTAGCGCGACCAGCGATTGTGGTTGGTTTGAGTATCGCACTCATGGAGACGCTCGCCGACTACGGCACGGTGCAGTATTTTGGACTTTCTACATTTACCACCGGTATTTATCGCACGTGGAATGGCTTGGGTAGCAGTGTTGGTGCCGCGCAGCTCTCGGCCCTTTTGCTTGGCTTCGTTTTTATACTGCTTTCACTAGAGGCTTGGTCGCGGCAGCAATCGCAATTTTTTAATACAGGTGCGCGCAATCGGCCGAGCGACCCTGAGGCGCTCCAAGGACTCAGTTTATGTTTGGCCTATGCGGTCTGCGGCTTGCCAGTGCTATTTGGTTTTATTGTGCCTTTTCTGCAGCTTCTTTTTTGGGCATCAATCACCTACGACACGATTTTGACTAGCGACTTTGCGGGTTATCTCTTTAACAGCGTCACTCTCGCAGCGCTCACCGCGGGTGCTGCGTTGGGACTCGCGCTTTTTATCGCCTACGGCAAGCGGGCTTTCCCAAGTACGGTGTCTCGTTTCTCGGCGCGTCTCGTCGGTCTCGGCTATGCGTTGCCGGGCACCGTAGTCGCGATAGGCGTGTTGGTGCCGTTCGCTTGGTTCGACAATCGACTAAGTGAATTTATGATCGCCAACTTTAACTACAATACGGGTCTTTTGCTGAGCGGCACCGTGTTTATTCTTATATTTGCCTATCTAGTCAGGTTTTTACCTATCGCGCTCAATACGGTAGATGCCGGTCTTGCAAAGATTCGGCCGTCGATGGACGAGGCTGGGCGTAGTATGGGATTGGGTCCGGCCACGTTGCTGCGGCGTGTACATATTCCGATTATGCGCGGCTCCTTGGCAACCGCGCTGCTACTGGTGTTTGTAGATGTGCTCAAAGAGCTGCCCGCGACGCTTCTTCTGCGACCTTTCAATTTTAATACGCTGGCCATTCGAACCTTCGAGCTAGCTAATGAAGAGAGACTTGCTGATGCTGCCGGTCCCGCACTGGCGATCGTGTTGGCGAGCCTAATTCCTGTTATTCTTCTCAGTCGAACACTGCGGCAAGCAGGTGAGGCACCTTCCTCTCTGCCCCAAGCCTCTTTACCCTCGGACGAGAATCGATGACATCACCTGCACTGCAATTGGACAACGTAAGCGTCCATCTCGGCGGTAAATTAATTGTCGACTCTGTGTCGTTTCGCGTTCCTGCAGGCGGGATCGGCTGTCTGCTAGGCGCGAGTGGCTGCGGCAAAACCACGTTGCTCAGAGCCATCGCAGGATTTGAGTCTGTCAGTTCTGGGAGCGTCTCGCTCGATGGCGCGCAAGTCAGCACGCCGGAAAAAACTCTTGATATTGAGAAACGCCGAGTGGGCATGGTGTTTCAAGACCACTCACTTTTTCCGCACCTCAGTGTTCGCGACAATATCGCATTCGGCCTGCAGTCATTAAATGCTGACAAGCGCGATGCGCGCGTAAATGAGCTAGCCCGCTTGCTGGCGATAGGCGATCTCCTCGATGCCTATCCACATAGATTGTCTGGAGGACAGCAACAGCGAGTTGCGATCGCGCGTGCGATGGCCCCTCGGCCCGAGGTACTCCTCCTCGACGAGCCTTTTTCGAGCCTCGACGTCGAGCTGCGCGAGCAGCTTGCGCGTGAGATCAGAGGCGTTCTCAAGCATGAGGGTATTACGGCGATTTTGGTAAGTCATAATCAGTTCGAAGCATTTGCCATGGCTGACGAAATTGGGGTGATCAAAGGTGGAAAACTGCTGCAATGGGACAATGCGTTTAATCTTTACCATACGCCTGCGTCCCTCGCGGTCGCCGACTTCATCGGCGAGGGCGTGTTAATCGATGGACGTGCCGTCGGAGAGCATACTGTCGAGACTGAGCTAGGGGTCATCGATACGCGACAGATCCAGGATTTCAACTTGCCGGGTACAATAGACATTTCGCTGTTGCTGCGGCCTGACGATGTGTTTCACGATGACGCGAGCCCAACGAAGGCGCGAGTGGTCGAGAAGGCGTTTAGGGGCGCGGTATTTCTTTACACGCTCGAACTCGAAAGCGGGAAGCGGGTTTTGTCTCTTGCCCCGAGTCACCATGACCACGCGATAGGCGAACCAATGGGAATTCGTCTCGATGTAGAGCATTTGGTCGCATTTCCTAAGCTTCCTGTTGTCTAAGTTAATTCTCTCGCCAAGGACTCTAGTCAATGCGCGTAATGAAACTAAGTGATGACAAAAGTTGTCTTGCTGGATCAGCCTATAGGCGTTGCTCATTCCTGCGTCTAATTCTCTCAGTTTTCGCTTTTGGGCTAGTAATAGTCTTTGTTTCCCCAGTTGCGCTGTCGCAGCCAATTCAGGATGGATCTTCTACGCAGTCTGATGCTAGCACCGACGGTGTTACGGATTCTTTTGGGACTTCCGAGGAGAAGCTCGACCCACTGGCCGAGGGTGCTGGCCGCGAAGCTGAGAATGCTGCTGAGAGTGCTGAGTCGGCGCGCTCGCTGGACATTAGTCGCGAAATTGCGCGGCGCGAGGCGCTTATCGAGGAACTTCGCTATTCTTCTGGGGTTTACTCAGATCAACTGCGTGAGGTTCAGGCAGACCTCGGCGCCTATTTGATTGAGGTGGAGGATTTCGAGGGAGCAGCGGAGGTGTATTCTGAGGCCCTTCAAATTACCAGAATAAACACGGGGCTCTATAGCGAGGAGCAGCTGCCACTCATCAAGGCGCTGATAGCGAGCAACGCGTCAAGCAAAGCATGGGCCGAAGCGGACGACTTTCAGAGTCTCCATCTGCATATTGCAAGTCGTTTGTACTCGAAAACGGACGGGCGCTTCTTGGCTGCTGCCAGACAGTATGGCGATTGGCGGTTTCGCGTCATGAGCGAGAACTTGCTCGACGACTCCTACCAGGGACTCGCGCGCACAGCCGAGGAACTATCTGCGTTTTATGGCGACGTCATTGAGGCCCTCGAGTCAAAAGGGCAGGAACATTCAGGAGAGTTGTTGGATTTCGTCTTTTCAAAGGCCGAGACCGATATGGTGTTGATCAGAGCGATTGCGTCTACGCCTTACACCGATTTTCCGGGCACGGTGAGCCCGTATGTCTACCGTTCGCGCTGTCGCAATGTACGAGATGCCAATGGTCAAGTCGTCCAGCAGTGCACCAATATACAGGTCGAAAACCCGAGGTATAGGCAGTCACAGCGAGACGCTAAGCAAGTCGCAGTCAATCGGCAGGTTAGGTCAATCCGCGAAGCGATTGAGCGCATCGAGAGGCTCCGAGATAGTACGCCGCTGCTCGATCGAGACGAGGTTGATGTTTTAGATTCGCGCATTGCGCGACTTGAGCTGGAAACTCAGCAGATGCTCCGTCAGGCACGATCGCGCAGCTTGTTCTAAATACTCGAACGCAGCCCAGGGTAGCAGCGAGCGATGAGCCGGTTGATCCTATTCGTCTAGCGTCGGCGTAGAGGTAGTAGCGTTGTTTTTGCTCGAGTACCGTCACTGGCAGTAGTAATCTTGAGCAAGACGCGCTTCAATAAGGGGGGTGTTGGGAGTTGCTCGGCATCCTCTGTCCTGACCGGACTAAACTAGGAGGACTTATGTCATCTTTTCTAAACAAGCTCGCAAAGATTGCGTTGTCGGCGACTGTTGCCTTCACTGCACTTAGCAGCCAGCTTGCTTCGGCGCTAGAGGAGGGCGATAAAGCGCCTGACTTTTCGCTGCAAGCGTCCGACGGTAAAACGTACACGCTCTCGGAATTCGTCGGGGTTAAGCCCGTGGTAATCGCGTTTTTCCCGAAAGCTTTCACCGGTGGTTGAACGATGCAATGTAAAGCGCTGCGTGACAGTGCTAGAGAAATTCAGAGTTTCGACGTTGCATATTTTATGGCGAGTGTTGACACGCTAGAGGACAACACAGCTTTCGCGGCAGAGCATGAAGCAGGCTTTCCAATTCTTGCTGACCCCGAGAAGACCATGGTTGAAGAATATGGCGCGCTGATGGGCGCCGGTTTTGCTAATCGGTGGACCTACTACATAGGCATCGACGGCACGATCCTAAAGATCGACAAGCAAACCAAGCCAGCAACGGCGGGTAAAGACCTTACGAGGACGATGGAAGAGCTGGGCTTTCCCAAACTCTAAATCAAACTCTAAATAAAGGTCGCGTAAAAGAGGCAGATTCTTTCGGGAGTCTGCCTTTTTTATTGCAATTCTCTCAAGCGGCCCTTTTAGGAATGATACTGATTTGTTGGCCGGTCTAGGTATGCAACAATAGGCCTTATCGTTACGACAACACGCATTTTGGAGTGAATCATGTCTAAGGCGGGAATCTGGTCCATCGCGGCAATCGCGGTATGTACATTCCTTTATCTGGTCTATCTTGCTGTTGCTTTTGAAGCTCCGAGTGGGACTACGACGGTTATCTTGCCGACTCCTGTGGCCGAGGTAGAAATCACTCAGCCGCGTCCTGTTCCCACCCGCATAACCCCGGTTGTTCCCGCCGCGCCAGCGTCCGTCGAAGAGGAACCGGTAGTGGTTGAAGTAGTGGAGGTCGAAGCACCCGAGATAGAGGCTGCCATCGATCTGCCGCGATTAAACGATAGCGACGGTTTCGTAGCGGAGAAGCTAAAGGAATTGTCGAGCGGCGCGTCGCTGTTGAGCTTTCTCGTCGACGAGCAACTTATTCGCAGAACCGTAGTGCTGATCGAGAATATCTCACGCGGACAATATCCACAGACGGCGCTGCCCTATAAACCGGTAACTGAAGAAATGCAGGTGAGCAGCGTCGATGGCCGTTTGTTTACGATGGAAGCGTCGTCGTATAAGAGGTTCGATGCTGCAATCGCTGCCTTTGTAGCGCTCGATACCGATCAGGCCGTGGGGCTTTACAAGCTCCTGTCTCCGCTACTGCAACAGGCCTACGCCGAGATCGGGTTTCGTGACGCCGAATTTGAACAGTCGCTTAGAAAGGCTATTGATGCGGTACTGAGTGCACCCGAAGTCGAGGGCCCGTTTCAATTGGTTAAGCCTTCTGTGATGTATCTTTATGCCGATACTCGGCTCGAGGAACTTGCGGACATGAACAAACAGCTTATCCGCCTTGGTCCTGAGAACAGTGCTCGCCTGAAGGCGAAATTGCGCGAGTTTAAAGCGGCACTCTAGGTGAAGAGAAGTACTGATATCGATTAGACAGGCCAGAACTGAAATTATGCTGAACTCACACGTTAGTGCTCCTTTAAGGTCTTTATTATCGGTTGCTGATTTGCAGGCTCTGCTTTCTCAGGACTCAAGCGAGGTAGTAGTGTTCGATGCCTCTGCGCCACCAGTCGTGCCGGGATATGAGTCACTAAATTCCCACGTGCCGGGGGCTGACTGGCGTATCATCCCAGGTGCGCGCCGCTTTGATTTCGACGCGCATCTCTGCGATCCAGACGCCACCCTCCCGCATATGATGCCGAGTGCGACACTCTTCGAAAAAGAAGTGCGCAGCCTAGGCTTGAACAAGCATACACTTGTTGTGATTTACGACGATGTCGGCGTCTACGCGAGTCCGCGCGGCTGGTGGATGCTCAAGGCGATGGGGCATGACAATGTCGCCGTGTTGGACGGCGGCCTCAAAGCATGGATTGACGCCGGCAATCCAACGGAGGTGGGAGGTGCGCAGTGGCGCGCGGGTAAAAAAGTATCGGGCGACGACTATACTGAGGGTGACTTTGTCGCTATTCCCAGATTGGACGCGTTTGTCGATAGCGCTGCAGTAGCCACGGCGTTAACCGATTCGAATTGCCGCGTCCTAGACGCTCGCTCGACTGCTCGATTTAATGCCGAGGCTCCAGAGCCTCGCCCGGGCGTGCGCGGTGGTCACATGCCCGGTTCACTGAGTTTTCCTTTCCAGACCGTGCTAAACGGCGACAAAATGAAGTCGGCGCTCGAGCTCGCGTTGATGCTGGCTCCCATTGCACAGCGAAATCAGAGAGTGGTGACCAGCTGCGGCTCGGGTCTCACCGCCTGTGTTGTCACTTTCGCTGCGTCGCTCGCGGGCTATACGCATCTTTCTGTCTACGATGGCTCATGGGCAGACTGGGGAGCGGATCCGGCTCTGCCGGTTGTTGCGGGTCCTGATAAAGAGACCGTTTGAGTCTAGGGGGCTCTGAGAATCGCTGAGTGACAGGGTCTGCCGATAAGCCTGCCGGCATTTCTTGTACTGTTTTGGTACACTGGGCCCACGTGTTAGCGAGAGCAATCGCGGCTATCGCGGCTATCACGACTGAGGTAATTTAATTTGCGCTGGAATTACGCTCCAGAGTGCAAAAAGGACACATCATGAATAACCCTAACTCTGCCACGCCAGGCACTGTGGTCGCGGCGTTATACCGTTTCGCGACATTCCCTGAATATGAATCCCTGCGCGAGCCACTAAAACAGTGCATGCTCGACAACGATGTGCGAGGCACACTGCTGCTCGCCGCCGAGGGGATAAACGGCACTATCGCAGGTTCGCGTGCGGGCGTCGATGCTGTGATTGCGTTTCTTGAGCGAGACGCGCGGTTTGCCGATCTCGCGCCAAAGGAATCCTTCGCGGCGGAAAACCCCTTCTACCGCACGAAGGTCAAGCTCAAACGCGAAATTGTGACGATGGGTGTCGAGGACATCGACCCGAAGAAGATCGTTGGCACCTATGTAGAGCCAAGCGAATGGAATGCGCTTATCAGCGACCCCGAGGTGCTTTTGCTGGATACGCGCAATAAATACGAGGTTGAAATCGGTACCTTCGAGTCTGCGGTCAATCCCGAAACCGACTCTTTTCGCGAGTTCCCCGACTATGTAAAGAACAATTTAGACCCGGCTAAGCACAAGAAAGTGGCGATGTTTTGTACCGGCGGCATTCGCTGCGAGAAGTCGACGGCCTATTTGCGCGAACAGGGTTTCGATGAGGTCTATCACCTCAAGGGAGGTATTCTCAACTATTTACAAGAAGTGCCCGAGGAAGAGACGCTCTGGCGCGGCGAGTGCTTCGTTTTCGATAATCGAGTTACCGTAAATCACAAACTAGAGCAGGGTATGTTTGATCAGTGTCACGCCTGCCGCATGCCCATTAGTGAAGACGACAAGCAACGCGAGGAGTATCAGAAAGGGGTGAGTTGTCATCACTGCGCTGCGCAGAAGCCCCGCGAGAAAGTGAAGGGCTTGGCCGAGCGAGAAAGGCAGATGGCTCTCGCTAAAGCGCGCGGCGACGCGCATATCGGGCAGCCGATGGAGCAGCTTATCAGGCAGCGCAAAGCACAAAAGCTTAAGTTTAAAGAAGAGCAGCGCAACTATGAGCGGGCAAAAAGGACATCCAATGCCGACTAGCTTGGTGATGAGCCCCTTTGGTGAATTCCTCGGAATTGAAATCGAATCCTTTGGCGAAGGCAAAGCACTGTGCAGTATCGCGGTTAAGCCTCACCACTTTAACTCAGGCGGACGAGTGCATGGTGGCGTGCTGACGTCGCTTGCGGATTCATGCGCAGGAGTCGCTGTGCGCAGCTTGCGGCCCGAAGGCGTTGCCTCCGCTACTACCGACCTAAATATCGCCTTTATCAGACCGCCGATGGGAAATCGACTCGAAGCCGAGGCCGAAGTGCTGCATGCGGGGAAGCGTCTGTACAGAGTGGAGATGTGTGTGTTCAGTATGACTCTCGGGGAAAACCAGACGCGCAAACTGGTGGCAAAGTGCAATGCAACCTTTATGCTGGTTTTCCCGACTAACGCCTAAGAGGACTACTTCTGCGCTGCTGCGCTTTCGACGTGAGCGAACACGCGTGAACTGCCGTCTTTGTTCATCAGGACTATGTCGTAGGGAGTGAAGCGATTTCCCATCTCCATGCCCGGGCTTCCTAAGGGCATTCCCGGAACCGCCAGTCCTAGCGCCCCCTCTGGCGGCGCAGCCAAGAACTGTTCGATAAATTTTGCGGGGACGTGTCCTTCAAAAACATAGCCTTCTTTAGTCACGGCAGTGTGACAAGACTGCCATTCAGGCAGCACGCCGAGTTCATGCTTTACCCCGTTGAGTTCGCGAGGGTGATTAATTTTTGATGCGAAACCTTTGTCCTGCATATGATCGATCCAGTCTACACAACAGCCGCAGTTAATATCTTTGTAAACATTGAGCGTAATGTCATCGATCGATTGAGCCGAGAGAGAGGCAGTGCAGGTGAGTGCCGCAATAAATACGATTACTGCAGAGAGCGAGCGATACTGAGCTAGGTGGAGAGTTGTCATCATTTACTCCGATAAGGGGGATTAACCTATCATCTATTGCTCGATATGGTACTTTGTCGGCGTCACTTTTTAAAGCGGCATCCAGCCGAGCTACCGCCGACTCAGAGTCCAAAACTGCGTTAATGCTCAATGGCTTGTCTTCGACCGCTTGATTGTTTAGCCCCACTCAATCGCGTAACATGCCTCCCCGACGAATTCTCTAGTCCTCAAAGCCTAATCGAAGTTTTTATGCGCGCAGTTACCCAGCACTACAATCGCGAAACGTTTTCCGAACTCTTCAAGCTCGCCGTTCCGATGGTGGTCTCGCAGGGTACTTTCGCCGTGATGATTTTTACCGATCGGCTATTTATGTCGATGATCGATCCTACGCACATGGCCGCTGCGCTTGGCGGGGGTGTGGCCTTATTTTTTTCGTTTTGTTTCTTTTCAGGTCTGTTTGGTTACGCTAACGCACTTTCGGCTCAATATTTCGGCGCCCGGGAATTGTTCAAATGTTCGAAGGTAGTGAGTCAGGGGCTGATTATGACTGTCGCCTGTCTGCCGGTGCTCGCGTTTATCGCCTATTTTGTCACCGATCTTTTCGTCAGTATGGGGCATGAACCACAGCTTGCCGAGCTGGAGCGCACCTACTATCTCTGGTTAATGGTAGGCTCGCCAATCTCACTCGCTAAGGTGGTGTTTTCGTCTTACTTTGCAGGGATTGGTCGCACCAAGCTCGTTATGATTTGCGACCTCTGTGGCCTCGTCCTCAATGTTCCACTTTGCTATGTCATGGTCTTCGGTATTGCCGGTTTCCCTGAGATGGGAATAACCGGCGCTGCTCTGTCCACAATACTGTCGACATTATTCGCGCTTGTGCTGTTCATCAGCTGTTTTTTTGCCAAAGAGCATCGACAAACATTTCGCGTGATGGAGTCTTTTGTCTTCGATTTGGGAATCATGCGCCGCTTCGTTCGCCTGGGTCTCCCGGCGGGCACAGAGCTTTTTCTCAATGTAGCGGCATTCAACCTGTTTCTTCTTATGTTTCAGAGTTACGGCATTACCGAAGCAGCCTCGGCCGCCATCGTGTTCAATTGGGATATTCTCTGTTTCGTTCCAATGATCGGATTAAATATTGGCGTGGTTAGCCTGATCGGCCGGTTCGTCGGGGCACGAGATATGAATCGAACGAACCAGGTCATTTTCGCGGCCTTCGTGATGGCGCTTGGCTACTCGGGAATAATTGCACTCATTTATAGCGTATTTCGTTTTCAATTGGTGAGTGTGTTCGAGCCGCCCGAAGGGGATTTCGGCGACATCCTCGCACTTGCGGGTTACATGATGATCGGTCTGTCGAGCTATGTGATGGCCGATGCGACGATACAGGTAGCCGGCGGCGTCCTGCGCGGCGCGGGGGACACAAAATGGCTAATGTATGCGTCGACAACGACGCATTGGGTTGCACTTGGGGCGCAGTACTACGTTATTAAGGTTGCAGAATGGGGGCCTCGGGCGTCGTGGGTTGCGTTCGTTACTATGTTATTCGCAATCGCTTTGCTGTTTTCGTGGCGTCTTTGGAAGGGCCGGTGGCGCGAGGAGGAACGACTACTCGCGGTAATGGCGGAGTGAGCAGAGTAAGCAAAGTAGGCAGAGCGAGCGAGTAAGAAAGGCCGGTTATACCATCGCGCGCCCCTGGCACAGGTTTGAATTTCTGCTAATCTAGTTTCCACTTTAGACAAGCAAACAGAACGAAACACAGTTCATAAGCAAACCACTTCCGCTCAGTCTCGAGAATGAGTCTGTTAAGAGGGATAAAGATAATGGCTCGCAACGTAACCACATTACTGCTATTGCTCACCCTTCCCTGGTTCGCTTCGGCCCAGACGGGTCTGCCCGAAGGGGCAGGGCGCGACTTGGTTTTAGCGCATTGCACGAGTTGCCATGGCACCGCGCAGATTGAGCGCTCGGCGGGTTTTGGAAGCGCCGCCGAATGGCAAGGGCTTTTTTCGACGATGATTAAATTGCCCAGGGCTCAGTCTGAGACGATAGCAAATTATCTGGCTGAACATTTCCCTGAGGACGCGAGTAGGCGTCCGACACTTATTGCCGGCGATACTCAGATCGACATAATTGAATGGATGGTACCGACACTCGGACAGCGGTCGCGAGACCCAGTCGAGGCAAAAGACGGCTCGATTTGGTGGACCGGTATGTGGGCAAGCCTAGCCGGGAGGCTTGATCCGGAGACGGGTGAAATGGAGGAGTTTCTCCTGCCGCCTACGGCACGTCCCCACACTGTGGTGCCGGCCGACGATGGCAGTATTTGGTATACCGGAAATAGTAACGCGACGATAGGGCGTCTCGACCCCGAAACCGGGCTTGTGACTGAGTTTAGAACCAAAGCACGCGACCCGCATTCAGCGACGTTTCACCCTAACGGCAATCTCTATTTTACCGCCCA
>Ga0232122_1000295_pt1 | contig 11483 bp, 9 predicted proteins | sample 011ome_28_FD_181512 | JGI IMG/M metagenome (GOLD analysis project Ga0232122, IMG submission 181512) | Metatranscriptome of coastal salt marsh microbial communities from the Groves Creek Marsh, Skidaway Island, Georgia - 011501CT... | ecosystem: Environmental > Aquatic > Marine > Intertidal zone >...
AAAGCACTATGCATATTGCTATCGCTGGAAACATTGGGGCAGGAAAAACAAGCCTCACTGAACTTTTGGCAAAACACTACAACTGGGAGGCACATTTTGAAGATGTTATTGACAATCCTTACCTAGATGATTTTTACAACCACATGGAACGTTGGTCATTCAATCTTCAAATTTACTTTCTAAAAAGCCGCTTTCAACAATTATTAGCGATAAAAAACAATCCTAAAACCATCATTCAAGATCGAACAATTTACGAGGATGCACATATTTTTGCTCCAAACTTAAAAGCTATGGGTTTGATGAACCTAAGAGATTTTAAAAATTATCAAGAGCTTTTTGAGTTGATGGAGTCTTTGATTAAAGGACCTGATTTACTTATTTATTTACGCAGTAGCATTCCTAATCTGGTTAATAAAATTCATAAAAGAGGACGGGATTATGAAACTTCGATCAGCATTGATTATTTAAGCCGTCTCAACGAACGATATGAAGCATGGACCTCGACTTATGACAAGGGAAAAATTGTAATTATCGATGTTGATAATATGGACTTTGTTGAAAATGAAGACGATTTAAAACACATCATAGGAAAAATAGATGCTGTTTTTTGAAAATTCAACTCTAAATGCTTCAGGCTTAAGGAGACAAAAAAAAGAGGTTGAAATTCAACCTCTTTTTTTTTAAATAACTCAAACTCTGTTACTCTTTTTCGTCTTTTTCTTCTTTAATAGTAACTTCAACAACCATTTCTTTTTCAGAATCTGAAGTTACATTTACTGTGTATTCCTCATCCTCTGTAGCCTTTGTGTCAGTAACAACCACCTCGATGGTGTTTGACTTATTTTGCGCTTCTACATAGGCTGCAACAGCGTCTTGATTCATTGCTATACTCGGTGCAATAACCAATGCAACTACAGACATTAATTTGAGTAAGATGTTCAATGAAGGTCCTGAAGTATCTTTAAAAGGATCACCCACAGTATCACCAACTACAGCAGCTTTATGAGCATCTGTTCCCTTTCTTCCTTGTTCTTCTATCATTTTTTTGGCGTTATCCCAGGCACCACCCGCATTCGACTGGAAAATAGCCATCAAGACCCCACATGTAGTAACACCAGCAAGAAGTCCTCCTAGCATTTCAGCTCCACCAAAAAATCCTACTCCCACAGGAACCACTATTGCTAGTACCCCTGGTAAGACCATTTCTTTAATAGAAGCTTTAGTAGAGATTGCTACACACTTATCGTATTCTGCTACTCCATCAGCAGCGTCAAATATCTTGCGGTCTGCAGCAGAAGCTTTAGACATATCTGAATTATTTTTTCGCATGACTTCCAAAGCAGCTTTCAATGCAGGAATGTCTCTAAACTGTCTTCTTACCTCTTCAATCATTGCCATCGCAGCTCTACCAACTGCATTCATAGACAATGCAGAAAAAACAAAAGGCAACATACCTCCTACCAAAAGTCCAGCCATGATTTTGGGCTGTGCAACATCAATAGCAGGAATATTTGCTGTTTTCATGTAAGCTGCAAACAATGCCAAAGCTGTCAAAGCAGCAGAAGCAATTGCAAATCCTTTTCCAATTGCAGCAGTAGTATTTCCTACAGCATCTAATTTGTCTGTACGCTCTCTTACTTCGGGATCAAGTTCTGCCATTTCAGCAATTCCCCCAGCATTGTCAGAAATAGGTCCATAAGCATCTACAGCTAATTGAATACCTGTATTCGCCAACATACCCACAGCGGCAATCGCAATTCCGTAGAGTCCTGCAAAATAATGAGAAACTAGTATAGCTCCAGCAATTAGAATAATGGGGATTGCAGTGGACATCATCCCCACTCCTAAACCAGAAATAATATTTGTTGCAGCACCTGTTTCAGACTGCTCTACAATTGATTTTACAGGTTTAGTACCTGTACCTGTGTAGTATTCCGTTACTTTTCCAACAGCCAATCCAGCAATCAAACCTGCAATTGTGGCAAAAAAGACTCCAAGAGCTCCAGAAGGCAATCCTTCAACTGATTCTGGAATAAAAGCTTGAATTAAAAAATAGGAGGCTACCAACATCAATCCTGCTGAACCAAACTCTCCTAAGTTTAATGCTTTGTGGGGAGAACCTCCCTCTTTTACTCGAACAAAAAACGTTCCAATGATAGACATCACAATACCTACAGCAGCTAAAGCTAGTGGCAAATACACTGCCCCCAATCCGTCAAAATCAGGAGTTACTATCAACGCGCCTAAAACCATTGTCCCTATGATTGAACCTACATAGGACTCAAAAAGGTCAGCACCCATTCCGGCTACATCTCCTACATTATCTCCTACATTATCAGCTATCGTTGCTGGATTTAAAGGGTGGTCTTCGGGAATTCCTGCTTCAACTTTCCCTACCAGGTCTGCTCCTACGTCTGCGGCTTTGGTATAAATACCTCCACCTACACGTGCGAACAAAGCTATAGACGAGGCTCCTAATGAAAATCCTGAAAGTACGTTCAGTACTTCCGTAATTTCCCAGCCTTGACCACTGTATATTGCAAAAAGACCACTTAGTCCTAAAACACCAAGACCAACTACTCCCAAGCCCATTACTGCTCCTCCAGCAAAAGCAACTTCTAATGCTTTACCTAGAGAAGTTCTAGCAGCATTTGTAGTTCGTACATTCGCTTTAGTAGCAACTTTCATACCGATGAATCCTGCAAGAGCAGAACAAATAGCTCCTACTATAAAGGATACAGCTACCATCCCGTTTGAACCAGCTTCTGACTGCCCTTTGAAAAATAATAGGACAGCTACTGCAGCTACAAAAACTGATAATATTTTGTATTCTGCTTTTAAAAATGACATTGCACCGTCTGCAATATTTTTTGCAATTCGTGCCATTTTCTCATTTCCTACTTCTTGTTTAGATACCCAATTGTTTTTAATAAAAACAAAGAGTAATGCTAGTACTCCAAATGCGGGTAGTAATTGTATGAATAATTCCATCTTAGTTTTTTGTTTGAAAAGTGTGCGTAAAAATAGTAAAACAATCTAGAATACAAAACCTGATAAAACTGGAGCAATCCAGTGGTAATAGGAAGCTTTTTCTAGGGATTTAAGGCTTAATTTCATTAACGATACATGACTTTTTTAACCGATTTAATCACATCCTGGTGATTGGGCAACCATTCTTCTAGTAAAACTGGAGAATATGGCGCGGGGGTGTCTGCAGTATTTATTTTTTCGACGGGAGCGTCTAAGTAATCAAATAATTCGTTTTGTACCTGATAGGTGATTTCTGTAGATATATTACCAAAAGGCCATGATTCCTCTAAAATCACCAAACGGTTAGTTTTCTTCACAGACTCAAAAATAGTTTGATAGTCTAAGGGGCGAATGGTGCGCAAATCGATTACCTCAACATCAATTCCTTCTTTTGACAATTCCTCTGCGGCAATCAACCCTTCTTTTAAAATTTTTCCGAAAGAGACCAAGGTGATGTCTTTTCCTGGTCTTTTTATATCAGCAACACCTATTGGTAGAGTATACTCTCCTTCTGGAACCTCCCCTTTATCCCCATACATTTGTTCTGACTCCATAAAAATCACTGGATCGTTATCTCTGATCGCAGACTTTAATAATCCTTTGGCATCATAAGGGTTTGAAGGAACAATTACTTTGAGGCCAGGGCAGTTAGCATACCAGCTCTCAAACGCTTGAGAATGTGTTGCTGCGAGCTGACCTGCAGAGGCCGTAGGACCACGAAATACGATAGGACAAGGGAACTGTCCGCCTGACATTTGTCTAATTTTTGCAGCGTTGTTAATAATCTGATCGATACCCACTAACGCAAAATTAAACGTCATATATTCAATTATAGGTCGGTTTCCAGTCATTGTAGACCCAACACCAATACCTGAAAATCCAGCTTCTGAAATTGGGGTATCAATGACACGCTTAGAGCCAAATTCGTCTAACATACCTTTGGATGCTTTATAAGCGCCGTTGTATTCTGCTACTTCTTCACCCATTAAATAGATGGTTTCATCTCTTCTCATCTCCTCACTCATAGCCTGAGCTATTGCTTCTCTAAATTGAATGGTTTTCATCGTTTAAATTGCATTTGAGCGCAAATTTAATCATTAATTATCTATTATCTCTACTCAATAAACAAGGAATACTTACGTTTGTATTAAACCTTTAGTAAATACATTTGGTCTCAAAGCTATTGGGTCCAATAAAATTTTTAAAAATGAAGTTAATTCAGATGACCGTCCGTGGAATCTCCTACAGTGAAACCCAAACTGGAGCATATGCGCTTATATTAAGCGAAGAGGAAGGCGACAGAAAACTTCCAATAATCATCGGCGGATTTGAGGCTCAATCCATTGCAATTGCCTTGGAACAGGAAGTAAAACCTAGCCGACCTCTTACCCATGATCTTTTTAAGAGTTTCGCTGAGCGCTTCGAAATATACGTTAAACAAGTCATCATACACAAGCTAGTAGATGGGGTGTTTTACGCAAGTCTGATCTGTGAACGCGATAAGATTGAAGAAATTATTGACTCTCGTACTTCAGATGCTATCGCATTAGCACTGCGCTACAACGCACCAATATACACCTATGATTCAATCTTAAAAAAAGCAGGATTTACGGCTGCAATCTCCGGGGAAGCAAAAAAATTATCTGAAGACAACTGGATTCAGAATTTTGTGACAGAGCAAAGCAACAAAAATGAAGAAATAGGGGATCTTAAAAAATACACTGTTTCCGAATTGAAAGCACTTTTAACAAAATTGGTCAATCAAGAAAGCTATGAAAAAGCTGCTCGTGTTCGTGATGAATTGTCCAAAAGAAAAAGTTAATTATACTATTGTTAATTTTTTTTGATAAACTTCTTCAGTAAACAGTTCTAAATAAAAGAAATGCTTCTAATTTTGATTTAAAGTCTATTTATGAAGCAATATCTAGAGCTCTTAAAGCACGTTCAAAGCAAAGGGATTAAAAAAGAAGACCGAACGGGAACAGGTACAAAAAGTATTTTTGGTTATCAAATGCGATTTGATCTCTCTGAAGGCTTTCCTTTGGTTACCACCAAAAAAATTCATGTTAAATCCGTCATTCACGAGCTGCTCTGGTTTTTAAAGGGAGAAACCAATATTGCTTATTTACAAGAAAACGGAGTTCGAATTTGGAATGAGTGGGCAGATGAAAATGGAGATTTAGGTCCTGTTTACGGTCATCAATGGCGCAATTGGAATAGTGAGGGAATTGATCAAATCGAAGAAGTCATCCGCAGTTTAAAAACAAATCCAGATTCCAGAAGAATGATAGTTTCTGCTTGGAATCCAAGTGTCCTTCCCGACACGAAAGTTTCTTTTTCTGAAAATGTAGCAAATAATAAAGCAGCCTTACCTCCATGTCATGCTTTTTTTCAATTTTATGTTGCTAACGGCAAGCTGTCCTGCCAGTTGTATCAACGCAGTGCGGATGTTTTCTTAGGAGTTCCCTTCAACATTGCTTCTTATGCACTTCTTACTCTTATGGTAGCACAAGTTTGTGGACTTGAGCCTGGAGAATTCATACACACCTTTGGAGATGTGCATATATATTCGAATCACGAAGAGCAAGTCAAAGAGCAATTAACTAGAACTCCTAAAGCTTTACCTACCATGAAACTCAACCCGAAAGTGAACTCTATTTTTGACTTCACTTACGAGGATTTTGAACTTCTAGATTACGACCCACATCCTCTCATTCGAGGTGCTGTAGCTGTTTAGCTCAACTTTTCTTAAGTATTGAAATCAAATGGTTCAAGTCTGATTCAGTATTGTAATAATGGAAAGAAACGCGCACTCCTGTTCCGCGAAGAGCACATTGAATGTTGTTTTTTTGGAGTTTTTCGTAAAGTGATGCTCCACCTTTCAGTATGAAAATACTACTGTGTTGTTTTCTTTCAGCAACCCATGGTTCAATATACAATTTGTCTGTGAGTTGTGTTTTCACTTTTTCTGACAGTTTTATTTTTTGATCCAGTAGTTTTTCGAAACCCTGAGCACGAAAAGATTCTATCGCAAATCGAAGACTAGCAGCAGCCAGAATATTGAAATGGCCATTAAAAATACGCTGATGTAATTCCGCAAAGCTACACCCTGCACTTTTTAAAAATAAAGAGGAAACCATCAACACCCCATTTCCAAATCCTGCGAGAAGCCATTTGTAGCCACTCGCGACTACCAAATCAAAAGGAGAACGATCAAAATGAAAAAGATGTCCTCCAAGAAATTGGGTTCCGTCTCCAATGAGAATCAAATTAGGATAGTTTTTTTTAATCTTTTTAAGGAATTCTAAATCGATAAGTAAACCCGTATCGTATTGCACTATACTCAACGCCAATACATCGATCCCACCAGTTGCCAGTCGCTTTTCGATTGCATCTTCAACAGCTGTAGTTTTTGGAATTTTATGCACTTCAAATCCACTTTCTTCAAATGCTGAAGAAAGAGAAGGATATTCTTCTTCAAGCAAAAGAACATTTAGACTTTTTGATAAAAAAGTCAAAGCTTGTCTTATTCCTGTTGAAAAGTTAGAAACCACATAGGTATGCTCCTTTTTAGCTCCAAAAAAATCTGCTAAAATATGATGGGTTGTGTCCAAATCATCGTATGCATTGACCTTGTATGTTGCCCCTTTTTCTAAATACTCTTTTTCTTGCAGCTGTCTAAATTGCGCTAAAGCAGTAGACATTGGACCTACATAGGCTGTGTTTAAATAAGTACTTTTTGTTAATAATGGGAAAAGTGTTGAGGACATCGATGAATTAGAAAAACGTATTTTTGTCCAAAATTAATCTTTTCAAAAGATGAATGAAGGAGATTCTTCAAAAGAAATAACATTAATTGCTGCAGCCTCAGAGAATAATGTTTTAGGAAAAGACAATCAATTGATCTGGCATCTTTCTGAAGACCTAAAACGCTTTAAACAACTCACCCTTGGTCATGCAGTAATTATGGGAAGAAAAACCTTTGAATCGATGCCCAAAGCACTTCCCAATCGCACCAACATCATTTTGACAAGAAACAAAAATTATAAAGCTGAAAACGCGCTTGTTGCACACACCATAGAACAAGCACTTTCATTCACAGGTGAAGACATCAAGCCTTTTATCATTGGAGGCGGTGAAATTTATTCCCTGTTTTTGCCTTTTGCAACTTCAATTGAACTAACTCGGGTACACCACTATTTTGAAGGAGATGCCTTTTTCCCTGAAATGAATCCTTTAGATTGGAAATTGGTATCGAAAGTTGAGAATGAAGCAAGTGATGCACAGCCTTTTGCTTTCAGTTATTTAACTTATAAAAAAACAACAAACTAATGAATGCTTATGTATTTCCTGGGCAGGGAGCCCAATTTCCGGGTATGGGTGCTACACTTTTTGAGTCATCAAACCTTGCAAAAGAGCGATTTAAACAAGCAAATGCTATTTTAGGCTTTCCCATTACAGAAATTATGTTTGGAGATGATGCCGAAGCACTCAAAGAAACTCGGGTCACCCAACCTGCAATTTTCTTACATGCTACGATTCTCAGTGAAGTAATGGGTGATCGTTTTGCTCCAGATATGGTGGCAGGGCATTCTTTAGGAGAATTTTCTGCACTTGTTGCCGCTGGAGTGTTATCCTTTGAAGACGGATTGGGTCTAGTTAAAGAACGTGCTTTGGCAATGCAAGCAGCATGTGATCATGTTCCTGGTACAATGGCAGCAATATTAGGACTAGAGGATGCGGTAGTTGAGTCCGTTTGTGAGTCTACCCCTGGTGTGGTTATCGCGGCCAACTACAACTGCCCTGGGCAATTGGTTATTTCAGGAGAAATAGAAGCAATAAATAACGCCTGCGAGGCTCTCACAGCAGCAGGTGCAAAAAGAGCTTTAGTTCTCCCCGTAGGAGGAGCTTTCCACTCCCCACTAATGGAACCTGCCAAAGAACGCCTAGCTGTAGCTATTGAAAACACCGTTTTCTCAAAGCCCAGCTGTCCTGTATATCAGAACGTTTGTGCAACAGGGGTTCGAGACACCAAAGAGTTAAAAAGCAATCTCATCGCCCAACTCACTGCACCTGTACGATGGACCCAAACCATCCAACATATGATTGCTGATGGCGCTACCCATTTTACTGAAGTTGGACCAGGAAAAGTTTTACAAGGTTTGGTCAAAAAAATTGATCGCTCTTTAGAAACTGCCTCTGGAGATTTTGTTTAATTATTCTTATAAATAACGCCGTTTTTCATAACGAATGTTACTTCTGTAAGGGTATTGACATTTTCCAATGCATTTTCCTCAGTAGCCACAATATCTGCTAAAAAACCCTCTTTGATTTGACCCAATTGGTTCTCTTTATCAAGAAGTTTCGCGTTAACTAAAGTAGCTGATTGTAGTACTTCAGAAACAGGCATACCTCCTTCATTCATATAGACAAATTCTTTAGCATTTTCCCCATGTGGAAAAACACCTGCATCGGTTCCAAAAGCTATGGGAACGCCATATTTATATGCTTTTGAGAATGTTTCTTGTATCTGAGCTCCAATAGCAATTGCTTTAGGTACAATTACAGCAGGATAGGCTCCTGGTTTTTTGGCTTGTTCAGCAACAAATTTTCCAGCTGAAATAGTAGCAACCAAATAGGCTTCTTTTTCTTTCATCAATTCCATAGTTCGTTTTTCAATCAGCGTGCCGTGTTCAATCGTTTTTACACCATTAGAAACAGCTCTATACATACCCTCATCTCCATGTGCATGCGCAGCAACTTTCAGCCCATAATCTGTAGCTGTTTTAACAATAGAAGCTAATTCTTCCTCTGTAAATTGGGGGTTTTGTCCATTTTTTGCAACACTCAACACTCCTCCAGTAGCTGTAATTTTTATCCAATCCGCTCCATTTTTATAGCGCTGTCGGACTGCTTTTCGTGCCTCTTCTGCGGAATTGATTACTCCTTCTTTAGGCCCTGGATCCCCTTGTAAATCCGCGCGAAAACCATTTGTTGGGTCCGCATGTCCCCCTGTAGTTCCAATGGCCTTTTCTGCTGTAAAAATTCTAGGTCCTCTTGTTATGCCTCTGTTTATTGCATTTCTCAAGGCAACATTGACTCCTGTTCCCCCCATATCTCTGACGGTAGTGAAACCTGCCAATAAAGTCCGCTCTGCAATTGCACCTGCTTCATAAGCGGTATCTGGAGGATTGTTTGTAAAAGCTTTTAAATAGCGATCCGGACTATATTCCCCTTCTATGTGTACGTGCATGTCTATAAAACCAGGATATACTGTTTTGGATTTTAAATCTATTACCGGGCTGTTGTCCTCAGGAAGGACATATCCCTTTTTTACTTCTGCTATTTTATTTCCATTAATAATAAGAGTGTGTGGCCCCATCATTTTAGCTTTTTGAGAGTCAAAAACTTGACCACATTGAAGATAAGTGGTTTGTGACCAAGACCAAAAGGCTAAAAATAGAGCCAGTATTAAGAGTGTTTTTTTCATTATAGTTTTAAGTTTATATGAAGGTAGTTTTTTCAAACCAAAAAATAAAATAACACAGTTTTTATCTAAAAAATTCTATAACTGCTGAAGTGATATATTCAATTTGATCTTTGGAAAGTTCAGAATGCATAGGGAGAGAGATCACTTCATCAACTAAACGATTGGTTACGGAGTACTGACTTTCAGAGGCAGTTTCGTTAAAATACGCTTTCTGTAAATGCAAAGGGACTGGATAATACACCCCACAGGGTATGTTTTTTTGATTGAGGTATGAAAGCAGATCATCCCTCTTGCCATTTTTTATACGAAGTGTGTACTGATGATAAACATGGCTATCACAATCTGAGCTTCTTTTAGGAGTTTCAATATGAGGATGGTCTTTCAATAGTTGACTGTATCGAAGAGCTGCTTCTTTTCTTCTTTCATTGTAAAAATCCAAGTATTTCAACTTTACTTTAAGCACAGCTGCTTGTAAAGAATCCAACCGGGAATTTACCCCTACAACATCGTGATAATAGCGTTTGTACATTCCGTGATTGACAACACCTCTCAGAGTATGTGCCAGCTGATCGTCATTTGTAAAAAGTGCACCACCGTCACCGTAAGCGCCCAAGTTTTTTGATGGAAAAAAAGAAGTAGTTCCCACCGTTCCCATTGTTCCAGTTTTTGCTCTGGTACCATCAGAAAAAGTATAAACAGCACCCATACCCTGGGCATTGTCTTCAATTAGAAAAAGGTTGTGCTTCTCCGCCAGTTTTAAAAGAGGCTCCATGGGCGCTACTTGCCCAAAAAGATGCACCGGTATGATCGCTTTAGTTTTTGGGGTAATTGCTCTCTCTACCTCATCTGGACAAATATTAAAAGTGTGGGGATCTACATCTACTAAAACAGGTGTTAATTTTAAAAGGGCAATAACTTCTACCGTGGCGGCAAATGTAAAATCAGCAGTAATCACCTCATCTCCAGGTTTTAGGTCTAATCCCATCAATGCGATTTGTAAAGCATCAGTACCATTTGCACAAGGTATTACATGTTTAACTTTTAAATAGGCTTCTAAATTGTTTTGAAATTCATGAACTACTGGACCATTGATAAACGCACTTGAACTGAACACCTCTTCTAGCGCATTATCAACCTCTTTTTTGATAAAAAGGTATTGTTTTTTTAAGTCCACCATTTGAATGGGATCCATAGCATTAATTTTTGTAAAGATAAATGAGGAAAACGACTTAGACTATCTTTTCAAATCGTTTTGGAATTTTTATAACACTTGGTCCTTTTAGTGTAGCTGGTTTATTCCAAGCCAACCACCTTCTTTTTTTTGTAAAATAATTTGTTGCTGTTAAAAAAAGGGGGTCAGCTTCTTGGGGTGTTTCTTCTTCCAAGGCTTCATAGAGTCCCATACGACGCTTGAAATGTCCCTTCCATCCGGACTGGTTGAGTTCCTTATCTTTTGATTTATTAGCTGCTGTAGTGAAATCCACAAGTCCAAAGTGAAATAGAAAGAGGTTCGAATCGATTACAAAATCCTTCCCCTTGACTCGATGAAAACCAGAGCCCCACTCCAAAGGCTCAAAAATCACTACAGCTTTTGTGTAACGGTCCGAAATTTGAGCAAAACGGCGTTGAGACAAAAAGGGTTTCTTTAGGTCAATAGGTTTTTCTCCTTGAGGATGTTGACCAACATCAAGCCCTAAAGCAGAGCAAGAGGTTGTTGCGATTTGTTGTTGTAAATACGCTTTTAATCCCAAGCCTAGTTTTGGATCGACCACAAGGAACTCATCGATATCCATAGCTATAACTGCACTGTATTTTGGAAAAAGACTTTGAGCAAAAGTTGAAATTTTTTTAGCTCTAAAGCGGTCTCCTTTGGCTCTTGAAAACGACTTATGTGGGATTTGAAAGCAATGGATCTTTTCAGCCTCCTTAGGTAAAGGTTGATCTAATCCGTCCACAAATAGAT
>Ga0232122_1000347_pt1 | contig 10711 bp, 7 predicted proteins | sample 011ome_28_FD_181512 | JGI IMG/M metagenome (GOLD analysis project Ga0232122, IMG submission 181512) | Metatranscriptome of coastal salt marsh microbial communities from the Groves Creek Marsh, Skidaway Island, Georgia - 011501CT... | ecosystem: Environmental > Aquatic > Marine > Intertidal zone >...
AATAAAATTGGTGCTATACTGGTTTTAAAAAACAAACTACCTATTGGTATCATCACTGATAAAGATTTGAGAAATAAAATTGGTACTGGAGAAATTCCAATCAGTGGAACTGCAATAGAAATAATGAGTAGTCCTGTAATAACTTATGGTGAAGAACTTACCGTAACCCAGGCACAAATGGGCATGATGGCATCTGGAGTGAGTCATTTATGTATTACCAAAGATGGGACACCTCATACTAAAGCGGTGGGCATTGTTTCTAAACACGACATCATGCTTTCTGTTGGAAATAATCCATCTGTTTTAATTAAAGCCATTCAAAGGGCCACCAAAACAAAAGAAATCAAAAGAATTCGATTGAGTATTATGAAATTGCTCAGGGGGTATTTACAACAAGGAATTCCCATGACCATTACCTCAAAAATAATTTCAGAACTCAACAACGCATGTACCAAACAAGTTATTGAGCTGAATTTAAAAAAAATGGAGACCCCTCCACCCTGTTCTTTTGTTTGGCTAGCAATAGGTAGTCAAGGAAGAAATGAACAATTGCTTCAAACAGATCAGGACAATGCTATTATTTTTGAAAAAGAAAGCAATGGAGACGGAGAACCCCATAAATCCTATTTCCTGAAATTGGCTCAGAAAATCAATAAAGGATTAATGAAAATTGGCTACGAATACTGTCCTGCAGACATGATGGCCTCTAATCCCAAATGGTGTTTAGACCTTGATAGTTGGAAGAAAAATGTAAGCTATTGGATTAGTAATCCTGGTAAAAATGAAGTGCTGCTGTCTTCTATCTTTTTTGACTTTAATGCTGTATACGGTAATAGCAAACTTTCTGATGAATTGTCAGACGTTATTTTCGAAACGCTCAAGAGGTTTCCAGTTTTCACCACTCATTTAGCAAGCGGTGCTCTACAAAGCCCCCCACCATCTGGTTTTTTTAGATCTTTTCTTGTAGAGCATGACGGCGCAAATAAAGATAATTTTGATTTAAAGAGAAGAACCCTTATGCCGCTCACTGATGCTGCAAGGGTATTGATTTTATCTCATTTCATAAAAGGAATTAACAATACTGCCGCTCGCTTTGAAAAGTTAGCAACACTAGAGTCCAATAATAAAGAATTGTACCTCTCTTGCTCTTATGCAACGAAAGCATTGCTTAAGTTTAGAACAAAGCAAGGCATTCTTCACCACGATTCTGGACGCTATTTAGATTTAAATTCTCTAAGTAAAGAAGAGCGTGTAAAATTAAAGAGAACCTTTAAAACAATTAAAGAAATCCAAGAACTAATTAATATTAGGTTTAAAGTGTCTCAATTGTTGTGATCTTCTCTTTTTTCAAAAATACACGGACCAAATCGCCTACAAATCATCCCCAGTTTTGGGTAGATTATGTGGCCCAATTTTCTAAGGATCAAAACATTGATATTCAAAGTAAATTTATTGTTTTAGATACTGAAACTACTGGTTTTGACTATGAAAACGACAGAATACTGTGCATTGGCGCGGTCTTATTAGAAAAAGGTCACATTTCAATAAAGAATAGTTTTGAAGTGTATTTAATTCAAGAACACTACAACAGTGAGACTACACCCATTCATGGAATCTTAAAAAAAGAAAAGAAAGATAAGGCTACAGAATTTGAGGCTTTGAAAAACTTTTTAAATTATATAGGCAATACACCAATTATAGCCCATCACACTATGTTTGATGTTAATATGATTAATAAAGCCTTAAGCAGGCATGGAATTCCTCCTTTGAAAAACAAGCTTTTAGATACCGTATCTCTGTACAAAAAAAGCCTATTTAGAAGTCCGCTAATAGAACGAAAAGATCATTATAGCTTAGACGAATTAGCAGACAAATTCAATATATCAAAAAAAGACCGTCATACCGCTCTAGGAGATGCCTATATCACTGCCCTGTTGTTCCTGAAAATTTATAAGAAACTAAAAGAAAAAACAGGACAAGTGACCTTCAAAAGGCTTTTCATTAATTAGATCAATTGTTTGGAAAATATATTTTTGTGAATTTTTTGATTAAAGGGCATCTTTCATTATTTCTGCTACAACTTCAGGATTTAATAAAGTAGAGGTGTCTCCTAAATTAGAGGTATCTTTAGAAGCTATTTTTCTGAGTATTCTTCTCATAATCTTACCACTTCTGGTTTTAGGAAGTCCAGATACAAACTGAATCTTATCTAACTTAGCAATTGGTCCTATGTGTTCAGTAATCACCTGATTAATCTCTTTTCTCAAGTTATCACGATCTCTGCCCTCTCCTGTTTCTTTTAAAATAACATAACCGTAGAGTGCATTTCCTTTAATGTCATGAGGAAATCCTACAATAGCAGATTCTGCTACCGCTGGGTGTTCATTTATACTATCTTCTATGGGTGCTGTTCCTAAATTGTGACCAGATACTATAATAACGTCGTCTACCCTACCAGTAATCCTATAATAGCCTACCTCATCCCTGAGTGCACCATCTCCGGTAAAATACATGCCTTTAAAAGCAGAAAAATAAGTATCCCTATAGCGCTGGTGATCTCCCCAAATAGTTCTTGCAATAGAAGGCCATGGGAATTTTATACACAGCCTACCATCTACCTGATTCCCTTTAATTTCTTCCCCGTTTTCATCCATTAAGGCCGGTTGTATACCAGGTAATGGAAGGGTGGCATAGGTAGGAATAGTAGGGGTAACAAATGGGATTGGAGAAATTAAAATACCTCCTGTTTCAGTTTGCCACCAAGTATCTACTATAGGGCATTTCTTCTTGCCAATATGATCATTATACCAATGCCATGCTTCTTCGTTAATAGGCTCTCCAACAGTTCCTAGTATTCTTAAGGAAGACAAATCATGAGAAGTGACATAATCTAAATTTTCTTTTGCTAGCGCCCTTATTGCTGTAGGAGCAGTATAAAGTTGTGTAATTTTATGCTTGTCTATAATATCCCAAAACCTGGAGTAATCCGGATAGGAAGGCACTCCTTCAAACATGACTGTAGTGGCTCCATTGGCTAAGGGTACGTAGACAATATAAGAATGCCCTGTGATCCAACCAATGTCTGCGGTACACCAATACACATCATTTTCTTTTTGCTGAAAAACATTTTTAAAAGTATAGGCAGAATAAACCATATAACCAGCTGTTGAATGCATCATTCCTTTTGGTTTTCCCGTTGAACCAGAAGTATACAATATAAATAATGGGTCTTCCGAATCCATTACTTCTGGCACACAATCTCCATAAGCGTCATCTAATAAAGGTTGTAACCAATGGTCCCTTCCTGCTTCCATGTGAATTTCTGCATGGGTTCTTTTGGCTACTAAAACAGCCGTAACACATGGACAATCTTCCAAAGCCTCATCTACAATTCCTTTTAGGTCAATTGATTTTGCCCCTCTAAAAGAGCCATCTGAGGTAATGAGCATTTTTGCCCCACAATCATTGATTCTTGTAGAAAGTGCTGTAGCAGAAAAACCTGCAAAAACTACGGAATGAACAGCGCCTATCCTAGCGCAAGCCAATACCGCTATTGCCAATTCAGGAATCATAGGCAAATAAATACACACCCTATCTCCCTTACCAATACCTTGGGCTTTTAACACATTGGCAAACTTACATACACGTTCATGTAGTTGCCTATAAGTGATATGTATGGCCGGCTCTTTAGGATCATTTGGTTCAAATAAAATAGCCGTTTTATCTCCCCTTGTATATAAATGCCTGTCAATACAATTTTCTGTAATATTCAGTTGGGCACCTTTAAACCAAGAGATTTCTGCTTTCTCAAAGTCCCAATCCAATACCTGATCCCACTTTTTACGCCACATAAAATGCTCTTCTGCCACTTCGCTCCAAAAAAGCTCTGGATCTCTGACAGATTTTCTATAGACACTAAAGTATTCTTCTAAGTGCTTAATGTGATAATTACTCATGGTTTTGGTTGTTTATGTTGGTTATTTTGTTGTTATTAATGATTTACTGAAGGGGTATTCACGCCACTACGTATTCTTATGTTTTCTCCAATTTCTCGAACCTCTTGTGGAGGTTCAGCGGTGAAACGGCATACTGTTAGAGATACTATGAAGTTCACTACCATGGCTACTGATCCAAATCCTTCAGGAGATATTCCGAACCACCATTCAGAGGCAGGTGGTATCTCTCCCAACCACCCTAACTTAAATTTAGCCATGTAAAATAGCATGAGTAAAATGCCCACAACCATACCTGAAACAGCCCCTTCTTTATTCATTCTCTTGTAGAAAATCCCCAATATAATTGCAGGAAAAAGAGAGGCCGCAGCCAATCCAAAAGCTAAGGCTACTACGGCTGCCACAAAACCTGGAGGATTAATTCCAAAATATCCCGCAACACAAACCGCCAACACTGCAGACAATCTAGCTGCAAGAAGCTCTCCTTTTTCTGAAATAGTTGGTGCAAAAATCTTCTTGATTAAATCATGGGATACAGATGCTGAAATAACTAGTAATAATCCTGCTGCTGTAGATAATGCTGCTGCCAAGCAACCAGCTGCTACTAGAGCAATAACCCAAGCAGGTAAGTTTGCAATTTCAGGATTGGCCAATACCATTATATCTCGGTCCACATTTAGCTCATTTATCTTAGGATCAGCTACATATTGCACCTTACCGTCTAAATTTTTATCTTCAAATTTTAGTAATCCTGTTTTTTCCCAGTTTTTAAACCATTCCGGCATACCATCATAAGACTTATCACTCACTGTTTCTATTAAATTCACTCTAGCAAATACTGCTACCGCAGGTGCTGTGGTGTACAAGATGGCAATTAATAACAAGGCTAAACCAGCAGATTTCCTGGCATCTTTTACTTTTTTAACCGTAAAGAATCTCACAATTACGTGGGGTAAACCTGCCGTACCTACCATCAAGGCTAGCGTAATGGCTAAAATATCTATCATATCTTTAGACCCTTCCGTATATTCATTAAAACCAAGTTCTGTTGAAAGACCATTTAGTTTTTCTAATAAATACACTCCAGAGCCATCATTTAAGGTGTCCCCCATACCTAATTGCGGAATTGGGTTTCCAGTCATTTGAATCGAGATAAAAATAGCGGGTACCATAAAAGCAAAAATAAGTACACAATACTGTGCTACTTGGGTGTATGTAATTCCCTTCATTCCTCCTAATACAGCATAAAACAACACAATGATCATTCCAATGATTACTCCGGTATTAATGTCTACTTCTAAGAATCTAGAAAACACTACACCTACCCCACGCATCTGACCGGCCACATAGGTAAACGAAACTAGCAAAGCACATACCACAGCAACAATTCTAGCAGTATCTGAATAATACCTGTCACCAATAAAATCTGGTACTGTAAATTTTCCGAATTTTCTTAAATAAGGTGCCAAAAGTAATGCCAAAAGCACATAGCCTCCAGTCCAACCCATCAGGTAAACAGATCCGTCATAGCCAGTAAAAGATATAATTCCTGCCATGGATATAAATGAAGCGGCAGACATCCAATCTGCAGCAGTAGCCATTCCATTTGCTAATGGTGAAACCCCACCTCCTGCAACGTAAAAATCTTTGGTTGAACCAGCTTTAGACCAAATAGCTATCCCAATGTAAAGGGCAAAAGTGATGCCTACTATAATATAAGTCCAAACTTGAACACTCATAATTTAAAAGAATTTAATACGATGTTTACTAATCTTCAAACCCAAATCGTTTGTCTAACCTGTTCATTAAAAAGACATAGGTAAAGATCAATACCACAAAAATGTAAATTGAACCTTGTTGGGCAAACCAAAAACCCAAGGGGAAACCTCCTATGTTAAAATTATTGAGCGCGTCTACAAAAAATACACCCAGGCCAAATGAAGATATAAACCATATGAATAAAAGAATTGACAAATACTTTAAATTTATTTTCCAGTATTTTTGAGCAGAAATATTTTGATTCATGATTGATTTGATAATTAATTAAATATAAAAAAAATCCCCAAAAATATGGGGATTCTTATCTAGGATATATAAAAAACTAATACTACTTCAAGTAATCAAGTATATTTTGCTCAATTCTAGTTTGAATATTTTCTACTGGAGCTTTCACAAAAGTTTCTCCTGTGATGTTTTCGTATAATTCAATATAACGTTCAGAAACGGAAGCGATATAATCATCTGACATTTCAGGAAGCGTCTGTCCTTCCAAGCCCTGGAAGTTGTGGCTAATGAGCCACTGCCTCACAAACTCTTTTGACAGTTGTTTTTGAGCTTCTCCAGCAGCTTGTCTTTCTTCATAGCCGTCTGCATAAAAATATCGTGAAGAGTCCGGGGTGTGAATCTCGTCTATCAAAACAATTTCTCCAGAAGCTGTTTTTCCAAACTCATACTTAGTGTCTACTAAAATTAACCCCCGCTGTGCGGCTAGAGCTGTACCCCTTTCAAAAAGGGCATAAGTGTATTTTTCCAACACTTCATAATCTTCTTTAGACACAATCCCTCTAGCCAGAATATCTTCTCTAGAAATATCTTCATCGTGGTCTCCCATTTCTGCCTTTGTAGCAGGCGTGATGATTGGAGCAGGAAAAGCATCATTTTCTTTAAGCCCCTCTGGCATAGAAACACCACACAGGATTCTTTTCCCAGCTTTGTATTCTCTTGCCGCATGACCAGACAGGTATCCCCTAATAACCATTTCTACTTTAAATGGTTCACAGGATTGCCCAATCGCTACATTTGGATCAGGGGTAGCCGTAAGCCAATTAGGTACAATATCTTTTGTAGCCTCCATCATCTTGGTGGCAATCTGATTGAGTATTTGCCCTTTATAAGGAATTCCTCTTGGCATAACAACATCAAATGCAGAAAGTCTGTCTGTCGCTATCATGACTAATAAATCATTTTCTAAAGCGTATACCTCTCTTACCTTTCCTTTATATACACTTTTTTGTCCTGGAAAATTAAAATTGGTATCTGTAATGGTATGGGTCATTCTATTAATTTTGGTGTTCGATAGTTTTGTAGGCTTCAATTACTTTTTTAACCAATTTATGTCTAATAACGTCTTTGTCATCTAAATAGACAATAGAAACCCCTTCAATATTTTGAAGGATTAACAAGGCTTCCTTTAATCCAGAAGTGATTCTTCTAGGCAAATCTATTTGGCCAGGATCTCCAGTAACCATGAACTTAGCACTTTTACCCATTCTGGTGAGGAACATTTTCATTTGGGCATGGGTGGTATTCTGAGCTTCGTCTAAGATCACAAAAGCATGGTCCAAGGTCCTACCCCTCATAAAAGCAAGTGGAGCAATTTGTATGGTGCCATTTTCTATGTATAAAGCCAACTTCTCAGGACTAATCATATCCCTTAAGGCGTCGTATAAGGGCTGCATATAGGGATCTAATTTTTCTTTTAAATCTCCAGGTAAAAAACCTAAATTCTCTCCTGCCTCAACTGCTGGTCTAGTGAGAATGATTCTTTTAACTTGTTTTTCTTTTAAAGCCTTTACTGCCATAGCGACACCGGTATAAGTTTTACCAGTTCCTGCTGGACCAATAGCAAATACCATGTCATTTTTAGCAATAGCGTTAACGACCTTTCTCTGATTGGGTGTTTGGGCTTTAATTAACCTTCCCGAAACGCCATGAAGGATTACATCTCCAACAGTCTGCAACATCTCTAGTTCGTCTGGGGAAGTATCACTCAATAGCGCCGCTGCCGCAGTAGGATCAATTTTATTGTATTTGGCAAAATGGGCGGTGAGTTTGTCGAATTTTTGTTCAAAATCATTGAGCTCAGACTCACTACCGTAAGCTTTAATTTTACTGCCCCTTGCAATGATTTTAAGTTTTGGAAAATACTCTTTTAAAAGACTGACTGTTTCATTGTTTTGCCCAAAAAAATCCCTTGGGCTTACATCTGTAATTTCAATTATGATTTCGTTCAAATGAAAAGTTTTACTTAGGTTCTACAATCTATCTTTTATTGCCCGTAAAAATGTGTAATTTTGTTACACAAACTTACGCAAAAAAACAGTTTGTTATATTATAAAAATATTAACAGCGTGTATGGCTATCATTACTTTAACTACAGATTTTGGAACAAAAGATCACTTTGTTTCCGCCATTAAAGGAGCCATTCACAGCGAACTTGACAACCCAATCATTGTTGACATCTCTCATGAAATTAGCCCATTCAATATTCAGGAATGTGCTTACGTGCTGAAAAACGCCTATAACCATTTTCCGAAAGGGAGTGTTCATATTGTTGGAGTAGATGGTGAGAAAACGCCAGAAACACCACATATTGTAGTCTATGTAGACGGACATTATTTTATCTCTGCCAATACTGGCGTAGTCCATTTAATCTGTACCAGTATAAAACCAGATAAAGTAGTGAGCATTCAATTGCCTCAGTCTAAAGAAACAGCCTTCCCTACACTAGATGTTTTTGTAAAAGTGGCTTGCCACATAGTTAGAGGAGGAACCTTAGACGTCATAGGAAAACCTTTTAGCGATTTAAAAGAATTAATTGATTTTAAACCCAAGATAGACGCAGACGAAAAGAGCATTCGCGGTAGCGTCATTTATATTGATAATTACGGAAATGTGGTCACTAATATTAGCCAGCAATTGTTTCAAGAACACCAAAAAGGAAGGAGTTTTAAAATAAGAGCTAGGCACGCTAGTATTACTAAAATACATGATAGGTATTCAGACATTATTCGTTTTGATTTGGAAAAAGAAAAACGGAAAGGAGATGGAGAATTATTGGCAATTTTCAATAAAGCTGGCTACATTGAAATTGCTATATACAAAAGCAACCTTCAAACAAGTGGTGGCGCTTCCAGTCTTTTAGGCTTAGATTATTTAGACAGTATTAGTCTAGAATTTGATTAAATATTTTTGAAGGTTTTCAGTTATAAACAATTTTCAAAACAGCTAAAAAGAAACTCAAAATAAGCGTAAAGATCTGGCAGCATTTGAATCACTTATATTTAAAGGAGTTATCTCAAAAAAATAAAGCTCTTTATAACTCATTTTAGCTGGGAAATCTAAATTTAAGGGTGTTTTTCTGTTGATAAGTTTGTTTCTCAAAAAAGTACAATTAAAATATCTTTGTAAATAGTGGTTTTGGAACTTTTAAGTTCAATCACACTCAATTCATAAAATTAATATTCATGAAGTTTATAGTTTCAAGTGCTTATTTACTAAAACAACTCCAGGTATTAGGAGGGGTTATAAATAATAGTAATACACTACCCATATTAGATAATTTCTTGTTTCATTTAGAAGGCAATTCACTTACAGTATCTGCCTCTGATTTAGAAACGACCATGCACGCTGTTTTAGAAGTTGAATCTTCTGACAATGGCAGTATTGCTATTCCTGCCAGGTTATTACTAGATACTTTAAAAACATTTCCTGAGCAGCCGTTAACCTTTATTAAAGAAGACAACAATACTGTTGAGATAAGCGCCAATAACGGAAAATACGCACTTGCTTATGCAGACGGAAGTGAATTCCCTAATCCAGTGAGCTTATCTAATCCAAGTAAAACAACCATTCTTGGAGATATTTTAGCTACCGCTATTTCAAAGACTATTTTTGCCGCTGGTAATGATGATTTGAGACCAGTAATGAGTGGGGTATTTTTTCAATTCAATACAGAAAGCCTAACGTTTGTAGCTACCGACGCACATAAATTGGTGAAATACCAAAGAACAGACGTACAAGCTTCACAGACTGCAGAATTCATTATGCCTAAAAAACCGCTGAACCTTTTAAAAGGAATTTTGGCTGGTTCTGAATCTGAAGTGACCATAGAGTACAACGACAGTAATGCGAAATTCAGTTTTGATCAGACAGAACTGGTTTGTAGGCTCATTGACGGGAAATATCCAAACTATGAAGCGGTTATTCCTAAAGAAAATCCGAATGTACTTAACTTAAACAGAAACTTATTTTTAAGTTCCGTGAGAAGGATTGCTATATTCTCTAATAAAACGACGCATCAGCTTAAATTAAAAGTAGCCGGCGCAGAATTAAATATATCTGCAGAAGATTTGGATTACAGCAATAAAGCAGAAGAGCGTTTGAGCTGTAGCTACCAAGGAGACGACCTTCAAATAGGATTCAACTCAAGGTTTCTAACTGAAATGTTGAATAATCTAAATTCAGATGAAATTACACTTTCCATGAGTTTACCTAATAGAGCTGGGATATTAACCCCATCGGACGGGTTAGATCCTGGAGAAAACGTTACCATGCTGGTTATGCCAGTCATGCTTAATAACTAAGCCTAAATAGTTCCTTGTTTGAAAAAAATGGCCGCTTTAATAGCGGCCGTTTTGTTTTACTTCAGAAATTTAAAGAAAGGATAAGAAATAGGTTCACCATTACTCACCCTAATGGCATTGAGGATTGGATAAATAAAGCCTATAATACCAATCCCAATTAGACCTAAAATTCCTAGTCCGAGTAATAAAATGGCAGGAATACATATAAGCGCTAAAAGGAAAAGAGATATTTGAAAATTAATGATAGCCTTCCCGTGCTCGTCCATTCCCAAGACATGCTCTTTTTGGGTCAACCACAAAATCAAAGGCACTATGAAGCCCCCAAAACCGGTCACTAAATCTAACAATTGACTCAAATGAGTGACCATTAACAAGTTTTTGTCTTCTCTTAAC
>Ga0232122_1000351_pt1 | contig 10693 bp, 8 predicted proteins | sample 011ome_28_FD_181512 | JGI IMG/M metagenome (GOLD analysis project Ga0232122, IMG submission 181512) | Metatranscriptome of coastal salt marsh microbial communities from the Groves Creek Marsh, Skidaway Island, Georgia - 011501CT... | ecosystem: Environmental > Aquatic > Marine > Intertidal zone >...
GCTAAATTCTAGCGGCCCCATAGCTAAAGGAACCTCAGTAAGGGGAATCCAGGCGGTAACGGTTTTGTTGCTCTCTAGGGGCCAGTATTGTTGGTCGCAGTGCCAAGGGGTTATGCCTCCTCCGGCTTCTTTGTAAAGCGCCTGATCGTGATACATACGAACACTGTCTACTTCTAATAACTGTTGTGCAATATGAGCCAGCGGCTTGGAAAATACAAAATCTTTGATGCGTTGCTCTTGTTCCCATAAGTTTCCCAGTTGTATAAAGGCTTTGCCGTAGGTATCGCGTTCTTCTAGGGGGGGGAGTTGCTCTTTTTCTTGGGCCACAATTTGATCCAATACCTCCTCAAAGGCTGAAAGTTGTTCGGCAGAAAAAACATTTTTTATTTTAACATAACCTTGGGTGTTGAAGTGCTCCACTTCAGCTTTTGATACAGGAAAATGAGTTGGTTGATTCATAATACACTAAAATAATGTTTTAAAATTATTTAGTCTTATGCATTTCAAAAATTTCAAGCTTTTTACTCCAGTCCTGAGGTGCCTCTTCCAATTCAGTTGGTTATGTTACCCTGGGCTTTCGGTTATACTCGAACTTTGCTACCAGCTAACAGCTTTTCTCCATAGACTCTGACGGCTTCATATCGACATTGAAAATATGGCGTTGGCATTATTTTCATTAAAAATCAATGTAAAAAAACCCGCTCATGCGCGGGTTTGGATTTTTGGTGTGGGTACAGCTTATCCCAAAATTTGTTGGACTAAATAATCGCCTACTTCAGCGGTGGAATTTCCTTTAGCCTCTCCTTCTTTTAGGTCTTCAGTAACTACTCCCTCTGCAAGAGAAAGATCAACTACTCGGCGAATTTCAGCGCCTTCTGTTTTTAGGCCAAAGCTCATTTCAAACATCATAGCCGCAGATAGAATGGTAGCGAGTGGATTGGCTATGCCTAAGCCTGTAGCTTGAGGAAACGATCCATGAATGGGTTCATACAATGCATTTTCAGTACCCACAGAGGCGGAGGGCATTAATCCCATAGAACCTGAAATAACCGAGGCTTCATCGGTTAAGATATCGCCAAAAAGGTTTTCTGTAATTAGCACATCATAACTATTGGGCCATTGTACCAAGCGCATCGCCACTGCATCCACAAACTCGTAGGAAACCGTTACTTCTGGGTAGTCTTTTTCCATAGCTTGTACGGTTTCTCTCCACAAACGGGAGCTTTCAAGCACGTTAGCTTTATCTACACAACATAACTTTTTTGATCGTGTCATGGCCAGTTCAAAGCCTTTGCGTGCCAATCTTTTTATTTCATCACGGGTATAAGTACAGGTGTCAAAGGCAGTATTTCCATTGTCTTTTCGGCCGCGTTCTCCAAAATAAATTCCTCCTGTAAGTTCACGTAAAAAAACCAAATCTGTTCCTTCAATTCGTTCGCGTTTTAGTGGCGATTTATCCAAAAGTGAGGGAAATGTAAAGGTGGGTCTTACGTTGGCAAACAAGCCTAATTTTTGACGCATTTTTAATAATCCTTGCTCAGGTCTTACTTTGGCAGAGGGGTCATTGTCAAAACGGGGATGTCCTATAGCACCAAACAAAATGGCATCGGCTTGTAAACAAATTTGATGGGTTTCTTCAGGATAAGGATCGCCCACTTCATCAATAGCAGCCGCACCCGTAAGGGCAGGAGTCCATTCAATAGAATGATTAAATTTAGTAGCTATAGCGTCTGAAACTTTAACCGCTTGATCAATTACTTCTGGGCCAATACCGTCGCCGGCGAGTAAGGCAATTTTTAAGTGCATGGAGTTTTATTTTTGTATGAGATTTAACATTTTTTCAGTGGCTTTTATGGCGGAAACCGTTTGATCAGAATCTAATCCACGGGTGGTAAATTCTCGACCGTTTCCTTTCCACGTAATACTGGTTTCACATAGGGCATCAGAATTACTGCCTGGGGGGATGCGCACTGCATAATCTACCAAATCAGGAAGGTCTTGTTTTTGATGGGTGTATATTTTTTTTAATGCATTCCAAAAGGCATCATATTGCCCGTCACCCGGCGCGTTTTCTTCAAATTTTTTCCCGTTGATTTCTACTGAAACACTTGTAGTGGGTCGTAATCCTTTAGAATGGGTAAGCACATAGGATTGTATTTTAACTTTGTCAGGCACCTGATTGCCCAACACATCAGAGATGATAAAGGGAAGGTCTTCTGCAGTGACTTGTTCTTTTTTATCGCCAAGTTCAATTATGCGTTGGGTTACTTTTTTAAGTTCATCCTGGGTTAGGGTAAGCCCCAATTCTTGCACATTCTTTTGAATATTGGCTTTGCCCGAAGTTTTTCCTAGTGCATATTTTCGTTTGCGTCCAAAACGTTCGGGCAACAAGTCATTGAAATATAAATTCTTTTTCTGATCGCCATCGGCGTGGATTCCCGCCGTTTGGGTAAATACATTTTCACCAACGATGGGTTTGTTGACCGGTATTCGAAACCCAGTCAGTGTGGCCACCAATTGGCTTACTTTGAACAGTGAACTTTCGCGTATGTTGAGTGCTATTTCAGGAATAAAATCATTAATTACAGCAACCACACTAGCCAAAGGTGCATTTCCAGCACGTTCCCCCATTCCGTTTACTGTTAAATGAAGGCCATTTACCCCCGCTTTTGCTGCTTCCATTGAATTGGCCACCCCCAAATCATAGTCGTTATGGCCATGAAAATCAAAGCGCATGGTGGGAAATTGAGAAAGGATAGCTGTTAAAAATTGCCTTGTTTTTTCTGGGGTTAGCACCCCAAGGGTATCGGGTAATAACACGCGTTCAATAGGCTGTGTACTTAAAAATGCAATAAAATCAAAAACATACGCTTCTGAAAACTGCATGCCGTTGCTCCAGTCTTCTAAATAAACATTGGTTGAAATACCCGCAGACTTAGCTTTTGATACACAGTCACCAATTTGTTCATAATGGGCTTCCGGAGTTAATTTTAGTTGATGAGTTAGATGATTTAGGGAGCCTTTGGTAAGTAAATTTTGAACACAAGCCCCTGACTTTTTCATCCATTCTAAAGATGTACCTCCATCAACAAAGGTGAGCACTTCAATTCGCTCTAAGCATTGATTTTCTTTTGCCCATTGGGTAATTTCTTTAACCGCATTGAATTCTCCATCCGAAACACGAGCGGAAGCGATTTCTATCCGATCAATATTGAGTTCTTGGAGGAGTAATTTAGCAAGGGTTAGCTTTTCTTTTGCAGTAAAGGATACCCCAGAGGTTTGCTCGCCATCGCGAAGCGTGGTATCCATAATTTCTAGCGTTCTTCCCATGGTGCTGTGATTCACTAGAGTGGTGTTTGTGCTGCGAAATTTACGATTTCAGGTTTAATATTGTTTAAATAATCAATATCATCGTATCCGTTAAGTAAGTTTTCTTTTTTGTATGAATTTATCTCAAAGGGTTCTGATTGTCCTGTTGCCTTAAGCGTTACGGTTTGTTGGGGTAAATCTACCAACAACTCAGCAGAAGGATCGGTTTCAATCGCATGAAAGAGGGTTCCTAAAAAAGAGGGGGAAACTTGAACGGGTAACACCCCAATGTTCAAACAATTGTTTCGGAAAATATCGGCAAAAAAGCTCGAGACTACACAGCGAAAGCCGTAATCGTAAATTGCCCAAGCGGCATGTTCACGAGAAGATCCTGAACCAAAATTATGTCCACCAACTAATATTTTTCCTGAATAGGTAGCGTTGTTTAAAACGAAATCTGCTTTAGGTGAATCGTCTTGATTATACCGCCAATCACGGAATAAGTTATCGCCAAATCCTTTGCGCTCAGTTGCTTTTAAAAATCGAGCAGGAATGATCTGATCAGTGTCAACGTTTTCTATGGGCAGAGGAACTGCCGTACTTTGTAAAATATGAAAAGAATCGTAAGCCATGGGTTTAGATTAAAGTTCGTGGATCCGTTATTTTTCCTGTAATTGCAGCAGCTGCAGCCACAAGCGGACTTGCCAATAGGGTTCGGGCGCCAGGTCCTTGGCGGCCTTCAAAGTTTCGGTTAGAGGTACTAACCGCATATTTTCCTGCAGGAATTTTGTCATCATTCATTGCCAAACAAGCAGAGCATCCGGGTTCACGTAATTTGAAGTCTGCTGCTTCAAATATATCAAGTAAGCCTTCTTCTTTAATGGCATTTAACACTTTATGTGACCCAGGAACTAGCCAAGCGGTAACGTTTTCATTCTTTTTTTGTCCTTTTACTACTTGTGCAAAAGCTCTAAAGTCTTCTATCCGTCCATTGGTACAACTTCCGATAAAAACATAATCAATGGGTTTTCCAATCATGGAATCCCCTTCAGCATATCCCATATAATCGAGGGATTTTTTGTAGGTAGCCGCGCCACCTTCCATTAATTCCGCTTTGGGAATCGCCTTGGTTATGCTCATTCCCATACCCGGGTTTGTACCGAAAGTAATCATGGGATCAATATCTGTACCCTCAAAAGTAATTTCTTTATCAAATGATGCGCCCTCGTCAGTGTATAGTGTACTCCAATATTTCATCGCTTTATCCCAATCGGCTCCTTTGGGTGTGAATTCTCGGTCTTTGATATACGCAAATGTTTTTTCATCAGGGGCAATCATTCCCCCACGTGCTCCCATTTCTATACTTAAATTACAAACCGTCATTCGGCCTTCCATGCTTAATTGTTGAAAGACTTCCCCTGCATATTCTACGAAATAACCCGTAGCTCCGGAGGTGGTCAGTTTCGAGATGATAAACAATGCAACATCTTTTGGAGTAACCCCGTGGTTAAGTTTGCCGTTGATGGTTATTCTCATTTTTTTAGGTTTGGGCTGCATAATACATTGGGTTGCCAATACCATTTCTACTTCAGAAGTTCCAATTCCAAAAGCGATAGCGCCAAATGCTCCGTGGGTGGAGGTATGTGAATCTCCACAAACAATGGTTGCCCCGGGTTGGGTGATTCCGTATTCGGGACCTACCACATGGACAATTCCATTTTTTTTATGCCCTAACCCCCAATAGGAAATGCCGTGCGCAGTTGCATTTTCTTCTAAGGCTTTTAATTGATTTCGCGATAGGGGATCAGCAACAGGGAGGTGTTGATTAAGGGTAGGGGTATTGTGATCTGCTGTAGCAAAAGTGCGTTCGGGATACAATACGGAAAGATTTCGGTTTTTAAGTCCTAAAAAAGCTACAGGACTTGTTACCTCATGAATCATGTGGCGGTCAATGAAAAGAACATCAGGTCCTCCATCGATATGACGGACGACATGGGAATCCCAAACTTTATCAAATAGGGTTTTTTTCATGTATCTAAATTGAGTTTAAATTTTGCTGGCTTTGATGATTTTTGGAATATCATCATCATTAATTTCTTTCTTTTGATCGGCTACAATTAAAAATTGTTGATAGACTTTATCTAGCTGTAGTTTATCGAGTTCGTATCCGATATTTTTAGCGCGATAGGCCAGAGCAGCTCTTCCACTTCGGGCGGTTAATACAATTGAAGATTGGGTTACTCCCACTTCTTTTGGGTCTATAATTTCATAAGTATCCCGTTTTTTTATAACCCCGTCTTGGTGAATGCCGGAGGAATGGGCAAAAGCATTTGCTCCAACAATGGCTTTGTTGGGTTGAATGGGCATTGCCATACTTTCAGAAACCAACTGACTAATACCGTAGAGCATTTGGGATTTGATTCGGGTGTCTAAATTCAAGTAGGGGTGTTGGCGTAAAATCATTACCACCTCTTCTAAAGAGGTATTTCCAGCACGTTCTCCGATGCCGTTCATAGTACATTCTATTTGACGTGCGCCATACTGAACCCCAGCGATTGAATTGGCAGTAGCCAGGCCTAAATCGTTATGACAATGGCAAGACAATCGGGCGTTATCGATGCCTTTGACATTTTCCTTTAAATATTTCATTTTAGCTCCGTATTCCTCAGGAAGACAATACCCGGTTGTATCAGGTATATTAAGTACTGTGGCACCTGCTTTAATAACGGCTTCGCATACTTGAGCTAAAAATACGTTGTCTGTACGTCCCGCATCTTCAGCGTAAAATTCGATATCTTCAACGTAACTTTTGGCATGTTTTACAGCGGCTACAGCTCTTTCAAGAATTTGTTCTCTTGTTGCGTTAAATTTGTTTTTAATATGATTGTCTGAAGTGCCAATTCCTGTGTGAATTCTCGCTCTTTTGGCTGGCTTTAGGGCTTGAGCAGCCACATCAATATCTTTCATTACAGCACGGGTTAAACCACACACCCGAGCATTTTTCATAAGTTTTGAAATGTTCTCAACGGCTTTAAAGTCTCCTGGACTAGAAATAGGAAACCCTGCTTCTAATACATCAACACCCAATTCGTCAAGTTGTTCTGCTATGATTAACTTAGTTTTTGAGTCCAGTTTACAACCCGGAACTTGTTCGCCGTCGCGAAGGGTAGTATCAAATATTTCTACATATTCCATAAAATCAGCTGTACACTTTATAAAATGTAATTCAAAATTACTTTTAATTCATCACTGTTAGATTTTCGCTACTTTTGTATTACAACACTCGACACAATCAGAGGATGTCTAATTCGCTAATAATTAATAAATTGCATTTAAAATCATTACAATGACAAATGAGCCCAAAGATAATTTATTTGTACTTGTAAAATCGCTTTCTAAGTCAGAAAAAAGGCAATTTCGTCTTTATGTGGGTCGAATGGATTCGAATGAAGATTCTAAATTTTTAAGCCTTTTTCAAGTATTGGATAAAATGAATCGGTACGATGAGAAAGTGATTTTAGAAAAAGGAATTGTGACCAAACAACAATTGTCAAACCTAAAAGCACACCTATACAAACAAATTTTAATTAGCCTACGAATGAATCCGATGCATAAAAACATTCGGATTCAAATACGCGAGCAACTTGACTTTGCCACTATTCTTTATCAAAAAGGACTGTACAAGCAAAGTTTAAAGGTGCTGGAAAAAGCTAAATTATTGGCGCTTAAAAACGAAGAAAAATATTCGGCTTACGATATAGTAGAATTAGAAAAAGTAATTGAATCACAATACATCACACGTAGTTTAAGCAATAGGGCAGAAACCCTAATTGCAGAGGCGGAACAACTCCGTATCCAAAACAATTTATCTACTCGATTGTCAAATTTATCACTCCAATTGTATGAAAGGTTAATCAAAGCGGGTTATGCCAAAAGTGACGACGAGTTTAGAGAAATCACCAAATTTTTTTATGAAAAGCTGCCCAAAGTTGAATTGGATTCTCTCGGTTTTCGTGAAAAACTATGGTATTACAAGGCCCATGTTTGGTATAGCTTCCTAACACAAGACTTCCTTTCTACCTATCGAAATGCGGCAAAATGGGTCGAAATGTTTGAGGAAAACCCAAGCATGATAGAAATTCATCCTGTATTTTATCTAAAGGGAAACAATTATTTAATGGAAAGTTTGTCTCTTTTGAAATACCCCTCAAAATTCAAAGAGGTCTTGCATCAAATGACCACACAAACTCAGGGTGTCAATTTTCCCAATAACGATAATTTAAGCGCGCTTTGTTTTTTAATTGAATACAGTAACCGTTTCAATCTACATTTTCTAGAAGAGTCTTTTAAAGAAGCCCAGATCCTTATCCCGGAAATTAAAAAAGGAATAAAAGAGTATCAAAACCAAATTGATCCTCACCATGTAATGCTGTTTTATTATAAAATTGCCTGTGTGTATTTTGGAGTTGAAGATTATGAAAATTGCATCACCTACCTCGACAAAATCATAAGCAATAAGCGATTAAAAATGCGCGAGGACCTTCTTTGTTTCTCAAGAGTCTTAAACATTTTTGCACACTATGAAGCAGGATTTGATTACCACTTGGAATCTCATTTACGCGAAACCTACAAGTTTTTAATTAAAATGAACGACTTGCATGAAGTCCAAAAAGCAATGATTCGTTTTGTAAGAGGATTAGGCGATATTTTTCCTCATGAACTCAAAGCTGCTTTTGAAAAGCTGTATGAAGAACTTAAGCAATACGAAGACGATCCGTATGAACGTCGTTCTTTCTTGTATCTAGACATATTGTCTTGGTTAGAAAGTAAAATTAAAAATGTACCTATCGCTCAAATAATTCGAGAAAAGGCTAAGTCTTTGAATCGAAAGGAACGACCTTCCATAAGCCACTATCAGGGGGCTCAGCGCTAATACTAAGTGACTTTTGAGTTACCGGATGCTCTATTTGTAATTTTCGGGCATGAAGGCAAATACTACCGTCTGCATTGCTTCTAGGCGCACCGTACTTTAGATCACCCACAATGGGAAACCCCAACTGACTTAATTGGGCTCTAATTTGGTGATGTCTTCCGGTTTCTAGCGTAATTTCAAGAACACAATACCGATCCATGACAATTGATTTGAAATAGTGTAATCGGGCTTCTTTGGCATTGGGAACAGGTTTGGAATGCGCTTTGGACTTGTTTTGTTGGGTATTACGGGTCATCCAATGGGTAAGCTTTCCTTCCTCGTTTGGAAAATCTTTAGTCACTAGCGCCCAATAGGTTTTATTGGGAAGTCTATTTTTAAATTGCTCATTGAGTCGACTTAACGCTTTGGATGTTTTGGCAAAGAGAACAACCCCAGATGTAGGTCTGTCAATTCGATGCACTACTCCTAAATAAACGGCTCTGGGTTTATTGTATTTCTTTTTAAGGTAGGCTTTTGCAGTTTCAACCAAAGGAACATCGCCTGTCTGATCGCCCTGTACCAATTCACCTGCCCTTTTATTAACCACGAGTAAGTGGTTGTCTTCATATAAAATACGCGACTCTAGAGGAGAAGACATTTAGTATTGCTCATTTGCGTTGGGAAACGCTTGGGTCTTTACATCAGTAGAATAATTTGCCACAGCGGAATGTATAACGCTATGTAAATCGGCATAGCGGCGTAGAAACCGAGGACTGAATTCTTTACTCATTCCCAACATATCATGGAGAACCAAAACCTGACCGTCTACTTGGTTGCCAGCGCCAATACCTATGATAGGAACATCCACAGATGCAGTAGCTTGTTGCGCCAACTGAGCCGGAATTTTTTCAAGTACAATCCCAAAACACCCTATGGATTCAAGCAATTTAACATCGGAGAGCAGTTGCTCAGCTTCAGCATTTTCTTTAGCTCGAACTGTGTAGGAACCAAATTTGTATATGGATTGAGGGGTAAGACCTAAATGACCCATAACAGGAATCCCTGCTTTCAAAATACGCTCAATGGATTCTTTTACTTCACTACCGCCTTCAAGTTTAACCGCATGTGCTCCCGATTCTTTCATGATACGAATCGCAGAACGAAGCGCTTCTTTAGAATCGGCTTGGTAAGCTCCAAAAGGTAAATCAACAACAACTAATGCCCGCTTAACCCCACGAACAACACTACTGGCATGGTAAATCATTTGATCCAGCGTAATGGGAAGTGTGGTTTCATGCCCTGCCATAACATTGGAAGCAGAGTCGCCCACCAAAATGACATCAACACCTGCTTGGTCTACCAACCCAGCTAGAGAGAAATCATAGGCAGTGAGCATGGCAATTTTTTCGCCCTGTTTTTTAAATTCTTGGAGTGTTTTTGTAGTGATACGAGAATATGTTTTCTTAGTCACAGTCTTAATTTTTTATCAAAAATAGTGTTTCTTTTTTTTCGCCTGTATTTTCACACTCCGATTCAATGCATTTTTGAGGCAAACGCCCTATTTAACACGATAAGATTAATAAACTGCCAAGGTGTCAGTAATTTATTTTTGGCATAATGCTTGACAATATAACGGCAAAACCTATTTAAAAAGATCATGAGTAAAATAATTGGAATTGATTTAGGAACTACAAATTCATGTGTTTCCGTTATGGAAGGAAATGAACCTGTAGTAATACCCAATGCTGAAGGAAAAAGAACAACTCCTTCCGTAATTGCCTTTGTTGAAGGTGGTGAAATTAAAGTGGGTGATCCCGCCAAACGTCAGGCGGTAACCAACCCAACAAAGACCATTGCCTCTATAAAGCGATTTATGGGGAATAAGTTTTCTGAATCTAAAAAAGAAGTATCCACTGTTGCTTATAAGGTAGTTAAAGGAGATAATGATACCCCAAGAGTAGATATTGATGGACGCTTATACAGTCCACAAGAACTTTCTGCAATGACACTTCAGAAAATGAAAAAAACAGCAGAAGATTATCTCGGACAGGACGTAACAGAAGCTGTTATTACTGTACCTGCCTATTTTAATGACTCCCAACGTCAAGCAACAAAAGAAGCAGGAGAAATTGCTGGACTTAAGGTGCAGCGAATTATAAACGAACCTACAGCGGCTGCCCTAGCCTATGGATTGGATAAAGGGGGGGCTGATAAAAAAATAGCCGTTTATGATTTAGGTGGAGGTACATTTGATATCTCAATTCTCGAATTAGGAGATGGTGTTTTTGAAGTGCTTTCAACCAACGGAGATACACATTTAGGAGGCGATGATTTTGACCAAGTAATTATTGATTTTTTAGCCGAAACTTTTATAAAGGACGAAAGTATCGACCTGCGTAAAGATCCAATGGCACTTCAACGATTAAAAGAAGCTGCAGAAAAAGCAAAAATTGAATTGTCTTCTTCTACCCA
>Ga0232122_1000381_pt1 | contig 10312 bp, 10 predicted proteins | sample 011ome_28_FD_181512 | JGI IMG/M metagenome (GOLD analysis project Ga0232122, IMG submission 181512) | Metatranscriptome of coastal salt marsh microbial communities from the Groves Creek Marsh, Skidaway Island, Georgia - 011501CT... | ecosystem: Environmental > Aquatic > Marine > Intertidal zone...
AAGAAACTCGAGCCGGAGCTCAAGAAAGCGAATATCGATGTGATTAGCCACAATGGAGTCGTGCTCTTGGTTGGGCAGGTTGCCTCTGAGGCATTGAAAACACGAGCGACTCAGATAACGAGCGAGTCGAGCACGAAAATCAAACGCATTCACAATGAACTCGAGGTTGCAGGCAAAACAGGCCTTCTAGCTCGCAGCAATGACAATTGGGTCGCGACCAAAGTGCGCACCCTCATGCTAGCTAACAGCAGCGTCCCGTCGGGTCAGATTAGGGTCATAACAGAAAATGGCGCGGTTTTTTTGATGGGCTTAGTTACGCAAGCTGATGCGGACGCCGCAGCGGATCTAGCTCGAAACGTCTCTGGCGTCACTCGCGTCGTTAAGGTTTTCGAATACCTTAATTAACCGCGCTATTTGACCAATCGTAGAGCAGGCTTTTTCTGACTCGAACTCGCTTGGGTGCCGCTCGCGCTGCTGTCTGACGGCGCTGGCGGCTCCGGCTCTGGAAGTATTTCAGCCTTAAACATCATCCCTTCGCCGTTCTCCCGCGCGTAAATTCCCAACATCGCTCCAATGGGGACGAGCACGCGCCGGGAGACTCCGGCGAAGCGCCCATTAAAGCTAACATAGTGATCGTCGATGATGAGATCTTGAACGGCGACAGGCGACACATTGAGAACGATCTGACCGTCTTTTACGTGTTCTTGGGGCACTTCGACGCCGTCTATTAGCGCGTCAACGACTACATGCGGGGTGCAGCCGTTGTCTAGAATCCACTCATAAAGGGCTCTGACGAGGTAGGGCCGACTAGAAGTCATTAGTGTCGACATGTCTTTCTTTTCTCTGAGAAGACTATTCGGCGAAGAGGGTTTTAGACCATCTCTTTTTCTTGCTCGGAAAGACTCATGATCACAGATTCACGCTCAAAGAGGCGATCGCGGTAATCAAGAAGTGGTTTTACACCCTTCGTCTTAGGTAGCTCAATTCCCATTACAGGGAGACGCCATAAAATCGGCATTACACAGCAGTCGACGATAGTGAACTCGTCACTCATAAAATAGGGCTTTTCGCCAAAAATCGCGGCAATAGACACGAGGCTGTCGCGTAATTCTTTGCGTGCCTTCTCAAGCTGCGCCGGCGTCCCGTCTTTAGCCATGAGTTTATCGACTAGCGGGCACCAATCTTGCTTTATGCGATAGATCCAAAGGCGGCTCATCGCGCGCGCCACCGGATAGACAGGGAACAGAGGAGGATGAGGGAAACGCTCATCTAGATATTCCATCATGATGTCCGCTTCGTAAAGCACCAAATCCCTGTCAACTAGCGTGGGTAGCGAGTTGTAAGGATTGAGGCTAGCGAGATCCTCGGGCTTTTTTTCTGGATCTACATCGATAGTCTCAACGGTCACACCCTTTTCGGCCAACACGATGCGAACGCGGTGGCTGTATTGGCTAGTACCATCCGAGTAGAAAGTCATCGACGATCGTTTAGCAACCACACCCATAGTATTTCCTCTCAATCCTTAGATAGTAGACCTTAACTGCAATGCAGTCAGATCAATGATAGTCCTTGCTAAACTCTCGGCTCATGAAGAACACGAGGATGTAGAGTAGCCCGAGAAACGCTAAGACCCAGACACCAATCGACTGACGCTTCGCACGGATAGGCTCGCCGATGTAGTAGAGAAAGTTCACGAGATCTGCAACCGTTTCATCGAATTCTGCCGGTGATAGGCTACCCGTCCCCTCTACGTGTGTGAGGTCGCACTGAGTGGGATCATCCGTTCCGTGGTCGTCACAGACCACGTCACCCTGTAGATTATGCAGAGCATTGGGCATGCCGACGTTCGCAAAAAGCTTGTTATTGGCCCCCAGCGGACGCGACGGGTCGTTGTAGAACGACTTCATGTAAGTGTATAGCCAATCGGGGGAGCGCACGCGCCCGATCAGCGTAAGATCTGGAGGTGCCGCGCCAAACCAAACCTTAGAGTCTTCGTCCGCCATCGCATTGGTCATTAGATCGCCGATAGACGATCCATCGAATATCATATTCGCCTCAACCAATTCAGCGTCGAGTTCTAAATCTTCGGCTGTGCGCGCATAGCGCGCGTAGCCAAGCTCATGACAACCCGCACAATAGTTCATGTAGGTCCCCCAGCCGCGCTGAAGTGATCCCTTGTCCTCAAAACTTGTTTCGACGTGCATGAGATCAACATTGCTGGCCTCAGAGGCATGAGCGGTATTGGTGAGCATCAACGGGATGACTACCATCGCCGCGATAAGCAATAACGCACCGATAAACTGAGGGATGCTGATAAAGCGACCAGTGACGCGCTCAGGCGGCGTTGCTGTCTCTTCTGCACGCGTATACCAAGGCATCGCGAAGAAATACCCGAAATACACAAGCGTCATAACCTGAGCAAGAAGTGTTTTGGCTGGACTGACTGATTGCGTACCAAGCACACCAAGAATCAGGAACGCGACAACGAAAAGTAGAAGCGCGATGCGGCTAAACTTACCTTTGTAACGAATTGATCTGACCGGACTCTTGTCGAGCCAAGGCAGTACAAAGAGAATCGCAATCGCACCGAACATGACCAGCATGCCCCAGAATTTCGCATCGATACCGAACAGAGGGTAGGTAACCGCACGCAGCATCGAGTAGAACGGGGTGTAATACCAAACCGGTGGCACGTGCTCTGGCGTTTTTAGTGAATCTGCTTCTTGGAAGTTGGCGACTTCTAGGAAATACCCACCCATCTCTGGCGCGAAAAATACGATAGCACAGAAAACAAACAAGAAGACAATTATGCCCCCGAGATCATGATACATCGTGTAGTAAGGATGGAAAGGAACACCGTCGAGAGGCACACCATTCGCATCTTTATTCTTCTTGATCTCGACGCCGTCAGGGTTGTTCGAGCCCACCTCATGAAGCGCAAGAATATGTAACACCACCAAGGCGATTAACACGATTGGAAGTGCGACCACGTGAAGAGCGAAGAAGCGATTCAGTGTAGCGCCCGAAATTAAGTAATCACCGCGCACCCAAACTAATAGGTCTTCACCAATGACGGGAATCGCGCCGGCCAGCGATACGATAACGTTAGCGCCCCAGTATGACATTTGGCCCCAAGGCAACACATAGCCCAGGAATCCTTCCATCATCAGGACGAGGTAGATCGCCATACCGAAGACCCAGATCAACTCGCGAGGCTTTTGGTACGAGCCATACATCATGCCGCGGAACATGTGGAGATAAACCACCGCAAAGAAGGCTGACGCGCCGGTTGAGTGCATGTAACGCAGCACCCAGCCATAGTCGACATCACGCATGATGTATTCGACGGAAGCAAATGCCGCTTCGGCACTCGCGGTATAATTCATCGTCAACCAGATGCCTGTAAGCAACTGGATAACCAATACAACCATCGACAATACGCCGAAGAAGTACCAAAAGTTGAAGTTTTTAGGAGCGTAGTATTCGCTCATGTGTTTCTTCCAAGCTGACACTATTGGCAGCCTGTCGTCTGTCCAGTCGCGGAGACCGACTAATGCGCCCATTACGAGGCCGGGCTTGTTTGAATCGCTCATGCTGCTGTCTCCTCGTCAATACCTATGATCAACACGTTGTCGTCCTCAAATGAATGCGGCGGCACTTCCATGTTGCGCGATGAAGGTGACCCGCTGTAAACACGTCCAGCGAGGTCGAATCGCGAACCGTGACAGGGGCAGAAAAAACCGCCACGCCACTCCTCGTCGAAAGGCTGCGCCTTGAGTTCGATATGCGGAGTGGGTGAGCAAAAAAGGTGTGGGCATAGGCCGACCAAAACCATTATATCGGGGCGGCGCGCACGGTATTCATTTTGCGCGTAAGTGGGCTGTTCTGGCTCTTGCGAATCTGGATCGGTTAGGCGATCGGGGTCTTCGTTGAGTACAGCAAGCAATGCCTCGCTGCGCTTAACAACAAAAATAGGACGCCCACGCCATGCAGGGATTGGCCCCAGCATCTCACCGTCTTGCAGACGACTAATATCTATGCGAACAGGAGCTCCTGCCGCACGCGCTTTGGCGCTTGGGTTCCACGACCCTACGAAAGGCACCGCAGCACCTACTACACCAGCGGCACCAACCGCTGTCGTCGAACCAACTAAGAACCGTCTACGGCCAACATTCGCACTGTTGTCAGTCACCGTTTTTCTCCTCGAGAGCTAGCTTTAAAAGAATGTATTCGCGCCCGCCACGAGCTCTTTTTTGACACGGACGAAGCGGACTCCGTGCTAGCGTCAGGGCAGAAATGGGGCGAGTATTCTGTTGAATTGGATGCAGTGTCCATTGCGGGTTAGCAAACCGCGCCAATCATAGACAAACATCGGGGTTATTTCAAGTCGACTATGACCGAATCCGTCAGTAGATGATTGAAATCAAAGTAGAAAAAATATTTTTCCCAGCTCAAAAAAAACGCCGAGATCGAGGACGATTCCGGCGTTTTTTTGCTCAACCCTCGCGAGACGAAGATTAGCGCTTAGAGAATTGCGGCTTCTTGCGCGCCTTACGCAAACCAACCTTCTTACGCTCAACTTCACGCGCGTCACGAGTGACGAAACCCGCCTTACGCAGCGTAGGCTTGAGCTCTTGGTCGTACTCCATCAGTGCGCGAGTAATTCCATGCCGAATAGCGCCGGCTTGCCCGAAGCTACCACCACCGCGAACTGTGACATTTACGTCGAATTTCTCGATCATTTCAACGAGCTCTAGAGGCTGGCGCACGATCATGCGAGCCACTTCCCGACCAAAATAGCCATCGAGAGGACGCTTGTTCACCGTGATAGCACCGCTACCATTCTTGAGGTATACCCTCGCAGTCGAGGTTTTACGACGACCAGTTCCGTAGTATTGCGTAGTAGACATAGAACTAAGCTAACCTCTTAAAATTTAACGGCTTGCGGCTGCTGGGCACCGTGGGGATGCTCGCTACCGGCGTAGACTTTTAATTTTTTGAACATGGCACGACCTAGTGCATTCTTGGGCAGCATACCTTTCACTGCGTTTTGAATAACACGCTCAGGCGCACGTTCGATGAGCTTTTCAAAAGAGATCGATTTCAGGCCGCCGGGGTATCCCGAGTGCGCATGGTAGATCTTGTCTTTTGCTTTATTACCCGTAACCTTCACTTTTTCACAGTTGACAACAACGACGAAGTCGCCGGTATCGATATGCGAAGTGAACTCTGGCTTGTGCTTTCCACGCAGGCGATGCGCTATCTCAGCCGCCATTCTGCCTAGTGTTTGGCCTTCCGCATCGACCAGGAGCCATGCCTGATCAACTTCATTTGTTTTTGCGCTGTAAGTCTTCATCGATTAGTCATCGGTCTTTACTTTAAGGAGGGCGAATACTACCGGAGCAATTTAGATCTTTCAAGCGAATTTATAAGGATTTCACCCTCTTCAGCCACGATGCGCTGTCGCCAGATAGTCCAAGGACTGCATTTCCAATAATCGGGAGGCTGTTCGCTCAAACTCGAAGCGTAATTGCGTCCCAACATAGAGCGCCACTATAGGGGCTGCGGCCGACGCAATCAACTTAACTCTGCGGTCGTACAGCTCATCGACAAGGTTGATGAAGCGTCGCGCTTGATCATTTCGAGCGTCGTCGAATACAGGAACGCCTGTAATAAGCATCGAATGGAATAGCTTCGCCAGCTCAACGTAATCGAAAGCGCTTCGGGGCCCGTCGCATAGTTCTGCGAACTCGAACCAGACGATATCATCTGCAACCCAGAGTGCGCGCAGTTCCCGTCCAAGAATTTCAACACAGACGTCGTTTGCCAAGTGCGCCTTAGAGGGAACCAGCTCATGCAGGCTTGCAAGCATCGCCGCGCGCGCCTGCGAATCATCTGGAGTGTAATAAAGCGTTGCTTGTTCGAGGCTACGAAGTCGATAGTCGATACCCGACTTAATTTCGATTACCTGAGTCTGTGTCTTAAGTAGTTCAATAGCAGGTAGAAAACGTGCTCGCTGCAGCCCGTTCTTATACAAACCATCGGGATGGATGTTTGACGTTGCAACCAGCACCACGCCACGTTCAAATAACGCGTCCAAGAGCCCAGCGAGCAACATGGCATCGGCAATATCCTGCACAAAAAATTCGTCAAAGCAGAGCAGCCTAACCTCATTAGCCAGCTCTTCGGCGATCTCCATAAGAGGATTCTTATGCCCTTGCAAAACGGCAAGTTTCTGGTGAACCTCTTGCATAAAGCGATGGAAGTGCGTGCGCCTTTTGGGCACCGAATGGATCGAATAAAAAAAGAGATCCAAGAGGTAGGTTTTGCCTCGCCCAACTCCTCCCCACAAATACAAACCTTTGCATGAGGTTTCGCGCTTTCGCCCTATCATGCGCCTGAGCTGGCCTAGCGGGCTGCTCTCACGGCGAACAGCTGAATCCAACTCAGCTGATAATCGCTCAAGCGAGCCAACGATTCTCACCTGCTCTGCATCTTCGCTAATTTTCCCCGCCGCAACATCGGCTCTGTAGCTTGCTAACAATCCAGTTTGGGACACGAAACTTTGCTTCCTTGTGGCGAATAGACGCGACGCTAGTTAGCGATCGAGCGCTGCCTCGCTTCTAAGCTGACCCACTGAACATCGAATATTCGCTGGTAAATCTTAGAATATTTGAGAATTAGCTTATATCCACGTGCAACTCAAATGCTGAACCACGCCTAGTTTTGCGGAAACGCGATTGTACGGCAGTGCGGGCCCACCATCTAGCCGTCTCTTCTATCTCATCAAGCATGTGGCTATACTGCTCTATATTGCATAAGCAGTGGCAGAGCGATCTCGCAAGACTCGTCGCCGTCTTCCAACCTTCTCCCAATCGAGGATCTCTGAATGACCTGGATTATCGTAACAAGTAGCCTCCTCGCAGGCGTTGTTATCGGTTTACTCATCGGCGGGAAATTAAGCGCTAACCCAAGTCGGGTCAAAGAACTCGAGGCACAGCTGCGTGACGCCAAAGAAACGGAGCGGCGCTACCGAGACAATGTTAGCGATCACTTTAGTATGACAGCTGACCTTGTACATCACATGACGGAAAGCTATCGCGAGGTCTATGAACACCTTGCCAGCGGCGCGCAGGACCTATGCTCTGAGGAGGTAGCCGGAAAACTACTCCCTACGAAGAAGGATGCTGCCTTTGGCGACGAGGCAAGTCACGGCGAGATCAGCGCCCTTGTCCCACCGAAAGATTACGCCGCCAAAGCCACGCCCGATCAAAAAGGAGCGCTTGCAGAAGATTTTGGTCTGAAAAAGCCAGCACCAGCGGATGACTAATCCATAAGATAGTTCTCCACATCTAACTACGCTCTCAAACACGCACGAGAAGCACTTAGAGGCTCCCGCGCCTACACCGACATGCACCCGAGCAATTAACTGGGTTACCCATGCAAGATTACACGCTAACGCACTTGAAACAACTCGAAGCAGAGAGCCTTCATATCATCCGTGAAGTCGTTGCCGAATTCGAAAACCCGGTAATGCTGTATTCGGTAGGCAAAGACTCCGCGGTCATGCTGCATCTAGCCCTAAAAGCGTTTTATCCTGGCAAGCCCCCTTTCCCTCTCCTCCACGTCGACACCACGTGGAAATTTCGCGAGATGATCGAATTTAGAGACCGTCACGTCTCCAATCTAGGGCTCGAGTTAATAGTCCATACTAATCAGGAAGGAATAGACGCAGGTGTGGGGCCTTTCACCCATGGAAGCGAAAAACATACTGACATCATGAAGACCCAAGCCCTAAAACAAGCGCTCAACAAATATAAATTTGATGCAGCCTTCGGTGGCGCCCGTCGCGATGAGGAGAAATCACGCGCAAAAGAACGCGTATTTAGCTTCCGCGATGCAAATCATACTTGGGACCCCAAGAATCAGCGTCCTGAGCTTTGGAATATCTACAACAGCAAAATAAACAAGGGCGAAAGCATTCGTGTTTTCCCTTTATCGAATTGGACAGAATTGGATATCTGGCAATACATCCATCTAAACAAAATAGAAATTCCTAGTTTATATTTTGCAGCGCCGCGCCCGGTAGTAAACATTGATGGAATAGACATTATGGTCGACGACGACAGGATGCCCATTAGAGATGACCAATCGATTGAGATAAAAAATGTTCGTTTCAGAACGCTAGGATGCTATCCGTTAACAGGCGCTGTCGATTCGAACGCGACAACCCTGCCAGAGATTATCCAAGAGATGCTCCTAGCGACGAGTTCGGAAAGACAGGGCAGGCTAATTGATAGCGATAAAGCAGGCTCAATGGAAGAGAAAAAGCGCAAAGGTTATTTCTAGCCTGCCTCTTTTGAAATCACAAACTATAAAACGGTTACCAAAGCCTTCTTGCCGTCCATATTTATCGAACTAAGGCACATCATGTCTCACAGATCAGAACTCATTCAGTCCGATATAGACGCATATCTTGCGCAGCATGAACGCAAAGAGTTACTGCGCCTTCTAACCTGCGGTAGCGTCGACGATGGCAAGAGCACGCTAATTGGACGCCTTCTTCATGATTCTAAAATGATCTACGAAGACCAGCTCGCCGCGATCAAAAAAGACAGTATCAAATCAGGAACAACTGGCGAACGCATCGACCTCGCACTGCTTGTCGATGGACTCCAAGCCGAGCGCGAACAAGGCATTACAATCGATGTTGCTTATCGCTATTTTTCGACCGCGAAGCGAAAATTTATAATTGCCGATACGCCAGGTCACGAACAGTATACGCGCAATATGGCGACGGGCGCATCGACCTGTGACCTTGCGATTATCTTGATCGATGCCCGGCATGGCGTCCAAACTCAAACGCGCCGACATAGCTACATCGCTTCGTTACTAGGCATTAAGCAGCTTATTGTTGCAGTTAACAAAATGGACCTTGTCGACTACAGCAAGGCTAGGTTTGACGAGATTACGGCTGACTACAAGGCGTTCAACGAAAGCCTGCCTACGGCAGAGTTTCATTTTATTCCACTATCTGCGCTCGAGGGCGATAATGTCGTCGAATTTAGCGAGAACATGCCCTGGTTCTCCGGCACGCCGCTGATGACGCTATTGGAACAAATTCCGATAAATGCCAGCCGCAATCTCATCGACTTCCGCTTCCCAGTTCAGTACGTCAATCGACCCAATCTTAATTTTCGCGGTTATTGCGGCACGGTGGCCTCTGGCGTAATCCGCAAGGGCGATTCGATTACGGCATTGCCCTCAGGAAAGAGTAGTCGAGTTAAGTCTATTGTCACCTATGACGAAGAGATTGAGACTGCCTTCGCGCCTATGGCTATCACCCTCACGCTGGAAAATGAGATCGACATCAGCCGTGGGGATATGCTCGTTCACAGCGACAACAAACCAGTTTCAGCATCGACTTTCCAAGCAGATCTCGTGTGGATGGCCGATGCGGAGATGCGCCCAGGGATTGATTACGACCTTAAAATAGGTTGCAGAACCACGGGCGCTCGGATCAAAACGCTACAGAGCCTAGTTGATATTAATACACTTACGCAAAGACCTGCGCCCAGCCTCAAGCTGAACGAAATTGGTCGCGTTGAAATCCAAGCAGAACACTCGCTCTGTTTTGATGACTATCACCAGAATCGTGCCACAGGCAGTTTTATTCTCATCGATAGGATGAGCAATGTAACCGTTGGCGCTGGCATGATTTCTTACGAGACAAATAGCGCTCGACCGCAGAGCACCTATGGACGCGGAAGTTATGTCACGCCAGATGAGCGCGCCGCCCGCTTCGGCCAGCAGCCCGTAACGCTCTTGTTTATTGGGCTATCAGGCTCTGGGAAAACGACCCTTGCCCATGCTGTAGAGCGCGAACTATTCGAGAAAGGTAACGCGAGCGCTGTGCTCGATGGCAAAAATATGCGCCAGGGCATAAGCAGTGACCTAGATCATAGCTCACAAGGCCGCGCTGAGAACCTCATTAGAAGCGCACACGTCGCTAAGTTTTTGAACGACTCAGGCCTGATATGCTGTGCCGCATTCGTGGCGCCAACCCGCACCTCTCGCGAACGGGCCGCGAATATTATAGGGCCGAACAACTGCCTTATCGTTTATCTGAATTCCCCTTTGGCGATTTGCCAACAGCGAGATCCAAGCGGACTCTATTCAGCGTCGTCTACCGACGTCCCTGGCGTCTCCTTTGACTATGAGACGCCGACAGACGTCGCTCTGGAGCTAGACACGTCGGCGCTCTCCCTGCGCGACTGTGTAGATAAAGTGATGCGCCTTCTCAGCGACCATA
>Ga0232122_1000387_pt1 | contig 10252 bp, 8 predicted proteins | sample 011ome_28_FD_181512 | JGI IMG/M metagenome (GOLD analysis project Ga0232122, IMG submission 181512) | Metatranscriptome of coastal salt marsh microbial communities from the Groves Creek Marsh, Skidaway Island, Georgia - 011501CT... | ecosystem: Environmental > Aquatic > Marine > Intertidal zone >...
GGCTCATTCGCGCAGGGTCAGAAAGGAACTAAGATGAGGCCGAAAGGAGTAATTGATGGCAAGAAGGTTTATATTGCTTCACTAGTATAGGCTTAGTCCTGAGGGAGGAACGCACCCGCTGAACTGAAGCATCTCATTAAGCGGACGAAAAGAAACTAACCAGGATTCCCCTAGTACGGGCGACGGAAGCGGGAAAAGCCCAGACTGGTAATCTGCGCTCTCAGGGCGCCGAATTGTAATCTGAAGGTAGTTGGCCTAACGAGGAGGGACGCAGAAGTGTTCTCGAGCGGACCGCCAAAGAGGGTGATAGCCCCGTCTGTGGTGTCGCTCCTCACCGGGCCAGGTGCCAAAGAGTCGTGTACTTTGATACTAGTGCACTAAGTGGGAGATAGACTTCTTCTAAGGCTAAATATATGTAGGAAACCGATAGCGAACAAGTACTGTGAAGGAACAATGAAAAGCACTTTGAAAAGAGAGTTAAAAGACTTGAAATCGTTGAGGCGGAAGCGGTAGAAAAGTATTCTATCTGATGTTCTGCGAAGCGTGCCTAAGGGTCACCGGAAGCGCGTGGGTTGAACAAAAGGATGAGACAAGATGGAGTCGAGCGGTGTCAAATGCGGGATAGAGCCGGTTGCTTGCAACAGCTCTGTTTTAGCCGGGCACCGCACGGCTTGAGGGGCCTTGTGCGATCTTGTCAAAATGGTTTTTACCGACTCGTCTTGAAACACGAACCAAGGAGTCTAAGACTAACGCGAGTGTGGTGGTGGAAAAACCAACACGCGAAATGAAAGTAAATGATGCCAAGGCAACAGCAGCATCGACCGACCATGATCCACTGGAGAAAGGTTTGAGTGAGAGCGTTATTCTTAGCGTCATTTATGTTTGTAATATTACGTAAATTTACGAAAAAATAACGGAATCTGCAAGGGAGATTTTGGTGTTATCGCAAATTGAATCCTCACTTGAGCAATTGAGTCGATCAGAACGCAAGGTGGCAGCCTATGTATTGGGTGATGCGCCTGCGGTCTTGTCGATGTCAATCGCCCGTGTGGCGCAGGAAGCGTCAGTATCTGAACCCACGGTTAATCGATTTTGTCGGACTTTTGGCGCCACGGGTTTTCCGGACTTTAAGCTGAAGCTCGCGCAGAGTTTGGCGAGTAGTCCGATGCTGACCACGGCGATGGTGTCGGAGTCTGATGCCATGCCCGAGATCTTCTCGAAGCTCACCGATAAAGCGATCCGGTCGGTGCAGGACCTGAAAGCATCGCTTGATGTGGTCACGCTGGAGCGAGCGGTAGATCTCTTTTGCCAGGCTCGACAGGTGGCTTTTTTTGGCATGGGAGCCAGTGGATCAGTGGCGCGTGACGCGCAACATAAGTTCTTTCGATTCAACGTGCCTGTGGTTGCCTATGACGATGGATTGATGCAACGGATGCATGCTGCAGCGATGACCACCGGTGACTTAGCTGTGGTGATTTCGCACACCGGCCGGACTCGAACCATGGTTGAGGCAGCGACTTTAGCGCGAGAGACCGGCGCGAGTGTTCTGGCCTTGACGCGCTCGGAGACTCCTTTGTCTCGAGTGGCGACGCTGACTGTGCCGGTTGATGTGGATGAAAACACTGAGCTCTATATCCCAATGGTTTCGCGCTTGATGCAATTGTTGGTTCTCGACATTCTGGTCACGGGTGTTGCGCAAAAACGCGGTCGAGATTTTCAGCCACACTTGGCGCGAATTAAGCAATCACTCGATGGAACAAGGCTTGCCGACTAATGATGTCTTTTGATTGCCATAAAATCTTGTTAAATTACTACAAATTGAAGGGTCTGCTCTGAAGAGCAAGGATAGAAACATGCGTCGAACCAAAATCGTAGCCACACTCGGCCCGGCCTCAGACCGTTCTGGTGTCCTCAAACGTCTCTTAGAGGCGGGTGTTGATGTGTGTCGATTGAATTTTTCACACGGGAGTGCCGATGATCATCGACGACGGGCGAAGGACGTTCGAGCAATCGCTGCAGAGATCGGCCGAACCGTGGCGATTTTGGCTGATCTTCAGGGACCAAAAATCCGGATCGCCCGGTTTCAAGACCAATCGGTATTACTGACGGCAGGTGCATCTTTTATTCTCGATGCGGAGCTTGGCCCAACCGACGGGGACGAGACTCAAGTTGGCCTCGATTACCGTGAACTGCCCAAGGACTGCCGACCTGGTGATATGTTGTTGCTCGATGATGGACGTGTGGTCTTAAAGGTGGTTGATGTCAAAAACTCTCAAGTCATCACGGAGGTGATGACTGGTGGCAAATTATCCAATAATAAAGGAATTAATAAACAAGGTGGTGGGCTCTCAGCCTCTGCTTTGACGGCCAAAGATTACGTCGATATGGATGTGGTTTCTGAGATTGAAGCTGATTTTGTGGCGATCTCATTCCCACGCGATGCAGAAGACATGCACTTGGCTAGGGCGGCGCTCAGAACTCGCGGATCGACAGCGGATTTGGTGGCGAAGATTGAACGTGCTGAAGCAGTGGCATCCGACTCCGTTCTCGATGCGTTGATCTCTGCAAGCGATGCAGTGATGGTGGCGCGAGGAGATCTGGGCGTCGAGATTGGTGACGATCGGCTGATTGGTGTGCAAAAGAAAATCATCACGCGAGCACGTGCTCTAGATCGACCGGTCATTACCGCCACGCAAATGATGGAGTCGATGATTTCGAGTTCGATGCCAACACGCGCTGAAGTTTTCGATGTGGCCAACGCCGTGCTCGATGGTACAGATGCGGTGATGCTGTCAGCAGAGACAGCAGCTGGTGACTATCCCGTTGAGACCGTGTTGGCAATGGCAAAGACAGCTGAGGGTGCTGAGCAGACTGATCAGGCCCAAGCGCTGGGGGCTCGGGTTGAGGCGCAGTATGACCGGCGTGATGAAGCCATTGCGCTAGGCGCCATGTATATCGCCAACCATTTGAAGCGATTGGCCGCTATCGTCTGTATTACAGAAAGCGGGTCCACTCCCTTATGGATGAGCCGTTCGGGCGCCAGTGTGCCGATTGTGGCCTTATCCCACAAGCCAAGAACACTTGCGCGGATGGCGCTATTTCGTGGAGTGAAGCCGTTGGCATTTGATCCGCCGGAGCACCAGTCAATGAGTATTGTGGATCAGTTGGTAGTTGGACAGGTTGCCGAGTCTCTCGCACTGCCTGATGACAGCCAAGTCCTTCTCACACGCGGTGATCGTCTGAATACCCCTGGCGGCACCAGCACCTTAAAAATTGTATCGGTTGAAGAGGCGAAGCGAATTGTAGATGGTGATTGAATCGAAAATCCCGAAAGAAGCAGAAATTCCACCGACTGACTTTGTGATCGTCGGCGGTACCGGGGATCTTGCGCTTCGAAAAATTTTTCCGGCGCTGTTTCATCGTTTCCTCGATGGGCAGATTCCTGACAGTTGTGCACTGATTGCAGCTGCGCGCCATACGCTACCGAAAGATGAGTTTTTGGCTCAGCTCAGACCTTTTTGTGAGGAAGTGATCACTCAGGCGAACGAATCCGATTGGCAAGCCTTTGGTGAGCGCGTTCAGATTCTTGCATTTGACGTCAAGTCGGGCGAAGGCGCCTCTGAGATTGAAGCGGCTTGCTTGGCAACGGCGGCGATTCCACGAGTGTTCTATTTTGCGATTTCACCGACGCTCTTCGCCGATGCTTGTCAAACGCTCGAGCGGACTGGACTGAAGACTGAGCAAACCCGTCTGGTGGTTGAGAAGCCAATGGGTCATGACCTGAAAAGTGCAGAAGCACTCGATGATTCCATTCTCCAGGTATTCGAAGAGCGACAGATTTACCGAATCGATCATTATCTCGGTAAAGAAACTGTGCAAAACCTGATGGCGCTTCGATTTGCCAATTCCCTGTTTGAATCACTCTGGTCCAATGCGCACATTGACCATGTGCAAATCTCGGTGGCGGAAGACGTCGGTGTTGGATCGCGGGCGTCGTACTACGATGATTTTGGTGCACTCAGGGATATGGTGCAAAATCATCTGTTGCAACTCTTATGTTTGGTGGCGATGGAGCCGCCATCCAAGTTTGTTGCTGACCAAGTGCGTGATGAAAAGCTGCGCGTCTTGCGGGCGTTGAAGCCAATTACGGGTGAGAACTTTGACCGTTCAGTGAAATTGGGCCAGTACACCAAAGGCTCAATCGAAGCGAATCCGGTGTCTTCCTATGTGGATGAAGTCGGTCATGGGAGTGGAACAGAAACCTTCGCCGCACTTCGCTGCGAGATCTCAAATTGGCGCTGGTCTGGAGTCCCGTTTTATTTAAGAACGGGGAAACGCTTAGCTGGTCGAGCATCTGAAATTGTGATTACCTTCAAACGGCCACCGCACAATATTTTCCAAGACGGTCCGGGAAGTTCGGAGGTCATGGAGCCCAATCGTCTGATCATTCGGCTGCAACCGAATGAGGGACTGAAGTTGAGCATGACCAGTAAAGAGCCAGGTCCCGGAGGGATGCGGTTATTTCCCGCAAGCCTCAACCTGTCATTCAACGAAACCTTTAAGACGCGATTACCAGAAGCCTATGAACGGCTGTTAATGGATGTTGCCAGAGGGAATCAGACACTCTTTATGCGGTCGGATGAAGTTGAGGCTGCGTGGGCATTTATTGATCCTATTGTGAACGAGGCAAAACGCCGAAAGCCTGAGAAATATGCGGCTGGAACTTGGGGGCCTGTGTCGTCGTTTGAGTTGATGGCTGCGCATGGGCATCGCTGGATTGAACCTGAGGTGCATGGATGACCGTCGTTGAAACTGTCGTGACCACACTCGAGCACTTGATCGCTGATCGGGGTCGCGCGCGGATTGCCTTTCCGGGTGGGCGAAGTGCGGTCGGATTGATGCAAGAACTCGCCACAAAGCCCCTCGAATGGTCCGCAATCGATGTCACTTTGGTGGATGAGCGAGCCGTCCCTGAGACGGATCAGGCATCCAATGCGCGCTTGGTCAAGCAAACGCTCTGCACCGATCAAGCCTCGCTTGCGCGATTTGAGCCCTTATTGGTGGAATCTGACGCAATGCATTCCGCACGCACGCTCAATCAAAGGGAATGTTCGATCGATATCGCGATTCTTGGCATGGGGGAAGATGGTCACTTTGCCAGCTTATTTCCACGGCAGTCCGTAGTCCCGGGGCTTGGCGACGATGTGGATGGCTTTGTTGCCACTGACGCGGTTGGATCTCCATCAGTTCCACGAATTTCCATGACTTTAACGCGGATTCTTTCCGCACCGTTGGTGGTGCTGTTGGTGAGCTCTGAGGCCAAAAAAGAGAAAGTCTTAGTGGGCCTTCGGAGACTTGATCCAATGAACCCCGTGAGTTATTTACTCGCAGCCAATCATCCGATTGTCATCGAATGGCCAGATGGATCCACCGAAACGATTCAAGGAGGAGTTGCTCAATGAATCGAGAAGCTGAAGTTCGCGCGGTGTTGCAAGGCATTGAGCAACGAAGTGCTCAAACTCGCCGTTGGTATCTTGATGGAATCCGAGAAATGGCTGATGCGGCTGACTCTGACCGCGGTCAGGTGAGTTGCTCCAATCTCGCGCATGCCGCCGCCGGTGCTCTGGAAGATCAATCGACCCTATTAACGGTGGATGCGGGTCGTGCGAAAAACTTAGCCATCGTGACTGCATACAACGACATGTTGTCAGCACACCAACCCTATGAGCATTATCCAGAACGGATTAAGCGACAGGCGCGAGCGCTTGGTGCAATGGCGCAGGTCGCAGGCGGTGTGCCGGCGATGTGTGACGGTGTCACCCAAGGTCGACCGGGGATGGAGTTATCGTTGTTGTCTCGGGATGTGATTGCAATGTCGACTGCAGTTGCACTGAGTCACAACGTCTATGATGCGGCGGTGTGTCTGGGGATCTGCGACAAGATCGTTCCAGGATTATTAATGGGCGCTTTATCATTTGGTCATATCCCGACGGTATTTATCCCAGCCGGTCCCATGCAAACCGGGATCAGCAATGACGATAAAGCCCAGGTTCGCAAAGCCTTTGCAACAGGTGATGTGGGTCGCGAACAACTCCTACGCTCAGAAGCTGCCGCATACCACAGCCCAGGGACCTGTACGTTTTACGGGACCGCCAATTCAAATCAGATGTTACTTGAGATGATGGGGATCCAACTGCCGGGCTCGAGTTTTATCAACCCAGGTGAAGATATCCGAGGTCTGTTGACTGACGCTGCCGTCGATGCGGCATTGCGAGCCAGTCGTGGCGGTGATCATTACCTACCGCTTGGGCTTGTTATTGATGCTCGATCAATCGTCAACGCGATTGTTGGCTTGCACGCCACAGGTGGTTCAACCAATCACACCATGCATTTAATTGCGATCGCTCAGGCGGCCGGTATCTCTGTGACCTGGGATGATTTTGCGGCGCTGTCCAAAGTTACACCCCTGATTGCACGTGTGTATCCCAACGGTTCGGCAGACGTGAATCACTTCCACGCAGCAGGCGGTATGGGTTATGTGATGAGCGAGTTACTCGATGCAAGGCTCCTGCTTGGTGATGCTCTGTCAATGACTGGAAAAACACTGGGTGAGAGCATCTCTGAGCCAACCTTGGTTGGCGGGGCGTTACAGTGGGTTGCGCCTCAGTCAGAGTCTTTGGATACCAATATTTTAAAACCGGTGACGACGCCTTTTCAGGAGACCGGTGGTCTGGTGCATCTCACCGGAAACTTAGGTGAGGCGGTGATCAAAACTTCCGCTGTCGATGCAGAGCGTCATGTCATTGAGGCACCCTGTGTAGTGTTTGAATGCGAAGAGGATGTGAAAGTTGCGTTCCAGGCTGGTGAACTGAATCGTGATTTGGTCGTTGTGGTGCGTGGGCAAGGCCCCAAGGCGAACGGAATGCCTGAGTTGCATGGGCTCACACCCGCGCTCTCGGTACTGCAAGATAAAGGTTACCGGGTCGCCTTGGTGACCGATGGTCGCATGAGTGGTGCCAGTGGGAAGGTTCCTGCAGCGATTCACGTCTCTCCGGAAGCGAAAGACGGAGGAGTGATTGCCAAGATTCAGAGTGGCGATGTGATTCGTTTGGATGCAACCACAGGCGAACTCGTTCTTCACGTCGATCCAGCGACCTTGGCGTCGCGCATCCCTGTTATTGTTCCTGAGCCCCAGCATCCAGCACCTTGGGGTCGCTCATTATTTTCAACGCTTCGCCATCAAGCAGGTCCAGCGACCTTAGGTGGTGGTTTACAAGTACTCTCGGAGGCGCAATGCATCCCGTTTTAAAAGAAGCGCTTGAGCGCAGTCCTGTGATGCCGGTTCTGGTCATTCCAGAGCTTTCGATGGCCAAGCCTCTGGCTGAGGCTCTGGCATCTGGTGGTTTAACGGTGTTTGAAATTACGTTAAGGACCGCATGTGCCTTAGAGGCGATGGCTGTCATGAAGCAGGCAGTGCCTGATGCATTGATTGGGGCAGGCACGGTAACCAATCCAGAGCGTCTGCGTGATGCTAAAGCATTCGGTGCGGACTTCGTTGTCAGCCCGGGGACTACCGAGTCTTTGTGGCAATGCAGTCAAGTCGAACAGTTGCCGATCTTGCCTGGATTCTCGACCGCGTCCGAAGCAATGCGTCTGATGGAATGGGGAAGTCTGTGCGGCAAATTTTTCCCAGCTGAAGCGTCAGGTGGGGTGAAGTATCTAAAATCCCTAGCAGGACCATTGCCGGAATTTCGCGTCTGTCCAACCGGCGGAATTCAAGCTGATACGGCATCGAACTACTTGCGTTGCGCCAATGTCGTTTGCGTCGGTGGAAGCTGGATCGCACCAATGGATCTTTTGGCTATCAGTGATTACGGGGAGATTGAAGCGCGTGCTCGGCATGCTGCTTCACTGTCACTAGCTGGCTAAGGCGCGTTGAGTCAGGCCCTCGGTCTGCATCCAGTGCTCGAGGCTCGCGACTTCTTCTTGCGTCAGTCTGAGGCCCAGCTTTGACCGGCGCCAGATAATATCATCGGCGGTGCGGGCGTATTCATGATCCATCAGCCACTGCACTTCACGTTGGTAGAGATCCCATCCGAATAAGTGACCAAGGTCATCTTCGGATTTCGCATCGCCCAAGACTTGGTAGGCATCCTTTCCATACGCTTTTACCAGTCGGACCAGAAGTCGATCGGATGCAAAAGGGTAGGCAACTCCCAAATCTAATGCCAGGCGTGCGGCACCGTCGACTGGAAAGTCTCCACCGGGCAATGATTGGCTCGCAGTCCAGGATTTGCCGAGTGTTGGGAAATATCCTTTGATTTCCGCGATGGCAGCTTCGGCGAGTTTGCGATAGGTGGTGATTTTTCCCCCAAAGACATTCAACAACGGTGCGTGCCCCTCATCGTCTCGGATTTTGAGCACGTAATCGCGCGTGGCTTCGGTGGCTGAAGAGGCGTTATCGTCATACAGGGGCCGAACACCGGAGAAGGTCCAGACGACATCGGCTGGGGTCACAGGTTTCTCGAAATATTCTGACGCCGCCTGTGTTAAGTATTCGGTTTCTTCCGGTGTGCATATTGCGTCTTTAGGGTCGCCGATGTGATCGACATCGGTGGTTCCGATCAGTGTAAAGTCGTCTTCATAAGGGATCGCAAAGATAATCCGACCGTCAGACTGTTGGAAGATATAGGACTTGTCGTGGTCGAATAATTTTTTGGTCACGATATGACTGCCGCGAACCAGTCGAACGCCGTCTTTTGACTGCTCGTGAATCCGATCATGCAGAATTTCGCTGACCCACGGTCCACCGCAGTTGATGATTGCTTTTGCTTGAACTTGAGAGGTTTCTTGAGACCAGGTGTCTTTGAGGTCGATGCTCCACAGGCCGTCCGTTCGACGAGCCCCTTCAACCCGGGTGCGCGTTTTGATGGTGGCTCCACGCGCCTCGGCATCTCGTGCATTGAGGACGACGAGCCGAGAGTCCTCGACCCAGCAATCGGAGTATTCAAAGCCTTTAACATAGAGATTTTTTAACGGCTTCCCTGCCACATGAGTCCGTAGATTTAGTGTTTCGGTGGGCGGCAGGATTTTTCGTCCACCTAAATGATCGTACAAAAAGAGCCCGAGCCGTAATAACCAACTAGGTCTCAATCCGTTGTGATGAGGCAGAACAAAGCGCATTGGCCAAGAGATATGTGGCATGGCTTTGAGTAAGATTTCGCGCTCAATCAAGGCTTCTCGAACTAATCGGAACTCATAGTATTCCAGGTATCGAAGTCCACCATGAAACAGTTTGGTTGATGCCGACGAGGTCGCCTGAGCTAAATCATCTTTTTCGCACAAGAGAACGGACAGGCCGCGGCCCGCTGCGTCGCGTGCAATTCCGCACCCGTTGATGCCTCCGCCGATGACTAAAATGTCGTAAACGGTTTGGGTATTCATAGATCTACAGATTCCAAAAATTTCGCATCGCTCAAAGTCACGATACGTGCGCCTCTCAATTCCGCGACTCGACGGAAGGATTCAGGCGGTTCGTTATCGGTCACGAAATAATCAATGTCGCCGATGTCACAAATTCTGACTGGAGCCGTTCGTTCAAATTTGAGACTGTCAGACACTAAAATCTTCGTGCGTGCATTTTTCAAAATGGCTCGAGCCACTGAAACTTCGCGTGCATCAAAATCTAAGACAGCGCCATCTTCATCCATGGCGCTTGCCCCGATGCAGGCAAAATCAGCTTTGTAGCGCGAGATAAACTCAACAGCATCTTCACCGACAATGGCTCCATCACTTTGACGAACCGTACCGCCAACGAGAACCAGGTCTTTTTGCCGCGATCCAGTCAAGGTCGAAACCACATTGATGTTATTGGTGACCACCACCAAGCCCGTGTGTTCATAGAGCGCCCGTGCAACCTGCTCAACCGTCGTTCCAATATTTAAAATCACAGAACAATGATCAGGGATCAGTTGTGCTGCAACGCGCCCGATGGATTCCTTTTCCGTCGAAGCCAATTGACGCCGCTGCTGGTAATCAACATTCGATACCGACACAGCTGGCATAGCCCCGCCGTGGATTCGGGCGGCGAGCCCTCGGGTGCACAACTCATTCAAATCTCGACGAATCGTCTGGGTTGTGACCGCAAATTCACCCGCTAAATCATCGACATCAACTCGACCATCGCGATTGATGCGCGATAGGATGTCAATTTGGCGATCGGACAATTCCACAGACTCTCCGTTGATGTTCA
>Ga0232122_1000391_pt1 | contig 10227 bp, 9 predicted proteins | sample 011ome_28_FD_181512 | JGI IMG/M metagenome (GOLD analysis project Ga0232122, IMG submission 181512) | Metatranscriptome of coastal salt marsh microbial communities from the Groves Creek Marsh, Skidaway Island, Georgia - 011501CT... | ecosystem: Environmental > Aquatic > Marine > Intertidal zone >...
GAGACAAGATCGCTTTTTTTATGCGTAATTGCGCCGAGTATTCCGAAGGAATTGCAGCTGCGTTCAAGGCCGGTTTAACCCATGTCAACGTCAATTATCGCTACATTGATCACGAATTAATTTATTTGCTGGACAATTCTGATGCAACGGTCGTGCTATACCAAAGCGAATTTCACGAATCCGTTGATCGAATTCGAGATGCACTTCCTAAAGTTAGTCAGTGGGTCGAAGTACAGGACTCAACGATTCATGACGAGACCCTAGCAACTGACTACGAACATCGGGCAACCAGTTTTGATAATGCCCCTCTAGAACGGCTTTATTCTGCAGATGATTTGTTGTTTTTATATACCGGCGGTACGACCGGCATGCCCAAAGGGGTGATGTGGCAGCACAATGCTTTGTTTAACGCCATGGGCGCAGGCGGTAATCCAAGACTCAATACCCCACCAAGCCATGATCTGGAAGATTTATGCACGCGCATTCTCTCCCAGCCGGGTCCGGTTAATTTGCCCTTGCCACCAATGATGCATGGCACCGGGTTGCTATCAGCCATCGGCGCGATGGCCATGGGTGGTACCTGCGTGACGCTGCCTAGTAAACACTTCGACCCCGCTCAGGCGCTCAGAGCAATTGGCGATCATCAGGTGACCGCAGTCACTATTGTCGGTGACGCCTTTGCTAGACCCATTCTCGACACTTTGGATAATGCCGCCAGCGCTTATGATATTTCCTCCGTTAAAATTGTGTCGTCCTCTGGTGTTATGTGGACCAGGGAGATCAAAGCCGGGTTGTTAGCGCATAACGAAGAACTTCTCTTGGTTGATGGCTTTTCCTCGTCAGAGGCAATTGGCCTAGGTAGTTCAGTAATGACCAAAGACCAAACAATCGATGTCGCCAAGTTCACCATAGGACCCAACTGTCGAGTATTCACTGAAGATCATCGAGAAGTACACCCGGGAGATAATGAGCCTGGTATGGTCGCCGTACGAGGCCATCTCCCCTTGGGTTACTATAAAGACGCCGAGAAGACCGCTAAAACTTTTCAATGGATTCAGGGCGAACGCTATTCGATCCCTGGAGATTGGGTGCAAGTAGAGGCAGATGGTTCCTTGACGCTACTCGGGCGTGGTAGCAATTGCATTAACACCGCAGGAGAAAAGGTATTTCCAGAAGAAGTTGAAGAGGCCCTTAAATACCATAGCGCGATCGAGGATGTGCTCGTCGTTGGACTGCCAGATCCTAAATGGGGGCAGGCCATCACCGCTGTGATTCAAACGAGGAACAATCAACCGATTGATGCTGCGGCACTTAGAACCTGGGCTAGAGATCATTTAGCTGCTTACAAGTTGCCAAAACATATTTTTCAAAAAGAAAACCTCGAGCGGGCACCTAATGGAAAAGCAGACTATTTGAGCATCCGGCGCTTCGCCGAAACCGCTCTTGCAAAGCCAAAGGATGAATAATCCGCCCTAGGCTAACCTCTAACCGCGAGCCATGAATTTGTTAGTCGCTGTATTGACCTTTACCATCTCTCCGCTTGAAACATACTCAGGCACCTGGATCACAAGGCCGGTTTCAAGGGTAGCTGGCTTCGTTCGAGCATTCGCACTAGCACCCTTTACTGCTGGCGCGGTCTCGCGGATTGACAGGGTGACTGACTGGGGCACCTCGATGGCCGCAATTTGACCATCAATCAACATCGCGGTGATATCCGATAAGCCATCGGTAAGATAATTCAATTGTTCCTCTATGTCGCCTCGGTTAAGGCTATATTGGGTATAGTCATTTAGATCCATAAAGTGAAACTCATCACCGTCGACGTATGACAGCTGGACCGAGACTCGCTGGCAGTCAATCTCAGCAAAAACTTCTTCTCCTTTGACTGAGAGATCTCGCTTTAACCCTGTCAACAGGTTCTTAAACCTAAACTTATACAGCGTTGCCGCGCCTCTTGATGATGGACTTTTGGCTTCGAGGGCTTTGACAACGTGAGGTTCGCCATCTAGGTCAATCACTTCGCCTCTTTTAATTTCGCTTGCCTTGGGCATCGGTCTTTCCTCTTTTGAAGCGTATTATACGCAGCATGCACTTTGAACCTAAAGATTTAGACCTTGTCGCTAATCTCAAGATGCCTTTCGGCAAATATCGCGGACGCAAAATAATCCGTTTACCTGAAGCCTACTTGCTTTGGTTCTCTGATAGAGGGTTTCCTACGGGTGAACTGGGACGGATCATGATGTTGGCCTTAACCCTGAAAGAGACAGGACTGGAAGACCTGGTAAAACCTCTTGAACGATCCTAAGGCCCGAACATTTGACTCGCATCAATTACCCACGCAGACTTACACCCTTTTCAACGCTAAGGATCCCACTGATGGCAATAGGCATCATCGCAACCCTTGAAATCAAACCCGGCGAACAGGCAGCATTTGAGCGCATCTTCAGCGAATTAGCCGCGGAAGTCAGAGCCAATGAAACAGGAAACCATTTTTACGCGCTCCATAAAAGCCGGTCCAGTGACACCACCTACGTAGTTCTGGAGCAGTATGAGGATGCTGAGGCACTCGCCGCTCACAACGAAACCGACTATTTTAAACGTCTTGGGGCTGCTATGGGGCCGCACATGGCCGGTAGACCGAAAATCGAGATGTTAGATGCTGTTTGACGACGGACGGCTCTCGTCCGTTAGCACCGAGACTAGCCAAGGCAGTGATGTGTCCATTCGATAATCAATGCCCGAATGCGTGTCGTCGAAGGTTTCAAACCGATGTACTATATTAAGGCTGTCGCACCGCGCGCTAAATCTTCTAGCACCGAAGAGCAAATGATATTGGTCACGAAGACCACAATCAACGAACAGACCTCTAAGACCCCGCAATCGCGCTTGGGTTTCGGCATGCTCTACACTCTGCAGCGGATCAAAGCGAAGCCAAGCGTCCCATCGTTCTGCATCTAACACGCACGTTTTGATATCTACGGGTAGGCGAACGCCAAAGGGCGCTTTTGGATCAGGGTCGTAAGATGCCGCCATCGCCAAGCTCATCAGCACATGCATCTCACTGCCACCGATGCGTCGTCTTCGATGCAACCTTTGGATGTAGGCTTCAATCGTCAGACCGGTCTGGGTGAGCGCGAGCAAGACCTCAGGGAAGTCCCGTTGATAACAAAGCTCGAAGGCCATGTCGCCGGAATGACACACGATCGCTCCCCAATGCTCGCCGTGCCACATCCCTTGATGAAGGGCGCCAAAACCACCACTGGATTTACCAAAAAGACCTCTGGCCGCTGGCGCGCAAATAACCGGATAGCGAGCTTCCACTTCTGGCACTAGCACTTGATGCAACCAACTGGCCCAATGCCCCATCGCCAAAGAGTCTACATACTGATTTCCCCCTAGAGATGTGAAGCAATCAGGAAATACATAAATCGCGGGTAAAAGGTCACCCGCCGCCATTAAGCGATCGATTCTTTGCGGCAACGACTCGCCAAACCCCTTCCATGCCAAGTGCGACAAACCGCTGCCCGTAAAACCCGCCAAATCGACCAGCATCGGATATCGCTTATTGGGCTCACAAGCTGCTGGCACATAGACAGACACGGTTCTTTGAAGAGGATCACCCAGGAGATTCTCGAGCAAAGGACTTGCGCCGGTTTGAAAGGTCGAAAGTTCACCCCTTAAAGGCAGAAAATTATGTAAGGGCATAATGGCTCCTACTCTAAGTGCCCTGCTCAATCGCTGGATCAGTTTCTAAACCAGGCTTACGGCGCAGCCCAGCTAGAACATCCTCGATGTCCTGAAAAGTACAATAAATCGCAGGCACGACCAACAAGGTGATCACCGTTGCAAAGGTGACTCCAAAGGCTAAAGAGACCGCCATCGGTACCAAGAATTGTGCTTGAACACTCGTATTGAACATTAGCGGCATCAATCCGACAAAAGTTGTCATTGAGGTCAGCACAATCGGCCGTGCTCGGCTCACGGATGCTTCTACAACCGCAAGATCAGTTGCATAACCCTCTGCCCGAAATCGGTTTACCGTATAGGTCAGAATAAGACTGCTGTTAACCACTACACCCGCAGCAGCAATCATGCCCAAAATCGACATCATCGCGATACCGCCAATCAAGTCAAATTGCTTCATGATTTGATGTCCCCAAATCGCGCCGACATAGGCAAATGGGATAACACTCATAATCATGAGCGGCTGAGTATAGGAACCCAACGGAATAGCCAGCAACGCATAAATTACGAACAAAGCGATCAAGAATGGGAAAACCAAACTGACCAAATACTCCCCGCTTTGTCGCTGCTCTCCCTCGAGGCTAAGACTCACTCTAGGATAGCGACTCAACAAATCCGGCAGAAACGTCTTGCCAAGATCTGCGAGCACCTCTTCGGCGGTAATCGAAGTTCGGTCTACATCTGCGGTGACACTAACAACTCTCTTTGAGTTGGTTCGATTGATACTGGCATAACCTCGACCCAAATTGGCATCTGCTACGGTGTCAAAGGGTATTTCCGATCCGTCTGGCGTACGCACACGCATTCCATCCAAGGTTGCAATACTTCTTCGCTCAGAGTCTGTATATCGGACCATGACCCGAACATCATCCCGCCCTCTCTGAATTCTTTGGGCCTCTTCACCATAAAACGCCTGGCGAACCTGTAAGGCTAATTGTCTGAGCGACAACCCTGCAGCCTCACCCTGAGGTTTCATACTAAGTTTTAGCTCCTGCTTCCCTGACCTAAAAGAGTCGGTGATATCCAACACCCCCGGGTAACTGGCTAATTGGGTTCGAATCTCGGTTGCCATTTCCCGTAGTTGATCAACATCATCTCCTGAGAGCTGAATATCGATCGCATTTCCCACCGTAAACAGTGAACTATTAAATTTGAGCTCAACCGCACCAGGAATCGTCCCCGCGCGTTCTCGCCAAAGATTGGTTATCGTTCGCGTGTCTAGGAGCCGGCTCTGACTTGGGGTCAACTGCATGGTCACTTCACCCAAATGGCCACCACCACCGCCACCGCCTCCTGGACCATTGGGTCCTACGCCACCTCGACTTGAGGGCTGATTGCCAACTGCCGACAAAATATGCGTCACTGGCGGCGCATCCGGGTAATCTTCGGCCAATTCCGCTTTCAACGCCTGAGCGCTCTGCTCTAAATACAGCACCGCTTCCTCAGTAATTTTTGCCGACGTACCAAGGGGCATTGTCAACTGTGCAATCGCCTGATCTGCAGCCAAGGGCGGGAAAAAAGAGAAGGGTAAACGACCACTGGCTAAAATCCCGAGCCCTGACAAAAAAAACACAAAGGCCAAGGCTAACGTGGTGTACCGAGCGCGTATCGCTTTTGTTACTAGCCCTCGAAATCTCGTTTGAATAACGCCCTCTACACCCTCTGAGAAGCGAAGCTGAAACTGTGATACTCGGCGCGCGGCGACCTTAGACCAACCTAGTGTGTGCAGCACTAACATGAGCGAAGCCACACCGATCGCCATCCCTATAAAGCTAGAAACACTCCATGTGAACTCAAGTAGCACAATGGCTAGTATCGGCACCAACAATAAATAAACCTCTCCTACTTCGGTTTTGACTTCTTGATGGCCCAAATGCGCGGGTAATATCAACTGCGACTCAATCAATGAGAAAATCAAACAACAAATCACAACCGTCGCAATGACGGCACCAATTTGACCAGAGGTACCGACACCCTGCAGCATAGGAACAAAGGCACATATCGTGGTAAGAACCCCAAAGATTACCGGTATCGTAATGTTCTGCGTACCTTTAATGGCCCCAGCCAAGAGATCAGCCGATCGCCTTTGCTCAGAAAAGACGCCCTCTCCGACAACAATGGCATCGTCCACCATGATGCCGAGCACCAGAATAAAACCGAACAAAGAGATCCCATCTATCGACAGCCCTAAAAAGTTGGTGAGGTAAAGGGCGCCCATAAACGCCACCGGCACCCCAATACTCACCCAAAAGGCTAACCTAGGCCTAAGAAAGAGGGCCAACAGCAGCAGCACCATCAGAAAGCCCTGACGCGCACTATCCAGCAGAGTGCTCAAACGATCTCGCAACAGCCAAGAATTGTCGTTCCAGACCGTTAGATTCACTCCCTCGGGCAGGCCCGACCCTCCCGTTGCAAGATAGTCGTTAACATCCGCGGTGATTTTTAAAATATCCTGTTCACCCACTCGAGAGACTCTTATGATCGCAGCGGGCTTGCCGTTGAATCGCAGCGACTGATCAGTATCTTCAAAGCCATCAATGACTGTGGCAACGTCTTTTAAGTAAACTCGCCGACCCTCACCATCACTTCTGATGAGCAGATTTTCAAATTCCTCACCACGATAAGCTTGGCCTTTGGTTCTCAGTAAAATTTCCCCTGAGTTAGTTTTTATCGCGCCTCCTGGCAAATCCAGCGATTGCCGGCGAACCGCTGCGGCCACCTGATCTAGCGTTAAGCCATTTCTCTGCAAAGATGCTTCAGATACCTCAATCGATAATTCATAGGGTCTCGTGTTTAACAGGGATACTTGGGTGACGTTGGGCAGCCCCGCGATATCGTCGCGAACCCGTTGCCCAATGATTTTTAGCGCGCGCTCGTTTTGCGGACCTGTGATGGCAATATCCATCACAGGTCTGACACTGGTCACAAGGTTAATCACTGGGCTTTCGGTCTCAATTGGCAATGTATCTATGGCGTCAACCCGATTCTTCACATCATCCAATGCTTGAGCCTTATCAGCATTCTCAAAAAGTTCCACTGAGATCGTACAGACGCCTTCGTTGGCTTGAGAACGAATTTCTTTAACCCCTTCTACACCCTCGAGTTCCTCTTCGATTCTGACGCACACGCCTTGCTCGACCTCTTCTGGCGCAGCGCCTAGGTAAAGCACTGATACCGTAATAATGGGCACGTCGATATCCGGAAAAGATTTTTGCGGCATTGATATCAAAGCTGATGCACCAGATAGCACCATTAGAATCAACAGCAAATTTGCCGCGATGTGGTTTTCTGCAAACCAGGCAATGACAGGTTTCATCGCTGACTGACCTCCCTCGCGCCAGCATCAATGCTGACTCGCATGCCCTCAATCGCATCGTCCATCGGCGTTAAACACACCCGTTCACCATTGGCGAGACCACCGCCAATAATCACGGAGTCGCCCATTTGTCGAACCACCTCCACTGTCCTACGCCGCATTTTTTGATCCTCATCGATGACGAATACCTCGTTCGATCCGGTTAACGCGACCCGAGGCAGTTCAACCACATCCGGTAAAACCAAGCCCAGGATCTCGGCCTCGACAAACAAACCCACTGCCAGCGGCGCTCGGTCTGCAGGTTGTTCATAGGGCGCAGGCACTCTAGCGACTAGATTGACCATTCGGGTTGTGCCATCGATCTCGCCCTCTACGCGATCGATTTCTCCACGCCAAGCCTGCGGAGTCCCAGCAAAATTTGCCCGTAACCTAACCTCAGGTCGGGTTCTCTGGATGCTCTTTGAATTCGCTAAATCGACCGCTAAAAACGCGAGCGCCTGATCTTGAACCGGTAATCTGACCTCTACAAAATCGGTCGCATAAAGTTTTGCAACCGCAACCCCTCGGGTGACGTACTGGCCGACGTCAATCGTTTCGGCGCGCACCCTTCCTTGATAGGGCGCACGCACCTGTGTTCGATTTAGGTTACGCTCGGCTGAAGATTTTTTTGCAAGGGCCTCTCGATGATTTGCTCTTGCTGCAGCAAGCCTTCTAAGGGCTTCATCTTCTAAAGATTGACTCACGGACTGACGATTTTTTAGGTCCAGCTGACGATCATAATCTTTGGTCGCAAAGGCAAGCTCACTCGCTGCTCGGGCAACACCGGCATTGGCTTGCTCTAATTGTGTTTCGTAGTCTTCCGAGTCAATTTCAAAAAGCAGCTCTCCAGCACTAAAAAACCCACCGCTGACAAGATTCGGTGAGACCCGTACGACTCGGCCAGATACCTCAGCGACAAGGTCTGTCTGGCTCCGCGGCTCAACAGTCCCGAAAGCACTTGCGGTCATCTGCAGCGGCGCTAGGCGAATGATTTGGCTTGCAACAGTAGGCGGCACCGGCACCTGGGGCCTAGGGTCAATTTTTGGTCCGGTAGCGAGTAAACCCGCAAAAATTCCAAACCCTAACAAAGCAACACCTAGAGGCAATAACATGGGTTTAATACGATGCGTTAGTTTCATCAGGTAGACCTTTGACTTAGATTTTGCGCGTCTTCTAACGATGCAAGGAAACCGCCAACACAAAACGCGAGCAACTCTTGGAAAGATGGGTTGCCGTTTGAAGACATTTTGAAATGACTAGGAATTGAATTTAAAACAGTAAAACTCATCGCACCTACGCCGAATAATAATTTATGTGCAATGATGCTTGGGGAATAATCAGGCAAACAGCGGTGCAGTGCTTGAGTAAATTGTGTTACCACCTCTTCAAAGAGGCTCGCCAGTACCGGATCAGCGATCTCTGCAGGCTCGGCCATGACCCTTGCCATCAGCAAGCGGGCGGCCGTATCCGATTGCGCCTGAAAGACTGGCCACAAAAAAGCGTCCAGTACAGCTTGCACCGATCCGGGGTGCTCAGCTTCTGCTACCGTAAGACGTCTGAGTCGTTGGGCATTGACTGGTGCAATTCTACCTTTCACTACTGCTTCGAAAAGCCCCTGCTTGGACCCAAAGTGATAACGCATCGCTGCGATATTGACTCCAGCCGATTTGGCGGTGGCTCTGGCTGACATACCCGCAAACCCCGATTCTATTAACAGTTCCTCAGCGGCATTCAGCAGCTTGCTTCGTGTATCGAATATTTCATCCGATGCTTTTCGTAGCGCTTGGATGCTCACTGCTTACGACTCACGGCCATTAACCCCTTCCCTGCAAACCTTCGAAACTTTAGGTCTTTTGTGTGTTTTTTCTGATGCTTTTGATTTCGCTTTTGCTTTGGCTTTTGCTTTGACCTTCGCTTTTGATTTTACTTTGGCTTTTACTTTAGCTTTTGCTTTGGCTTCTGCTGTTACTGCTTCTGATTTTGCTTCGGCCGGAGGCGTTTGCAAACATTGCTCCCGCCGCACGTCCACGATTAAAACGATCGTTTGAAATTTATACGCATTCTTCGTCTAGGCGGATGATCGGGTGCCTCTACCCTTGCTTTCATGAACTGAAGCTTGCCTCATCAGGTAGCTTTACGAACAAACTAAAAGGACCGACATAGAATTTAACTCTGGTCGCCTCCGATGGAGGCGTGATGGCTGCAGGCCTAGGGTTCCATCGAATAGCGAGATGCTTAAAGCTTTATCCGTTATGGCTCTCTACATTCAGAAACCTAGCGAGCCCCCAGATCAGCAGATGTCCAAACAAGCTCGGCGCAGCCATCGGCAGGCACAAACAGCCAAGCGGCCTGATCGAAGGCCAAAGCCCACTTCATTGCCGTGTCTCGATCAAGATCAAAGATCAAATAACTGTCCTCGACCCAAGCGTGATCCGAACTTTCTCCTCGACCGACAAAGTAATTGAGTCGGGCAGTCTCGATCCTATCTAGCAACTGCATTTGACGATCGAGGTTCTCTTCGTCCGATCGCCGTTGGCCTTGCGGATTATAGGCAGTCAACATAACCGCATTGACGGCGCCAAAACTCGCCAACAACAATGCCAAGCCCTGATGGGGCTCGCCAACCTTAAAAACAATTGGCGGGTCATCCAAAACAACATAATCCGCGTCGATAAAGTGTTGAAGTAATGTCTGCTCTGGATGGGTCATTAGAAATGCGTTCCTGTGAGAATAATAAAGGGTCTGATAACATTACTATCTTAGCGCACTGATCTGGGTTTACTTACCCTTCAGGCACTGCTCTACGTCGCAGAAGAGGTCGATCATTTAAAGCCGATGCCAGACAAAAAACAGCAAGAAATGCAGATTCAATTCGCTCGCGGTGATAGAGCGCTGTTACTTATTGTGACCAATCTCTTTATCAGTGCCTTGATCGTGGTCCAGTTACTGAAAGACTCTAATCAAATTCGCTTTGATTTAGGGCAATTTGGGTTTGAGGCAGCCTCTTTCGTTTCGGTCTTTGTCATGTTCGTCGCAGCAACGCTCATTAAAGTGAGTTTAGCTGAGCGACGAGTGGTTTTAGCGGGCTTATTTACCTTACAGACCGGCAATTTACTAGACGCGGCGAC
>Ga0232122_1000419_pt1 | contig 9932 bp, 6 predicted proteins | sample 011ome_28_FD_181512 | JGI IMG/M metagenome (GOLD analysis project Ga0232122, IMG submission 181512) | Metatranscriptome of coastal salt marsh microbial communities from the Groves Creek Marsh, Skidaway Island, Georgia - 011501CT... | ecosystem: Environmental > Aquatic > Marine > Intertidal zone >...
CAGATATAATACCTAATTCTACTTTAAATAGAAATACACTAGGTATTAATGCAACTCAAAAATTTAGAAACTTTGTTGCAGACATTAATATTAAATATATTCAAGACGACGCTGTTGGAGCTCCTAGATTGTCGGATTCACCTGGTAATGCTAACTTTGGAATGCGCTTGTTTGCACCAAATATTGATGTGAACGATATGTTAGGTGCTGGTGGTCTTGGAACAAATGAAGACGGTTCTGAATTTAGAACTTCTGACAATACATATTCTCAAAACCCTTGGTTTGCAGCCTATCAATATGTAAATAATTCTGTAAAAGAGCGTGTTATTGCTTCTGCTAATTTAAGGTGGAATATGACAGACTTTTTATATTTATCAGGACGTTTTGGTCAAGATAGATTTGATTATAATAGAAGAGATATTACACCATATGGAACTGCATATCAGCCATTAGGTTCTATGAGCGAATATAAGCTTACCAATGTTCAACGAGACGCAGATTTATTCTTGGGAACAGACAATCTAAAAATTCAAGAGGATTTATCTGTTACTGCTTTTGTAGGTGTAGGTAAAAATTACCAGAATGCTGAATCAGTAACCGCAAGTGGAGGTAATTTTATTGTACCTTATTTATATACAGTTGGTAACACACAAAACCAATCTGCAGGTTATGGTTTTAATGAGAAACAAATTAATTCAGCTTATGGGTCTGCTGAGTTTGGATATAAAGACGCTATGTTCTTAACTCTTACAGCAAGAAATGACTGGTTCTCGACTTTGTCTTTACCAGGAAAAGAAGCGCCTAATAATGATTTGTATACTTCTGCAAGTTTTTCATTAGTGCTTTCTGATATGTTTAAATTACCAGAAGTAATCTCTTTTGCTAAACTAAGAGCAGGTTATTCTCAAGTAGCTGGTGGAGCAGATGGGCCTTACTCATTGAATTTAACTTATGGAATTTATGGACAAGGTCACCAAGGTGCTTCTCTAGGAACTATTTCTAACGGTTCAATTCCAAATCCAAATATTACACCATTTGAAAAAAATGAAATTGAACTTGGTTTTGATTTGAGAATGTTTAACAATAGGGCTTCTATAGATTTCACTTATTATGACAACGCCACTGTTGGAGACATTGTTGGAGTTAGTGCTTCACCTACTTCTGGATATGGAAGTGCATTGGCTAACCTTGGAGAGGTATCTAATACTGGATACGAAATACTTTTAAGTGGCTCTCCTATTAGAACTGATGACTTTGCTTGGGACATAACTTTAAATTATTCTTACAACGATTCTAAAATAGTCTCTACCAATGATGAAAATACAAACATTACTATGGATGAGCCTCGTTCTAGAAATTTAAATGTTACTCATATAGTAGGAGAAACCTACGGAGCACTTTACGGAACTTCATATAACAGAGATGCTCAAGGAAGAATTATTCACGACATTGATCCAGATGGAACGCCAATACCACAAGTAGGCGCTAGAAAAATATTAGGTTTTGGAGTGTCCCCAACCTCTATCGGTATAAGCAATAACTTCCGTTATAAGAACTTTAATATGAGTGTATTAGTTGAAGGTAAATACGGTGGACAAATGTTCTCAGGAACAAATGCTATGGCTAAATATTTTGGGGCTCACAAAGCTACCATAGACGCAGATGGTCGTGAAAATGGATTCACCGTTTCTGGTGTTGACGCAAGTGGCGCTGCTTTTACTACTTCTATAGCTCCTGCACGAATAGAAGACTATTGGAGACGTACTTATGAAATTGCTGAGGAATCTGTTTATGATGCAGACTATTTAAGGTTAAGAGAAATGAGTATTGGATATAACATTCCAAGAGATTTGTTAGAAAATACTTTTATTAAGAATGCGTCAATTTCATTAATTGGAAGAAACTTATTCTTCTTATCCAATAGTGTTGAAAATGTAGATCCCGAATCTGGTTACAATGTGAGTAATTCACAAGGATTAGAGTGGTTTGGTATGCCCATTCCAAGGACTATAGGTATGAATGTAAACCTTAAATTTTAATTAAGATGAAAAAATTATTATCGATTGTATTGATTTCATCTCTCTTAGTTACCTCTTGTGATTTTGACAAGGATTTTGAAGAGATGAATATAAATCCTACAAAGGCGGCACAATTAGATGTGAATAATAAATTGGCCTCAGTGTTCTTAAGAACCTCAGGAGAACGTTATGAAAACTGGAGGGCAAGTTTTATTTATTCCTCTCAGATTGTTCAGCATATGTCATCTACGGCCACTTATTGGACTGGAAATTTCTATACTAGAAATGAAGGTTATGCTACCTCTCTATTTGACAGGGCATATCCCCAACAAGTAAAAGAGATAGAAGATATTATTTCCCAATTAACCAATGAGGGAAATACTGGAGACCAGATGGGTATTGCTCGTATTTGGCGTGCCTTTATTTACCACAGAATAACTGATTTATACGGAGATATTCCCTATTCTGAAGCAGGTAAAGGATATATAGACGGTGTGCTGAAACCAAAGTACGACGCACAGCAGGATATTTATATGGATATGCTCAAAGAGATTGAAGAAGGTGTTGCTCAACTGGGCAGTTCTTCTAGTCTTGGTGCTTCTGATTTAATTTTTCAAGGAGATATAACCAAATGGAAAAAGTTTGGAAATTCTCTCATGTTAAGATTAGCCATGCGATTGTCTAAAGCAGATCCAGCTACTGCACAGGCATGGGCTAGTAAAGCAATTACTGCAGGTGTAATGACTTCAAATGCAGACATTGCTTATGTTCAACATTTATTAGGTCCTGAGGGAATTAATAAAAATGGTCATGGAGAAGTATTTTCGGCAGATGGGAACCCAAGACTGTCTAAGACTTTTGTAGATTTCTTAAAAGATGACCCAAGATTACCAATTCTTGGCGCTAGAAGAAGCGATGGTAGCACTAATCCAGCAGATTTAATCGGTATGCCAAATGGACTAACATCTGGCGCGTTAGAGGCTAAATACGGAACAACCTCATCAGATTATGCAGAACCCAATCGAGGTGTAATTACTGGAGAAGACGCTCCAATGGTTTTCCAAACTTATGCGGAGGTTGAATTTATGATAGCAGAGGCTATAACAAGAGGTTGGGCTTCTGGAGATGCCAAATCGCATTACGAAGCAGGTGTTAAAGCAGCCATGCAAATGCTGAGCATGTTATATCCTAATGCTGCAGCTGTTTCAGATGCTGAGGTAGCTACATATTTAGCTGCAAAGCCATTTGATGCCTCTAAAGCCCTTCAAATGATTGGAGAGCAATATTGGGCAGCTACATTTTTTAATGAATATGAAGCTTTTGCCAACTGGAGAAGGACAGGTTTCCCTGTTTTACAGCCTTTTGGTGGAGAAGCTACATACGATGGTAACGTGACCAACGGAACTATACCGAGAAGACTCATTTATCCTGGTTCAGAAGCGAGTACCAATGGTGAAAATTTTGCTGCGGCAATTTCCAGACAAGGTCCTAATGAATTCACAACCAGAGTATGGTGGGATAAATAATCGTATAATTTACGGCTTTTGTATTTCAATTGAAATATCGTAAATTAGTTTTAAGTCCAGTTAGTTTGGCAAAGGAGGGGTAACCCTCCTTTGTCTATTAACAAAAACAATCTTTATGAAAGACCATTTAAAATTCACAATGATTAAAAGTACTTTAGCGGTGCTTTTTTTATGTCTAATTGTTCCAGTATTTGGACAGAATACTACCCCTCTTTTTTCTTTAGTGGCTCCCGAAAAATCGGGTATTACCTTTAACAATGTAATAAAAGACAACAAGACAGAAAACATATTGTTGTATTCAAATTTTTATGGAGGTGCTGGCGTAGGTGTTGGAGATTTTAATCAGGACGGCTTAGAAGATATTTTTTTTGCTGGAAACCAGGTGGGCGATCAATTGTATTTCAATAAAGGTGATTTTCGCTTTGAAAATGTAACCAGCCAATCAGGTATTATTCAAGACAATGGATGGTCTACTGGTGTTGCAGTAGCAGACATTAATGCAGATGGTTTGTTGGATATTTATGTAACCAGAGAGTTGTTTGATCACAAACCAGATTTAAGGGTAAATTTACTTTATATAAACATAGGAGATGGACATTTTAAAGAGATGGGTGCACAATATGGATTGGCAGACGACTCAAGAACAAGACATGCATCTTTTTTAGACTATGATAAAGATGGGCTATTAGATCTTTTTTTATTGACACAACCTCCCAACCCAGGAAGTTACTCTCCTTTTTTTGGAACAGAGCTATTACAGAAACAGTACCACTTAAAATTATTCAGAAATACAGGGAGTCAGAAATTTGTAGAGGTAAGCGCCTCAGCGGGAATAGACCTCACAGGTTTTCCAAATGGTGTCTGTGTAGCAGACCTCAATAATGACGGCTGGCAAGACATCTATGTGGCCAATGATTTTTATGCTCCAGATTTTATGTTTATAAATCAGCAAGACGGTACATTTAAAAATGAAGCCAATACCCGCTTAGGACAAATGTCCTTTTATGCCATGGGGGTAGACATTGCAGATTTAGACAATGACGGGCATCAGGATATATTTACTTTGGATATGGTGGCAGAAGACAACTTTAGGCTTAAATCTAATATGAGTGGGATGAATCCAGATGCTTTTTGGAAAGTAGTCAATGACGGAGGGCATTACCAATATATGTACAACGCATTACAACACAACAATGGGAATGGCTCCTTTAGCAATATGGCACAATATACTGGTATGGCAGCTACTGACTGGAGCTGGTCTACACTACTAGCAGATTTTGACAATGACGGTCATAAAGATGTTTATATTACCAATGGACTTTTATATGATATTAGAAACACAGATGCAGACAAGCACGTAGCACAATATGTATCTGATTTTGCAAATGAATGGGTGGCAGCCAACCCCAAAGCTGGCGATGTGAATTTATTTGATATTCTAGATATAGACAAAACCATTGGATTATTGCCTTCAGTTCCTTTAAAAAATTATGCCTACAAGAATAATGGGACTATGCAGTTTGAAAAGGTTTCCGAAGCTTGGGGTCTTGACCAGGCTTCATTTTCTAATGGTGCTGCCTATGCAGATTTTGACCAAGATGGAGACCTAGACCTCGTGGTGAGCAACATTAATGCGCCCGCCTTTTTGTATAAAAATAATAGCGATAAAAAATTACCTAATAATTACTTAAGGGTACAATTAAAAGATCCAAATCATCAAAGTGTTATGGGTACACGGGTTACTGTTTACAGCCAAGGTAAGTCACAAATGTCTGAGGCCTCTAATGTGAGGGGAATTTACTCTACCTCTGAACAATCCCTTCATTTTGGTTTAGGCAAAGCTTCAGTAGATAGTGTAATGGTGGTATGGCCAAACAACGCACGTGAAATTATAAAAAGTGTAATGGTTAATAAGACCTTGATTTTAAGTCCAGAGCAGGCTGTAGTCAATACCAAAAATCCATCAGAGGCGCAACCCATGTTTAATGAAGTGTTTCTGCCCTCTCTAAAAATTTCCCACCAAGAAAATAGCTATGACGATTATGCCCAACAAGTTTTATTGCCTCATAAAATGTCACAATTTGGCCCTGCTTTGGCTGTCGCCGATGTCAATTCAGATGGACTAGAAGACCTTTATATAGGAGGGGCCTCTGGAAAACCGGCCCAGTTATTACTCCAGAATGAAAATGGTCAATTCGATACTTCAAATACCAACTTATTAGAAAAGGAAAAGCCCTATGAAGATGTAGACGCACTTTTCGTAGATCTCAATGGTGATGGAGCCCCAGATTTATTTGTGGTGAGTGGTGGGAATGAATATCCAGCAAATGATTTTCATTATACCGATAGGGTGTATCTTAATGACGGCGCAGGAAATTTTTCTAAAGGGGCTATTGTTGGTCTTGCTAGAACCAGCGGCAGTGTAGTTAGAGCCATAGATATTGACGCAGACGGAGATCAAGACTTATTTGTTGCTGGCCGTCATGTTCCCCATCAATATCCAAGTCCTGCTACTAGTATGCTACTGATTAATGAGAGTGGGCAGTTGGTGAATAAAACAGAAAGTGTGGCCCCTGAATTTAAGCATTTAGGCATGGTTACAGATGCATTGTGGACTGATTATGACTCAGATGGCGATTCGGATTTGATGCTACTTGGAGAATGGATGCCTTTGACCATTTTCAATAATAATGGAGGACTACTTTCTAAAGCGACCATTCCCTCATTTGAATCTACAGCTGGTTGGTGGTTTTCTCTGGCTTCAGCAGATATGGATGGCGATGGTGATCCTGATTATTTAGCAGGAAATTTAGGACTCAATTATAAGTATAAAACTACTCCTCAGAATCCTTTTGATGTGTATTACAACGATTTTGATGGGAACAATAAATATGATATTGTTTTGGGATATTACAACCAAGACAAGCATTTTCCATTAAGGGGATTCTCTTGTTCCTCCGAACAAGTGCCAATCTTAAAAAGCACTTTTAAAAAGTACGATGTTTTTGCTTCTCTACAGATAGAAGAAGTTTATGGAGAAGAAAACTTAAAGCAATCGCTTCATTATGAAACCCAAACTTTTGCGTCACAGTATATTGAAAACTTAGGAAACGGAGCGTTTGCTTTAAAGTCGCTACCTTACCAAGCACAAATGTCCAATATAAATGCATTTCATATTGAAGATTTTGATAAAGACGGCCAGCAAGATATATTAGGTGTTGGTAATTTGTTTGTATCTGAAATAGAAACACCGAGAAATGACGCAGGTATTGGTTTGTTTTTAAAAGGGAAAAGCGGAAATAAATTACAAAATATTCCAGTCACAGAAAGTGGTTTCTTCACCCCGCTTGACGCAAAAAAAATAGCTAAAATTAATATTGGTAGCATGCCACATATATTGGTAGCAAATAATAATGACCGCTTGCAGTTATTTAAAATAAATAAAACCAGACCTATAAAATAATTACGGTTGCTTATAATTCTTACAGGCAAAGACATTGAATTTTCGAATGGCTTTGCCTTGTTTGTTTCTGAGTATAATGGGAGGGAGCACCTGGATTTCTTGAAAAAACGGACTTACTTTTTCTGGAGCTCTTTCAGGGGGCGCTTCATTCTTAAATCGGGTGTCCGAATCTATAAGAATCGCATTTTGTCCCTCTAAAAAACTAAGATCAGGATCTAATATACCAAATTGTAAGCCGTTTTCTCCTATCACATTAGTGCTGTAAGTGGGGGCGTCCTGATAAAACCTCAGTATTGCTGCGGTTTTATAATTATCTGTTGAGAAGAAAAAATAGTCTGGATAATTGGTTCTCAGTTCACTCACTTCTTTAGAAAGGGCTTCCCAACCCCACCAGGTGTCGTCTGAGCGAATGGGAACTATGTAGGTAGTTAGTTCTATGAGTATCAATAAGTGTATGACTATTGAAATAATGATTTGTGAACGCACCCAGTGGCGTTTAAAGAAATAGGCGAGCAGTATAAAGCCTGAGATATAGCTAGGGACTAGCCAGTTAATTTTAATCCAATAAAAGGGAGACAAGAGCATAAAACCCAAGAATGTAGGGAGGAAAAAAGCGCCCAAGAACAATGTTTTGTCTGAGGGAAGCTTCCAGCTAATAATGATTCTTTTTAAGTATTTATAGCAAAGGACTATTAGGGTTATGAATGCAGCAGGAAATACCAAAGCCATTTGGGTGGCCAAAAACCCACCTAGTAATTTTGGTTTAAAACCAAAATCACTTACAGAACTAGATCTTCCGGTAGATTGGAAGGCAAATGAGACAAAATCGTTCTGGGCATTCCAATAATATACTGGATAGGCTACTCCACAAAAAAGAATCAAACTGAGCCATGGACCTGGTTTTAATAAGTGTTTTCTTTGGGTGGGGGAGAGAAATAAAAAAAGCATCAGCCCGAAGGGCAACAAAACTCCGGTATACTTGCTGTTAAAAGCCAAACCCATCCAAATTCCGGCCAAAAGCCAATGGTGGAATGTCGCTTTAAAAAGGGCTTTTTCTAAACTCCATAAACTTAAACTCCAAAAGAGTACTAATGGGACGTCTGGGGTGGAATTCAAGCTGAGCATGCTCCATAATATAGAGCTGGAGGCCAGTAATATGGCGACCCAAAGTTTACTGGGAGATAAAAAATTCTTAGAAAGGCTGTAAAACACCCAAAGAGAAAGTGAGCTCACTGTGAAGTCTGTCATTTTCACCACTGTGACGCTGCTTCCAAAAAGATCTGAGGCAGCCCTGAGTAAATAACCAATCATCCCAGGATGGTCAAAATAGGACCAATCTAAGTGCTGGCCATAGAAATAGTAATAGGCGTCTTGTGGCATAAGCCCCATAAAGGGCAGTATCGCTAGTCTGAGCAGCTGAAAAGAGACTATTAAACTGAGGATGGGATAGGAACTTAGGGTCCTACGAAGAAGTGCTGTCAAACTTTGGGTTTTTCCCAAAGATATTAATTTAAACCCATGTGACTTGGGTTACATTTTAAATCTAACCATTTCCTTATTTTTGCTTTTAATTAATACCCTTTTTTATGGCCAGTTTTTCAGATATTATCAATAAAGACACCCCTGTTTTAATAGATTTTTTTGCTACTTGGTGCGGTCCTTGCAAGGCAATGAGTCCTATTTTAGATGATTTAAAAAAGCAGATGGGAGACCAAGTGTCTATTGTGAAAATAGATGTAGATAAGAATCCGGGCGTAGCGGCAAAATACCAAGTAAGAGGTGTTCCTACGCTTATGATTTTCAAATCTGGTGAGCAGCTATGGAGGCAATCTGGGGTGTATTCTACCCATGATTTAAAAGCTATTCTAAGCCAATACCTATAATTATAATCCCTGAAGTTGTTACCTTACAATGGTTCTAAAGGTGAGGTTTATCCTTGGGTTATGGATTTTTTTAGTTGGGGGGAGCCGGTGAAGCCAATGCGTTTGAGTAGTGTCTTTCATGACCAGAAGGCTTCCGTGGGTTAGGGTTATGTTAACGACTGTTTTGTCTTCTTTGTGTTTGAAAGCGAATTTGCGCTCTGCACCAAAACTAACGGAAGCAATGGCACCATTTTTTTTGAGGTCTTTTTCTCCATCACTGTGCCAGCCCATTCCTTCACTTCCGTTGTGGTACAAATTTAAAAGGCAGGCATTATACGTTTCCCCGGAGGCTTTTTCCACCGCCGCTTTTATCTTTAAAAGTAATGGGGTCCAAACCAAAGCTGTTTTGGTTATCTTAGAGTAGGTGTAGGAATAGGCTTTATCTGCATACCAAGCGACTTCCCTTTTAGTGGTGATTAATTTTCCAAACATGAGGGCCTGATCTGGCGCCCATGCAACCTCATGGAGCAGCGCTTCGTAATAGTTAGTAGATTCTTTTTCGCTAAAAATAGTTCCGTGATACTCCACCACACCATCTTTGGGCAGCCAGTTATGAGTAGGGTCTATTGGTGTACTAAATAAATCCAACGAAAAAAACAGTTTTAAAAATTAGAATTGGTAGCCCTACAAATATGGGAAACTAGAATGACAATCCAAAGCCAATATTTCCAATAGCGAATCCATTAGTCCCAATACCAGGAATCTCAGGGATTTCCTCTGTAAAAGTTTCTGTGATTCCTCCCGAGGAAGCAGTAAAATTCAATGTATCTGGAATGGTTCCTAGCCTAATCCGGCTTCTATTCTAAAGTAAAAAGTCCCACCAGTCTTAAAGCCCAATTTTAAGTTTAAAGCATTAATATCTAACTGGGTTGTGACTGAGCCTTGTAAGGAAACGCCATTTTCTTCAAAAGTTAGATTATTAAACGTGAACTCATTTTTTAAAGTACCCCTTCCGGCACCTAAGTATAAGCCTTTTCCTTTTTTACCCATCTAGATATTAAGA
>Ga0232122_1000438_pt1 | contig 9775 bp, 11 predicted proteins | sample 011ome_28_FD_181512 | JGI IMG/M metagenome (GOLD analysis project Ga0232122, IMG submission 181512) | Metatranscriptome of coastal salt marsh microbial communities from the Groves Creek Marsh, Skidaway Island, Georgia - 011501CT... | ecosystem: Environmental > Aquatic > Marine > Intertidal zone >...
CGTCCCCAACAGGCCTGCATGATGCTGTCATCACTGCGCGGATGATCTGCATCAGCAGCGGATGGGGCTGGCGCTGTTGGCAAACTGGTGGGTGGGGTATTTGTCGCGGCGTCAGTATATGCGTGCAGCGTTGTCGTTGTATCAGGGTTATTCAACATATCGCCAGACATCTGCCACGCCTCCAAATCGGTTTAAATTTCATCCCAACGAATGGGCATGGCTGCCGACGAATATTGCGACTAAGACCCACGGTGATGAAGTGTGAGATTACCGACCTTTAGCCCTGTGTTGCAAGAGACCAATAAGGGTAAAGAGCAAAATAAACCTCTTAAAATGACGCTTATTTCTGTTGACATAAACCTGCACGGAAAACCGCCATTTCAGGGAAAAACCAAACACAATCAAATGCCGAATCGCGTTTAGATAATCCAATATGCCAATTTTTTGCGCTAAGTGTCGTCTACCAGTTTTGGCAACGCTACACCCACAACCATCACATCATCATTTTGAGTCTCAAAAAAACGCAAAAGAAAGCCCACTCCCAATTTTTCAGGAGCAGGCTTTTGAATGATGTTTCCGCTTGTTTCAGTGCGGCGCTGGTGATTCGCCCCTAAATACGAGCATGCTTCGCGCATCTTGGCAGCGACATCACGCCGCCGCGGGTGAAGCAAAGGCCTAGTAGGCGGCGATTACACCCCTATGCGGCGAGGGCTTTGACCCGGGCTGCAAGGCGTGAAATTTTCCGTGATACGGTATTTCTATGCAGAATACCGCGTGATACTCCGCGCTGCATTTCCGGCTGTGCCTCACGAAGGGCCTCGCGCGCACTATTCGCATCACCAGATGCAATGGCTGTTTCCACTTTTTTCACAAAAGTACGGATCCGGCTCATGCGGGCACCATTGATCATGGCGCGGTTGGCGTTGCGGATGATCCGCTTTTTGGAAGACTTATGATTTGCCATCGGGTTTTTACGTCCCTGTCGTTCGAAACTACTTAACTGAAGCGGGCTTATAAGCCTTTTTTGCCATCATCGTCAAGCGATTTTGCCATCATGCGGATACCGCAGGTTTTAACACCAGCCTTGGCTTCAGCCGCTAATCAACACTTAAAACAGATGCTAGCGCGGTTGCAGCATTAATCGCCAAAGCGGGCCGCGTGCGGTTTCAACCTTGCCAATCACCAGCTTTTCCGCATCACGCGACCAATTTCCGGCACCACCCGTCCAGCCAAGCTGTGCCAAGCTTTTCCCATAGAACGCCATAATCGCATCTTCACTGGCCGCCGATGACGCAAAAATCATCACAATACGCCCATTCGGCGAATCAAAGGCAAAACCCAGCTCAGGTTCAATTTCCCACCCCTGCATGATCGGCACATCACCTGCCCACCGCAGTTGCGGCGCCTCGGCTAACGCTGGCTGGCCGCCAAGTAGTCCGCCGCCAAGCAATCCGCTACCAACTAATCCGCCGCCAAGCAAGATCAACAAGCAAGCCCGCGCAAGGCCACGATAAATGAGTGTAAAAAGCTTGTGACACGACAGGATCATTTGGATCACCGCTGTTAATTGACCGGAACTTTACTATAAACCTAGCCTTGGCAGCGAGAACAGTAAAAACTGGATCGGCCCGACTGGATCAGGGTCTTTACCGGTTCAGCACAAACCGGACAGGGCTTTCCCGCCCGCCCATAAACGGCAAGGCGTTGGACAAAATAGCCGATCTCGCCACCCGGCTGCACATGATCGCGAAGCGATGTGCCGCCATCTTCAATCGCGGCGCGCAATACCGAAACAATCGATGCCGCCAGCCGTTCGGCGCGCCGACCAGCAATTGTACTGGCCTTGCGGCGCGGCGAAATCCCCGCATAAAACAGGGCCTCGCTAGCATAGATATTGCCAATGCCGGCAATCAATTGCTGGTTCAAAAGCGCGTTCTTTATCGGGCCGGTCCGGCCCTGAAACACGGCCTTGAGATGGGCCGCAGAAAATTCATTACCCAGCGGCTCTGGGCCCATGCCGCTTAGTAATTTGTGGTTCGGCATTTCCGATTCGGCAAAAAGGTCAATCCAGCCAAACCGGCGCGGATCATTCAATACAACATAAGACGCTGGATCTTGATCATGCGCTGGTGCCATTTCCAGCATAAAATGGTCGTGCTTGCCCAATTGGGGTGGCGATTGGTGGATACGGATTGATCCAGACATGCCAAGATGCAGTAACAACACCTCGGCATTATCAAGCGTCATCAATACATATTTGCCGCGCCGGCTAAGCTGGGTAAAATAGCGTCCGGTCAAACGTTCGGGCAAATTTTCCGGCAGGGGCCAGCGTAAATCCTTGCGGCCAACATAGGCCTGACGCACCATACGGCCCTGCAATGCGGGCACTAGCGCTAGCTTGACAGTTTCAACTTCGGGCAATTCAGGCATTGGGTTTGGCTCGTTTCAAAATGAAAATAGAGGGACATTTATCTGGTGATGCGGCAAAACGATCAAATGAATTGGTGAAGATCATTTCGGAATTGGCGTCAGGCTGATATAGATAATCTGGCTTTTTTGCATTCTTTTAGGACATTAATCATGACAGACCCTGCCTTTGGCAAAGCGGATCAGCAAAATTCATATACCGACCGTGTTTCACATAATAACGCGGCTGACCATGATGACGATACCATAGATTTTGGCTTTCGCACCGTTCAGCGCGGCGAAAAGGCACGCATGGTACGCGGCGTCTTCGATTCGGTTGCCAGTCGCTATGACATCATGAATGACGTCATGAGTGGCGGTATTCACCGGCTGTGGAAAGCCGCGATGATTGACTGGATGGCGCCGCAACCGCATCAAAAGCTGATTGATCTGGCTGGCGGCACTGGTGATATCTCACTACGGTTTCTGCGCAGCGGCGGTGGTGAGGCGGTAATTACCGATATTAATCACGCCATGCTTGCGGCAGGTCGTGGACGGCGCGACCTGCAAAAGATGGCGCATCGTCTGCGCTGGGCTGTTGCCAATGCCGAAACACTGCCGTTTGATGATCATAGCGCCGATTTTGTTACCATCGCTTTCGGGCTTCGCAATGTCACTGACCGGCAGGCCGCGCTAAACGAAGCCTACCGGGTTTTAAAGCCGGGCGGACGCTTTCTCTGTCTGGAATTTTCTCATGTACAAAGCCGCCCATTGGCAAGGCTTTATGACAGCTGGTCGTTTAATATTCTGCCGGTAATGGGCCAGATGATCGCCGGTGATGCAGACAGCTATCGCTATCTGGCCGAATCGATCCGCCAGTTTCCAACAAAGGAAGTGCTAGCCGATATGTTTGCCGAAGCCGGTTTTGCGCAGATACGGGTGCGCAGCCTGTCGGCGGGGATCGCTTGTATCCATTCTGGCTGGAAACTCGATTAATGGTGGTGCGCAGCCTGTCCATGATCCGTGCGTTATTACGCTTGCCGAATATCGCCTGGCATCTGGGGCGCGCTGGCGTTTTAGGTCATGTTGCCAATATCACGCTTTTGCCCGGATGGCTGCGGCAGATTTGCCGCTTTCTCGACAAAGCCGTTCGCTCGCGAAGTGCCGTTAATGATGCTGGCGGCGCGTTATGTCATGCATTAGCCAGATTGGGGCCGGGCTTTATCAAATTTGGCCAGGCGCTCTCAACACGCGCAGATTTAATTGGCCCGTCATTGGGCCAGTCCTTGGCTATGCTGCAAGACCGGTTACCACCCTTTGCCGCCGCGCGCGCACGCCAGATCGTTGCCCGTGAAATTGGCCAGCCGATTGAAGATATGTTTGCCAAGTTTGATGATGCTGCCGTTGCCGCCGCGTCAATCGCCCAAGTGCATCGCGCGACACTATTTGACGGGCGCGAAGTGGCGGTCAAATTGCTGCGCCCCGATATTCACAAGCATATGCAGGCTGACACGGCGCTGTTTTACTCGCTGGCGCAGATACTGGAATGGCTGGCACCGGCCTTGCGGCGGCTGCATCTGGTCACGGCTGTCAAACAGTTTGGCCAGCTATCTGAGATGGAGCTTGACCTGCGCCTTGAGGCCGCAGCGGCCGGACGCCTTGCCGATAATATGCGCGATGATGAGGGCATTTATGTGCCGTGGGTGGATCTGGAAAACAGCACCAGCCAGATGCTAATCATCGAATGGGTGGACGGGATCCGGATTGATGATATCGCTGGACTGGGCAAGGCCGGACATAATATCGAAAAAATTACCGAATATGCCGCCCGCAGCTTTTTCAATCAGGTGTTCCGCGACGGGTATTTCCATGCAGATATGCATCCGGGAAATATCTTTGTGCGCCCCGACGGTATTTTAGTCCCGATTGATTTTGGCATTATGGGCTATCTCGATTTCCAAGACCGGCTGTTTCTGGCACGCCTGCTAAGTGCCATGCTAGACCGCGACTATGATATGGTGGCACGTTTGCATAAAGACGCCGGCATGCTTGGCGAGGGCGTGTCGACGCACCAGTTTTCACAATCAGTTCGTGCGGTTGCCGACCCGGTTATGGGCAAACCGCTTGGCGAGGTCTCGCTTGGTCTTGTGCTTGGGCAGATTTTCCAGCTTGCCACCCGCTTTGAAATTGAAGTTCAGCCGCAATATAATCTGTTGCAGAAAACCATGATGATGGCCGAAGGCGTGGCACGGCAATTAAACCCCGGCGCCGATATGTGGCAATTATCACGGCCACTTGCCGAGGCTTGGATGCAGCGTGAAGCCAGTGTGAAAAAACGTGCCGAGCAGATTTTGGATGATGCGGTGCAAATCATCTCTCATTTGCCGAAATATCTTGCCGATCTTGAGGCTCATCAGCAAAAACCGGCAACACCATCAGCGCCGGTTTGGCCCGGCCGTGTCGCGGTCCTAGCGTTATTATTGGCTATTGCAAGTTTTTTCACAAATTATCAGTGATTTTTGAAAAAATGAAAATATTGTGATTTTTTGTGATATAACTTTCTTTATTACATGAAAAAGGCATTTCCTGTGAATTTATCAGCGATTTTGACAGCTCTGGGTGGGCGCCATGCGATGCAACAATTGCTCGATGTGGGGCCGAGCGCCATCAGCAATTACCTCGCCCGTGGCCAGTTACCCGAACGCGCCAAGCCCATTATCTATGCCGCGCTCACCGCCAAAGGCTATCAGCTTCGCCCCGATGATCTCGAAATTATGGCTAGCCCTGCGGCGATAGCGCCGCACGCCGCGTCACTTGGCAACCATAAAGGTCCGCGCATCTTGTTAATTGTTGCCGGCGGGATTGCCGCCTATAAGGCGCTGGAGGTCGCACGCCAGCTCCAGCAATTAGGGGCCCATGTAACCGGTGTAATGACCGATAGCGCCAAACAGTTTATCACCCCGCTCAGTCTTGCCGCACTGACCGGTGAGAAATGCTATGACAGTTTATTTTCGCTAACCGATGAGGCCGAGATGGGGCATATCCGGCTGGCACGGTCGGCTGATCTGGTTCTTGTGGTGCCGGCAACAGCAAATTTCATGGCACGCGCCAACGCCGGTATTGCCGATGATCTGGCGACCACAATCCTGCTTGCCACCACGGCAAAGGTGGCGATGGCACCAGCAATGAACCCGGCAATGTGGGCGCATCCAGCAACGCAAAGCAATTTTGCCAGTTTGCGCCAGCGCGGTGTCGAGATGATCGGGCCCGTTAGTGGCGATACAGCCTGCGGCGAAGAGGGCGAGGGCCGGATGTGTGAGCCAGCGATGATCGCTGCTGCTGCGATGCGGTTACTACCGGCAAATGCTGCGCGGGACGATTCTGGCGCGATTTCTGGCACGATTTCTGGTGCTGGCACGTCGCGCCCGCTAAGTGGCAAACATATTCTGATAACTTCCGGTCCAACAATTGAGCCGATTGATAAAGTGCGGTTTATTGCGAACCGGTCATCGGGAAAACAAGGGCATGCCATTGCCGCTGCGCTGGCGAAGAGGGGCGCGGTTGTGACATTGATAAGCGGACCTGTTACCGAGCCTGCACCGGCAAATGTAAGCCTTGTCAATGTGACAACTGCTGACCAAATGCTGGCTGCCTGCACTGCGGCTTTGCCCGCAGATATTGCAATTTGCGCCGCGGCAGTGGCGGATTGGCGGGTAAAAACCGCAGCAGATCAGAAACTGAAAAAACCCGAAAACCCCGATGCCGGCATGACCCTGGAGCTATGCCAGAACCCCGATATTCTCGCTATATTATCGACCGCACCAAACCGGCCAAAGCTGGTGATCGGATTTGCTGCCGAAACTGAAAATCTGTTGGAAAATGCTGCCGCAAAACGACGCCGCAAAGGCTGTGACTGGATCATTGCCAATCAGGTTGGCGGCAGTGATGACCCGGTTTTTGGCAGTGCCCTAAATCAGGCTATGCTGCTTACCAGCGACCGCGTCGAGGAATGGCCGCGAATGCAGAAAACCGAGCTTGCTGAAAAGCTGGCGGATCAAATCGAGGCGGAATATTCATCATGACGACAATTTCTGTGAAATTTAAACGTCTTGATCATGCCGATGATCTGCCGCTGCCATCCTATGCAACCGGCGGTGCAGCCGGGCTTGACCTTGCCGCTGCAATTGATCAGCCCATCACCCTACAGCCGGGCATGCGGCAGGCCATTCCCACCGGTTTTGCCATGGCCTTGCCCGCCGGTTATGAAGCACAAATCCGGCCACGCTCAGGACTTGCACTAAAGCATGGAATTACCGTTGCCAATGCACCCGGTACGATTGATAGTGACTATCGGGGCGAAATTGCCGTAATTCTGATGAATGCCGGATCCGAAGATTTTACCATCACCCGCAGTATGCGCATTGCACAGATGGTGCTTGCCGCAGTGACAATAATGACGCCGGTTGAGGCGGATGATCTTGACACAACCCAGCGTGCGGCTGGGGGGTTTGGATCAACAGGTTTGTGAGACATTATGCTAAGTGACGAAGATTTAGAACGCTATGCCCGTCAGGCCATCATGCCGGCGATTGGCGAAGAGGGGCAGGAAAAGCTGCTGGCGGCGCGGGTACTGGTGGTTGGTGCTGGCGGACTTGGTGCGCCGGTGATCATGTATCTTGCCGCCGCCGGAATTGGTAACATCACCATCATTGACCATGATGATGTGTCGCGCACCGATTTAAACCGGCAGGTGATTTATAATGACAGCGATGTTGGCAGGTCCAAATCACGCCGGGCAGCAATTGCCGCAAGCGCGATCAACCCTGCCATTCATGTCTCGCAGCTTAATTTGCGGCTTAGTAGCGGTAATGCCGCACAGCTGTTTACGCCGAATGATGTCATCATTGATTGCACTGATAATGCTGATACCCGCTATCTTCTTGGGGATACCGCCCATGCTTGCGGCAAACCACTGGTGTTTGGTGGTGCGGTTCGAATGGAAGGCCAGGTTTCAGTGTTCCAGAGCAGTGTCAAAGGCCATATTGGCAGCCCCTGTTACCGCTGTGTCTTTCCGGCAATGCCCAATGCAAAACAGGCACCGGGCTGTTCTGAGGCAGGAATCCTTGGTCCCGTTGCCGGTTTAGTTGGCACGCTGCAGGCGCTTGAGACGATCAAGATCATTCTTGGCAAGCCAAGGACACTTACCGGACGGCTATTGCTGATTGAAGCGGCGGGGAGTGATTTCATGGAAATTCAAACAACCGCCCGCGATGATTGCGGGTGCTGCGGGGCAGCAAGTCCGGCAACAGCGGCAGAAAGTTTTGAGGTCGGTTGATCTGATCTTGGCTGGCAAATTAACCGCGGCTAGAGCATTGCCTCGATCACCCGATCAGGCGGGGTATGACCATCCCAGAAGGTCTGCACGTTAATAATCACCTTATCGCCCATTTGCAGACGGCCCTCAATTGTTGCCGAACCGATATGCGGCAGCAGGACAACATTGGGCAGATCACGAAGACCTGCCAGAATGTCTGGCTCATTGCTGTACACATCAAGGCCTGCACCGGCAATATGGCGTTGCGCCAACAGCTCGGCCAACGCCGCCTCATCAATCACCTCGCCGCGTGATGTATTCACCAAATAGGCGGAGGGCTGCATCAATGATAACCGCTCACGTGACAATAAATGATTGGTCGCCGGCGTATGTGGACAATTCACTGAAACAATATCGACCCGTGCCAGCATTTGCTCGAGTGATTCCCAGTAAGTCGCCTCAAGCTCTGCTTCGGTCTGCGGATGAACCGGTTTACGATTATGGTAATGCACCGAAAGACCAAAACCGCGCGCCCGCCGCGCAACCGCCTCGCCAATCCGGCCCATGCCGATAATGCCAAGCCGCTTGCCATTAATGCGATGGCCAAGCATGCCCGTTGGCGACCAGCCCTGCCATTTGCCCGAACGCGCCAGCGCATCACCCTCGGCAATACGGCGCGGCACAGCCAAAATCAACGCCATAGCCACATCAGCCGTATCTTCGGTTAGCACGCCGGGCGTGTTGGTAACGGTAATGCCCTGCGCCTTTGCCGCCGCAAGATCAATATGATCAACACCAGTTCCAAATGAGGCGATTAACCGCAGCTGCTTGCCCGCCTTGGCAATTAAGTCGGCGTCAATCTTATCGGTAACAGTCGGCACTAACACATCGGCGCTTTGGACTGCTGCAATCAGCTGATCGCGGGTTAAAGCTTTGTCATCATTGTTTAATGTCGTGTCAAAAAGCTCACGCATCCGGGTTTCGATGGTTTCCGGTAGCTTGCGTGTCAAAATTACTTTTGGTTTGCTTTGAACCATAGACAACTCTCTCAAATTAGACATAAATACCGAACTGCGGCTGGCAATTAGCCGGAAAAAATCCTAAGCTTGCGACGCAACCGATACCGGTATTGAAGTTAACCTTTAACCCATATTACTCTGCAACAGGTACGGCTAGAACTCTACCAGAACAACGGGCAGCATGAAAAAAAAATTTATTGTGATCTTTCAAAAATCGCTGACATTGACACTGGTTTTTGGCCTTTTCTGGCTGGTGCCATCGCTTAAATCACCTACCAGCTTGCTGGACGGGCAGATTACCACGCCAGCATTCGCACAAGAAGCCAAATTAACCGTGCGGGGCAGCGGTTTGCCGGTACCGCGCTATGTAACGCTGAAATTTGACGAGGCCAATCTTCGCGCCGGACCCGGGCGGGAATATCCGGTTCTGTGGCAATATCGCCAAGCCGGCCTGCCGCTTATGGTCGATGCTGAATTCGGCATTTGGCGCAAGGTTGTTGACCATGACGGCACGGCTGGCTGGATGCATGGCTCGGTTCTGTCGTTGCGGCGCATGGCGCTGGTGCAGACCAATATGGCAAAAATCTATGCCGACCCTGATGAGGCGTCAGATGTTATTGCACTGGCGGAACGGCTGGCATTGATGGAGCTACAATCCTGTCCCAAAGCATGGTGCCGCGTTGCCAGTGATGATGTTCGTGGCTGGATCAAGCGGCAGGTGGTCTGGGGCGTTCTTGAAAATGAGAGCCTTGATTAAACCAGCAATCAGGCCATTCTCTTTTCACCAATACCCCACAACACCAGCGTCTCTGCCGCATAAGACGCCCATAAAAATACGGCACCCTGCCAGAAAGACAGGATGCCGTGATGGTCTAGTGACCAGTTATTTTTTTACCGATTACCGGCTTAGGCAACGTCAAACCGGTCAGCATTCATGACCTTGGTCCATGCAGCGATAAAATCAGCGACAAATTTGTCTTTTGCTTCATCAGTTGCATAAACCTCGGCAAGCGCCCGCAGCTGGGAATTTGATCCA
>Ga0232122_1000444_pt1 | contig 9680 bp, 10 predicted proteins | sample 011ome_28_FD_181512 | JGI IMG/M metagenome (GOLD analysis project Ga0232122, IMG submission 181512) | Metatranscriptome of coastal salt marsh microbial communities from the Groves Creek Marsh, Skidaway Island, Georgia - 011501CT... | ecosystem: Environmental > Aquatic > Marine > Intertidal zone >...
AACTATCAAGCGCCTCCAACTGAACAGTATATCCATTTTCACCAATGACTTTTTCAATCATCGGTTTGAGTTTTTCTTTGTCTTCATCAGACAACTTAGAAATTGCAGTCTCGTCTTTTTTGATCAGATTTTCTATGGTATCACCGTCAACCCGTGCAAAAGAGACCGATTCCTGACTTCCTTCAATTTTTTGAAGTAAATGACCAATGATTGGAGAATCCAAAAGCAATACGGTATACCCTTTATCTTCGGCTTGTTTAATGTAACTGTGTTGTTCTTCAGCATTAGATGTATAAAGTAATACCAATTTATTGTCTTTGTCTGTTTGGGTTTCTTTCACCTTTTCTTTAAGCTCTTCAAAAGTAAAATATTCTCCTGCAGTTGTGGGGTATAACGCAAAACCATCCGCTTTTTCGTAAAACTTATCTTCACTCAACATTCCGTATTCAATCACAACCTTTATGTCGTTCCATTTTTCTTCGAAGGCTTTTCGGTCCTTTTTAAATAGGCTAGTAAGTTTATCCGCAACTTTTCTTGTTATGTAGTTGCTAATCTTCTTTACAGCCCCGTCGGCTTGAAGGTAACTTCTGGATACGTTTAGGGGAATGTCTGGGGAATCGATTACACCCCGTAATAGAGTTAAAAATTCAGGAACTATTCCCTCCACATTATCAGTCACAAATACTTGATTCTGATACAATTGAATACGGTCTTTTTGAATGTTTAATTCATTGTTTAATTTAGGGAAATATAAAATTCCGGTTAGATTGAAAGGGTAATCCACATTGAGGTGAATATTAAAAAGGGGCTCCTCAAATTGCATTGGATAAAGCTCGCGGTAAAAAGAATTATAATCTTCTTCTTTTAAATCCGTGGGTTTTTTTGTCCAGGCAGGATTAGGATTGTTAATGATATTATCAACCGTTTGGGTTTCAGGTTTGGCCTCTTTTGGCGCATCATCAGGTAGGGGTAGGGTTTCTTCACGCGTTCCGAATTTAATTGGGATTGGCATGAATTTATTGTACTTAACCAACAATTCGCGAATGCGTGACTCTTCTAAAAATTCTTTAGAATCTTTATCGATATGAAGAATGATCTCTGTTCCGCGGTCTTTTTTGTCGGCCGTTTCAAGTGTGTATTCTGGCGAGCCATCACAAATCCAATGCGCAGCGGGTTTATCTGTATGTGATTTTGTGATAATTTCAACCTTTTCTGCAACCATAAAGGCGGAATAGAATCCCAATCCAAAATGGCCAATAATTCCGCTATCCTTAGCGGAATCTTTATATTGTTCTAAAAACTCTTCGGCTCCAGAAAAAGCGACCTCATTAATGTATTTTTGAACTTCCTCAGCAGTCATTCCAATTCCTTTGTCTAGAATATGGAGTTTTTTTCCTTTCTTATCTACCTTGATTTCAATCATTACATCGTCAATTTCACCCTTGTATTCTCCAATACTGCTAAGGTGTTTCAGCTTGGTTGTCGCATCTGTAGCGTTTGAAATTAATTCTCTTAAAAAGATTTCATGATCACTATAGAGAAACTTCTTGATCAGTGGGAAGATGTTTTCTACGGCAACATTAATTTTTCCTGTACTCATGGTGTTTTATTTAATTCTAGTCTAGTCAAAAAAAATACCAGACTCAAAATTTCTGACAAGATGACACATTTAAAATTTGAGGTCTTTTCTGTTTGTTATGGATTGTGCATCAAAAAGAAAAAGAGTAATTTCATTGAAAATATCATAATGTATAATTCAAAGATTATTGGTCTAGGAAAGTATCTGCCTGAAAATGTAGTTACAAATGCCGATTTAGAAAAAATTATGGAGACCTCAGACGCTTGGATTCAAGAGCGGACTGGGATTAAAGAACGTCGTCACATCGTCAAGGGAGATGGAAACAGCACCTCTGTTATGGGGGTAAAAGCCGCCAAAATTGCCATAGAACGCGCAGGATTAACTCCCAATGATATTGATTTTATTTTGTTTGCCACACTCAGCCCAGATTATTATTTCCCGGGATCAGGGGTATTGGTTCAAGAGGCGTTAGCAATTCCAGATTGCCCCGCCATGGACATTCGAATGCAATGTTCAGGATTTGTTTATGCGTTGGCTACTGCGGATCAATTTATCAAAACGGGGATGTATAAAAATGTATTAGTCATTGGATCAGAGTATCATTCTGGAGGTTTAGACATGACTACAAGAGGGCGAAATATTTCTGTCATTTTTGGCGATGGCGCAGGTGCCGCTGTATTGACACGTACTGAAAACACAAAAGAGGGAATTCTATGTTCTCATTTGCATTCTGAAGGGAAACATGCAGAAGAATTATCTTTAATTGGTCCGAATACAGGGCGTTGGGTTCCTGAAATATTATCTGCCAATGATCCGGATGATATTTCGTATTATCCGTATATGAACGGTCAATTTGTATTTAAAAATGCGATAGTTCGTTTTTCTGAAGTTATTCATAAAGGATTAGTTACTGCAGGATGGAAAAAAGAGGAAATAGGAATGCTTATTCCCCATCAAGCCAATTTGCGCATTGCTCAATTTGTTCAGAAAAAATTTGGCCTTTCAGATGCTCAGGTTTATAATAATATTGAACGCTACGGTAATACAACTGCAGCCTCTATCCCCATTGCTTTAACTGAGGCCTGGGAAGAAGGAAAGGTGGTTCAAGGGACAAAGGTCGTTTTAGCTGCATTTGGCAGTGGTTTTACATGGGGGAGTGTGATGATTCAATGGTAGGTAAAAAAACACTGGTGCTTGGAGCGAGCCTAAATCCCACCCGAACAGCCTACAACGCTGTTTGTTTACTTTTAAAAAAAGGATTTGAGGTTGTTCCTATGGGAATAAAAACAGGTGAAATTGAAGGTGTTGCTATCGTCCCTCCGTTTGAACATCAAGAGCATATTGATACAGTTACCCTTTATATCTCTTCTGAGCTTCAGGAAGCGTATTACGATTACATTATTGCGCTTCAACCCAATAGAGTATTATTTAATCCGGGGACTGAAAACCCTGCTTTGAGTTCCCTGTTAACTCAACACAATATACAGTGGGAAAATGCATGCACTCTAGTGCTCCTTTCTACGAATCAGTATTAGTCCTAAAAAGGTTAAAAGACCATTAAGCGGTAAAAGTTCATACCCCAATTGATAGCCTCCCAACACGGAGGCATCCAAACTACCAAAAACACTTATTATTAGCAACGCGCCAAGAACAACTGCCCAAACGTATCGGTCTTTTATTTGATAAGGTGTAAAAATACCGAAGGCAAATAAGCCCAGTAAGGGCCCATAAGTGTACCCCGCCACGGTTAATAGTCCGTCAATGACATTGCGATCGAGCACATATTTAAATAAAATTACAACAGCAATAAGTAAAAGACTCATGCCTATGTGGACTTGCTTACGCAGTTTTTTTTGTGCGCTAGGAGTATATTTTTTCCAGTTTAAAAAATCGATACAAAATGAAGTTGTTAATGATGTTAATGCACTGTCAGCACTGCTGTAGGCCGCTGCTATGAGCCCTAGTATAAAAGTAACTCCAACGGCTATTCCTAGGTTACCATTAAAGGCAATTTCAGGAAAAAGTAAATCGGTTTTGGGTTTACCGTCCAACAATGGAAGCCCTATTCCTGCACTATTTGCATAAATGAATAAAAGCGCACCCAATACCATAAACAAGGCAGTTACAAAAACTAACACAAAACTGAAGACCACCATATTTTTTTGAGCGTCTTTTAAAGTTCTACAACTCAAGTTTTTTTGCATCATATCTTGGTCTAAACCCGTCATACAAATGGTTACAAATGCCCCTCCAACAAACGATTTCAAAAAATGATTTCTACTCAAAATAGAATCCGTCACGAAAATTTTCTTGAAGGGCTTAAGCTCAGCGGACGCAATAAATTCAACCCAGGTCCAGTCCATTGCTTTTTGAATGTAAAAAATGGAAAGAACTACCGAAAGAATCATTAACGAAGTTTGCAAGGTATCTGTAAAAACTATGGTTTTAATGCCTCCTTTTTGGGTATATACCCAAATGAGTAGAATGGATAAGACTACGGTAATTTCAAAGGGAACATTCCAAGCATCAAAAATAAATTGTTGTAGTACAATGGCCACTAAAAACAATCGAAAAGCAGCACCTAAAACGCGAGAGATAAAAAAGAAAAAGGCCCCTGCACGATGACTTTGTGGTCCAAATCGGGTATTTAGGTATTCGTAAATAGAGGTAAGGTGATTTTTATAATAAATGGGTAAGAGGACAAAAGCGACCACAAAATACCCAACCAAATACCCCATTACTACTTGAAAATAAGTGAATTGAGAAGACTCAACCCAGCCAGGAACCGAGATAAAAGTGACCCCAGAAAGGGATGCCCCCACCATTCCAAAAGCCACGAGATACCACGGGGAATTTCGGTTAGCAGTAAAAAAACTTTCGTTGGTATCGTCCTTTCCTGTCCAGTAGGCAATACCTATTAAAATCAAGAAGTAACCGATGATTAAACTTAAGATAAAAAGTGGTGTTATCATGCTCCGATTAAAGCCTAAAGATACAAAAGGAATTACAACCCAAAAGTTGTAAATTTGACCATGGAATTTTCTTCAAAATTATTAGAAAATGCAGTGCATGAAATTGCTCAACTCCCGGGTATTGGAAAACGAACTGCATTGCGTTTAGCTCTTCATTTACTAAAACAACCACAAGAACAGGTTCAGGGATTAGCTGCTGCACTGGTAGGTTTACGAGAAAAAGTAATTTTTTGTAAACAATGCCATAATCTATCGGATGTTCCTGTTTGTGAAATTTGTGCTAGTCCTAAAAGAAACCGCTCCCTGCTGTGTGTTGTTGAGGACATTCGCGACGTTATGGCCATCGAAAATACGAGTCAATACCAAGGGCTTTATCATGTTTTAGGAGGTGTCATTTCGCCCATGGAAGGGGTTGGCCCCCAAGATTTAACCATTCCTTCTTTGCTCGAAAAAGTGAAACAAGGAGGCGTATCTGAACTAATTTTTGCCCTTAGTGCTACTATGGAGTCGGATACTACAAATTTTTATATTTACAAGCAATTAGAGTCCTTTGGTGTAAAAACTTCAACAATAGCAAGAGGAATTCCTGTTGGAGACGAATTGGAATATACGGATGAAATTACACTCGGTCGCTCTCTCTTGGCTCGAATCCCTTTTGAGGCCTCGATATCTAAAAGTTCATGAGGAATAGAAGGAGAAATCTTTTCACTCATTGAAAATTTGATACTTTTGCAAAACAAAATTACGCATGGGACAATATCTTTTAAAATTGCCAAAAATGGGAGAGAGTGTAGCGGAAGCTACCGTCACCAAATGGCTTAAAGACATTGGCGATGCCATAGCTATTGACGAACCCATTGTTGAAATTGCAACGGATAAGGTTGATACCGATGTAACTTCTGAAGTAGAAGGTGTTTTACTGGAAAAACGGTTTTCAGAATATGAAACTGTGCAAGTGGGCGAAGTTCTCCTTGTGATTGAAACGGCAGGGGAAGAGCACCCAGTAGAAGAATCCCTAGTTACTCAAAACCCTACAATTGAAGAGAATCGACCCTTAGACCTTCCCAATCCCCCTACAGCAACCCCAGAAGAAATACCTCAAGCCGTAGAACAGGAGTTAACCCATCAATTAGAAAAAACAGAAACGATTGTAGCCCCTCAGGTGTTTTCTAATGGTACTCGATTTTATTCTCCCCTCGTTCGAAATATTGCAAAAGAAGAAGGAATTTCACAAGCGGAACTTGATCGAATTTCGGGCACAGGAAAAGACCAACGGGTAACTAAAAACGATGTATTAAATTATATTAAAAGTAGGGGGGGTGCACCTGAGATTACCCAGCGATCCCCTTCTCCTAGTTCAGCTTCAAAGCCAAATTCAGTCACTACTTCAGATAGCTTTAGGGAACTGACCCGAATGGAAAAATTGATCTCTGAACACATGAGTTCAAGTCTTAAAACCGCCGCTCATGTTCAATCCTTTATTGAGGCTGATGTTACTGATTTATGGAACTGGAGAAGTAAAGTAAAAGATTCATTTGAGGCAAGGGCTCAAGAAAAATTGACCTTTACCCCCTTGTTTATGACGGCAGTGATAAAAGCCCTTCGTGATTTTCCGGAATTAAACAGTAGTTTACAGGAGGATAAAATCCAATTTAAACAACAAATTAACTTAGGAATGGCAACCGCATTGCCCGATGGTAATTTGATTGTACCTGTAATTAAAAATGCAGATCATTTAAATTTAGTAGGCTTGGCAAAAGCCGTTAATGATTTATCCCAAAGGGCAAGAAAAAATCAATTGCAACCTGACGAAATTCAAGGCGGAACCTATACCATTACCAACATTGGAAATTTTGGTTCTATTATGGGAACTCCCATCATCAATCAGCCACAAGTAGGAATACTTGCCATTGGTGCCATTCGGAAAATGCCAGCAGTTATAGAAACGGCAGAAGGTGATTTTATTGGTATTCGGAGAAAGGTAATTTTGACTCATAGTTATGATCACCGTATTATTAATGGGGCAACCGGAGGACTTTTTGTTCAAAAAGTCACAGAATATTTAGAAAACTGGGACGAACATTTGCCCTTTTAAACAGTAAGTATGACACTCAAGCTAACGCGTCCCCTTTGTTTTTTTGATTTAGAAACAACGGGAACCGACATTTCCAAAGATCGTATAGTTGAAATCGCCATTGTAAAACGATTACCCGATCATTCACAAGAAAATAAAGTATGGCGAATTCACCCTGAACAACCTATTCCTGCTGAAGCATCTGCCGTACACGGAATTACGGACGCTATGGTAGCCAACGCTCCAACATTCAAAGAAAAAGCGTTAGAGATATATACCTTCATTAAAGGATGTGACTTGGCGGGTTTTAACTCAGATCGATTTGATTTGCCTTTATTGGTAGAAGAATTGTTACGCGCCGAGATTTCATTTGATTTTAAAAAAATTAAAACGGTAGATGTTCAAACCATTTTTCATAAAATGGAAGAACGTACCCTTTCTGCGGCCTATCGATTTTATTGTCAAAAAGAATTGAAAGATGCCCATTCGGCATTAGCCGATACTGAAGCTACTCATCAGGTATTGTTGGCACAGTTGGAGCGATATGATTCGTTAGAACCCACGGTAGATTATTTAAATGCGTTTAGTACCCGAAGAAAAACAGCAGATTTTGCAGGTTTTATTGTCTACGATAAAAATGACGATATGTGTTTTGGTTTTGGAAAACATAAAGGGCGAAAGGTTACTGAAGTTCTTGCCAAAGAACCCGGGTATTTTGGATGGGTTTTAAATGCTGATTTCCCTTTGTACACTAAAAAATTACTTACCGAAATTCGATTGCAATCCCTGAATTCAAATTCCTAAAACGTGAAAATAATTTGTGTTGGTCGAAATTACAGTGCTCATATTGCGGAATTAAATAATGAGCGTCCTACTGAACCGGTTTTATTTATGAAGCCCGACACCAGTTTACTTCAAAAAAATCAGCCTTTTTTTATTCCCCACTTTAGCCAAGACATTCAATACGAAGTGGAAATAGTAGTAAAAATCAAAAAAAATCGGAAAGCATATTGAGCCAAAATTTGCTCCAAAATACTACGATGAAATTGGTCTTGGAATTGATTTTACCGCACGTACTTTACAAGCCGATCTTAAAGCCAAGGGTTTGCCCTGGGAAAAAGCCAAAGCGTTTGATGGGTCTTGTCTTGTAAGCGATTGGATTGATAAAAATAAATTTCAAAATCTAAAGGCAACCGCTTTTTCATTACAAAAAAACGGAAAAACAGTTCAAGAAGGAAATACGGCCCAAATGCTTTGGAAAATAGACGAGTTAATTGCTTATTGCTCAACTTTTTTTACCTTAAAAATTGGGGATATAATTTTTACGGGTACTCCAGAAGGTGTAGGCCCTGTGACTCCAAATGACACGTTAGAAGGTTTTATTGAATCTACATCTGTTTTTACACTAAAAATTAAATAAATGCTGGCTGAACTTATTTCTATAGGCGATGAATTATTAATTGGTCAGGTTGTAAATACCAATGCAGTATTTCTGTCTAAAGCGCTGAATAGTATAGGTGTTGAGGTGGTTCAAATCACATGCATTTCTGACCAAAAAGAAGCCATTGTCGAGGCACTTGACGCATCAAAAAATAAAGCGCAAATTATATTGATGACCGGTGGCTTAGGGCCTACAAAAGATGATATAACCAAGCACACACTTTGTGATTATTTCAATGATACATTGGTAGAAAATTCTGAAATAAGAGCCCATATAGAGCATATATTCGCTTCTTATGTAACTACGCCAATTAACCAAGAGAATAGAAAACAGGCGCTATTGCCCTCAAAGGCAAGAGTTTTAAAAAATGAACACGGAACAGCTTCAGGGATGTGGTTTGAAAAGGAGAATCAGGTTATTATTGCCTTACCAGGAGTCCCTTTTGAGATGAAAGCCTTAGTGAATGATCAAGTTCTTCCGGCATTAAAAAAGAAATTTACACTTCCCCACATCAAGCATATCACACTTCAAACTTATGGTTTGGGGGAAAGTGCAATAGCAGAACGCCTTATCGATTGGGAAAATGCTTTACCCCAAGGAGTAAAATTTGCCTATTTGCCTAATTTTGGAAAAGTACGCTTACGCCTTTCCGGAAAGGATACAAATGGAAGTGAGTTGACCGAACGAATGGAGGCAGCAATAGACAAATTGATTCCTTTAATAAAAGACATTTACACGGGGAGAGAAGAAGATGCAATAGAACAAACGGTGCATAGAAAATTCATACAGAAAAAGGCAACCCTATCCTTGGCTGAGAGCTGTACTGGCGGTAAAATCGCTTCTTTACTCACCTCACTACCTGGAGCCTCTTCTTATTTTAAAGGGGGCGTAGTCGTTTATCATACTCAATCCAAAACGGATCTTTTGGGTATTCCAAAAGCCTTGATTGATGAACACAGTGTTGTCAGTGCACCAGTAGCTGAGGCCATGGCTAAACAAGCTAGAGCGCGCTATCATTCCGACTATGCTATTGCAACAACAGGCAATGCAGGTCCCACAAAAGGAGATGCTGATGCAGAAGTAGGTACTGTTTGGATTGCAATAGCTTCAAAAACTAAAGTATTTAGTGAAAAATTTGTCTTTGGAAATCACCGTGAACGCGTGGTTCATAAAGCCGTTCACAAAGCCTTAGAACTTGTACTGTATCATTTGGAATAAATGCAGTTATTTTTTCTAAAACAATTTTGTTACTCTGTAAAAAACAGTAAATTTGCACCCACATAAATCAGACGATCATGTCAAAAGTTTGTCAATTAACCGGAAAGCGCGTCATGTTTGGAAACAATGTTTCTCACGCGTTAAACAGAACGAAGCGTCGTTTTGATCCTAATATTATCAAGAAACGTTTTTTTATTCCTGAAGAAAACAAGTGGATAACCCTCACTATTTCTACAGCTACTTTAAAAACAATTAACAAAAAAGGAATTTCTACCGTTTTGAAAGAAGCGAAACAAAAAGGATTCTACAAAGGATAATATCATGGCAAAAAAAGGAAATAGAGTTCAAGTTATCTTAGAGTGTACAGAACACAAAGAGTCTGGAAAACCAGGAACT
>Ga0232122_1000445_pt1 | contig 9676 bp, 10 predicted proteins | sample 011ome_28_FD_181512 | JGI IMG/M metagenome (GOLD analysis project Ga0232122, IMG submission 181512) | Metatranscriptome of coastal salt marsh microbial communities from the Groves Creek Marsh, Skidaway Island, Georgia - 011501CT... | ecosystem: Environmental > Aquatic > Marine > Intertidal zone >...
AGGCGCTTAGTCTTCTTGTTTTCGCGCTGTAGCTTCTTAGCATGGCGCTTTACGGCAGCAGCTGCTTTGCGCTTACGCACCGAAGTAGGCTTCTCGTAGAATTCGCGGCGACGAACCTCGGCGAGAACGCCTGCCTTCTCGCAAGATCGCTTAAAGCGACGAAGGGCAACGTCGAACGGTTCGTTTTCTTTCAGTTTTACCTGTGGCATTGAACTAAACACCTACCTTAAATAATGTGATTCAAATTGATTGAAAATTCGAGCTGCTGGCCGATAGCGAGCCTCTCTGAATTTCAGGGGACGTAATATTAATGCGCGAGCCGTGTAATTGCAAAGGAAAACTCGGCGAATGCCTGCGACGAAGTTACGCGGCGGGGCGATAAAAAAGCGCGAGCTTTTGATAACCAAAAACTGCAGCTTGGGGCGGGCGCTATTCTTTGGCATGATTGCCTGTCCTTCATCACTATCCGAGAGATAAGTCATTGAAAGTATTAGGTATAGAAACATCTTGCGATGAAACTGGTGTTGCAATTTATGACAGCGAGGCAGGTTTGCTCGCCGATTGTCTCTATAGTCAGGTCGAGATTCATGCCAAATACGGCGGTGTGATTCCAGAGCTTGCGTCCAGAGACCATATTCGAAAAACTCTGCCGCTAATCGAAGAGGTGATCGAAAAAGCGGGTATTGACGCGAGCGAGATCGAGGGCGTGGCCTATACGGCAGGCCCGGGACTGGTCGGCGCGCTGCTTGTCGGAGCAGCTATCGGTCGCACGTTGGGCATGGCCTGGGACGTGCCGACAATCGGTGTGCACCATATGGAAGGGCATTTACTTGCGCCGATGCTCGAGCCGGAACCACCCGAATTTCCGTTCGTTGCACTTCTCGTTTCCGGCGGTCATACACAACTAGTGAAAGTCGGCGGTATAGGCCAATATGAACTCCTTGGGGAGTCTCTTGATGACGCCGCGGGTGAAGCGTTCGATAAAGTAGGTAAAATGCTTGGCCTGCCTTATCCCGGGGGTCCCCATGTTGCGAAGCTTGCACAGAAAGGAGACCCGACGCGATTCGATTTCCCGCGTCCGATGATCAATCGACCGGGCCTCGACTTTAGCTTTAGCGGTTTGAAGACCTATGTGAGAAATACTATTACGAGCCTGCGCGACGAAGCGGGCGAACTCGCCGAGCAGGATGCTGCAGACATCGCTCGTGCCTTCGAAGAGGCAGTGGTGAATACACTTTCGATTAAGTGCAGGCGGGCGCTCGAAGAGACCGGCTACAAAAAGCTCATCATTGCGGGCGGCGTTAGCGCAAACCTGCGACTCAGAGAAGTGCTAGAGGAGGCGATGGCGAAGGTCGATGGGCGCTTATTCTATGCGCAGCTAAAATACTGCACCGATAACGGTGCGATGATCGCTTATGCTGGTTGCCAGCGTTTACTAGCAGGCGAGCGCGATGATCTTGAAATTCGCGCGCAGCCGCGCTGGTCGTTGGAGTCGCTTGCAGCAATTTAGCGCCATCATTTTGCACAGGATTTTTTATGGATATCGTCTACATTCGTGAACTCGAAATCGAAGCCATCATCGGCATCTACGACTGGGAACGCGAGACCAAGCAGACCGTGAGTATCGACCTTGAAATGGGCTGCGATAACACCAAGGCGGCGGCAAGCGAAGATATAGCTGACGCGCTCGACTACAAGGCGGTAGCCAAGCGGTTAATTAGTTTTGTCGAAGGGTCTGAATTTTTGTTGGTCGAGACGCTTGCCGAAAAAATCGCGGGTATTGTGTTAGAAGAGTTCTCTGTCCCTTGGCTGCGCCTGCGCCTCGGCAAACCTGGCGCGGTAACAGGGTCTAAAGACGTTGGTGTTATCATAGAGCGCGGAGCCAAATAGCCTCACCCAACAAGGATTTGTTAACGTGACTCTCAACACGACGCTTGCCCTGAGCCTCGGTAGTAATATCGATGCCCAACGCAATATTCGACTCGCGCTGGACGCATTGGCAAGGCAATTCTCGAGTCTCAGCCTTTCGTCGGTGTACGAAAGTGAGGCGATAGGCTTTGACGGCGATAACTTTCTAAATCTTGTTGTTGTTGTCGAGACAGATCTGAGTTTGGTGCTTGTGCAGGAATTTTTAAAGCAACTCGAAGAAAATCAGGGGCGGGATCGAACTCAGGCTAGATTTTCGTCACGGCCCATCGATGTCGATATCCTTTTCTACGGTGACGAAGACGGAGCCTCACTCGGCATCAATCTTCCTCGCTCGGAAATCACTCGCAACGCTTTTGTTCTCCTACCCTTAGCCGAACTGCTCCCCGATACACAGCACGCGCCAACTGGTAAAACTTACGCGGAGCTGTGGGCGAGCTACGACAAAGACAGCCAAAAACTCTGGCCAATCGAGTTTGCGTGGCCATAGGCATCGCTTACCGCTACAAAAGACTCCGTCCGCCATCGACTTTGATGGTCTGACCGGTGAGATAAGTTGCCTCGCAGGCAACGAAATACACTGTGTCGGCAATATCTTGCACGCTGCCCAATTTGGCGAGAGGAATCCCCGCTAACATTTTTTGACGGCCTGCCTCAACGGCGGGATCGCTGTCGTCTTCGAGAGACGGAGGCCATAGAATCGCGCCCGGTGAGACCCCGTTAGCTCGCACGTGGGGCGCAAGTTCGACGGCGAGTGATTTTGTCATCGCTTTGAGCCCTGCCTTTGCAATGCTGTAGATCGGATGTCTGGGCAAGGCGCGATCGGCGTGAGTGTCGGTAAGATTAACCACAGCGCCAGAATTGGCCGCGAGTTCTGTGCTCAATTGCTGAGTCAGAAAATACGCGCCGCGCAGATTACTGCCGACGAGATCGTCCCACTGTGCCTGTGTCGATTCGCCATATGCAGTGGGGTAAAACGACGAGGCATTGTTAATGAGCACGTCCAGCCGTTTGTGGAAGGCGAGAACATCATTGCCCAGCTTGCTTACAGACGCGTGGTCTGTCATTTCGGCGTGCCAACAGCTGGCTGAACCAGTGCGGATTGCGTTCAGCTCATCGACCAGCGCCTGCGCGGCAGTCACCGAGCTGCGGTAACTGATTGCAACGTCGAAGCCACTGCGATGGAAAGTGCGCGCGATGCACGCACCGATGCGGATTGCGGCACCGGTGATTAAAACGACCTTAGCTGGCATGGTGCTCCTCTGAACGAAGTTGTGTAAGGCGTTCATCAATCGCCGCACGTCTTAGCTCGCGCACAAACGCGCCGATGTCAGCGGGATTCGCATTTTTTATCGCTGCGCCTACATCGATTCCCGTTGCCGCCTCGGCGAGAGTCTGAAGGAACGCGCGCTGGGGGTAATCGCGGTCCTCGAATCCGGTGCGCCCGCGCGCATCGGCTTCGCAGGCGAGCAAAAATTTATCGAGGCGTTCGGGTCGCCGAAATACATCGATTGCTTCGAGCAGGGCAAGGGCTTTGTCGGCATCGACCTGCTCGAGCCTATGCAGTTTCGTGTGGTGCTCGCACACGAGCGCTGCGAGTTTTGCAAAGTCGTTGGGTACCTTTAGGCGCGCAGCGATAGCGTCGAGCAGGGGCAAGCCTAAGGTCTCGTGCCCCTTGTGACTCGGCCAGAGCGTCCTGTCTGTGGCTCCTTTACCGACGTCGTGCACGAGCGTCGCATAGAGTACTTGCGGATCGTCGCTGAGCAGACGCGCCTGTTGCAGACACATCAACAGGTGTACACCAGTGTCAATTTCGGGATGGAATTTGGCCGGCTGTGGCACACCAAACAGGGCGTCGATCTCTGGCAGCACAATGCCGAGCGCCTCGCAGTCTCGCAGTACAGTAACAAATGCATCGGGACTTTTGCTCACCAGCGCCTTTGCGAGCTCTTGCCACACACGCTCGCTGACGAGGCTCGCCAGCTCGCCGCTGTGTACAATCTTCTGCATGATCGCATTGGTTTCGGGTGCGACACGAAAGCCGAGCGAGTGAAATCTCGCAGCGAAACGCGCGACTCGTAAAACCCGCAGCGGGTCCTCCTCGAACGCAGGCGAGACATGTCGCAAGACGCGACCGGCAAGGTCGTCTTGACCATTATAGGGATCGATTAACTCGCCGTCGGCAGTTTCGGCAATGGCGTTGATGGTGAGGTCGCGACGGGCAAGGTCTTGCTCTAAGGTGACCGTTTCGTTGGCATCAAAAACAAATCCCGTATGCCCCGGCGCAGTTTTTCGCTCCGTGCGGGCCAGTGCGTACTCTTCTTTAGTTTGTGGATGCAGAAAAACTGGAAAATCGTTACCAACTTGAGCGAAACCTAAATCGAGCATCTCGTTTTGGCGCGCGCCGACAACAACCCAGTCTCGATCCGTCACGGGAAGGCCAAGAAGTTTGTCGCGCACTGCGCCGCCCACCAAATAAATTTTCATCGCCAGAGGTTACTTCTTTGAGTAAGCGAAGCGCTTGCCGTCTTCGAGGCGCAGCGCGGTAAGTTGTTGCCCCCACACAAAACCCGTGTCGAGCGCATGCACACGGGGCTTGCCGGTATGCCCTTGCAGAGCCGCCCAGTGGCCGAAGAGTATCTGTGCCTTTGTGCTGATCTTCTCATACTTAAACCAAGGCTTGTAACCGCGCGGCGCCATCGCAAGCCCTTCTTTCGCGCTTAGCTGCATATTGCCAATCGCATCGCAGTAACGCACGCGAGTGAGGTAGTTGGTGATGACGCGGAGCCTGTCGAGCCCTTCGAGGCCGTCATGCCAGCGTCGAGGGGTATCACCATACATGTGTTTGAGGTAAGCGCGGTAGTCATTACCCTGCAGAGCAAGTTCGACCTCGGCGCCCAAAATCAGGGTTTGTTGAAGCGACCACTGTGGCGCAACGCCGGCGTGTAACATCAAAAAATTCTGCAGGCCGCTTTGGGTCTCGACGCAGTCGAAGTGAACAAGCGGCTGCTTCCTCAACCAATCAGCGAGCATCTGTGCGTCGGGTGATTTGAGCAATTTTTGCAATGTATGCTTGCCGCGGCGTGGCGCACAGCCTTCCTGTTTGGCAATAAAATGTAAATCGTGATTGCCCAAAACGATGCAGCAGTCTGTGCCAAGGTCGCGTAAAAATCTCAGCGTATCTAGCGAGCGAGGGCCGCGATTAACGAGGTCTCCCACACACCATAGCCGATCGATACCCGCCTTAAATTCGACTTGTTTAAGGAGTTTTCTTAGCCCTTTGTAGCAGCCCTGAATGTCGCCAACAACGTATGTGCTCATAGTTTATTACTAGCGGTAGGTGCGGCAAGGACTTTAGCCAACCCAGAGAGATGTCGCGCTAGAGTAAGCGGAAAAATGTGGGTTTAATGAACAGAGTCGGGGAGGCTTAGCAAAAACGGAGGGATGTCTGCCAAGAAGCGTTCGCCGCTCTGAGTGATCATCTCGTAGTCACCGCGCATCGTTCCGAAGGGCGTCTGCAATATCGCACCGCTTGTGTAATGAAACGACTGCCCTGGAGCGATATGCGGCTTCTGCCCTATCACTCCTTCACCAGCGACCTCTTGCACTTCGTCGTTATCGTCTATGATCAGCCAGCGCCGTGCAATAAGTTGTACGCTCTGATTGCCGTTATTGGTTATATGCACAGTATAGGCAAACGCATACTGCGAGCTCGCAGGGCTCGACTGCGCGGCGAGATATTGGGTGACTACTTTAATCTCGACCGTGCTACGCAGAGCCGCTGCAGAAATAGGTGATCGAGGTAAATCGTTTGAAGTGTCGGTCATGCGGCGTTGTCCGTGATTGCGTCACTTATTAATACGTAGTCTTTAAGGCTTAGGTTCTCTGGGCGCTGGGTTACGTCGATTGGCAGGGTGGCGAAAATGGCGTCACTCACGAGTGTCTTCAGGCTGTTACGCAGTGTTTTACGACGCTGATTAAACGCGGTACGAATCACATTCTGCAACGTATTCACATCGCGCGCGGCAATTGGCATGGTGCGATGCGGGCGCAGCCGGACTATCGCAGAACTTACTTTGGGCTGAGGTGTAAACGCGGTCGAGGGGACGTTAAACAAATGCTCGATTTCACAGAAATACTGCAGCATCAGACCGAGACGACCGTAGTTTTTGTCGCCGACACCTGCAGCCATTCGCTGCACGACTTCGAGCTGTAGCATAAAAACCATGTCGTCTATCGATTGGTTAAAGCGCAACAGATGAAACAATACCGGCGTTGAAATATTGTAGGGAAGATTGCCAATTACGCGCAGCGAATGAGGCGCGGGTTCCAGACTGTCTAACTCAAACTTGAGGACGTCTTGCTTATGGATAGCAACGTGAGGCTCTCCCTGATAACGCGTGATGAGAAAATCCGCGAGATCTCGGTCTAGTTCGACACAGTCGAGGCGCGTACCAACAGCAGCTAGATGCTCAGTGAGGGCGCCTTGACCCGGTCCGATCTCGAGAAGGCGATCACCTGGTTGAGGTGCAACTGCGTCGATAATGCGCTGGATAACCGCTTGGTCGTGTAAGAAATTTTGTCCGAAGCGTTTTCGCGGCGTGTGGTTGAGGCCGTTGTTCAGCTTGCGTGCCGAGGGATTAGTCATAAGCTGGATATCTTTCTCTGTCTTTAGTGAGACTCGCACAGCTCATTGAGGTGAGCGAAAATTAACTGGACGCCACGCTCGCATCCTCCGCGTGATGTGCTACACGCGCCGTGACTGCCAATGAGTGGCCATCTTTCTCGCTGTCTCTATCGCGTACGCGAGGCTCCCACTGCTCGCGGTACCCTTGCCTGCGAGATCTAGCGCAGTGCCGTGGTCTACCGAGGTGCGCACGATGGGCAGCCCTAGCGTGACATTGACTGCAGCGCCGAAGCCCTTAAATTTGAGTACCGGTAAACCTTGGTCGTGAAACATCGACAGCACAGCATCGGCGGTGTCTAAGTGTCTTGGCGTAAATAGCGTGTCGGCGGGAAGTGGGCCAACGAGCGCGATACCGCGCGCCCTTAATCTGTTGAGCACGGGCTCGATGGTGTCTATTTCTTCACGTCCGAGATGGCCGCCTTCGCCCGCATGCGGATTGAGTCCGCAGACGACGATTTGCGGATTCTCAATGCCGAATTTAGCGGTGAGATCGGCATCGAGAATTTCGATAATCTGCGTGAGCGATGCTTGTGTGATCGCCGCAGGCACTTCGGCGAGCGGCAGGTGTGTCGTCGCAAGCGCGACACGCAAACCCTCGGTTGCTAGCATCATGACGGTTAATTCACAGCCGCAACGCTCCGCTAAAAATTCAGTATGGCCGCTAAACGCGATGCCAGAATCGTTAATCACGCCTTTGTGCACGGGGCCAGTGACGAGAGCATCGAAATCGCCGGCGAGGGTTGCATCGGTTGCCACGCGTAGCGTTTCTAAGACATAGGCAGCGTTTCTTCGGTCGAGTTCGCCTGTGTGGACGGGGACTTTTAACGAGAGAGGCAGAACACTCAGCGTGCCAGGCTGGGTCGGGCGCTCAGGCTTGGTCGCGTCGAAGGGGAGGAGCGTCAGCGGTAAACTAAGATCCGCTGCCCGGTCACGCAGCAGTTGCGGGTCGGCAACAACAACGAGCTCCGTATCAGCAGGCGGTTGCTGACAGAGCTGAATGCAGAGATCGGGGCCGATGCCCGCGGGCTCCCCGGGAGTGAGCGCGATGCGTTGGGTCACTGAGGCGCTCCAAGTTAGTCTATTAACTCGACGAAGGCGTCTTCGCGAATCTCTATAAGCCAGTTTTCGAGTTCGAGTTCGAACTTTCGATTGCGCAGCGCATTCGCCGCTTGATTACGGGTGAACTCTCGGCTCAAGTCTTGCAGTCGACGACCTTCAACGCGAGCGACGTGCCAGCCAACTTGCGATCGGAACGGCTCGCTGACGCCATTAATTTCGAGAGCATCAACTACTTGCTCCATTTCGACTGGCATACCACCCTCGTTTACCCAATCAAGATCACCGCCGCCGACAACGGAAGAGGCATCGTCTGAATTCTGTCGTGCGATAGCTGCGAAATCCTCGCCGTCGAGGATACGTTGATGGATTCTGCGAATTTCAGCTTCCGTCTGCGCCTCGTCGCGAATCTCGTTTGGCGACAGCATGATGTGACGTACTCGGGTTTGATTAACAAACTGCTCGGTGCCGCCTTGTTTGTCGACAAGTTGAATAATGTGCAAGCCATTGCCAGCCTCGATAGGGCCTTCGACTTCGCCAATTTCCATCTCGACGACGATATCGGCGAAGAGGCTCGGTAGTTGTTTCGCCTTGCGCCAGCCTAATTCGGCGCCGCCAACTTCGATTGCTGTATTCTGCCGCGCCGCAGCGCGTGCTGCAGCAAGTGGGAAATCGTCATCGATGCGGGAGATCAGGTCAGCCGCAAGACGTTGTTTCTCTGCTTTTATCTCTGATGTATCCGCAGCGCTATACGGGATAAGCAGGTCGTCGACAAAATAGTCGGCGGCCATTAGTTCGCGACCCATTTCTGAATTAAGAAAATTGTCGATCTCTTGCTCCGTTATCTTGATGCGGCGGTTTACCATGCCGCGCTGTAATTCTTGCATGGTCATCTGCTTTCGCACCTGCTCGCGCGTTTGCAGATAGACACCGTTCTCTTCGAGTGCGTCGACATATTCATCGAAGCTTAGGTTGCTGTTTCTTGCCATATTACCGAGCACGCGATTAATCGTGTCATCGTCGTAGCGAATGCTAACGCGGTTAGCAAGCTGCATCTGAATGTTCTCGACAATCAGCGCTTCAAGAATGTCCGACTCAAATTGTTCTCGATCTTCCGGTAGCGGCTGCCCGCTGCGCTGCGCTGCGGCAGTAATCTCGTTAATCCGCTCATCGAGTTCGCTTTTCAACACGACGTCATCGTCGACGATGGCAATAATTTTATCGAGCAACACGCGCTGCGCATTCGCGAAGGGCGCGGCAATTAGTAGAAGCAGCAAGGCGCCGATGACAAAGAGGATGCGGCGGTTCACATTGTTAGCATTCATAGGTTAACCATTTGTAAATTAGTCTCGCGAGCATTCTGCTGTCGCCTAGGTCTAGTGTATCGCATTGAGGGTTACTATGCGGCGGCAATTTTAGCGTTCCGAGTCGTAGCCCTGAATCCCTTCGGTGAGGAGGCTATCTAGACTACCACCGGTAAGATTGCCAAGGCCCACCAGAGTGAACTGAACAAAAATGCCGCGGTTGGGCTCAAAATTGCGCACAAACAGCTCGTTTTCATTAATCCATTCGCGGGCCACAAGGCGAATCTTTGCGCAGCAGTTACTGTATTCGACTCCGGTGAAGCTCTCTAGGTTCCGTGCATTGCTGTGATCGTAGTTCCAGCGCGCCAGTATCTTCCAATTCGTTGCTAGTGGCCAGACTGCCGAAAAGTCTGTCTGCCGAATATGCGGGTCGATAGCTCCATCGATTGCCGGCGGCAGCACTAGATTCGGCGAACTGACTAGATTGCGCTCGCGGTAGGCCAGATTGACTAGATGCGACGAGTCACGGCGATAACGAATCTGCGCACGCCCCTCGATAACCTGCTGTGTCTCCTCGTCCCACTGTACGTCGGTTAAGAAACGCCAACGGTCCGTTGGCGCGTAAAAAACCTCGGCGGCGATAGCGGAGCCGTCTGCGGTAGTTGAGTACCGCGGCGCCCAGTTTTGTAGCGGATTGGCGAGG
>Ga0232122_1000458_pt1 | contig 9590 bp, 9 predicted proteins | sample 011ome_28_FD_181512 | JGI IMG/M metagenome (GOLD analysis project Ga0232122, IMG submission 181512) | Metatranscriptome of coastal salt marsh microbial communities from the Groves Creek Marsh, Skidaway Island, Georgia - 011501CT... | ecosystem: Environmental > Aquatic > Marine > Intertidal zone >...
GTCGCTTGTTTCGTTCGTGCCCACGCCTGGGGTTCCGGTGATGTCAATCTTCATCTATTATGACCTGATATTAATTTTCATTCAGGGACCGACGACGAAGTCCGTCGGACTTCAGAGACCAGAGCTCGGACAATGAACCTCTTTTTACTTTCGTGGGATCCCGAAGTTTGTGCAAGTAGGCACATCAACAAACACGTGGGCAAAATGATTTTGGAAATCACCCAGATGATGTATACGGCATGGCACATACTTCATCCGGGTGGTGATTGGATGAACCAATGTCCACTGAACAAGAAGGGCGAAAATGGATACAAACGCATCTCGAACATCAACCACCCCATGGCAATCTGGGTGAGGTCGGCGGAAACCAACTACATCTTTGCCGCCCGTCTGGCCATCGAGTTGGGCAAAGAGTTCGAGCGCAGATACAAACACCCCCACGCCAGTCTGGAGCATGCCAGGTGGCTGGCAGAGCATATTCCAGAATGTATCCACAATGTTTCGCTAAAGTCACAGTACGGAGTTTTGAATCTCGAAGAAAATGTCGAGCCCGTACCGCTTTGCATGCCCGATACATATCATGACCCGGATCCCGTGGTGGCATACAATAATTACTACGTCGGCGAGAAACTCAAGATGGCTTGAAGTTGTCAAACGAAAACATTGTCTCCAAAGCCGTCGCCGTATTTATCTTTTTGATTACACACACCTGGTGAACCCAATCCGGTTTCTTCCACTTGCTGATGCCCTTTGGAAGGGTGATGTGCTTTTCGCACCAAGGTCTGAGATCTTTCACCGAAAACTTGTCAATCTGTTCCTTGGTTTCGCACTGATCCACCGTGGTAATCTTGGGAATGAGACTGTCCAGCGGGTCACCCTTATCGCCAATCACCGGTGCCATCAAGTCATTGACGGGCTTCTTCAACTTTTCAAAGTAGTATTTGTAATCTAATTTTACATCATTTTCTTCCACGTAGACCGGGTCTTCGGCTTTCTCAAACATCTTGTGCTTGGGATTTCCGGTGTCCGTCACAAGATAACTCACTCGCTCCCCCTGTCTAGGTTCGGATCCAGGTCTTCGCTGCCACATTTTGTCCCTAACCCAGACATGAGGAAGATTGCGTTTGTTGTATATCTTGACACTGTCTTTTTCGCTCTTGCCCTGGTTATAAGTCTCGTAGACCTCCGAATCAGCACCAAGCTCCGTACGAAAACCGTCATCTTTTAGGGACCTGGTTTCCAAAAGCAACTCATTGGATACTTTGCCGTCCAATAGTTCTTTGCCCTTGGTCATAGCATATTCAAGTGCCGGTGCCGAGTCGTTTGATTCCAGTAGGATGTCCAGGATTTTCTTGCCAACCTCGCGATTGAACGGCGACTGATCCCTTCGTATGACCTGAAGACCCTTGATGTCCACCTTCTCCAACTCCATCTCGCCCTTCTTGTTCTGTACCCACATCTTGGCCGCGTAACGCTTCTTCGAGTAGAGAATGTACGGACAGTAGACCTTCTCCAATTCCAATTCATTGGGTGGCGGAAAAACACACATCTCCGCCGCCTTCTCGCCCAACTTCCACGCGGTGGCGATCTTTTCGTCCATCGTCAATGAATCATCCAACTTAAATTTGACCATCACCGAGTCCGTATCACCGTAGACAACCTCGGCACCCTCAAAGTTTCCCTCGACCGTCGCCTTGGTCTCGTCGATCATCTGACGCCCTCGCGACGTCACGGCCGATGCGATGACCTTCAGACCTAACATCCCCTTGCTGACACCGGTAAATCCATACACCGAATTCATCACGACCTTGTAAGCCAACTGCTTACCGTTGTAGACCGCTTCCAGCGGGGTTCCCTTGGTCCTCGCCATGTCCTTCTTGGCCTGACTGCGGAAGTTCTTTAGATCGGCAAGAATCTTTGGCAACAGTGCAAAAGTCTTGGCGTCTTCGTCCTTGCGCTTGGATACAAAGTAATGCTTCTCACCTTCAATCTCAAATTCTTCATAATCGTAATAGTTCTTATTTACCTTACTTTTGTCAAAAATATAAGTCGAATAACACAAGTTATGGGCTCGCATGATACTTGGATATAGACTGGCGAAATCCAGGGCCACGATGGGCTCGTAGTAGGCACCTTTCTTGGGTTCCAGAACGGTCGCCCCCTGGAATTTCTCCTCCTCTTCGTCGGTCTGATCTCTCTTGGAATCAATTACGGGAATGCAATAACCATTTTCGGTGGCAGTCTTGACCATCAGACTGAAGACCTTAATCTGCTGACCCCGCTCGGTGAGAAAACTCAACGGAACCCACGTGGCCTTCGCCATCTCGATGAGGTTCGGGATGGTCTTTAACTTGTCCATGATTTGAATGGGCAGAATGGTATCCTTTATACAGTACTCACTGACTTCACCGATCTCATTGGCATCTTGACGCCTCCAACGGTCGAATATTTCCATCGGCGGCATGTCAATCTTTTTGTCACCAAGCAGAACCTTGCTGACGTTGTTCAGAGAGTACGAGTCCAAGTTAAGATCCCTCTTGACCAACTGCATCATGTCAAACACAAAACGACCGCTCATTGGAAGCATCTTCATCTTGTTGTCCCCCAGGGCGCTCGACGAAAGGAACTTCTCGGTCAGACTGCTTCTACCACGTTCATCTCGAAATCTCCCGAATGCACTGAATTGTTTCATAAACTTCCAATCACCTTCGTAACGTCGCATAATGTACTCAAAATCAAATCCAAATACGTTCCATCCGGTAATGATATCCAAATCCCATTCATGAACCAGTTCTTTAAAGCCAATAAGCAATTCTTTCTCATCTTTATAAACAAATGTCCGATCCTCTTGACATGGACCCACCGAAAGACCCCGCTGCATCAGTTCAGGACGACCATAGTCCTGACGCGTCACCGCGATCTGAAATACGAGATCTTCTTTTTTGGTTGGTTGGGGAAACGAACCAGAATCACTAAAGCACTCAATATCAAAAGACCCCGTGCGAAATGGAGCAATATCTTGGCGATCCAGAGGCGTCAAATCTTTGTACGATTCAACTTCTATCTCTATGTCGCAGGTGGTCTCGTTGTGCCTTGGTGAACGATCCACGACTTCAATCCAACCCGTAGATGAACAACCAGATATGTGGAGTACCCTTAGAACTGGATCCAAGTTCGCTTCATAATTTTGAAAGGTTGAATTGTAACTGTAGTGAAACTTTATCTTATTCCCCATAGTTCTCATGGATTTCTTAGTGTTGAAAATCATTTTGACCATGGGTACCTTCTTCCCACCCTGAAATCCCCACAAGTTGGTGGCACGATGTTTTTCAAATTTATACACAGATGGCCAAATATATTCAGACCAGTCTTTTTGTTCTTTTATATGCTCAGGACAATCACGGCACCACATGTTGTTGTGCTTTTCGCAAGGAAGTCGTTGCTCTTTAGTATCAGATTTCAGTACCTTCTCAAATAGAAGCTTTAAAATAGTCGAATGATTGACATTTGGTGCATCCTTGTTCATATTGTACCCAAGGTAGAAGAAGGGCTTGAATGGAAATTTTACACAGACGCTCTTGCCATCTTCGGTTCGTCCAAATGCATAGACCCTGAAATGCGTTTCACCGGTTTCTGGATCTTCATAGTCATGTCCTTCCCAGGTCAAGGTCTGAAACTGAACCCTTTCCATTTAGTTATTTTGGCGTAATTTTTTTAATACCCAATTGTAAAGATATGTCTGGTGCACTGGTAAATCTTGTAGCCAAGGGAGCCCAGGATGCCTTCTTGACGGGCAAGCCTGAGGTGTCCTTCTTCCAATCGATGTACAAGCGTCACACCAACTTCGCGCAGTTCCCGGTGGAGCTGTTCCCTATCGGTACCGCTGGTCCCAATCAGACCATCAGCCTGCCCATCACGCGCAAGGGTGATCTTCTCACTTACATGTGGGCGGAGACTGCCGCGGCTGTGTCCACGATCTTTGGTTCAGAGTCTTCTACGCCTGCTCTATTCCGTCTTTATGTGGGAGGTCAGCTGATTGAGGAGCACGACGCTTTCTACGCCAACTCACTTTACACCAAGTTCCTTACCAATACGGGATCTAAGGGATTCGCCGGAAACAATGCCGGCGCTCCTGAGGCTAGCACATGGCTTCCTTTCCACTTCTCGTGCTGTGACGAAGCCGGATGTGCCCTCCCGCTCGTGGCGCTCCAGTACCACGATGTCGAGGTGCGAATTCAGTTCGGGTCCGGAACTGGTGCTAACACCAAGTACTACGCCAACTACATCCAACTCGATACCGACGAGCGTGCGGCGATGGCTAACGCACCCAGGGAGATGCTGATCACCCAGGTTCAGCGCATTCAGCCAGAGACCACTACTGCTGCTCCCAAGGTGGACTTGTCCTACTTCAACCACCCCGTGAAATGTCTTCTGTGGGGTGGCTCGGATGTCAACGTGAATCCGTTTACTTTCACGGACGCTAAGCTTAACCTCAACGGTGTTGATACGTTCGATCCTATGTCGAATGTCTATTTCGCATATGTCCAGTCTTATCATCACAGCTCCAACGGAAGCGATATGCAGTCCAAGGCACAAATGAACGGTGCTACTAACAATTATTCCGATAGGTTGTATATGTACTCATTTGCCCTCAAGGCGGACAAGTATCAGCCCTGTGGTACTTGCAACTTCTCACGTCTGGATAATGCCGAGATCAAGTTTACAGGCGGTGCGAATGCTCTCAACTGGTTTTACGGTGTCAACTACAACATCTTCCGTGTCCAGAACGGCATGGGCGGCGTTGCATTCGCCAATTAAACAGTTCAAGCGAACACTTAAAAATGGCAAAAGGAGAGCAGTCCGATCGCGAACGTAAAAGGGACTCGGACAAAAAACATACAGAAAAATCTACTTATACTAAGAAACATACTAGGACTAAATCACACTGTTAAACGAATTAAACATCGTTTAATAATATGAAGTTTAGGGTCAAGATAGAAGACAACATAGACAAAGAATATGTTAAAGAGGGTCTTCGTGTTTTTCTTGCTATAGATAAGGCTGGTCAAGGTATATCTGATAAGATAAAAAACAACATGCGTCGTCTGTTGAGATCCATTGCCACAAAAAAACAAGTTGGACTACACAATCTTGAGAATTGGTAATAACGAAGAGTTTATCAAGGGCGAAAAAGACATCATAGGATTGGTGGACGAAGTTTTACCGGGAGGTGGAGGTCACTGGGGTTCATTTTATTATTCACGTAAAGATGATACAATCATAGTCTATGATCCAGCCGGTCCTCATAATAAATCATTTGAAAAAGATCTACGTAAATATACAAAACGCGTGAAAACTGTTGGATGTGGAAAGTGCAAGATGACAGAGGCTGCCGAAAAGATAAGACCTGGAAAAATAATTCGTCAACCGGCAGCTGGAATTTACAAAGGAAAAGATACTTCTTACGCTTCACAACACCAATTTTGTTTTGCAGAATCACTGTTGTTCCTCGAAGAATATATCAAACAAAGGGAAGTAAGTAGTTGTAAAACACCAAGGGAATCATTGATTATCATAAAAAACTACATTTTGGAACTTGCCAAAAGGCTCAAATACTACAACAATGTTCCCAAAGAATTCAAATATATATGGGATTCTTCAAAAAAAGAACCAGTTCCTATATAATATGAACACCATACCACTAACATTTGCCTTTATAGCAGCATTCCTGAACGCGAAAAACGAAAACGGACCCGTGGCCAAGGCATGGAGACTAGGCAGAAATCAGTTGGTCAGAAGTCGCAGCGGTTCGGCACTCAAGTCTCTCCGTAAAGACGAAGAACATCCACAATCGCGGGATGCCTCTCCACGTCGGCGACCGTAAAGTAAACCACAGACATGTGCATCCGATGTTCTGGTTCGGCATGGCTTAGCCGTTCCAGAATGTCCGACAGCCCATTCACGTCGTAGCCACGATCGTGCTGGTTGGGGTCGCCCGTCACGACCATCTTGGATCCCTTGCCGATCCGCGTCAGAATCATCTTTAGCTGATTAGGGGTCGCGTTCTGCATCTCGTCGGCGATGATCCAACTCTTCTCGAACGTGCGACCTCGCATGAACGCCAGGGGGCAGACCTCAATCTTCTTCTGCTGACAGAGACGAATGACCTGCTGGGCGCCCCAACGATCGTAGAACACGTCGAACACAGGCTGGACCCACGGCTCCATCTTCTCCTCGAGCGATCCGGGAAGGAAACCATGCTGCTCCTCGACACTGACCGCCGGACGGGTGATGATGATCTTCTCGATCTTCTTCTCCTCCATGGCCCTGACCGCATGTTCGCATGCAATCATCGTCTTTCCTGTACCACTCGGACCCGTGGCGAACACAATTGACTTCCTCTTGTCTTGAAGGACTTGATCATAACGTACCTGAGATGGATTTTTAGGTTCAATACGTTTACTCCCCACCCCAGTGAAATAACAAGCCCGTGCCAAGAGTCTCATTAGTATTTTGTCAGATTATAATAAGATGAACTTTTGTCCAACACCTAGAACCTATGGAGTTTTTCCACGACCGACAATCGTTGTGACCAAGGATATGTCACAACACATTTATATGAGCAAAGTCCCCAAGGGTGTTGATGTGCGACTCATCTTCTACCGTAAAGGTAAAGCACACACGAGAACACTTAAAGTAGAGTATGCAATGGATCCGGAGATAGATTCCGAATAAAATGTCCCGCAATAGTAGTATGTTTGATGGCAAGGGGATTGTCGTCATCGCAAAGGATGGTTGTAAATATTGTGATTTAGCTAGGGTTTTTCTTTCAAAGAAGAAGGTAAATTATACAGTGTTAGAAAATACAGAAGTGGATATCGACGACGTGAAAAAATGGACAAATCATAAAACATTTCCTTTCATTTTTTGGAATCACGAGTTCATCGGTGGCTATGATGAACTTAGAATGCGTTTTTCCACCGGTGAACTTCCCAAAAAGTTGGGACTGACCGTGGAACATTGCGATTTCTAGTTAAATAATTAAACTGACTACTCAGTAGTGGCAATGATTTCAAGAACAGCAACAACAACACGGTTTATTCCAAAGACTACCATGCGAAAACCAACGGTAGCAACTAATTTTAAACCTATGACCCTAAATTCGCCTTCGCTCAAGGTTAGTTATACGGACTTTATCAAGGAGGTCAAGGATCACACTGTTATTGAAGCTCATTACAATAAACAAGAAGGCGTCGTGAAGTATCTCACCGTCACCGGAGACTATGCCGAAACCAATATAGTCCCCAACGATCGCTTCTGGGATATGACCGTGGATAACGGGCTCAACTTGTATATCGACGATATAAAGATGGATGTCAGCGTGACGGACGCGGTCAGTGTTGTCTTTTGGTTTGCGTTCATGATCTTTTTGATTAAGGGGGTCCTGGACACGCAAAAGGGCGGCGGGGTCGGTGGAAATCCATTCCTGAAAAGTTCGGAGTTTGATATGGACGAAGAGATCTCCACCAGGTTCGAGGACGTCGAGGGCATCGACAACGCCAAGGATGAACTAGAGGAACTCGTGGACTTTTTGCGGAACCCGGAGAGGTACGCCGGGACCGGTGCCAGGATTCCCAAGGGAGCCCTTCTATCTGGAGCTCCGGGGACGGGAAAGACCCTTCTCGCCCGTGCCATCGCCGGTGAGTCTAGCGTTCCATTCATCCAGTGCTCGGCGTCGTCCTTCGTGGAGATGTTCGTCGGCGTGGGTGCAAAGCGGGTCAGGGACCTATTTGCCCAAGCACGTGCCAATCAACCTTGTATCGTTTTCATAGACGAGATCGATGCCATCGGGAAGAAGCGCGGCGGTCAGGGTCCCATCTCCAACGATGAGAGGGAACAGACGATCAATCAACTCCTGACAGAGATGGACGGATTTGACGACACGTCGCAGATCGTGGTCATTGCCGCAACCAACCGCGTGGATATTCTCGACGAGGCACTGATCCGCCCGGGAAGGTTCGACCGCAAGATTCAAGTGAGTCTGCCCAGTGTCACCGGAAGGAACAAGATTTTGGGGGTTCACACCAGGGACAAGAAGCTGGCCAAGGGTCTCTCACTGGAAAGTATCGCCAAGCAGACCACCGGGTTCAGTGGCGCAGACCTTGCCAATCTCATGAACGAGTGTGCGATTAGGGCGGTCCGCGAAGGAGACGGAACAATCACAGAGTCCATCGTGGAAGACTGCTACCAGAGGGTTATCGTGGGAACCAAGAACAAAGACGTCGTCATTTCACCCGCCAAGAAGGAGTTGGTGGCCTACCACGAGGCGGGACATGCCGTCATGGGAGCCCTGATGCCCGACTACGACAAGGTCCGAAAGGTCAGCATCATCTCGCGCGGAGATGCCGGGGGCGTCACATTCTTCCAGCCGTCCGAGGAGAATCAGGACTCCGGGCTCTACAGCAAAAGGTACCTCCTCTCGCAGATCAAGGTGGCACTGGGTGGCATGATCGCCGAGGAGATTGTCTACGGAGAGGACAATGCGACCACTGGAGCTTCGAGCGACCTCGCGCAGGTCTTCATGATCGCCAGGCAGATGGTGACCAACATGGGCTTCGGTGTCAGTCTGGGGAAGCAAAACGCCGACCCGCAGTATCTATCCGAATCCACCAACCAGGACATCGACGACGAGATTCATGACCTCGTTGACAAGTGCTACGAGGAGGCACGCATGTTGCTCGTGGAAAATCGCCCGGCACTGGAAATGGTCAAGGATGAACTTCTGGAAAAGGAAATCATCGACGGTCAGTTTGTCTACGATCTTTTCAAGGACTGCGTCGAATTGGAGTGAAAAGGTTTCTGGCCAAGTAACAAAGTAGAACTTCAGCTTCCGTAGCTCAGTGGCAGAGCGCAAGACTAGTAATCTTGAGGCCCTCGGTTCAATCCCGAGTGGAAGCAACCTTCTTAATTAAAGAAAATACCTCTATAATTAAGAAATGCTCACGGCTTCGGCACCGACGTTCCGGTTGATGGCGGACTGGGAACGTACCAACAAGTGCCGGGTCATGTGGCCATACCGCAAAGACGTCTGGAGGAAGAATGCCGCCCCAGTGCAGGAAACTATGATCTCCGTCGTCTCTGCGATACACGAATTGGGCACCGAGGTGACCGTCTATACCAAACCAGACCTATACAATTCGACGCGTGGAAGATTTCCCAAGGACATCGCCGTAAATCGTCTTGAATACAACGACATCTGGGTGAGGGACACGGGACCGACCTATGTGATGAATGATATAATCAAGGAGGTCAAGGGAATCGACTGGAACTTCAATGCCTATGGTGGAATCTACAAGGACTTTGCCGACGACAATAATCTCGCCAGGCGACTCATGTGTCAGATGAAGATGGGAACGCTGGACGGGACCTACATCACAGCCGAGGGCGGTGCCTTCGTGACCGACGGTGAGGGAACGGTCATCACGACCGAGAGCGTCATCTTGAATCCAAATAGAAATCCAGGACTGACCAAGGAAAAGGCAGAAGAGGTAATGAAAAGGATGTTCGACGTCGTCACGATCATCTGGCTA
>Ga0232122_1000467_pt1 | contig 9528 bp, 8 predicted proteins | sample 011ome_28_FD_181512 | JGI IMG/M metagenome (GOLD analysis project Ga0232122, IMG submission 181512) | Metatranscriptome of coastal salt marsh microbial communities from the Groves Creek Marsh, Skidaway Island, Georgia - 011501CT... | ecosystem: Environmental > Aquatic > Marine > Intertidal zone >...
TCCCGATCGCCGCCCCGCCGAGAAGCGTGAAGGCGCACCCCTCCGATCTTCGGAAAGCCGTCCCTACAAGAAGAACGACCGCAGACCGGTCTCGGGTGAGCGTCGTCCCTATTCCGGTGATGACCGCAGGCCACCTCGCGATGGCGGGAACCGCAGGCCAGAGCGGAATGAGCGCTCTTTTGACGCTCCTCGCAAGCAAGCTCCGATCGTCAACCACAAGCCGTTGGAAGCTGTCGCAGTTGCCCCCGACGCCGGCGAAGGCCTCGAGTTCCAGGACCTCGGCCTCGGTGAGCGCATCGCGGAAGCGATTCGCGAGCAGGGAGCTATTACCCCCTTCGCTTTGCAGGCCGTGACTATTCCCGTCGCACTGACCGGCCGCCACGTTCTCGGTCGCGGACGCACCGGATCGGGAAAGACCATCGCCTTCAGCGCCCCCTTGGTGGAGCGCTTGCTGAGGCTCTCCAAAAACGGCGTCAAGCGCGCTGTGGGGCGCGCTCCCAGGGCTCTGATTCTTGCGCCCACTCGTGAGCTCGCGTTGCAGATTGACCGCACCGTGCAGCCCATTGCCCGGAGTGTGGGTCTCTTCACCACCCAGATTTATGGTGGCGTGCCACTGGGTCGCCAGATCGGCGCTCTCGAGCGCGGTGTCGACATCGTGATTGGTACTCCCGGTCGTATCGAAGACCTTATGGCCAGAGGCAAGCTCGATGTGTCCCAGGTCGTCATCTCGGTTGTCGACGAGGCAGATCACATGTCGGAGCTCGGGTTCATTGAGCCCTTGGGCCGCATCCTCCGCGCCACGTCACCGTCGGGGCAGCGCTTGCTGTTCTCCGCCACTCTTGACGCCGGTGTCGCAGGAATCGTCGCGGAGTTCCTCCCCAACCCCGCAGTGTTTGAGGTTGCCGGAGAAAACCAAGAGTCCTCCAGCATTGACCACCGTGTGTGGGTCGTGGACCAGCGCCAGAAGCGCGACGTGGTCTTGGAGCTTGCTCAAGGTCCCGGCAAGGTGTTGATGTTCACCAGGACTCGCGCCTTCGCTGAGGAGCTTGCGGACCACTTGGACGACCACGGTGTTCCCGCGGTCAGTCTTCACGGTGATCTGAACCAGGCCAGGCGTACCCGCAACCTGGAGAAGCTCACGTCTGGTCGCGTGAACGTTCTTGTTGCGACCGATGTGGCAGCGCGAGGAATTCACGTCGACGACATTGACACTGTCGTCCAGGTGGACCAGCCCGACGACTTCAAGTCATATGTGCACCGCTCAGGTCGCACCGGACGTGCAGGCAAGGAGGGTCGTGTGATTACGTTGACGACTCGCTCACGGTCACGCCGCCTCGTCGATCTGCTCAAGCAGGCCGGTATCTCGTGTGAGCTGGAGGAGAAGAGCGTCAAGCCTTCTCGTCCACTCGAGCGCGTCTAGAGGGCGAGGAGTGCGCTGGCCACGAGGGCCAGCGCAAGTCCCGCCCACTGAATGAGCGCAATGCGCTCTTTCAAGACGACACTGGCGAGCAGAATTGTTCCGGCGGGATAGAGCGCAATCAACACGGAGATCACCGAGAGATCTCCCGAGCGCAATCCGTAGATGACGGCGACATTGGCGAGCACATCCATGACCCCCGCGATGATGATCATGGTTCCCACGCTGCGAAACTCAGTAAGCCCCGGCAGTCGAGGAGTGCGAGAGAGCGCCACTCGTGTGAGAACGAGCGCGCCGGCGGCAACAATGAGGGCGCTGGAGGACACCATTCTGTTGGCAAGGAGTGGAATCAGTCCAGAGTTAGCAGGGGACAGGTCGATGAGGATGACCGTAAACCCGATGAAGGTTCCCGACCCTGCCGCCATGAGGAGCCCGATGGGCCTGGGGCGAACGGCACCTTTTTCGGGCACAAACCCGACGAGAACGACAGCGAGCAGGGCGAGACCGAGAGCGACGTAGAAGAACGTGCCGCCGCCTTCACCCTGGGATAGCCCAACACTCACGGGAACGATGGCGGAGATGAATGCTGTGGCGGGAGAGAGAATGCTCATCGGCCCAATCGCCAAACTGCCATAGAGCAGTCCGATGCCAATCGCACCAGCCAGGCCGGACGCTGCCCCATAGAACCAGGCGTCATAGCTGGATACTGCCGCCACGAAGGGCGATGTCAGGGCTAGTCCCGCTAGGCCCACGAGCGCAACACCTAGTGTGGTGAGGATGGTCGAGGAGCGCCGTGCTGCGAGTCCGCCATAAAAATCAGCACCGCCATACGCCAGTGCGCCGATAAGGCCGAGTGCGACAGTCAGCACGAAGTAGCTTTCATCGACGTAACAGTATTACTTCCGGGGATGGTGTTGTGACCAATCCGGAATACTCTGGGTCCATTCGCTGTTGCGCTCTCTAGGAGGAACACCCGTGTCACTTGTGTATGGAAACATCACCGAAGCTTTCGGCAACACCCCTCTGGTGCGCTTGAACCGGGTAACCGAGGGCGCGGGCGCCACCGTCCTTGCCAAGCTTGAGTTCTATAACCCTTCGTCCTCCGTCAAGGACCGTTTGGCCATTGCTGTGGTGGACGCGGCGGAAGCGTCTGGCGAGCTGAAGCCGGGTGGAACCATCGTCGAGGCCACCAGTGGTAACACGGGTATTGCGCTCGCGATGGTTGCTGCAGCGCGCGGCTACAAGGCTGTTCTTGCGATGCCCGACACCATGAGCAGCGAGCGCCGAATGCTCCTTCGCGCTTATGGGGCAACCCTGGTGCTCACCCCTGGTGCAGAAGGCATGACCGGAGCGGTCAACAAGGCGGTCGAAATTGCCGCAGAGATTCCTGGCGCCGTTCTGGCGCGTCAGTTTGAGAACCCCGCAAACCCTGAAATCCATCGCAAGACCACCGCGGAAGAGATTTGGCGGGACACCGATGGCGCAGTCGATGTGTTTGTCGCGGGCGTGGGGACCGGAGGAACCCTGACCGGAACTGGACAGGTGTTGAAAGAAAAGAAGCCTGGTCTCCGCGTTGTAGGGGTGGAGCCACTGGAGTCACCGTTGCTCAATGGGGGAGAAGCTGGCCCCCACAAAATCCAGGGAATTGGTGCCAACTTTGTGCCCGCGATCTTGGACCGTGAGGTCTATGACGAGGTCCTTGACGTGACCAGCCAGCAAGCGGTGGACATGGCCCGCCGCCTGGGTGCCGAGGAAGGAATCCTCGGGGGTATCTCGTCGGGGGCAACCGCGCATGCCGCTGTGGAGCTGTCGAAGCGTCCCGAGCTTGCTGGTTCGACTATCGTCGTAATTCTGGCAAGCTTTGGTGAGCGTTATCTCTCCACCGTTCTGTATGAGGGCCTCGATACCTAATATGACTCACTCCACTCGCATGGGCGAAGACATCGCCGCGGTGCGAGATCGCGACCCCGCTGCGCGAAACAACCTCGAGGTTTTTCTCACCTCCCCCGGCGTGCATGCCCTGTGGTGGCACCGGGTGGCCAGCTGGTTTTGGCGGTGGGAGTGGTTCTTGATCGCCAGGATCATCTCCAACGTTGCTCGGACACTCACCGGAATTGAGATCCACCCAGGAGCCACACTGGGCCGCCGCTTGGTTATCGACCACGGGATGGGTGTTGTGATTGGCGAGACCGCCACGGTCGGCGACGATTGTTTGATTTTTCACGGTGTGACGCTCGGCGGGAAGGTCGCTCAGGCCCGCGAAGACTGCCAAGGTCGCAGGCACCCCGCGGTCGGCGATGGAGTCACTATCGGGTCGGGCGCGACTCTCTTGGGCGCCATTACCGTAGGCGATGGCGCGACCATTGGGGCGAAAGCTGTGGTCTTGGACGACGTGCCCGCAGGGTCCTTGGCAGTGGGGATTCCTGCAAAAATTAAGAAACCGAGCAAGCGCCCTTAGGCTTTTTTTATGCTGAAGCAGGTGAGCCGTCTCACTCTGGGTCCTCTGGCCAGGGGTCTGTTTCGCGCCAAGATTGTGGGGCGGAACAACGTGCCCCGATCTGGGGCGGTGATATTGGCCAGCAATCATTTGTCTTTCATTGACAGTGTGGTCATTACGTTGTTCGCTCCCAGGCCAGTGTCGTTTTTGGCCAAGGACAGCTACTTCACGGGGACAGGCGTGAAGGGATTCTTATCCCGGACTTTCTTTCGAGGTATTGGTGCGATTCCGGTGACCCGGGGTGTCGGGCAAGCTGCTCAGGATGCATTGGATGCTGGGCTTGGTCTCCTCCAGGAGGGTGAAGCGTTTGCCATTTACCCAGAAGGCACCAGATCACGTGATGGGCGCCTGTATCGAGGTAAGACGGGAGTTGCCTGGTTAGCCCTGAACGCCGGCGTTCCCGTCGTTCCGGTGGCTCTTAAAGGGACCGACAAAGTCCAACCGATTGGAACGAAGGGCATCCGCCTCGCCAAAGTCACGATCCAGTTTGGTGAGCCTCTGGATCTTTCGCACCATGGAAAAGCTGACTCGGGTCGCGCGCGGCGGCACGCGACAGATGAGGTCATGGAGGCTATTGCCGCCCTGTCAGGACAGGAACGTGCGGAGGGCTACAACGAACCTCCTGCTACTACGTTCGTGGAGAAGGTTCGCCGCACCTTCCGCTCGCGCGCTGAGCTCTAGGCCTGTTTGGCTTCTTCGCTCGCTTGGGCCTCTTCAACCTGCTTGCGAACATCATCCATGTCGAGGCCTTTGACCGCGGTAATGACTTCTTCGAGGGCTGGGGCGGGCAGTGCGCCCGGCTGCGAGAAGACCAGGATTCCGTCCCGGAACGCCATCAAGGTCGGGATAGAACGGATGTTGGCGGCCTGCGAAAGGGCTGGTTGAGCCTCGGTGTCGACTTTGCCGAAGGTGACATCGCTGTGCTCATTACTGGCAGCTTCATAGACCGGAGCGAACGCGACGCACGGGCCGCACCAGGCTGCCCAAAAATCAACGAGGGTGATGCCATCCGAGGTGACGGTCTTTTCGAAGTCTTCGTAGGTCAGGTCAATAGTGGGCATGTGGTGTCCTTTCGTGTCCGCACCACAATACCCCATGGGGTATCCAAGAGAAAGTGCTGTTCGCCGTGCGCTGACAGGGGGGAGCGCGGCGTAGTAGGTCTGAAACAAAAAGGTTTGGCGCAGAATCGACCTCCATGGTGCCAAGCACCTATGTCAGTAGAGAAGACACGGCTAGAAGCGTATTCTGTGGGCAGATTTGCACAATCGACGAGGAGAGCGTCATGACCGTCACCACAGAGTCACCACGGACAACAGAGAAGTTTCCGGCGAGCGAAGAGTTGCAGCTCGACACAGCGGCGCTCGGTGAATATTTGTTGGGCCGTTGGGCTGAGGTTCGGACCCGCGCGAGAGCTCTCTGCGAGCGCCCTGAGATGTGGAAAATCGAAGGCCAACCGATTCCGGAGCATCGTGCTCGAGTTTTAGAGCAACTTGGCCACCTCGTCGATGCCGGAGGCGTGTTGTTGTCCTTCCCCAAGATCGTGGGAGGCAAAGCAAATCCCGGCGGTAACATCGCTAACTTTGAACAGTTGGTTCTCGCGGACCCATCACTACAGATTAAGTCTGGCGTTCAGTGGGGTCTCTTTGGTGCCGCGGTGATGCACTTGGGAACCGAAAAGCACCACCTCGCGTTTTTGCCGGGCATCATGTCGCTCGAGACGCCGGGTTGCTTTGCGATGACCGAGACGGGTCACGGATCAGACGTGGCCTCCATTGCGACGACAGCGACCTATGACGAAACCACGGGAGACTTCATTCTCCACACCCCTCACCGAGGGGCCTGGAAGGATTACATCGGCAACGCGGCTCTGCACGGGACAGCAGCGGTTGTTTTCGCCCAGCTGATTGTCCGCGGCGAGAACCATGGAGTTCACGCACTCTATGTTCCCCTGCGTGATGACAAAGGATTCCTCCCGGGAATTGGCGGGGAGGACGACGGGCCCAAGGGCGGGCTCAATGGAATCGACAACGGTCGCCTTCATTTCACCAACGTCCGAGTTCCACGAGAAAATTTGTTGGATCGCTATGGATCGGTAGACGAGCAGGGTATCTACTCCTCACCCATTGAAAGTCGTGGCCGTCGCTTCTTCACCATCCTCGGCACTCTTGTTCAGGGTCGAGTTTCCTTGGTGGGCGCTGCTGCCGTGGCATCGCAGCTGGCGATGACCATTGCGGTCAAGTACGGGGTCGTGCGTCGCCAGTTCCCGGTGCCCGGCTCCGACACCGAGCAGGTGTTGCTCGACTACCAGCAGCACCAGCGTCGATTGCTACCTCGTCTGGCCAATGCCTACGCCATGACTTTTGCGCAGGATGAACTGCTGAGCATCTTCCACGAGGTGTTTAGCGGAGAGAAAGACACCGAAGAGGAGCGTCAAGACCTGGAGACTCTCGCTGCTGCCTTGAAGCCATATGCAACCTGGTCGGCACTGGACATAATTCAAGGTGCCCGTGAGTCTTGCGGTGGACAGGGATACCTCGCCGAAAATCGACTCTCCACGCTGCATGGTGACATGGATGTCTACGTGACCTTCGAGGGTGACAACACCGTGCTGTTGCAGCTGGTCGCTAAGCGCCTACTCGGTGACTACGCCAAACAGTTCAAGGGTGCCGATTTTGGGACGATGGCCGGATATCTTGCCGACCAAGTCGGTGAGGCGGCATTCAATCGTTCTGGTCTGCGTCGGCTCGCACAGAACGTCGCAGACTTCGGATCGACTGCAAGATCAATCGGATACGTGCGCAGCACCGCTTCGCAGCGCCAGTTGTTGACCGACCGTGTTCACAGCATGGTTGCGGACATTGCTGATTACCTCAAGCCGGCCAGTAAGTTACCCCCGGAAGAGGCGGCCGCGTTGATGAACAAGCACCAAGCTGCGCTCATTGATGCAGCGTGGGCTCACGCTGAGCTCGTGGTCTGGGAAGCCTTCACTCATGCAGTTGATCGGATGGAGGAGGGCGACAACAAGCAGGTCCTCCGATGGTTGCGAGACCTTCACGGGTTCACCCTGATTGAGAAGCACCGTGACTGGTATCTCATGAAGGGTCGACTCAGCGCTCATCGCGCCGAGGCCATCACCGACTACATCAACCACCGGCTGTTGCCACGCTTGCGCCCTCACGCCCTTGACCTCGTCGACAGCTTTGGTCTGGCTGAGGGGCACATCAGAGCTCCCATTGCGACGGGTGAAGAACACGAGCGTCAAGAGGAAGCTCGTGCCTACGAAAAAGGCCTGGCCTAAGGGGATGACTCCCTCCACCGGATGGGCGCTTGTGGGTGCTCAGTTCGGACTGCTCGCGGCCTTGGTCATTCTGCCCGCAGGGGATCTGTGGCCACGGGGCGCTATCACCAGTGTCTTGGGAGGAGCGCTCGTTGCCACAGGTGCAGCCATCGCGGTCTTGGCGGGCCTGAGGTTGGGCCCCAACCTCACTCCGACTCCTCTTCCCAAAGAGGATGGAGAGCTCGTTACCGCTGGTTTTTATCAGTATGTGAGGCACCCCATCTATACGGGAGTTCTCCTGGCCGCCGCCGGAGTCGTCGCCTTTCAAGGCTCGATCGCGCACATTGTGGGGTGTGTTCTGTTGTGGGGGGTCCTCACGATCAAGGCATTAGGCGAAGAGAGAATGCTGGCGGATAAGTATGAGGGCTATGCCTCTTACGCGGCGGGAACAGGAAGATTCTTTCCCCGGCTAACTAAGGTGAAATAAGACAGGCCTAGGATGCTCAGTGTCCCCCTAGGGTGACACAACATGCGGAGATGGATGTGGCAAGGCGCAAGTTGACCGACGTATCCCATCCGGATCCTCTCCTGACGGATGAGTTTTGGCTGGAATACGGGGATGATCCGCAACCCCCGATGCGACTCAAGATTTTGTATGTCACCTTCGGCGAAGTCGCTAGCGCAGGGCCATCATCGTTCAATGTCGCCAGCGTGTGCGACAGGCTAGGTATCACCTACCCGATGGTCAATCACTACTTCGGGAGCCGCGATGGACTTTTGGCTGAGGGGGCCTACATGGTCTACGAGCGATATGTCGACAGGTTGTGGGCGGCGGCCGTGTCCGCTCCTCGAAAGCCCGAGGCACGACTCAAAGCCTGGATGATGGCTCAGATTAGCGAGACACTCACCATGGGTGGGTGGGGTCCGATTTTGAACTACCCTCTCGCAGCCCGTGAGGTGACGGCAGAGATTGATGCAAAGTTTCAGAAACCGTTGAACCGTGTTTTTGAATTGAATCTTGCGCGCCTTGCTGTTTTAGTGCGCGATGTCCAAAGAGACACTGTCACCGACGTTGACTACACGGTAGAGAAGTATCCGCGTACTGAGCTTCTGAGCGACCCCTATCTCTTGAGTGTGATGCCAACGGTGTCCTGGTCGATTTTTGGTATGTCGGTTTGGGTGGCGGGAGAGCCCGCGCCTGCCCGAAACATCGGTGAGGTCAGTGCACTCGTCAAGGTTCTGATGGAGAATCATTTCAGGACGATTGTTTCCGTCATTAAGGGTCATTCGGAAAACTAAACCAACTTCTATTTAGTTTGTTAGCCTTGTGGGGTGGACACCGCCCCTGGTCCTTCCGAGATTGATTCGTCACCTTCTCATCAGTTTGAGTATTGGACTCGGTTCACTTGCTGTTCTGTTGGCCGGCGTCGCCGCGTATTTGCTCCTGAAGAATCAGAGCGCGTTCACGAAGGCGAAATATCGGAGCAACCACGCCACTACGGCGCCGGAAGAGGAACAGCTGGAGCAGAGCTCGAACTGACATTCTGACCTGGTACGGTTGTTCTCGCTCACCCTTGAGGAGGCCTCTCAAGGGAGTCACTAACCGCAAGGGTGAAATCTTATGATTGTTGGAGTTCCGAAAGAGCCCATTTCCGGCGAAAACAGGGTTGCCGCAACCCCTGAATCCGTGAAGCAGCTCATCAATGCTGGGCTAAAAGTCACGGTCCAAAAGGGCGCGGGTGTTGCGGCTGGCTATGCCGATGATGCTTACAAGGAGGCAGGTGCGACTCTTGCGCCGACTCTCAATGTTGGGTCAGTGGATGTGCTCGCACACGTGCGACCCCTTGCTCCTGCGACTATCAAGAAGCTGAAAAAGGGCGCGATCACGATTGGACTCGGCTCTCCAGCCTCAGAGACAGCGGCTGTGAAGGCTTTGCGTGACCAGAAGGTCACCTCTTTCGCTCTCGAACTTGTTCCTCGTATTTCTCGAGCGCAGTCCATGGACGCGCTCACGTCGCAAGCCTTGGTCGCCGGTTACCGGTGTGTTCTCGAGGCAGCTATGCGGCTGCCCCGCTTCTTCCCTCTGTACATTACGGCCGCGGGAACAGTCCCCCCAGCAACAGTGTTGGTTCTGGGTGCCGGGGTTGGGGGTCTCCAAGCGATCGCTACCGCCAAGCGTTTGGGAGCAAAGGTCAACGCCTACGACGTCCGATCAGCCTCTGCTGATGAGGTTCGCTCCATGGGTGGAACTTTCATTGAACTCGACCTCGATGTCGCAGCGGATGGAGCGGGTGGATACGCCAAGGAGCTTGCCGCAGACCGCGTGAAGCGTCAGCA
>Ga0232122_1000479_pt1 | contig 9400 bp, 8 predicted proteins | sample 011ome_28_FD_181512 | JGI IMG/M metagenome (GOLD analysis project Ga0232122, IMG submission 181512) | Metatranscriptome of coastal salt marsh microbial communities from the Groves Creek Marsh, Skidaway Island, Georgia - 011501CT... | ecosystem: Environmental > Aquatic > Marine > Intertidal zone >...
CATTTGTCGGCCCAATGGGAGCGATTGTTTTAGGTGCGATCACTGGCGTAGTTTGCTTCTTCGCTTGCACAAAGATCAAATCTGTATTTGGTTACGACGATTCATTAGACGTCTTTGGCGTTCACGGTATTGGCGGCATAATTGGGGCAATTGGAGCAGGTATTTTGTGCGCACCAGGGTTTGGTGGAGTCGGATACGGAGAGGGAGTCACCATGGGCTCTCAGGTCGCCATCCAAATCGAAGGTGTAGTAATTACCATCTTATGGAGTGGCATAGCCAGCTTGATCCTCATCAAGATTGTTGACGGCATCGTCGGCATTCGACCTACAGAAGATGAGGAGCGTGAAGGTTTAGATGCGACCTCGCACGGGGAAGCGGCCTACCACAATTAATATATTTAGAGTTATCTCTCCCCTTTTGGGCGCCCGTGTGGCGCCCTTTTTTATCTTTGTCAAAACATATGAATTTCAACCGGTCTGTTAGAATCTAATTCGTTAAGGTTCGTCTTTACTCTTTAAACAACGATTTCATTTGAAAGTCATAGATCGCCGTGAATTTACTTTTCATACTTGACCCACTAGAAACCCTCAAAATCGAGAAGGACACCTCATTTGTAATGATGCGAGAAGCGCAGCACCGCGGACACGAGATTTGGGCTGCCACACCTAAAGACCTTAAATTTTTAAACAATAAAGTAATCGTAAGTGCCGAACAATTAAAGTTAAACGAAAAATCTAAGGTTTGGTATGAAGTAATCGAATCTAGAGATTTATCTTCGTCCAGCCTTGATGGCATCATTATGCGAAAAGATCCGCCATTCGATATGGAATACGTTTACAGCACGTATTTACTCGAAGCAATGGAAAATGAAGGATGTCGGGTGTTTAATCGACCCCAAAGCATACGAGACTTTAACGAAAAACTTGCCATAACAAAGTATCCTCAGTTCATAGCACCGACCTTAGTCACTGCTGATATAGCGACAATCAAGCCGTTCATTCACAAACACAAGGAAGTGGTGTTAAAGCCACTTGACGGAATGGGTGGCTCATCCGTATTTCGATCACGTCCAGATGATCCTAATTTAGGGGTAATCTTAGAAACACTCTCTGAATTGGGTAACCGAACTATTATGATCCAGAAATTTATCCCCCAAATTAGTGCCGGTGATAAAAGAGTTTTAGTGATTGATGGTGAACCCGTACCCTACTCTTTAGCGCGAATACCCCAAGGCTCGGATCATAGGGGGAATCTCGCGGCAGGTGGTCGGGGCGAAGCTATGGTGCTAACCGACAGAGAGAGAGAAATATCGAACGCCCTTGGACAAGAACTCTCAGCAAAAGGATTATTATTGGTAGGCCTCGATATTATCGGTGATTACCTTACCGAAATTAATGTAACTAGCCCGACCTGTATGCGTGAAATACAAGACCAAACAGGCTTCGATGTTCCAAAAATGTTTATTGACTCCATAGAGAAACATATTGGGGAAAAAGAATAGAGAAAGATTGACACCATGGTCGGTATTGTATTGATCACTCACGGTTCACTTGGGCAAAGCCTCATAGACTGCGCTAAACATGTTATTGGGGATCCACTAAAAAATATAATCGCGGTCGGGATCAATGGAAACGCCTCGATCGAGGCAATGACAAAACAAGCAGCCGAGGCAATCTCAAAGGTGGATGATGGCTCAGGAATTATTGTCTTAACTGATATGTACGGTGGTAGCCCAAGTAACATCACAAAAAAGCTCCTCGAGACCGACAATATTTACGGGGTTTCAGGAGTGAATCTGCCCATGTTAATCCGCGTGCTTACGTATCGAGAAAAGGATATAAAAACTCTTATCAAAAAAGGTTTGTCTGGCGGCTCCGAAGGCGTCATGCAGATACCGTTGAAATAACAAAGGCTGATATGCTTCGAGAAAAAATAGAGATACTGAATCAACTCGGATTACACGCAAGAGCTTCAGCGAAACTGACGCAACTAGCGGGTCAATATCAATCCGAAATTTGGCTCAGCCGTAATGATCACAAAGTCAATGCCAAAAGCATTATGGGCGTCATGATGTTAGCAGCAGCAAAGGGAGTTATCCTCGAGTTAGAAGTCGATGGCCCGGACGAGAGTGATGCTCTCGATGCCATTAAACACTTAGTTTCAGACCTTTTCGGAGAAGGACAATAATAGTGAAAAAAAACAATTCTATGTTCCCGACAAGTGGGCAGCAAAGGTTAGATAAGTGAGCTTCACGATACACGGCGCAGGTGTCTCGGGCGGCATCGCAATAGGACGAGCACAACTCGCTTCTCATGCACTACTTGAGGTGACGCATTATGGCATCCATAAAAATAAAATCAAAAGCGAAAAAATTCGGTTTGATCGCGAAATAAAAACCGTGAGCAAAGAGCTCAAGGGCCTAAAAAAACAAATGGCGTCGGATATACCCGAAGCAGAATTTGAGGCCTTTATTAACCTTCACAAAATGATTTTAGAGGACTCTACGCTCTCGGAAGCTCCAAAAGACATCATCGACTCGATGAGCTGTAATGCAGAGTGGGCACTAAAAGTTCAGCTGGATAAACTATTAGAGCAATTCTCAAAGATTGAAGATGCTTATTTACGGGAAAGAAAAGCAGATGTGCGTCAAGTTGCCGAGAGAATATTAAAAGCATTACTTGGACGACCAGGAGACGCGCCAACAAATAACGCTGAAGAAAATACAATAATTGTTGCTCACGACCTATCCCCTACGGACGTTGTGCTATTTAAGCAACACAAATTTGCGGGGTTTATTACTGACCTCGGCGGCGCTACGTCCCACACCACAATTGTTGCTCGAAGTCTAAACATCCCCTCCGTAGTAGCGCTGCATCAAGCCAGAACACTGATTAGGGAAAACGAACTCATTATTGTTGATGGGACTGCTGGCGTGGTAATCGTCAACCCTGACGAAATTATTCTGAGTGAATACGAAGTTCTTCGTAAGCAATGGTTGTTGGCACAACAAAAACTCAGGCGCTTGAGACGTAATCGGGCTACGACGATTGACGGCGCAGATATCGAGTTGAGTGCAAATATAGAATTACCAGAGGATGTTTCGTCTGCAAAAGAAAATGGTGCGACAGGTGTTGGTTTGTTTAGAACGGAATTCTTATTTCTTAATCGCGGAGACCTCCCATCAGAAGACGAACAATTTGAGGCTTATAAACAAGTTGTTCGTGATATGAAAAACGCATCGATTACGATTAGAACTTTTGACTTGGGCTCGGATAAACAACCTGACGGATATACGCGGGTTGCCCCCAATCCAGCTCTTGGACAACGAGCAATAAGACTATGTCTCGCTGAGCCTCGCTTATTTCATCATCAACTCAGAGCAATACTTAGAGCATCTAAGTTCGGGAAGATTCGTATCCTCATTCCCATGCTCTCAAACATCCATGAAATCGACCAGGCGCTCCACCTTATCTCAGAGGCCAAAGAGTCCCTCGATATCGAAAGTGTCGCGTACGACCAAGATGTGGAAATTGGAGGGATGATCGAGGTGCCAGCGGCCGCCCTATCAATCAATGCCTTTCTTAAAAAACTCGATTTTGTATCAATAGGTACGAATGACTTAATCCAATATACATTAGCAATAGACCGAACTGACGACGCGGTAGCACACCTATACGATCCAATGCATCCGGCTATCCTTCAGCTGCTCTCCCACATCATTAGCTCTGCTAACCGAGTAAATAAATCGGTAGCTGTTTGCGGCGAGATCGCTGGAGATCCATCCATTACACGATTACTTTTGGGAATGGGATTACGGACATTTTCAATGCATCCGGCACATCTGCTAGCAGTCAAACAAAAAGTACTTACCTCCGACCTAAGGAAAGCAACATCAATTACAAAGAAAATCCTGAAAGCTCAACATCCCATGCGCGTTGAAGAACTTATTACCCAACTCAATACAGGCTAAAAACAGCTGTGAAAATAGATGCTCCCAATCTACGTGGCCACTTAAAGACAAAGATGGGCAGCTTATACGTCATTCATGGGGACGAATTACTGTTGGGTTTAGAGGCTGCGGACTTAATTCGACGTGCGGCAAAATATAAAGGCTTTGAAGATCGCCTCGTCCTAGTTGCGGAAAATAGATTTGATTGGTCCAAACTCAAGGAGCAGTCTCAGTCAGTTTCACTTTTTTCAACTAATAAGGTTGTCGATTTACGTATCCCGACAGGGAAGCCAGGTAAGTCCGGTAGTGACGCACTACAAGCTTACGTTAAAAATATACCCGAGAATACGATCACGTTAATTACCCTACCGGGGCTCGATCGAAATACTCGCAATGCAAAATGGTTCTTAGCACTTGAAAAATATGGTGTTTCCATCGAAGTAAAGAAAGTATATCGAGAGCAACTACCCGACTGGATCGCGTACCGATTAAAACTTCAAAAGCAAACAATGGATCAAGACGCACTTCAACTTCTAGCCGGTAGAGTCGAAGGTAATCTCATCGCAGCACATCAGGAAATTCTAAAGTTAGGCCTGTTACTGCCAGAAGGCCACCTATCCATTGAGGATGTTAAGAAGGCAGTTGTAGACGTGGCGCGCTTCGACCCCTTTGATTTAGGACCCGCGATATTAAAGGGCGACAGGAATTTATTAATACGAATATTACGAGGACTTGAGAAGGAAAATTTAGCGCCCCCTCTAGTCTTATGGGTTCTCGCTGAGGAGGCTAAAGTATTACTGCGGGTCAAAGAGGCATTGGCAGGGGGGCTGGATATGAGATCTGCATGCGTAGATGCTGGAGCCTGGGGTTTGCGCCAAAAACTTATACCGAACGTTATTCATCAAATCACAATAGAGAGATTACGAAACGCAGTGATTCAAGCTTCTCAGATCGACAAACAGATCAAAGGGATAGAAATCGGAAACCATTGGGTCAATTTATTAGATCTTGGACTTTCGATAACACCCAATAGAACTTAGTTTAAAGTCCCATTTGGCTGTAAAATATAGCCACAAAAGCAAACACCCTCAGTTATGAACTCAAGTCACTACATGACCAATCTGGGCGAAGCCGCCCGACACGCGAGCAAAACGATCGCCTCTGCTGACACGCAGACCAAAGATAAAGCACTTGTTGCTATCGCAGATGAGCTTGTCGCAAAGCAATCGGATATTCTCGATGCTAATGCAAAGGATATCAAGGAAGCTCAAAAAAAAGGGCTAGCAGACGCTTTGATTGACCGACTCACCTTAACCAGTGAGACAGTAGAAAATATGGCAAAAGGTATTGTTCAAATCTCTGAGTTACCCGATCCTGTTGGAGAAATTAGTGACATGCGACCGCGTCCCTCTGGGATAAAAGTCGGGAAAATGCGAGTGCCCATCGGAGTAATCGGAATGATATATGAGTCGCGCCCTAACGTCACCGCTGACGCAGCAGGATTATGTTTAAAATCGGGCAATGCAGTAATTTTAAGGGGCGGATCCGAGTCCTTTAATTCAAACCAAATAATAGGTCAATGTATATCAACCGCATTAAAGACGACTAATCTTCCACAAGGCATCGTTCAAGTAGTAAAGACAACAGACCGAGATGCAGTTGGTCAACTGGTTACCTTGAAAGATTATGTTGACGTCATAATCCCTAGAGGTGGGAAAGGGCTTGTAGAGCGAGTTGCCAAGGAGTCTTTAATTCCTGTCATAAAACATTTAGATGGTGTTTGTCATGTCTATGTTGATAAAGATGCCGATCTCCAGAAAGCTCTAAGTATTGCAGACAACGCTAAAACACAGCGATATGGAACATGTAATACCATGGAGACGTTACTGATACACGAATCTATAGCTCCAACATTTTTGCCGGAAATCGGAAAAATTTTATCTGAGAAAAATATTGAGATTCGGGCTGATGATGCAAGTCGAATCCACTTACTTAACGCTTTGAATGCGGAAGAATCCGATTGGTATGAGGAATACCTCGCTCCCATTCTTGCAATTAAAACTGTCTCGGGTCTCGATGAGGCAATCCAACACATAAGTAAGTATGGCTCCCAACATACAGATGCAATAGTTACAGAGAACGAGTCAGTTGCAAACCGTTTTATTCGTGAGGTCGATTCAAGCTCAGTAATGATCAATGCATCGACACGTTTTGCAGATGGTTTTGAATACGGTCTTGGCGCAGAAATTGGTATATCAACGAATAAATTGCATGCTCGTGGTCCTGTCGGATTAGACGGCCTGACAAATCTGAAGTGGGTTGTTTTTGGTAACGGCGAGATACGCACATAAATAGTAAATCGCTTCAAGTAATACCTCGCATCTAAATTTAACAAAAAAAGAAAGAAATATGCCTGTCATAAAAGTTAATGTCCCAGACGTTGGTGACTTCAAAGATATCCCCGTTATTGAGATACTTGTAAAACCAGGAGATCAAGTTCAAGAGGAAGATTCGTTACTTACACTAGAATCTGACAAGGCAACAATGGAGGTTCCCTCGCCGCTCAAAGGTACGGTGAAAGAGGTACATGTCGAAATGAATGACAAAGTATCCGAGGGACAACTTATTGTTAGCATTGAATCATCCGACAATCAACGAGAGGAAACCTCCTCAGGAGCTATAAAAACACCAGCCATTTCCCCTGGGAATAGTGCACCCACCACCCCCGTAACAAATGTCTCAACAGACATTACAACCAAAAATGATCTCCATGTTGAGGTCGTTGTACTTGGATCAGGGCCTGGTGGCTACACGGCGGCATTTAGAGCAGCGGATTTGGGTAAAAAAGTCGTATTAATTGAGCAACACCCAACGCTGGGTGGTGTATGTCTCAATGTGGGATGCATCCCTTCTAAGGCGTTACTCCATGCAGCCAAGGTCATCGAAGAATCTAAAGAAATGGGGGAATTTGGTGTCTCTTTTGGTAAGCCAAAAATTGATCTCGATCAACTAAGAAATTGGAAAGACGGCATCATAGGCAAATTAACTAATGGCTTATCGGGACTCGCGAAACAGCGAAAGGTGGACACGATAGTCGGCAATGGACAGTTCATCGGCCCAAATAGCATTGAGGTTCAGACCGCCGAGGGACTAAAACGAGTTGGTTTTGATGCCGCGATTATCGCCGCAGGCTCTCAAGTTACAAAAATTCCGGATATCCCATACGAAGATCCCAGAGTTATGGACTCTACTGATGCGTTAACCTTGCGAAATATCCCTAAGTCGATGCTTGTTATAGGCGGAGGAATTATTGGACTGGAAATGGCAACAGTCTATCAGGCACTTGGAACGAAAATCACGGTAGTTGAACTTGCTGACAGTTTAATTCCTGGGGCCGATAAAGACATCGTCCGCCCACTACATAAACGATTACAAAAACAATGTGAAGGGATACACCTGCGAACGAAAGTTAAAGCATTAACTGCCGAAAAAAATGGATTAAAAGTCCAATTTGAAGGTGAGGATGCTCCGAAAGCAACCTGCTACGAGAAAGTTTTAGTTGCTGTAGGCAGAAAACCCAACGGTAAACTCATTGGAGCAGAGTGCGCGGGAATCGAAGTGAACGATTCCGGTTTCATACCTATAAATCAACAAATGCAAACAAACGTACCCCACATCTTCGCAATAGGTGACATTGTTGGCAATCCTATGCTTGCGCATAAAGCCACTCACGAAGGAAAACTGGCAGCGGAAGTTATTGCTGGTCACAAAGCATCATTCGATGCGAAAACAATTCCCTCCGTAGCTTACACAGACCCGGAAATTGCCTGGATGGGTATAACGGAAACAGAGGCGAAAAGTGAAGGTATTGAATATGAAAAAGCAACTTTCCCTTGGGCTGCTAGTGGTCGGTCTCTAGCGATGGGGCGTGACGAGGGACTCACCAAACTATTATTCGATAAAAAAACAAAGAGACTAATTGGTGCTGCAATTGTGGGGTCGAATGCGGGAGAACTCATCGGAGAGACCGTATTGGCGTTAGAAATGGGAGCCGATGCACAGGATATTGGCTTAACAATCCATCCACATCCAACATTATCTGAAAGTGTATTTTTTGCGGCAGAAATTGCAGAGGGCTCGATAACAGATCTCTTTATGCCTAAGAAAAAAACTTAGTTATGGGTATCAACCAAAAAATAATAAGCCGCTATGATTTTTAGTACGCCAAGAGAGTTTACCCCAGCAACTAAAGAAACTGGCTTGTCCGATGCTTCTCCGCTTTGGTTTATTTTTAAGAAGAATGAACTGCTCGTCCTGCAAAAAGATGCATCTGACGGACTCGAAATACCTAATTTAAAAGACCCTTCGGAGCTTGGGATTAACATAGGATCTCAGCAACTGATTGGTCACTATGGCGACCAGCCTTGTTATACGGCACTGGCATCCGATATAAGCAAAGAGCACGATTCGGTTATTTGGTCAGGACTACGCGCCTTATTTGGGCGGCTGGATGACGGGTTGTTTTCTATCTCAGGAAGGGCTTATCAAATCGCGGATTGGTATAGGACACATCGCTATTGCGGTCACTGCGGAACAAAAAATACACTTCAAGACAGCGACCGATGCCTAATATGTCCTTCATGCGGACAGCTTCATTACCCAAGAGTTTCGCCTGCTGTTATGGTAATGATTCAAAAAGGCGATCAATTTTTACTAGCACGATCACCCCACTTTATTCCAGGAATGTACTCAGCCCTTGCCGGTTTCGCGGAGCCAGGTGAAACACTAGAAGAGACAGTACATCGAGAGGTTTATGAGGAAGTAGGTATCCGAGTTAAGAATATCCGCTATTTCGCAAGCCAACCTTGGCCATTCCCCCACTCACTTATGATTGCGTTTCATGCAGATTACGAATCAGGTGATATTAATATTGACCCGACTGAAATAGAGGATGCAGACTGGTTTAGTGCTGATAAATTACCAGATCGTCTTCCTGGACTAATTAGCATCTCGCGTAAACTTATCGAAGCGACACTACATGAATTAAAACACCATTAGCCAAAAAAGCGTCTGAAACAGTCGCAAAGTTATACCGTTAAAAATACTGTAACCTGCTACAACTTACATCAAAAAAAGATCAAGGATCGTTAAATGTTTAAGAAGTTACTGATAAAGTGCATAGTACTTTTAAGTATATTGATTTTCGGGAATGGGGCACACGCGCTAACCATAAAAATTGGTCATAACGATACGCCCTATGATGCGGCTGCAGCTGCTTTAGTTAAAGTGGTATTTGAACGATCTGGCTATAACGTGTCCGAAACTAAAGGTGACTCCGAAATTCTGATGTCGATGCTCGATCGTGGTGAAATCGACTTCTATCTTTCTGCGTGGCTACCAAAACGCGATGCTGAGAGCTATGCGCCTTACGAAGAAAATTTAAAATTAATC
>Ga0232122_1000492_pt1 | contig 9305 bp, 7 predicted proteins | sample 011ome_28_FD_181512 | JGI IMG/M metagenome (GOLD analysis project Ga0232122, IMG submission 181512) | Metatranscriptome of coastal salt marsh microbial communities from the Groves Creek Marsh, Skidaway Island, Georgia - 011501CT... | ecosystem: Environmental > Aquatic > Marine > Intertidal zone >...
GGGTAGGGGTGCTATACACACTATCATTCAAAGGCGTTAGTCGAAATTCTTTTTTACGACTTTGTTGGGTGGTGTTTTCATAGAGGTAAAAATCTTGAATTTGAGGTCGCTGTGTATCTTCTATTTCAAAAGGATACTGCATTGCATTAATGGGGGTTTGGTCTCTTGTGTTTCGAACTTCAAAGTGGAGATGAGGACCAAATGAGTCTCCCGTATTTCCAGAAAAACCAATTTCCTCACCAGGGGAAATGGGGAGTTCGTCTTTTTTAGGAAAAAGCCGAAGGGTATAACTTTCTTTTTCGTATTGATTTTCTTTTACATACGCTTCAATGCGCGGTGAAAATTTTTTTAAATGAGCATAAACCGTTGTTGTTCCATCTAAATGGTCAATATAGAGGGCTTTTCCATATCCACTTGTACTCACATTGATGCGACTAATCCAGCCGTCTTGTACACTGTTAACAGGCAAGCCTTGTCTTCCCTGAGTACGAATGTCAAGCCCTGCGTGAAAATGAGTATTACGCAACTCACCAAAGGTTCCTGACAATTGAATTGGAATAGTTAATGGGGGTACCCAGTTGATTTGTTCTTGGCTATGAATGGGTGAAAGCGCAAGCAATAAAAGGAAATAAACAAAGAATTTCAAAGTTGAGTTCTTGGGTTGAAAGGTTTCACATGCAAGATATAAAACACATTTCAATTAAGCTTTAAAAATTAAAGTCTAGAACTAGGGTGTTAAAGTTTTTAAAAACAACAAGGGGAATAATGATTTCTAAAAAGAATCTCTACCTTTGTTAGAGAGTAGAGTATTAGCGCCACACCTATTATGAACGATCAAAATAAAGGGATTGTTTTACTGGAAGAAAACATCATCCAACTGCTCAATAAACTGAAAGACAATCATCTTCAATTGAGAAGACTTGGTGATTTAAATTCAGATTTAGAAGCCCAAAAAAGAGCAATGGAAGAGGAGCTAGAAACATTGAAGAAGGAAAATCAATCATTAAAAATGGCCAATAATTTACTCGGCAGTACAGAAGGTAAAACCGTGACTAAGAACAAAATAAATCGTTTAATCAAAGAGGTTGATTATTGTATTCATCAACTTACAGAGCTAAAGGGAGATGAGTGATTTACTTAAAATAAAATTGACAATTGCCAATAGAGTATATCCTTTGTCAGTAGCTCCAGAGCAAGAAGCTTCATTACGGGCTTCCGCTAAAAAAATTGAAGCTACAATTTTACAACTTGAAAAGAACTATGCCGTTCGTGATAAACAAGATGTTCTTGCCATGTGTGCCCTTCAATACGCAGCTCAACTTGAACTGACCAAAAACAATGAGCATTCTCATTCTTCAGACACTGAAGAAAAGATAATACAGCTTATTGATATGATAGAAGTTCACAGGGCCGCTTATTAAGTTCATTACGTCAATACAACACTGCCTGTATTAGTATTTTTTTGGTAAACTCAACGAGCTTTTAATTAAAAGGGGTGAGTTTCTTTTGTAAAAGCATGCTGCCTTGAGCAGATCCTTGATCAAAGGTGTAGCCCCAAACTTGTTTTACAGGAGTTTACACAAAACTTCAACTAGTGCAGGCTTTTTTTAAAAAATGGGAACAATGGAACCAAGCATACTAAGTATAATCGGAATTGGAGCTGCTGCTGTAGGCTTTACAATAGGCCTCCTTATTCGCAATACTAAAAATAAAGCCATACTCGAAACGGCTGAAAGTCAAGCCAAAGAAATAATTCGAAAAGCAGAAATGGAATCTGAATCTTTGCGAAAAGAAAAAGAGCTACAAGCCAAAGAGCGTTTTATTGAATTAAAATCAAATCACGAAAGGGAAGTACATCAACGAGAGCAAAAAGTTAATGAAATGGCTTCTCAGGTAAAGCAAAAAGAAACTTTTGTTCAGAATGAAATTAAGTCTAACGCAGAATTAAAACGAAAATTAGAACAAAAACAATCCCTTTTAGATCAGCGTTTAGAAAAAATAGAATCTAAAGAGATTCAGTTGGATGAAAAATTAAAAATTCAAATCCAAAAGTTAGAAACCCTATCCAATCTTTCAGCCGAGGAAGCCAAAAACGAGTTGATGGAAGGAATAAAGCAACAAGCCAAATCGGAAGCAATGGCATATATTCAGCACAGTGTGGAAGAGGCCAAATTGACTGCCCAACAAGAGGCTCAAAAAATAATCATCAATACCATTCAACGGATTGGAACCGAGGAAGCCATAGACAACTGTGTTTCAATTTTTAATTTGGATTCTGACGATGTGAAAGGACGAATTATTGGTAGAGAGGGGCGAAACATTAGGGTGTTAGAAGCTGAAACAGGAGTTGAAATAATAGTGGATGACACTCCAGAAGCCATAATATTATCTTGTTTTGATCCTGTACGGAGAGAGATTGCCCGTTTATCGCTTCATCGATTGGTGAGTGATGGTAGAATCCATCCAGCCCGAATTGAAGAGGTGGTAAATAAAACTCGAAAACAAATTGAAAACGAAATTATTGAAGTTGGAAAACGCACTGTGATTGATTTAGGGATTCACGGGTTGCATCCAGAATTGGTAAAAGTGGTGGGTCGAATGAAATACCGTTCTTCATACGGTCAAAACCTCTTACAACACTCGCGGGAAGTAGCCAAACTTTGTGGCGTAATGGCTTCAGAATTGGGTTTAAATCCTAAACTGGCTAAACGCGCCGGATTGTTACACGACATTGGAAAAGTGCCTGAAGAAGAAGTAGAAACCCCTCATGCTCTTTTGGGCATGGAATGGGCTGAAAAATTTGGAGAAAAACCAGACGTTTGTAATGCCATCGGAGCACATCATGATGAAATTGAAATGACCTCATTGCTTTCACCTATTGTGCAAGTTTGTGATGCCATTTCAGGTGCTCGACCGGGTGCGAGAAGACAAGTGCTGGACAGTTATGTTCAACGCTTAAAAGACCTTGAAAAAATAGCCTATGATTTTAACGGTGTTAATAAAGCCTATGCCATTCAGGCGGGTAGAGAGCTTCGGGTATTTGTAGAAAGTGAACACGTTTCTGACGATTTAGCTGCGCAACTGTCATTTGAAATTTCACAAAAAATACAGACAGACATGACCTATCCCGGGCAGGTTAAGGTGACCGTTATTCGAGAAACCCGAGCTGTAAATGTTGCCAAATAATTTACAATTGAATTAAAAAGGCAAAGAATATACCGGCTACACTCCCACCCACTAGTGGCCCCAAAACAGGTATCCAGCTGTAGGCCCAATCCGCATTTTTATTTTTACGGGGAAGCAATTGGTATACCATACGTGGACCAAGATCGCGCGCTGGATTAATTGCATATCCCGTTGTTCCCCCTAAAGCTAAACCAATCAACCATACTAAAATTCCTACGGGTAACGCATCTAATGCACCTAGGCCAAAATTTTGTACTTCACTTCCCGGAAGTTCAATAGAAGGACCAACAATAAATAGGGCTCCAAAAACCAGCATAAAGGTTCCGATGGCTTCACTGAAAAAGTTATTTTTTAAATTTCGAATGGCGGGTCCGGTACAAAATGTACTTCGCACACTTGCCTCATCTTCGGTTGCACGATAGTGATCAATATAAGTGAGGTAAGCCAACCAACTTCCTAACATCGCCCCAAAAAGTTGTGCAGCACAGTACCCAGGAACTGAAGCCCAACTGAATTTACCGGCAAAAGCTAAACCAAAAGTGACTGCAGGATTAAGATGTGCACCACTTGATTGAGCTGTAATATACACGGCTACAAATACGGCAAACCCCCATGCACTGGTAATTAATACCCAAGGAGATTGTCCTGAAGCAATCGTGTTTTTTAAATTCACATTGGCAACAATACCTGATCCAAAAAGCAATAGGATGGCTGTACCAATAAATTCAGCTAAATAGGGTGAAGAGATCATATTTGATAATTTTTTAGTAAAGATGAAAATAAATTTAATTCCTTTTTAATCCAAGATGCATCGGCGTTAAGTTCATCTGCCATAATAGAGGCTACTTTTGGAGCAATTTTTTCAGTTTCATAGGCGTCAAGAAACAAGCATCGTGTTCTTCGCGCCAAAACATCTTCTAGATGAATAGCCATTTCTTCTCGAACTGCCCAACGAATTTGATTTTCTGTAATATGTACTTTAGAAGAAAGCGATTGCTTTGCAGTTTTGGGATTACTATTAATTAGTTTTTGAATTTCGGTTCCATAACAATGCAAAGGATTACTCCAATCTGAATTGTAATCAAATCCGAAGATGGGTAAAGTATCGGTTTCACATTTTCGTTCAGAAAGCCCCCCTACTAATTGGATGGTGTTTACAGCATCTTCTGCAATTTTTCGATACGTGGTCCATTTTCCTCCTAAAACACTTACCAATCCGCTAGTACTTACCGTTATTTTGTGATGACGCGAGACTTCTTTTGTACTTTCTTTATTGTCAGAAGAAGCAGCTAACGGTCGAAGACCCGCAAAAACACTTTTCACATCCTTTCGGGTGGGTTTTTTTGTCATGTAAGCCCCTGAATTATCTAGAATAAATTGAATCTCTTCTTCTAAAGGAATGGGTTCGTCAAAGGCCTCCTCTATAGGGGTATCTGTAGTACCAACCACAACATATTGTTTCCAAGGAACGGCAAATAAAACCCTACCGTCTGTGGTATGGGGAACCATAATAGCATGAGGTCCATTGAGGAATTTTTTTTCAATTACAAGATGTACTCCTTGTGATGGGCGAATCATGTTTGGGGTATCGGGTTGATCCATTTGGATGATCTTATCAGAAAAGACCCCAGTTGAATTTACGATTACTTTAGCTTTAATGGTTTTTTCTAGTCCTTCTAATCGGTCTTTCAGATGAACACCGGTAATTAAATCGTCTTTTTTTTCTAAACCGGTAACTTCACAATAATTAAGTAAAGTAGCCCCTTGTTGATGTGCTGTAAGGGCTAAGCTAATCGCCATTCGCGCATCATCAAATTGACCGTCGTGGTAAATTACACCTCCTCGCAATCCTTCTTTATTTACATTGGGGATAAGTTTCAGCGTTTCCTCTCGATCAAGAATGGTAGAAGGCCCCAGACCTAATTTCCCGGCCATAATATCATATACTTTTAATCCCAAACCGTAAAAGGGACTATTCCACCAATCATAAGAGGGGATAACAAAGCTTAAATCTTGAACGAGGTGAGGTGCATTTTTTCGCATAATTCCTCGTTCGCGTAGGGCTTCAATCACTAATGAAATATCTCCATTTTGCAAGTAGCGAACACCTCCGTGTACTAATTTGGTACTTCGAGATGAAGTGCCTTTCGCGAAATCGTATTTTTCAAGAAGAAGGGTTTTGTAACCTCTATTCGCAGCATCTACTGCAATTCCTAATCCGGAAGCGCCTCCACCAATAACAACAACATCCCATTCGGCTTGTGTATCAAGTTGTTTTAGCTGTTCCGTTCGTTTCATTAGGAAGTGACGTTACAAACCTTTTTGATTCGATCTTCCCATAAATCAATTATCTGCTGAGTGCTGGAAGAGTTCTGGGGTTTAAATTCTGCATCTTTTTTCCAAATGTCTTTTAAAGCCGCTAAAGAAGGCCAATACCCTACGGCTAAACCTGCAAAAAAAGCGGCTCCTAAGGCGGTAGTTTCAGTGGTTTGAGGTCGAATAACAGTTGCATTAAGAAGGTTGGCCTGTATTTGCATTAACAGGTTATTTGTGCTTCCCCCTCCATCAACTTTAAGGGTTGTAAAAGTTGCGTGGGCATCTTTTTGCATTTCAACAACAATTTCTCGTGTACGCATAGCAATGGCTTCCAGTGCGGCTCGCGCAATGTGTCCCTTTTGTGTTCCTCGAGTAATTCCTAAAATAGTTCCCGTAGCATGAGGATCCCAATGGGGCGCCCCCAAACCTGCAAGGGCAGGAATAAAGGTAATCCCTCCATTGTTTTCCACAGTTTGCGCTAAGGCTTCAATTTCCGATGCAGAAGAGATTATTCCCATTTGATCACGTAACCATTGTACTACGGCTCCTGCAATAAACACGCTACCTTCCAAAGCATAGGCTACTTTTCCATCCAATTGGTAACCAATGGTGGTAAGCATTCTATTGGTGGATTGAACGGGTGTTGATCCTGTATTCATTATACAAAAGCAACCGGTTCCATAGGTATTCTTAACCTCCCCAAGTTGAACACACATCTGCCCAAATAATGCGGCTTGTTGATCTCCTGCGATTCCCGCAATGGGAATGCTAAAACCAAAAAGGGAGGCTTCAGTAGTTCCCACAATTTCAGAGCAGGAAGCGGTTTTTGGCAATAGGGAAGACGGTACATTTAGTATCGAAAGTAGCTCATCGTCCCAAGTGAGGGTGTGAATATTGAAAAGTAAGGTCCGACTGGCGTTGGTAACGTCTGTAACATGAATTGCACCGCCCGTTAAATTCCAAATTAACCAAGAGTCGATGGTACCAAAGGCTAAATTGCCTGCCTCTGCTTCTTTGCGAAGTGCAGGATCTTGATCTAAGATCCATTTTATTTTGGTGCCTGAAAAATAAGCATCGAGAAGTAATCCTGTTTTTTCATAAAAGGAAGGACTTTTTCCCTCTTTTTCAAGTGCTGAACAAATATCGGCAGTTCTACGGTCTTGCCATACGATGGCACGATGTACAGGTTTCCCTGTTTTACGATTCCATAACACGGTAGTTTCACGTTGATTGGTAATGCCCATTCCCTTTATTTGTTGGGGTTGAATACCGGCAGATTCAATGGCTTCTCGAATCGCTTTTAGTTGGGTTGTCCAAATTTCTTCTGCGTCATGTTCTACCCAACTTTCTTTAGGGAAATGCTGTGTAAATTCATGTTGAGCCATACCCATAGTTTCTCCTTTTTGATTGAAAACTAAGGCACGAGAACTTGTTGTTCCTGCATCAATTGCCAAAATATATTCTTCCATAAAAACTAGACTTTTAAGTTAACTTAGGATAATAGGTTGCCTTCGTTATCCCATTGTGCCAAATCATTCCGTTTGCTTTGGTCTACAAATTTTGGCATCCAATCATCATCATAAGACAAACCGTGATCCGCTAGAACATCGTCAGGCACACCGTCCCACACATTGGGCTGATTTCCTTCGTATCCCAATTCTTTTATACCAACTTCTGAGGTAAAATAACCCGTTAGCACCAGGTTGCGTAAGAGTGAAAAAAACTGTACTTCTTGTTTTTGTTCTTTGGCCTCTGGATCTGGATAGGCAATTTGATCTAATGTGCTGAGTTGTTGCTCTTCGGTGCAATTCACGAATGCATTTCCAAAGTGACGATTGCAGTGATTTTCCAGCCACATTAGTCCTCCGCGTAAAGGAGTTTGTAGACTGGGGAAGTCTTTTGACATGAATTCAATAAATTCTGTTACCCCAGCTTGTTCAACGGTCCCTTTTTCATTCGGGGGTAAAATAAGATTAGCTAAACGACGAATCGTATTTTTTTCTGAAGCATCAAGAAATTCAGCGTTGAGTAATTTTTGATCGTATGCGGCTTCTGCTGGAGTTCTTCCGTATTGATAGGACCATACTCTGTCAGCAAGTACCTCTTCGGAGACGTTTACACAACTTTCTAAGGCAAGTCCACCTGCCATGCTACCTAAAAATAGGGATCTTATACTGTCTCTTCTGTTCATGGTTATATGTTTTGTTTTTTGAGTTCTTGAATAATAAATTCTGAGGTTCTCCAAGACAAAGCCAAAATGGTCCAAGTTGGATTTTTATCTGCTTGAGAAACAAAGGGTCCGGCATCTACAATGAAAACATTATCTGCATCGTGCAATTGTTCAAATTCATTGACTACTGATTTTGTCGGATCGCTTCCCATTCGGGTAGTACCTACTTCATGTATGATTCGTCCTGGATTCAGTAATCCGTAATCACGATCCGCCCCGGGTTTTGAGCCCAAAACGGTTCCTCCCATATTATGAATAATTTCTTCAAAGGTATCATGCATATGACGGGCTTGTTTGCGTTCATGGTCAGACCATTTGTAATGAAAGCGAAGTACAGGAATTCCATATTCATCTACCGTAGTAGGGTCAATTTCGCAATAGTTACTTTCCATAGCAATGGATTCTCCTCTTCCTGACATGCCCATGACTGAGCCATAAAATTTCTTAACATCTTCCCGAAGGCCGTTTCCATACCCTCCAATTTTAAGCCCAAGGTATTTATTTAAATCATTTGGATTGAATCCTGTGCCATAACTAGGCATACCCATTCCACCCCAAACCTCGATGTGATACCCTCTTGGGAAATCTAATTTTTTATTGTCGAGCCACCATGGAGAATACAAGTGCATTCCGCCAACACCGTCTTCATTGTATCGTTTTCTGTTCATTAGCTCAGGCACAAAAGCCATCCGATCCGACCCCGTAGAATCGTGTAAATATTTCCCTACCATTCCACTGCTATTTCCTAAACCATTGGGATGGGCAGTACTTTTAGAATTTAATAAAATACGGGCGGAACTACAGGCAGAAGCAGCCAAAATAACCACTTTACCAGAAACTCGGTATTCTTTTCGGTCTTCTTTATTGATATACAAGACTCCTGTGGCTTTACCTTCCTCATTTACTGTCACTTCACGCACCATACTGTTGACATATAAATCCACTTGCCCACCTGATTTTTGAGCGGGAAAAATTAAGCATGACCCTGCTGAAAAATCACCATAAACGGAACAAGAACGGCTACACTGATTACAATAAAAACAAATACCCCGTTCGTTGTTGATGCGTTTGGTGAGGATCGAAAGTCGTGAGGGTATCACTTTAACCCCTGCTTTTTCGGCTCCTTTTTTGTAATACAATTCGTGTAATCTTGGTTTTGGTGCAGGCAAGAAATACCCATCAGGCTCATTGTAAAGCCCTTCTTTACTCCCAAAAACGCCTACAAGTTGGTCAACCTTATCGTAATACGGTTTGATGTCTTCATAGGAGATGGGCCAGTTATCACCAAGACCATCACGGTCTTTCCCTTTAAAGTCCCGAGGTCCAAAGCGCAGGGATATGCGACCCCAGTGATTTGTTCTTCCCCCTAACATACGAGAGCGAAACCAATCAAATTGAGAATCCCCGATTTGGGTGTAGGGTTCTCCATTAATTTCCCATCCACCATAAGCCATGTCAAATTCACCAAAGGCACGGGTTGTTCCGGCTCCTCTTCTAGGCGATTGATAAGGCCATTTAAGTTGAGTTTGCTGTTCGGGGTTGGCAGGGTCAAAAAAGGGCCCGGCTTCAATCA
>Ga0232122_1000530_pt1 | contig 9075 bp, 10 predicted proteins | sample 011ome_28_FD_181512 | JGI IMG/M metagenome (GOLD analysis project Ga0232122, IMG submission 181512) | Metatranscriptome of coastal salt marsh microbial communities from the Groves Creek Marsh, Skidaway Island, Georgia - 011501CT... | ecosystem: Environmental > Aquatic > Marine > Intertidal zone >...
GTGAATGACCATATCAAAATGATACGCAGCGGCGATATTTAAATCATCCTGATCAAAGGGACCTTCGAGTAAAAGTATCTTTTTATCAAAACCTGCTTCACGGAGTTCAATGGCATCATCAATTGTGAGCACAGAAAATGCATCGGCATCATTAAAAGCGGTAGCCATTAATGTTAGCCCATGCCCATAGGCATTGGCTTTCAAGGTCGCCATAATTTTTGAAGAAGGGGCTAATGACTTAATATAGGCTAAATTGTGCCTGGCATTATCAAGATTTATTAAGGCTTTTAACGGACGCATTAGTCTGGTATTTCGTACCCTACCGGGTTTGCATAATTTTCAAACTTAGTAAACTCACCCAAAAAGGTTAATTTCACCCTTCCAACTGGACCATTTCTTTGTTTAGCAAGAATGATTTCAGCCACACCTTTGTCCGGAGTTTCTGGGTTATAAACCTCATCACGATAAATAAACATGATGACATCAGCATCCTGCTCGATCGCGCCAGATTCTCTTAAGTCTGACATCACTGGTCTCTTATCAGGACGTTGCTCCACACTTCGATTGAGCTGAGAGAGGGCCACAACCGGAACGTTTAATTCCTTGGCCAATGATTTCAGTGATCTTGATATTTCAGAGATTTCTGTAGCTCGATTTTCAGAAGAACCGGCGGTTCCCATCAATTGAAGGTAATCGATAACCACTAAACCAAGTTTTCCACATTGTTTATGCAGGCGTCTCGCTCTTGCACGCACTTCATAGGGGTTGAGAGCCGAGCCCTCATCAATAAATATAGGCGCTTCATTAAGTTGACCCAGGGCATATGATAGTTTTTCCCAATCGTTATCGTCTAATTGACCGGTTCTCATTTTGTGTTGATTAAGCTTACCCACTGAACCAATAAGCCTTGAAACAAGCTGTGTGGAAGCCATTTCCATTGAAAAAATAGCCGCAGGTAGTCCGGTATCAATCGCAACGTATTCGGCAATATTCAGGGCCAGCGAGGTTTTTCCCATTGATGGCCGACCTGCGATAATCACCAGGTCACCCGGTTGCAAACCCGAAGTCATCATATCAAGATCTTTATAACCTGTTGGAACTCCGGTCACATCTGATGGGTTATCACGTTGAAATAATTGATCAATTCGTTCTGCCACTTGTGGAAGAAGCTCTTTAATGTCGGTAAAACCAATTCGGTCATTTTTACCAGCTTCTGCAATTTGAAAAATTTTCGACTCAGACTCATCGAGTAACTGTTGAGCATCTCTTCCTTGAGGAGATAAAGCACTATCAACGATTTCTGTGCCTACTTGAACCAGGTTGCGCATGATAGAACGTTCACGAACAATTTGTGCATAGCCTCTGATATTGGCTGCCGTGGGTGTATTTTCAGCAAGCAATCCCAAGTACTCAAGGCCGCCAACCGTATTTAATTCAGCATTGGATTCTAAAGATTCGCCAACAGTGACAATATCAGCGGGCTGAGATCGTTCAATTAATTGATGAATATGTTGGTAAATAATTTGATGATCTTGGCGGTAAAAATCACTGACTGAAACCACGTCAGCTACCTTATCGAGGGCTTCATTATCAATTAATAGACCACCTAAAAGAGATTGTTCAGCCTCAATAGAATGAGGTGGAAGTCTTAACTTGTTAATTGATTCATCAGCCATTAAATGATTATAAACGATAAAAAAAAGGCTGCCAGTGGCAGCCTTTTTGTAATTTACTTACTCAGTCTCGCCGAGGACTGCGACGGTGATTTCCACCACCACGTCAGCATGCAAAGCCACAGAAACCTTATGATCGCCAATCACCTTGAGTGGGCCATCTGGCATACGAATTTCTGATTTTGCAACCTCATGACCTGCTTTAGCAAGCTCTTCAGAGATATCAAAATTAGTGACAGACCCAAAGAGTTTGCCGTCAACACCGGCTTTTTGGGTTACTTGCAAAGTGTATCCGTCTAATTTAGTCGCTCGATCTTGAGCTGATTTGAGTAATGCCGATTGATGTTTCTCGAATTCAGCTTTTTTAGCTTCAAACTCAGCCATATTGGCCTCGGTTGCTCGCTTAGCTTTACCTTGAGGTATTAAAAAGTTTCGTCCATACCCATCTTTTACTTTTACAACATCACCAAGGTTTCCAAGATTGGCAACTTTTTCCAATAAAATAACTTGCATATGCCTTCTCCTTAATGTTTGTCAGTGTATGGAAGAAGAGCTAAAAACCGTGCTTTTTTTACTGCAGTGGTCAGCTGTCTTTGATAGCGAGCTTTCGTGCCAGTAATTCTTGCAGGAATAATCTTCCCATTCTCTAAAATAAAATCTTTTAAAAGATCGATATCTTTGTAATCGACTTCTTTGATACCTTCAGCTGAAAAGCGGCAGTATCTTCTTCTTCTATACATATCTCTTGCCATAACTCTTAACTCCTTATTTTGTATTCCTGAACATGAAATGTAAGCTGTGAAGACTTTTGTGATCTCTTATCTAAAAATCCTTTGAATTGATAATCTTTGTTTAACTCAATTTTATTAACAAGATCACCAACTACTAGCGCATTTATCTCAAATTCAACATGTTTATATAATTGTTTTCGCGTTAAATCTTTAAAATGAATTTTAAAATTTCTAATTGGAACATTGCCCGGTGTAAATCGAATATCGTCAAGTTCAACAACCGTGCCATCCAAAATTAATTCATTCAAGATCCGCTAACTACCTCATCTTTTTCTTCTAACACTTCTTTATCGCCAACAATAGACTTTGATTTTTCTTCTTTCATCATAGGTGATGGAGAAGAAACTGGTCCTTTAGTTGCGAAAGTTAAATGTCTAAGCACAGCATCATTAAACTTGAAAGAGGTTTCTAATTCTTCAAGTGTTTTTTGGTCACATTCAATGTTCATTAACACGTAATGAGCTTTGTGAATTTTTTGGATTGGATAAGCTAATTGTCTTCTGCCCCAGTCTTCCAGACGGTGAATAGAGCCAGAGTTTGTTTTTAGCAATGTTTGGTATCGCTCGATCATAGCCGGAACTTGCTCGCTTTGATCAGGATGCACGATAAAAACTACTTCGTAGTGTCGCATACTATTTCCTCTCGGTTAAAGCCTCCTGTCAAATGCAGTGAGGCAAGGATTAAAAAACGTAAATTATACTGTTATTTTTAATATTATCAATAATTTAATCGAACTAATCTATCTAATTAAGCAACGTGGTCCTTGAGATTGGGTCCGTAGATACGTACTTTCAAAAACTTAATTTCATCGCGCACTTCTGCTGCTTTTTCAAATTCAAGATTACGTGACATTTTCTGCATACTTTTTTCTAATTTTCCAATCTCCTTAATCAGCTGCGGCTCTGTCATATCCTCATACTTCCTGTACTTTCTTTTATCATTCTGACTTAATTTAAAAGATTCAGTATCCAATTCTTGTTCAATAATGTCCTTAATTTTTTTCTTTATCCCCTCGGGAGTAATATTGTTAATTTTATTATACTCAATTTGCTTTTCACGCCTTCTGGCCATTTCTTGCATGGCTGACTTCATACTTCTTGTTTCAGAATTTGCATAAAAAATGACTCGACCATCGAGATTTCGGGCTGCTCGGCCAGCGGTTTGAATTAATGAGCGTTCAGATCTCAAAAAACCTTCCTTGTCTGCATCTAAAACAGCGACTAATCCAACCTCAGGGATATCCAAACCTTCTCTTAACAAATTTATTCCCACCAATACATCAAACTCTTTAAGGCGGAGATCTCGAATAATTTCAACCCTCTCGACGGTATCAATGTCTGAATGCAAATATTTCACTTTGATTCCATTTTCCGTCAGATAATCCGTTAAATCTTCAGCCATTCTTTTTGTTAAGGTGGTAACCAAAACTCGATTTTCCATCAAAATAGTTTTATTAATTTCACCTAGGAGATGATCAACCTGAGAGTCTGCTGGGTAAACTTCAACTTGAGGATCCACAAGACCGGTCGGTCTGGCTACTTGCTCCACAATTATTTTTGAATGCTTTTCTTCATAATCGGATGGAGTTGCCGAAACGAAGATACATTGATTAATAAGTGCTTCAAATTCTTCAAACTTTAATGGGCGATTATCCATTGCAGAGGGTAATCTAAAACCAAAATCAACAAGGTTTTCTTTTCGTGCTCGATCGCCTTTGTACATTCCTCCAATTTGCGGAATCGTCACATGACTTTCATCAAAAACCATTAACGCGTTATTTGGCAGATAATCGATTAAAGTTGGTGGTGCCTCTCCAGCTTTTCTGCCTGACATGTGTCTTGAGTAATTTTCAATTCCTTTGCAAAACCCAATTTCATTTAGCATTTCTAAATCAAACTTGGTTCTCTGCTCAATTCTCTGAGCTTCTACTAATCTTTTTTCTTTTAGGTAGTAATTGACACGATCGTGAAGCTCGATTTTAATTTTTTCGATAGCATTGACCGTCGTTTCTCTTGGCGTTACATAATGACTTGAGGGGTACACCGTAAACCTTTTTATTTTGTCATACATCTGTCCCGTTAATGGATCAAAAAGAGTTAATGTTTCAACCTCGTCGTCAAACATTGAAACCCTTAATGCTGTTTCTGAATTTTCTGCTGGAAAAATATCTATCACATCTCCTCGAACTCGAAATGAACCTCGAGAAAAATCAAAATCATTACGATCATATTGCATAGAAACAAGTCGTTGCACAATATTTCTTTGTAAGATTTTTTCACCAGCCTGAATATGTAAAACCATTCCTTGATAATCAACTGGGTCACCTATGCCATAAATTGCAGATACCGAGCTGACAATAATTGAATCATCCCTCTCAAGCAATGCTTTTGTTGCTGATAATCTCATTTGCTCTATGTGATCATTAATGCTTGAATCTTTTTCTATAAAAAGATCTCTAGCCGGAACATAAGCTTCGGGTTGATAGTAGTCATAATAAGATACAAAATACTCAACCGCGTTATTAGGAAAAAATTCTTTAAATTCAGAATATAATTGAGCTGCAAGAGTTTTATTCGGAGCCATCACTATAGTGGGACGTCCAGTTTGAGCAATCACATTGGCAATGGTAAATGTTTTTCCTGAGCCCGTGACACCTAATAAAGTTTGAAATTTTTCCTGATTATTGACACCCTGAATCAGTTTTTTAATCGCTTCCGGTTGATCGCCAGAGGGTTCAAAAGGCAAATATAGCTCAAAAGGACTATTTGGGTAAGTTTTAATTTTTTCTTTTTTCATCAACCTTAAATTTTAACAGCAAAAGAACTTTATAGTCTGACCATGGTCATTTAGTAATGAAAAAAATAATACCCCTATTCCTTTTGCTAACCACTTCAGTGTTTGCATATGATCAGTCTGCATTAATGCATGCATTCAACTCCGTTGTCATGATTCGTGGTTATCAAGAAAATGGGTCACTTGGTTACGGCTCCGGTGTTATTGTTGGCGATAATCAAATTGTGACCAATTGCCATGTTCTAAGAGGAACCAAAAAACCTTGGGTATCTCAAGGCGATCAAACTTTTTCGATCGTATCAGTTAAATCAAACCCCTGGCATGACCTGTGTCTTATCGGAACGCATGGAATGAGCCGAATTCCTGCCCCCCTTGGTACATCGAAATTAAAGAAAAATAGTGAAGTCGTGGGTATAGGGCATTCTCATGGTGCACCTGTTCCATTAACCATAGGAGGGCTCATTATTGCTACTTATCCTATAGATAATGGTAATTTAATTTTATCCAGTGCGAAATTTAGACTTGGAGCAAGTGGCAGTGGTTTGTTTAATATGCAAGGTGAATTAGTGGGTATAAATACTTTCAAAACAACAGGTTATGGTTCCTACTATGCGGTCCCGGTTGAGTGGCTGAAAGACCTGATGAATCAAAAAGAATTTGATGAATTCCCCATTCAAGGAAAAGCGCTATGGGAGGAAGATGAAGATAAAAAACCTTACTACTTAAGAATCGCTATTCCCAAAGCGAAGGAGGAGTGGAATAGCGTTGAAAGACTAGCTAATGAGTGGGTAAAAAAAGAGCCAAATAATACAGAGGCTTGGTATGAACTGGGTTTCGCCTACCTCTCATTAAATAAAATGGATGCAGCGAAAGAAGCGTTCAAAAAATCTAACCAATGTGATAAAAAAAATATTGATCCCATATTTGAACTGGCAAAAATTGCAAAAAATGATGATCCAAACCAAGCTAAAAACTATTTAGAACAGCTCAATCAAATTGATTTGGACAAAGCAGCTGAGTTAAAAGAGATATTTAATAAATAAAACTTTCCGTCTTGTTAAATATTTTGTAAAATCAAATTTCTTTAATTAAATTTTTTTTCACTGTGTCTACCGATCAAATTTTATCTCAAGCTGTCCAACGCATCAAAGAATCTCCAACTTTAGCGGTCACTGCAAAAGCATCTTTACTTAAATCACAAGGCATCGACATTATTGGTCTTGCTGCTGGGGAACCTGATTTTGATACGCCCGAATTTATTAAAGAAGGTGCCATTAAAGCTATTCAATCTGGAAAAACTAAGTACACCCCCGTGGGAGGGATTCCAAGCTTAAAGGAAGCTATAGTCAATAAGTTTAAAGATGATAATGGTTTATATTATAACCCTCAACAAATTGTTGTTGGCGTTGGTGGAAAACAATGTATTTTTAATCTATGTTTATCGATTCTTGATGAAGGCGATGAGGTCATTATTCCTGCCCCTTACTGGGTATCGTATGAGGATATCGCTGTACTCACTGCAGCGAAAGCAGTTACTATTCAAGCCAGCATTGAAGATAATTTCAAGATCACAGCTGGGCAGCTTGAAAAGGCAATCAATAAAAATACAAAATTAGTTTTTCTTAATTCTCCATCAAACCCTACCGGCTCTGTTTATACAAAATCAGAATTAATCGAAATTGCTGAGGTTCTCAAAAAACATCCAAAAATTATTATTGCCTCAGATGATATCTATGAACACATCAGTCTAAACAATAAACCATTTCATAATATTGTTATGGTAGAACCCTCATTGCTTGACCGAACCATAGTTTTAAATGGAGTATCCAAGGCTTACTCAATGACTGGTTGGAGAATCGGGTATGCCGCAGGACCAGAAAAAATAATTAAAGCAATGACAAAACTTCAATCTCAATCAACTTCTAATCCTTGTTCAATTTCTCAGGCTGCAGCTGAAACGGCATTACGGGGCACACATGAATGTATTCATATTATGGTTAAAGAATTTAAGCTAAGACATGAATTTGTAATATCAGCGATAAATAATATTCAGGGCCTTAATTGCATTCCCGCGGATGGAGCCTTTTATGCATTTGCTTATGCTAAAGAAGCTATTCAAAATTTATTTTCTAAACAAATTATTAACGAGGAAAATGACTTAGCTTTGTGTGAATATTTATTAGAAAAAGCAAATGTTGCAGTTGTTCCAGGCTCCGCCTTTGGTGCTGAAGGCTATTTCAGATTGTCATTTGCCACTTCAATGGATAATCTTGTTGAGGCCATTTCCCGAATAAAAAAAGCTATTGAAATTTAATACTTGAAAATATTGACCAAATGCTTTTTTCTGTTTACCATCTCACTTCTCTTCCCCAATAGCTCAGTCGGTAGAGCAACGGACTGTTAATCCGTGTGTCCCTGGTTCGAGCCCAGGTTGGGGAGCCAAATTTTAAAACCACGCCATTTTGGTGTGGTTTTTTTATATAAATTTTCGGTATAAATTTTTTATCAATTTAAACCGAAATGCCATTACCAAAACAGCACATAAGATAATACTAAACACAACCACCATCGAGACAATGTCAATAATTTGCTCTGACCCAGGAATATTGTGAGTCAGTGGAATAGACGCTAATACTGCTGCAGCTAATCCTTTTGGAGCCATCATTGAGATATATGATCTATCCTCAAAATCTACTCTCTTGAATAAATATTTTGTAAGCGGGATTCTAGACATAAAGACTGCCGTGACAATACCCAGCGCAAAAACTAATAAATAATATTCTTTAATTTCAAACTGTATGCCAAGGTAGATAAAAAAGAAAATTTTTAATAAGAAAACTAATTCTTTGTAAAAATCTAATTCCACCTTGGTCAGCGGCTTAATCTCATGTCGAGCAAGAATATAGTTATTGATAAAACCAAAAGATTGATAATTAGTTAAAATTAATCCAAACGCTAATGCTGCAATTGGGCCTGAATATCCAAATATCTCAGTAATACCATAAACAATAAAAAGCCATGCAATGGTGGTGGTTAGTGAATTAGGAAAATTTTTTAACTTATCAATAATAATGAGCCATAATGTTCCAGAAAGTAATCCAAACACAACAGCCATCACGAAAGAGGTGCCGATACTAGAAATAAATTTAATTAAGTCAAATGATTGATTCAGTTCAGAAAATTCAATTAAAGAAAACAATGTTAAGATACACAAGACATCCGTTGCTGCTGATTCAAGCAATAATGTTGTTTTAGTTTCGGGATGGATGTTCAACACATCTGTTATTGGAACAACAACAGCTGATGATGTTCCCCCCAAAATTACTCCAAGCATTAGACTTGATAAGAAACTCATATTTAAAAATAGAATTGCGAAAGTTAAAACAATCAAGGTAGTCATAAAAAAAACTTAAAAGGGTCAAATAACCTGATGTTTTAAATGAACGAACTAAGACTTTAAAATCAAGTGAGCAACCACTTTCAAATAAAATAACCACTAAGGCAATAGTGGTAATAACCTGCCCTATTCTTCCAAAATCTTGGGGCATAATGATATGAAAAATTGGACCTAATAAGATTCCAAAAATGATTAGAATTAAGACATCAGGGATATAAGTTTTTTTAAAAATAAAGTTTAAAGCATGTGCTGCAAAAATAAGTAAACCAACAGATAAAATAATTTGATGCATAATTTTAATTATTAAAGATAATTACTTATAATAGCGCGATGCAAAAAAAAAGTGTAAATCAAATTGATGTAGTTTTAGTGGGTGCCGGGATAATGAGTGATTATCTTTAATAATTAAAATTATGCATCA
>Ga0232122_1000535_pt1 | contig 9054 bp, 1 predicted proteins | sample 011ome_28_FD_181512 | JGI IMG/M metagenome (GOLD analysis project Ga0232122, IMG submission 181512) | Metatranscriptome of coastal salt marsh microbial communities from the Groves Creek Marsh, Skidaway Island, Georgia - 011501CT... | ecosystem: Environmental > Aquatic > Marine > Intertidal zone >...
CATACCCTAGCGTTGACCATTAAGGACAAACTGTACGTGGAGAAATTGGAAGAGCCTATTGATACTACTGCCGCGGCGACTGAAGAGACTACAGTAAATAATTCTGACGGCGTAGTTTTGGTGAAAATTCCAGCCAACGCGATACCTCAGGAAATTTTAGAGCGGCCGGGTCTCAAAATTGATGTAGAAACGGCCATTATTGAAGCTGAAGAGGGATCTAATATTTTAGCTATCGAAGACGCGACAAAGTATGAAACGAAAACGTCAATCATTGAATATAAGATGACATCATCCGATTCTACTGCCGATCTCTCCGTTAGTTTCGCCTCCCCGGTTGAACTAACAATTCCGCTCGATTCTGCCGATTGCTTGGCAGAGGGAGCGTATTGCCAGTGCATGCGTGCTGACTCTAAAGATGCGACCTCTGAGTGGCAAATATTGGATGGGATCAGCACATCGCAAGTGGTTGGAACCAACGATGTTATCGCTTCGTGTTTCACGAATTCGTTTTCATTGTATACGGTTGCAGCTGTCAAACCGACTGTTACTATCTCTGCGTACGGTGAAGCGAACGATATTACGTTTTCTGAGGAAAACTCCAAGGTCACGTTGACTCCAGTAACGATTGCGAGCGTACTTACGCTCAGCGGGACTGCGTCATTAGATTCTATTTCAGCCAAGATTGTGACGAATTATTTTAGTCGACAAGATTACTTAACTATCAAGTGCACGCTGGAGGATGGTGTGACGGACAATTGGGCGCCGGCATACTCGGAAGTGACTGCGGAGACGGAATCGCGAACGTGTAGCTCCGGCGTATATATCGATAACACGAGGAACGCCAATCTCAAAGCGACGTTTGATATATCAAACGGGATATTGACAATTTCTGGCGTTACTACGACGACGACAATATCGGTAGACGAAGCGCAAAAAATGTTCCGGACAATCCAGTATGTAAACTCAGAGAAGGATCCGTGGTACGGAACTCAGTACGTGAGGGAAGTTACCTTCACGGTTTCAGAAAAGTACACCGGATACACGACGACCAATGTCGCTGGGACAGATAGACACGCCATTACCGTCGTGGGTTATAATAACGCACCTGTGATGACTACGAGTACTTCCGAGAACATATACGTTGAACGAGCAAATGCTAAAAATGTCGCGCAATTGCTGACCATTGCGGATGATGATTCGACGCAAATCAGCAGCGCTAAAGTTACACTCTCACCCGCGGGTACCGAGGGCGATGAATTGAGTTATTCAGGCGCAACCCTCAGTACAACTATCCAAGGTTCGATTCAGGCTGGGACGATTACGTTTACCGGTATTGATACGATCGCAAATTATCAACAAGCTCTCAGAGCGGTCACTTTCAAGAGTACGAGTTATAAGCCGACAGTTTTGAGCAGAAACATTACCTTTGAGGTTACCGACGTCCCGGGAGCCGGTCTCGTTGCACTAACGGCATCGGCGACTCGAGCGTTGACAATTCAAGTCGTCAACGATCCCCCAGAAATTCTTGGTTTGTCGCTCAACGCGGTACAAGTTCAACAAATTCTTTTGAACGAGGATGGTAACCAAGTGAGCGGCTATCAAATCCGAGTCGACGACAAAGATAGCGACACTGAAAGCGAAATTACGTATGAAATTAATTGCGTCGCGAATAAGGGTGATGTAGAGTTGAACTCTGCAACCGGGGCCGTATCGTATACGCCAAACGCAAACGCGAACGGCGAGGATTCGTTTTTTGCCATCGCCAAAGACAGCACCGGTCAATCTTCTGTGCCTTTTCAGTTTAGCGTCTACATTAACCCCTTAGCGGACGATCCCGTTGCGGCTGACAAATCGTACAATTTCAGAGTCGAGTGGGAGCCAAAGGAGTTTGATTTCCCGGTCAGTCATCCCGACGCGATTACAGATGAAGAATTCGCGAGCATTATTAGTTTCATACGTCTGGACGGAGGAGCGCCGGTTGGTACCTTGACGTTTACGGATGAATCCGTGAGCGAACTCGGCGTTAAACAAGGTAAATCGCCGTTCACGTACAGCATCTCTCAAAGCGATTACGACGAAAGGGTCGTAAATGCTGACGGCACCAGGGACGAATCATTCACCGATACGTTCAGCTACATCGTGGTCGACGCAAATCAACGAACTGCGAAAGGATCAATAAGTATTGTCGTGAAATCAGATGCAGACGAGGCGTCGACGCCTCCAGTTGTGTCGACTACTTCCTCGAATTTCGAACTTGCGTACAACGTTGAGGAGAACATTGCGTATTCCGGTGTGTTTTACGCTATCGATTCGCAAACGCTGACGGAGGATCTAGAATTCTTGGCTGCACCTCCGCCATCGATCGGAAATGTCTCTTTCTCCTCGGTTGTCTGTGGTGAGCTCACTTCGCCGCTCAAAACCGCCGGCGTCACCGTCTCGTGTCCGTGCAACCAATACGAGGCGTGCGGTAAGTTTGTCTACACTCCAGACTCGCTGTACTACGGCTACGATTCCTTTGAATTAAAGGCCACGGATACGAATGGAGACGCTTCCCAATCAATGAAAGTATACGTATACATCGAGCCGGTGAACAACCGACCGACTCTCGCGTGCGAAGCGCCGCGCACGATGGAAAATTTGGCAATTTCCGGTACTTCTGCTACTTTGCTTCAGCTATCTTCGTTTGCATCGAGCCATCCTCTGTGTAACGATGCGATTATAGTTGGAGATGTTGCGATAGATTCGCTGGAAGATATCCGAGTTCGTACGCGCGCGGCGTTGACCTACGAAGATGGGGTGTTTGTCCCGGCTTCGTTGTCTCCTTTGTCGGGTCTGTTCGCAGAACTCTTGACGCTTTCAAACGCTCTCGAGACTCGAGCTGCCGGTGAAATTCCTTTGATGTTCGCTACTAAGCTCACACATGATTGGTACATTCCCATGGGAGGAGAAACGGCGCGTGCGGGCATGGAAATCTGCGCTGGGCTCGGGAACGACGCGACGTCGTGCGTCGCCAGCGCCGGATGCCAGCTACTTTTGGGCGTTTGCGTTTCCGCTTCGTGGGGTTCTCCCGATCACGTCGTTGAAGCCGCAATCGCGCTCCTATCTTATGATATGGATGAAGAGCGTGGTTTCAACAAGCAAGTATCAGGATCGCCCGTGGAACCCGCGAAGTCGAACGGGTTCTTGAGCGAACCGGTGCTTTTAGCGCCTCTAAACGAAGGAGAGATGGATGACGACGTACAAATTTTCGTTGCAAACACCGACGGTACAAAAGGCGCGAGGTTAACGTGGACATCCATTACGGAGGAAAAGACGGTTACCGGTGGTGTGATCATCGTTCAAATGCCGAGTAAGCGGCGAGGAACCGTGGCGATTCGGTGGAGAGCTACGGACGCGATGGGTTTGAAGAGACCGGTAGCGCCTGATTACGCCACCGTAAATCTCATCACGCGGTGTGCCCCAGGTCACAGATATATGGATTGGTGGTGGGATACTTCTCGATGCTTTGCCTGTTCTCCAGGGTGGTTCAATCAAGTCGGTCAATTCGACCAAACGTCCTGTAAAGAGTGTCCTCCGGGTGAAATCACCGCGAATGCCGCTCAAACGGAGTGCGCGAAATGCCCGGCTGGATCTTTTCAGCCCGGATACGGAGAATCTGAGTGTCTGCCCTGTTTCGACGGGGCAGGTTTAGCAATTGAAACCGAGCAACTCGGTTCCTCAAGTTTGCAACAATGCGTGTGCCCGGTTGGGTACTGGACGGACTACGCGGAGACGAGCGCGTCAGAGTTGTGGTCGAAATACAAGGCAACCGATCAGACGAAATCCTATTTTACCACGGAAACGTCGGGAACTTCCGCTTCGTATGAGGATGGTTCTCTCCACGTCGATATCGTGAGTCACACTGAGTTTGCGGACGTTGGTAACGATGCCATTGTTCCTCAAGACGGCGACGGAAACTACGTAAGCCTCAAGGATCCTAACGGCGACGCCATGAAGTGCGTCGGCCACGTCAAACAAACGTGCGCGGCGCTCATCACCGCGGGACTTTCGGAAACCTCGCTCGGCAACGGTGTCTGTAACCCTGCTTTAAATGTTCCAGAGTGTGGATGGGATTGCGGCGATTGCTGTCGTCAGTCGTGTCTTCCCACGACCGTTCGAAGTAACCTCCCGGGTTGGTCCTCGATCGCGGAGTGTAGCGACGGCGGTTATTCGTGCATCGATCCTCGCTTCGCCGCCCCAGTAGCCTCGGTGTACAAAGCGAATACAGAGGCGCCGTTCTGTAAAGCCTGCGCCGCCGGTGCATCGTGCAACGATTTAAATCAGCAGTTTCCGTTACCGACTGCGGGCTGGTGGGTCGATCCCACCGACGGGAGTCGCATTTTACAATGCATAGAGCCGGCTGCTATGGAAGCCTGCCCGGCGTTGACGAGCATCGACGACGTCAGAAACGGGGTGTGCGGTATTTCAAAAGAGAATCAACTGTACATGGGCGAAGCGTGTTCTGAATGTTCAGACGGGAAAGCCACGCCTTACTTCACTCGCGTCAACGCGTTTCGCTCTAACGGGCGGTGCAAAAAATGCCCGGATGTCCCGTGGTTACCGTATCTCTTTGGCGCACTTCTTTTGTTTGTCGCGCTCCCTCTTTTGAACCTGCTGTCAAAGATGCAAGACGGTTTTGGTGCGGTGAATATCATCGTAGGTTTTACGCAAGTCGTATCCGTCTTTCGAAAGCTCGAGTTGGCTTGGCCTCAAGAAATTTTGGATCTTTTGAATCTCATGAGCGTCGTGAATTTGAACTTGGAGTTGTTTTCGATCGACTGTTTCGTCGTGTCTTGGAATTGGACGAAGAAGTTTTTCTTGGTTAACATTGGGCCACTCGTTCTCGGCTCCATGTTTCTCGTGGTGACACTGATCGTCACCTTACACAACAAAATCTTTCTGCCGTACGTGTACGCGCCAATTGGTCGATGCTTTGGAGTTGTACTCGAAGAGGATCAGGATCCCACTCTGAAAAATCCGAGCGTCGAGCGTCTCGACGGCAAAGAGAAGAAGAAAGCCACTACTGCCGACGAGAACGACGGAGATGAAGATGAAGATGATATCATCGGAGGAGAAGAAGAAGAAGAAGAAGGAGGAGGTCGACGACGTCGACGCGAGAAGATTGGCATGAAGAAGCGCTTCTTGACGGTAAAACCCCCAGACCAAACGGAAGTTTTTGCTCGGGCAATGCACAGCGCCTTCCTCCTTTTTATGAGTTGGTCGTACATGCAGCTCGTAAACATTAACGTTGAATACTTCGATTGCGTGGAAGGCGGGGACGGTCGCTCGTCGCTCGATGCCGATCCAGCCGTGCAGTGCTACGTCGGCGTCCACGAACAAATATTTCCTCTGGTCGTTCTGTTCATGATAATTTACACGCTCGGCATTCCGTTCTACCTCTCCGTTCTCCTCTTTACGCATCGACGTTTGTTGCGTAAACGCGACGTGATTGACGTCCGCACTCGACCGTTATCGGTTGCGGCTGGTCAGTTATTAGAGGCTGAGCAACGCTTTGGTTTTGTATTTCGAAGATACGAGTCGTCTTACTCGTGGTGGGAATTGGTATACATCTTTCGAAAGTTTGCCTTGGTCGTCACTCCGGTATTTTTTCAAAACGTGCTCGATCAGTGTCTCATGACTATGCTCGTGCTCGTTCCCGGGATGCTCGGCGTCGTGCGCCTGCGACCGTACGATAAATCGATGTTGGATATCATGGAATGGATAGCGAGCACCGCCGCGTTCTTCATCTTGTTCGCTGGGTTTCTGTTTTATGGCTTTGGAGAGGAACTGTCGGACGTCTCTATGGATACTTTGACGTGGATCACGGTGACGTTGCTCTCGATCACGTACGTGACCCTCGTTATTTTTGTCATCTTTGACGTATTCCCTCACTTGAACCTGGTCACGCTCAAAATGAGAAACCGAATACGCAAAATATTTGGATACCCTCAAATTGAGAAAATGTCCCAGAAAGAGGTGAATATGAACCGCTCGATGCGTCGAGAACGCGCGGGTATTCTGCGTCGATTGAAGGGCAACGCCGCGCTCATTTTGGGCAAAAATACAGCGGTAACGTTCCTGAAAGAGTGCAGAAGACTCCCACTCGATCACAAGTACATCGTCGACCCGAAACTCAAACAGAAAGCGTTGCCGACATTGCTCGAGGTTTTGCAAGCGCTCGAAGAGTGCACCGTCGGTTTCCGCTTGGCTTCGGATCGCGAAATTTCAGAAATTCTCGGCACTGAGGTTGAAGAAGTCGACTACTCTCAGAAGCTCGTCGGGACATTTATCGGAGAACTTCGCGACATTTTCAGCGCGTGGAGACTCGACATTATTCGCTTAAAGCAAAATCTCCGTAAGTCTGCGGAAGGCGACCAGGACAAGGAGTACGTTCTCCAAATACGACGTCGCGTCATCTCCGACCGCCTCAAAAAAGGCTCCTTAACTCCTCCCGCGATTGGCGAGGGATGTCTAGATCGATACAACGAACGATTCCTCTACGATCAATTCGTGTTGCGCTGCGAACGCGACTTATTCCTCGAGATGGTCATCCTCTTTGAATTCCTTCGACTCAAAGAAGCCGTCGCGCAGGATCCATTCTTTGAAACGCTCATGGGAAGAAACATGCTCCTCAACACATCTCCCCTCCTCCTCTTTTCGCGAGAAGGCGCGAACGTAAACCCATCGGATGAAGTCGCGGCAAAAATGCTCGCGCGAGGCGCTTTATACTATGATCAGCTGAAATTCGCCTTCCGACAACGCGTCGGCGAAGGCGTCTTGGATCTCAAATCGTCGACCAAATCGCCGCTCTCGCATTTGAGTAACTTGATGATTGTTTAGTTTTCTATTTCTCCGCGCAGACTACGAATTTTAATACTCAGAATAAGTACACACTCTTGGCATGTTTTCGCTTTTTTTTAGCCAACGATCATCACTTCAAAACACAAAACGCGCGCTCGAGATTCGTACCGTCAGTTAAACGCCGTACCAAATTCGTTGTTTGGACGCTAGAATGACTCTCGCCTTTTCTCTCACAATTTTCACCTCGCTTGCTCAACTCTATGACGTTTTCGTCGTCGAAACGTTCCACGGCGACGACGACGACGACGTTTGTCCTCCTCCTCCTCTCGCTCGTGCACGTCCTCGCGTTGTCTTTTTTGGTGTCTCCGCGTCGTTATTCCTCGACGGCGAAGATGGTGGTGTTCGCGTCTGCGGCAAAACCACCGACGACGACGACGCGCGAGGCGGGGGAAAAGAACGAGAAGAACGCGTGGCACGTCTCGATTTCCGTCTTGGGCGGCGGTAGAAACTCGCGAGGAAAGAAGGAGAAGGAGGAAGAGGAGGACGTGGAGGCGAGGAACGGCGGCTTTTCGCGCGTTCGGCACGAGTCGACGCTGAAAGCGGTGCTCGCGCTCGCGACGAAGCGAGACGACGACGAGACGGATGAAAATTTGGTTCGACGAGAGGAAGACGAAGAAGAAGAAACGGAGAAAACGCTGAGCGCGAGGTTTAGCGCGGAGGATTTCGCGCGAAAGCGAGATGTTATTCTGATATCGGTGTGCAGTAGCGGCGTCGGAGGAGGCGAGGAGGGATCTTTCGTTTCTTCCTCTTTTTCTTCACCTTCTCCGACGCGTTCGTGGTCGGCGTCTTCAACAATGTACGAGTTCGCGGCGAAGGCCAAGGCGTCGTCGTCGTGCGGAGGAAGCGAATCGGTGTCGATGCAATGCAACCGCGCTGAATTTCTGGAGATGGATGGCGGCGGGAAGAGGGAGAAGGCGGACGCGTACGAACGAGCGATGGTTTCAGAAACCGGTGTGAAGTCTAGAGATGTTCTCGTCTCCTCCGCTTTGAGGCGACTGAGCGAAGAGTTGGCGTGTTTTTCGGAGCGCTCGGCGGAGAGGTTCGGCGAAGGGAAAGTTTCATCGTCGAGAGATACCAGTGAAATCGAAGTGGCGTACGCGGAAATTTGTGGGATGGCGGCGTTGGATGGATTAGATGCGACCGAGAGGAAGAAAATCGAAAGGTTTGTGGAAAAGAAAATCGAGGACGTTTTGGAGCGCGTGGGAGCGCTCGGAGTAATGGTGGTTGCTCAAGCTCGAGAAGAGAACGAGATCGTCGAAAGTCAAAGAAAACGAAGAGCGTTGCTTCAAGAAAACGACTCGAGCGAGGATGGGAGGTCTGCGAAAGAGTATCCGAATAAAGCTGCGGCGACGATCGTTGGGTTCATCTTATTGCTTGGCGCCGTGGCTGGCTTCCTCGCGATGCTAACGATGCCTTTTCCCACCGACTCCCTTCTTTTTCCGAAGACAAAAGGTGAGTAGAGAGAGAAGAGCGCGACTCGTGCTGTTCTGCTTCTCTTCGGCTTTGCGATTTGAACTGAACGCGCGGGAAAAAGAGAGAGAAGACAAAAGGCGATGAGAGAGTGACTCTTTTTAAAAACTACTACTTCCAGCACATATTATTTCATATTCTTTTGTAACCCACCTCTTCTATCCCGTACTGGAACGACACTTTTTCCAGTAAAACGGTGACGTTGGTCTGGCCCCACTTTTCGTGTCTAATCGGCAGTCGCGTTATCGCGTCCGCCACTTCTAACGATTCGTCGTCTTCTACTATCCCCCAAACGCTATGACCGTGTCCCCACTCGTGGTGAGATCCAATCGCTATGAACCAATCTGGGCCTTCTCCTATCAAGCAAACGTACCCTCTCTCGACCATCGGCGCAAACTCTCTCGGCATCCTTCCACCGTTCATCCTCCCGTTTTGCGTCGCTTGTATCAAAGCGTACGGTGGTCCAGGCCCACCGTAATTATCTATCGCGCCAACTTCCGGAACAGCTTCTGACCTGTAAAAAGTACCCAAAACACCGTTCCGCCCGAACTCTTTGAACGCGTCCACAATCTTCGGGCTTTTTCGTTCCAGCAACCGTATCCTAATCCGCCGACGGTTTCCTCCTACGTCATCGCCTCCCCCGAAGCGCACGTCTTTCAAAACTAAAACGTTTCTCTCGTCAAC
>Ga0232122_1000538_pt1 | contig 9035 bp, 6 predicted proteins | sample 011ome_28_FD_181512 | JGI IMG/M metagenome (GOLD analysis project Ga0232122, IMG submission 181512) | Metatranscriptome of coastal salt marsh microbial communities from the Groves Creek Marsh, Skidaway Island, Georgia - 011501CT... | ecosystem: Environmental > Aquatic > Marine > Intertidal zone >...
CGACCAGCTCGCTGGCGGCCGCCCTCGGTCCCCCGAAGGGGACCAGGTCGCGGCCAGGCCTTGTGGGGGGCCGATGAGCCCGCATCCATGAGGGTCTGCTCTCGGCCCTTGACGGGCGGTGAGTACAAGTGAAAGAGGGATAGTTCACCGTGACGTGCTGATCCACGATTACTCGCAACTCCGATTTCATGAAGCCGAGTTGCAGGCTTCAATCCAAAGTGGGGACCCCTTTGGAGGATTGGCTCCGGCTCACGCCTTCGCGTCCCTTTGTGTGGTCCGTTGTAACCCAGGCTAAGCCCGATGCATTAGGGCCATGAGGACCTGACGTGATCTCCGTTCCAGCCGCATTTCTGCGGCGATACGCGGGGCTAGCCCGCACCCAACCACAACGTTCTGGCCCACCTCACGGGGCATGAACACCTCGCTGTATGGCTAGTTAAGCCCACCCGCGCCACGGCCGGCCCCCCGCCCCGGGGGGACCGCCCCCCGCCCCGCGCCCCTCTCGCAAGAGGCGCGGGGCCGGGGACGGGCCCGGGGGTCGGGGCACGGGCCCTCGCTCCGGGGGGTCACACCCGGAGGAGGCCGCGGGGGTGGGACGATTGAGCGTGATGGGCCGACGCCCGCCCGCCCGGGGCCTGGCCCCCGGGATGCGTCGGCCCTGAGGTGCCTGGCCCGTCCCATCCTTGGACGAGCCCTTGGGAACACCGAGGAGACTCCCGTCCACTCCGGTCCGCCCCCCCGACCCGAAGGTCGGTGAAGACGGCCGTCCTAGCGCCACGTCCCCCCCGTTTCCCCCCGAGGGGGGACGGCCCCGGGACCCCCCGACGCCCCGCCCCCGTGAGGGCGCGGCGCCGTACCAGGGGCCGCCGAGGCCACAGCGAGGACGCGCCCGGCCTCCGCCCCCCCGTCGCGGTGCCGCCCCCGGTGAGGGGGGCCGCGCCGCGCCCCGGGGGCGGGCGCCCACCGGAACCGTCCCGGGCCCCGAAGGGCCCGGGGGGCCGGAGGGGCGAAGGACGGGGAACGGGGCTCCCACGGGCCCAAGAAGGTGGTGTCCCACGGCGATGGGGGGGTCGGAGGCGCTCGAGATGGCGTCGCCTCGCCCACCCTTTCGGGCCCATCGCGTGGGGTTGGCGGGTGCTCGACCCGGCCGTACGTACGTGTCGCTCGCCCTGCTTGGTTAGACCCGACCCTCCCCCCCGTACGAGGGGGAGGCCCGAGCCGTCCCTAGGGGCACCTCCGGAGTCTATCCCTTCAGTGACTCATCCCCTAGGGCACCCTGAAGCCCCCGAGCATCCCAGCCCGGCGCGCCCCAGGGGAGGTTTAATGCCCTCCGCTACGAACCTCCGCGCCGCCCCGGGGGGATCCGCCGGCCCCGCCCCCCCGAAGGGGGACGGCGCGGGGGCCCCGGCGGCGTGCGGCCCTCGTCCCCCGTCGCCCCCCGGCCGCGGCGCCCCGAGAGGGCCGCGGCCGGGTGGGGGCGCCCGAGGGGGGCGAGGGAAGGGCCCGAGGGCCCCTTCCCCGACCCCCCGGGCGACGGGAGGCGAAGCCGCGGCGTTGCCCACGGGCACCCCGGGCACCCCGAAGGGGCCCGGACCCGTGGGGGAGGGGGGGCATGACGAGGTTGCCTTTGGCGTGGCGTCCCCGTGGTCGGTCCCGACACGGACTTGGGCCGTCCAGCGCCCCGTCTCCCCCCCGCCCCAGGCGCGGGCCCCCGGTCCCTCCCCCCCGGGGGGGGGACGGACGAGGGCCCCGCGCGTTCGCTGGAACGGGGGGGCGACGAGGCATCCATCCCGCGGGCGAAGACCCGGCCGGGCGTGCTGGGGGATTCGGCCCCGTGCCGTGCGATGCAAAGGCCGTCCACGGGTCCAACGAGCGTGCCGACGTGTCCGATGCGCCAGGCCTTGACCTGAGGCCCCGCCCCCCGCCACGGTTCCAGGCCGAGGCGAGGGGCGAGGGCGCGACACGCGGCCCGTCGTGGTCCGATTCTGGGACCGTCCGGCTTCCCCCGGTAGGCCCCCGCCCCCCCGGCCCCCCCTCGCAGGGGGGCCGGGGGGGCGGGCGCCATGGACCCGTCAACGGACGGTGGGGGGCTGGGCCGTCGGAAGATGCTAGGGCGCGCACCCATCGGGAACCCTAGTCTTGAAACGAGTGTGCCTCCAGGCGCAATGGAAGGTTGGGGGGTGTAACCCGCGAGGGAGGTTTCGTTCGTTCATGAGGACTGAACCCCACAGCTCACAGGCCTCGAACTGACTACGGCCATGCAACACCTGTGCTGCCCACCGGTTCAACGGCGTTGACCCGGCGCCCGAGGACGCCGGGGCGGGGCAGCCATACATGCATCGGTAAGGTTTGGCGCGGGTCATCGCATTGCAATGCCCAGGTTCCGCTGCGTTCATTTCACCCCGACTATTCTTTTGAGTTTCAGCCTTGCGGCGGTACTCTCCAGGCGGGTGGTTTAATGCGTTAGCTCCGCGCCTGGCTCGCCATCCCATCATGCTTACGGCCTCGAGAATGTGGGCATCACCGATCCTTCCCCCGGGCCCGACGCGGGCGCGGGAGGAACGCCCACGACGCTCCGTACCGCACATCGCACCCTGAGAACCCCCTCCTCGCCCCGGACCCGGGCCCCCCGTCCCCCTCACGGGGGCGGGCGGCCGGGCCCCCGGGCGGGGGGTCCCTTGACGTCCTGCCGATTCCTCGTCCGGGGGATGGCTCCCTGGGAGCGCCTCTGCCACGCATGGCGCGGCGGCGGGGAAGGCCCGCCGCGAGCAGAGCGCCCCAAAGGGTCCCCCCAGGACGGCGCCCGGGCCCCCCGTAGGGGCCCCGGCGCCGCCCCGGGAGCCATCCCACCCACGCCCCTCCCCCCAGGGCCCCCTTGGGGCGGGGAGGGGTCTCACGGACGACGCTCCGGGGGGCGACGGAGGGGGCCCGCCCGGGAGGGCGGGCCCAGGGGGGACGGAACCCCCCCGCCCCCGTCGGGGCCCGCGGAGCCACGAGGGCTCTGCCAAAGGGCCTGGGGGGGGCCCTAAAGGCCCCCCTCCCCTTGTATCCCTGGTTTTCGCGCACCCACACGCCTCCCATCGCTCCGTCTCATCCGCCGGCCCCCGCCCGCCCCTTCCGACCCCCCCCTTGGCGTCCCGGCCCCCCCTGGGTCCCCAAGGACCCGAGGGGGGCCGGCCGTACGGGGCGGGGAAGGGGGGCACGGGGGCCGTCGGGACGCGTTCGCGTCGGCCGCCCAGCGCCCCTCGGGGGGGCGCCGCCGGGAACGGGGTCCAACGGCCCAGGACGCGGGCCGTTGGGCGGGTCCTGATGCACCATCCAGGGGAGGAGGGCGGCCGGGGCGCGGACAGGCCCGCGCCCCCGCCGCCGGTTACGCGCGATCACGGCGGGCCGGGTCCTTGGGGCCCCTCACGGGGCCTTCGGACCCCCGCGCCGGGGGTGCGTCGGGCGCCCCTGGCCCCCCCCATGGCCTCCGTCCCCCCTCGCGGGCGGCCGGGGCGGAGGGGGGCCGAGGCCGTTCATGCGAAGCCGGGCCTAGGCCGGCCTCCCCCCTGGAGCGAGGGAGGAGGCCTATACGCGCGGGTCGTAGCCCGCGGCGGGCCGGCGTCGGCGTTCGTCCCGAAGGGTTCAGCTCATGGAATCGGTGGCGTGGGCGGGGGCACCCGCGCGCGTCGCCTCCACCCTCGGCGCCACCCGGCCGAGGGGCGCCCGCCCGCCGGGTCCGCGAAGGACCCGGGGAGCGGGCTCACCGCCGTCGGTGCACCCCCCACGCCCCGCAGGATGGGCCCGGCGGGGGACACTCCCCGGGGCCCGCGCGGTCAAGGGCATCGCACCGGCCGACGGCCGGAGAGGCTACGGCGCCCGCGGGGATGCCGCGGAGCGACCACCTGCGGGGGGGCCCGGGCCCGGGGTCCCTTGGGACCCCGGGCCCCCGACCCCCCCGTCGGGGCACGCACCCCCAGCGGTCGCCCGTGGGGGGGTGCCCGTGGACTGAGACGGGGGGGTCGGGGGCGTACCCCCGAACCCCCCCCGTCAGCGCAACGACGCCTCCGTAAGATCCCTTTGTTGGAGGGAGACGTGGCGTAAGGGTCCAGCGGGGGCACCCCGCCGGACCCGGACCCCGAAGGGCCCGGGTCCGGCGGCGCACCCCCCTGCGCGTGGGACCCCCTAGGACACCGACGACGCGCGCGCCGTCCGTGGGCGGGTTTCCCCGGGCCACGGGCGGCTAGGGCAGGGGGGTGGCCCGGGCGTTGCCCCAAGGGCGTGGGAACGTGGTGGGTGGTTGAGGCCCCGTGCTCGGACGCAGGTGCGCGACCATAGGCAGTTCCCGTCCCAGAGGCCTGGCAACGCGTTCGGACGATCGGGCGGGTCCGTCGGCCCCCCAGGGGGGCCAGCGCCCCGGACCCGCGGCCCCCCCGGGGGGCCCCCCGCCCCCCGCGGGTCGCGGAGGACGGGCGGGCCGCGAGGTTCCCCGCGAGACCGCAGGGAACCCCCCCCGGGGGGGCCGCCCGCCTCCCGGCCGAGGGAGGGGGCTGCGGCCGATCTTTATCTAAGGTACGCCCCCGGCAGCCCGTCGCCCGCCACGCCGGCGGGAGCCCCGCAGGGCCCCCCCGGCGCGCTCAGGGTCAGCGACGGCACCGCCTCGGGATGGCGTGGGGGCGAGGGGTGGGTTTCCCTCTAATTAAACGTCTATATTTGACTGGTTTGACGGATTTTGGCCCGTGCGAGTTCGAGTTCACCCAGCCCGAAGGGGTCGAAAGGCGGAGGCGCGCCGGGACGCGCGACGGTTCCGGGGGCCCGGTACCCCCCCGCCCGCCCCACGGCCCTCGCGGACCCTGGGGCGAGGGGGGAGGGCCGGGCCCTCCACCCACCGGCCGCGCCCTCCGGGACCTGACCCGGGAGGGGCGGCCACGGGACGCACCCCCATGGCCCCCGCCCGCGCCCACCCGGACCCCGCAGGGCCCGGGGAAGACGCGGCGCGCGAAGGCCGGAGGGGTGCCCCCCAGGGTCGTCGCCCCGCCTCGCGTCGGGGCGACGGTCGGCTTCCCAGGAAGCCTCGCGGGAGCGGACCGAGCGCCCGTCCCCAGGGGGACGGGCGCCCGGTCCGGCCAACCTCCAAGGAACGGCCGCCTCGCCGCCGTTCGACCCCTCTCATCGTATGCTCGCCCCGCTTTCCTAGGGTCCTTCCCCGTTTAACGTAACGTCTCCCGCCGGGCAGGATCGACGCGGGCGCGACGCCCTCCCGCCCCCGGCTCCCCCCTGCGGGGGGAGCCGGGACCGGGCGCCAGGCGTCCGCCCTCATGGGCCCCGCGTCGTCGTCGGGCGTCGGGGGTCAACCCGAGGCGTCGACGCGACTCTGTTCGCGCCCCTCCCCCCCGCTCGCGGGGGGATTGGACGGGGCGACGGGCGGCGGGGCGTCCCGCCGCGCGCCGCCCCGGGGGCGAAGGCGTGTCCCCCCCCGCCGGCGAGGGCCCCCGGACGGGATCCCCGCGAGGAGGACCCCGTCCGACGGCCCCCGCGCCCGGGGAGGAACGTCATCCGAGGGACCTCGCGGCCCCCCGGGTCCACTCCGATCGCTCGGCTGACACCGGGGACGGACCCCGCGGGCCGGCCCTCCCTTTCCCCTTCCCCGGTCGGCCTCGAGGGTCGCCCGGGGGAAGGGGAAGGGTCGGGCCGCCGCGAGGGTCCGTCCCCGGGGGCCCCGGCCGCACCCTGGGAAGGGGGGCGGGGGCCCGAGGGGGTCCGTGACACGCATGGGCGTGCCGACCGTCATCCCGCGATGGCGACCTTGACGCGCGCCTGGGCGCGCTACCTCATTACATCTCGGTGGCAGGTACCAACGAACCGTCCGGCGTTCCCCGACGCTCGCGTCTCATGCCCGCAATCGGTCCGTCTCCCCCGCCATCGGCCCGGGGCCCCTGGGGGCCCGGGGTGGGGGAGTCCCGAAGGGCGGGTTCGGCGAGGAACCCGCCACTGACCGTCTCTCCACAAGGCCCCCGTCGCCGCCTGGCGCCATGTTAACTGCGGCCGTGACACCGCGTCCCTCTCCCCACGGCGCGGCACCCTCCCGGTTCGCCCTCCGCCGACGCGGGGGGCGGGCGGCGAGGTCGCCGTGGGTGCCTCGGCTCCGGTCCCGGAGCGCCGTCCCCCGCAGAGGCGGCGCCGCGGTGCCGGCTCCCCCCGCAGGGGGGCCGGCGACCGAGCCGCGCCGCGCCTCCCGCCGGGACGGCCCGGGCGCGAGGGGCGCCGAGCCGTCCCGGCTCGGCGCCCCCCCCGCCCGCCGTCCCCCTGCGGGACGCGCGACGACGGCCTACACAAGGCCCCCACCGTACCCCACGTTCGGGCGGGGCCCCGAGGGGCCCCGCCGTGAGGGGGGTCTCTCAGCGGAGGCGAAAGGGCGCGGCGTGGTCGCGATGGGCCGTCCCAGCCTCCCGCCGGCGCACCCCGAGGGGGCCTCCGCCCGCGCCTTCCCCGCGGGCCGCCCCCCGTCCCGTCCCCGCCCCCCGCGCCCCCCCCGCGAGGGGGAGGCGGCGAGGGGGCGAGGGCCGGACGGGGGGCGGCCCCAGGGGGCCACGGACGGGGTCCCCCCGAGGTGAACCCCTCGGGCGGGGAGACGGCCCGGCGATCCCACACAAGGTTGGGGGTCACGGGCAGGGCGCGTGCCAGACAACAACGTGATCAACGTCACCGAAGGCGCCTTTCTTAAGGGCCCCTCCGTGGGCATGCCTTTTAGGGCAGAGCGTACGGAAGCCGCTCCCGGCGACCACCGGCCCCTCCCCCGCCTTCGACGCGGCGCCCGACGGGTTTATGGACCCCCGGCCGCCCCCTCGGCCCCGCCCCGGCCCAGGCCCCCCCTTCCCCCCCCGAAAGGGGGGAAGCGGGGCCCGGAGCGGGGCGGAGGCCGGGAGGGGCGGCCCGGGGCCCAAGGTGCGCGCCGCCGCCCGTAGGTCGTGCGACGCGCCCCCGCCGAAACGTCACGGCGACGACGAAGGGGCACCGGCCCCCCCGTTGGGCTCTCCCCATCCCGTCCCGGGGGCCGCACCCCCCCGAGGCCCCCGGCGCCCCGGCCCCCGGGGGGTGCGGCGCGCCGAGGTCCCCGGCGGAGGGCGGTCCCCCGGGGGAGACCAGGGCCCAAAGAAGCTTCCGCCCGGCAAAGCGAGGGCGATACGTCAGGTACTGAGCGTCCCGCGACGGCCCGCCCCGAGGGGGGGCGCACCGCCGCGGGATGCGCCGGGGGTCGTGCCCCCGACGGCCCTGGCTCCCTCCGCGCGGGACCGCGGACGCCCCTTGCGGGGCGCCCGTGCAGCCACGGCTCGGGGAGGGGGCGGACTGGAAGGTTCGGCTCCCCCTTTCCCTGGACCCCGGCCCCCCTCGAGGGGGGGTCCCGGGGCCAGGACACCGGACCGGCCACGGCCGGCATCGCGCGGGGCGCCCTCGGGGCCGGCCCCTCGCCCCGCCCGCGCCGAGGGCGGCCCGCCAGGCGGACCGGGCCCCGGGGGCGAAGGCCGAGAGGCCGAGGGGGCCCGGGCCTCCGCCCCCCACGATCCGCCCCCCGAGGGGGGCGGACGGCCGGGGACGGGGCCTACGGGCCCCCGTCCCCCCGGGGCCCCCCGTCGGTCGGGGGCCCCCGGGGGGCGAGGACGGGCCGCGCGGAAAGGGTCTCAAAGGAGGCACTGGATGCCACCGGGTCCCGGGGTCTCCCCCGGGCCATGCGCCTTCGACCGCGGAAGGGACTGCGTCCACGGGCGTGGGTGAGGGGCCCCCAGGCCCGGGCTCTCCGTCGGGGCGCCCCCCCGCCGGGGGAGCGCGGGGACGGGTCGGGGACGGCCCCCCGGCGGCGCCCCGAGGGGGCGGCGGCCAGGGGGGCGCGCGGTCCCGACGCCCGGGCCGGGGGCGTCCACGCCCCGCGACGGCGTCGTCTCGGTGCCGCCCGCAAGGCCGCAGCCCTGCGTCGGCGTCGTTCGTGAGCGGTCTCCGAGGGGCGCTGCCCCCCGGGGCGTCCCCCGTACAAAGTAACCTTAGTTCATCGGAATGAATCGGTCGACGGCCGTGCCCCATCGACTCACCCTCCCGGCCGGCCCGACGAAGGGCGGGCTTTGGTTCGAAACACTAGGGGGGGCGGCCAACAAAGCCTCGGGCTGAGGGGGAGTGAGGCGGTGATCCATCGGCCCTGGGCTCGCGAAGGGGGCCCCTCCTGCTTCCCTTGTTCGTCCTCGCGATGCGGCCGTTCGCCCGCCGTCACGCCTTAGGGGCGCGGGACGGACTAGCCGGCAGGCCGAGGACGCCCCCCACCCCCCAGGCCCCCCGTGGGGGGCCCCCGGGGTGGGGGAACGCCCTCGCCCTCCCGGCGAGGCCCATGACTCCGCCCAAGCCAAGACGGAGTCCCATGGGGTGCACGCCCCCGCCTCGCCCCCCGGTCCCCCGTCGACGCCCCCCCCAGGGGACGCCGTCGGCCGAGGGGCCCGCCCGAGGGCCCCCCGAACCAGGGGCCCCCGGCCAGGGTCGGAGGGAAGGTCGGACGCCCCCTCCCTTCGGGAGGGGCGCCCGGTCGACGGCGTGCCCTGGCCCGTTTCAGGGCGTGGCGCCCCCCCGTCGCCGAGGGGGCTGCAGCGCTCCCCCCGGACGGCTCCCCCGGAGGCCCCCTACGAGGCCCTCGAGGGACCCGCCCGGAGGCGAGCGACCGCGCATGGAGGAGGTTAAGGGGTCCCCCGTTCCCCCCGTCGCCCCGCCCCCCGGGATCCCGAGCCCCCGCCCGGGCGGGAGACGGCGCGCCGGGGGGCGCGAGGCTTACCGAGGGTCTACGGCATGGGATCTCGCGGCCCGTAACGTCGCCATGGGGGCCATGGGCGGACCCCGCAGGGTCCGCCGCCCCGACGCGCCTCCTTTCGGGCTATGGAGGGGGTTCGCGCCGGGCCCCCGTCCGTGGTCCGCGGTCTCGCGGCGGACCCTCGCGGGCCCGCGCGCGCGCAGAAGGTCTGGTGGACGGACCGTGGGACGGGGGATGGGACCATCCTGAGGCCCGGGCCCCGCCGCCC
>Ga0232122_1000542_pt1 | contig 8985 bp, 10 predicted proteins | sample 011ome_28_FD_181512 | JGI IMG/M metagenome (GOLD analysis project Ga0232122, IMG submission 181512) | Metatranscriptome of coastal salt marsh microbial communities from the Groves Creek Marsh, Skidaway Island, Georgia - 011501CT... | ecosystem: Environmental > Aquatic > Marine > Intertidal zone >...
GGCAGCTGTGCCCTCCTGTGTGCTGATGTTTAAACAAGAGTTGCCATTGATGTTCCCGGAAAACGAGCAAGTTCAGGCCGTCGCCAAGGCATTCTTCGACCCCTTTGAATACCTGCATAAGCTACATAAAGAGGGCCGACTGAATCTCGACTTTAAAAACTCCCTCGGTAACGTCAGCTATCACGTTGCTTGTCACCAGCGTGTACAAAACATAGGCCCGAAAACCAAGCTCGTGCTTGAACTCATTCAAGACACCATGGTTAAGAATATAGAGCGCTGTTCAGGCCACGACGGCACCTACGGGGTTAAATCAGAAACACTTGAGTTTGCCAATAAGATCGCTGGGCCTATCGTAAAACAGATACAACAGCAGGCACCCGATCACTACGGTAGTGACTGCCCTGTTGCCGGCCGCCATATCGAGAACAACTTAAAAAATAAGGCCAAGGACAGCCAAGACGCCATCCATCCACTTGACCTGCTGTGTCTCGCTTACGGCATCTAATCCCTAGTCGAGCCCACTGCAAAAAAACGCATTAGATAGGATAAACATGAAAAAAATTGCTCTTTCAGATCTGCTTTCAATCGAAGAATACAACGCGCAGCGTCCCGCGATTCGCCAGTCGATGATGGATCACAAAAAGACGCGTCGCCTGCCCCTAGGAGACAACGCGTCGATTCATTTTGAAGACTACATGGTAATGCGCTACCAGGTGCTAGAACTGATTCGCGCTGAGAAAATCCGCGGTGAAGAGGACCTTGAAGGCGAGCTAGAAGCGTATAACCCACTCATCCCCGACGGCAAGAACCTCAAAGCGACTTTTATGCTCGAGTTCCCAGTAGAAGCTGAACGCCGTGAACGCTTAGGGCAGCTAATAGGGATCGAAGAGCAGTTATCGATTCAGATCGAAGGCTTTGAACCAGTTTACCCAATCGCGAACGAGGACCTCGAGCGCTCAACCGATGAAAAAACCTCCTCCGTGCATTTCCTGCGCTTTGAATTCAGCGATGAGATGATCGCTGCCGCGAAAGCCGGCGCAAAATGGGTCGTTCGCAGCGAACATGTTAACTACCAAGCCGTAGTCGATCCGGTTCCTGACTCAATTCGAGAATCTCTACTGCGCGACTTCGATTAGGAGGTCTTCGGCCACTGCACTGCGCAGTGGATCGCCTTAGCTAATTGTCCCTAAAAGGCCGATCGGGTAGACTCGAACGCTACCCGATCAGTCGATCTTTAAGGACAATTGACATGAAGTTATTCAACCCCCTAGCTGGCGCTCTCACGGCGACAGCTCTTCTCACCTCTTCTCTCGTATTCGCCGATCACCATGGCAGCAGCCATGCGAGCTCGATCACAAAAATCGACTCAACCGAATTCGGTATTGATGCAAACGAGATCGCCGATATCAAAGCGCAGATGCAAGCAGCTGTAGACGGTGGTTTCGTAGCTGGCAATATTTTGCTTGTCGGTAATAGTAAAGGGGTCGGCGTTCTTGAAACGACCGGCACACAGGGTCCAAAACAATCCACCCCTATGGATGAGCAGACTATTTTCCGTATTTACTCAATGACAAAGCCTATCGTCAGCGTAGCAACGATGACTCTTGTCGAAGATGGCCTCCTCGCTGTTTCTGACCCAGTGTCAAAATACATTCCAGAATTTGCCAATATGACTGTTATTGACGAGACGACTGGCGCAATCACGCCAGCTGCAAACGAAATGACAGTACAAGATCTCCTCACACACGAGTCTGGTTTAATTTATGGCATTTTTGATCCTCAGAGCGAGCTCGGAAAAAGGTATTTTCAAGCAGGATCCCTGCGCACTGATATCACCGCGCTAACTCTTGCAAAAAATTTAGCAGCGCTTCCCCTCCGTTTCGAGCCCGGCACCAAATGGAACTACTCACGTTCAACCGACGTGCTTGGTGCGGTAATCGAAGTTGCCGCGGGCAAGCCCCTCGATGCGCTTCTCAATGAGCGCATTTTTGAACCACTTGGGATGGACGAAACGACTTTTTTTGTCGATTCAAGCAAAGCAACACGACTCGCACAGCCCATTCACGGCGACATGGCTGACCCAACTGTCGTGACCCCAATGCTCAGCGGGGGCGGCGGATTACATTCGACTACCGAAGATTACGTTCGATTTGCGAGTATGCTCCTTGGTGGTGGCGAATATAACGGCGTCCGAATCCTAGAGGCAAACACGCTCTTAGCAATGCAGCAAAAATTCATCGGCGAGGATGTCGATCGTAGTGCTTTCTTTTTCGGACCGCGCGGCGACTGGGGGCTGGGCTTCCATCTCCAACCGATTCCGGGCGCTGACAATGAAGGCCCCTTCAATTTCGGCTGGCAAGGTGTAGGAGGCACAGTCTTCATCGTTGATCCAACTAATGACTTTTACATGCTCTACATGGCGCAGGTTCGCGGCGGCCCAACTGGCGCGCCAATGGACCTCACAAAAGCGCAGGCTGCCGTGTACAAAGCAATTCTGAACTAGCCCACCTACCACCCCCAAAAAAAAATCAGGCTGGCGTCTTTAAACGGAAAAAAACGATTAAAGACGCCATAAATATTCATTTTATTAATTAATATTAAGAGTCTATTGTGTCTGCAAGTGAGACGATAATCCCTCACACAATCCCTCAAGGAGTACAATATGGGAATTCGCATTAATGACACGATTCCGAACCTTCATGTAGAAACAGATCAAGGCTCGTTCGACTTACACGATTGGATTGGCGACAGCTGGGCTATTTTGTTCAGTCACCCAAAAGACTTCACTCCGGTTTGCACAACTGAATTCGGCGCGGTTGCACAACTGGCAGCTGAGTGGGAAAAACGCGGCACAAAGGTTATCGGACTTTCAGTTGACGACGTCGAGGAGCACGTCGCATGGAAGCGCGATATTGAGCAGTTTGCAAACGCCGAAGCTGGGTTTCCGATCATCGCCGATAAGTCGCTCGCCGTTGCAAAAGCGCTAGATATGCTCCCAGCTGATGCGTATTTGCCCGATGGTAGAACCGCAGCAGACTCAGCAAGTGTGCGCGTAGTGTTTATCATCAGCCCTGACAAAAAGTTGCAGCTTTCGATGACCTATCCCATGTCGGTTGGGCGCAATTTTGCCGAAGTACTGCGCGCGCTGGATGCCCTGCAAACCACTTACAAGACACCCATAGCGACACCGGCGAACTGGGTTCACGGTCAGGACGTTATTGTGGCCTTGTCACTGGATGACGCCGCAGCTAGAGAGAAATTTGGCGAGATCGATGTCGTATTGCCTTATCTGCGGACAACGAAATCACCCAAATAACGACGAAGCGAAGGTCATCCTTTGCCTCTAACCCAGCAAATCATATTTGCGAAGATAGCCGCGTAGCTGATGGTAACTAACCGACAGAAGCTCCGCGGCTTTCTTTTGATTGAACTGCGCTCGCTCGAGCGCCTGTTTAAGCAGCGTTATTTCGAAATCCTGCACCTCCTGCCTAAAGTCTATTGCCGCTCCTCCTGCCAGCAATCCTGACTGCGGAGCAGGCGGGGCTTGAATAGTCTCATCAGATTCGACCGTATTTTTGACACCGCCAAGTCGAAAGGGAGACTCAAACGGATCGAAGACAAGCGCGGTGATCACCCCCTCTTCATTTTGATAGACCGCGCGCTCGATAACATTTTTAAGCTCACGAATATTCCCAGGCCATGAATGACGCACGAGGGCTTTTTGCACGCGATCACTAAACCCCATAAAGGCCTCGCCCCCGAGCTCTTTTACCATTCCTACTGCGAAATGTTCAGCGAGGATAAGTATGTCTTCTCCGCGCGCACGCAGCGGCGGCAGAGTGACCACGTCGAATGCAAGTCTATCTAACAGGTCTTCTCTAAACCGGCGCTGACGGGCGAGCGCGGGAAGATCTTCGTTAGTCGCTGCAACAAGGCGGACGTCGACCGTCAGCGTTTCGTTGCCTCCTAGACGCTCGAACTCACCATACTCGATAACGCGCAGAATTTTCTCTTGAACCGACATTGCAGTCGTTGCAAGTTCATCGAGAAACAGGGTTCCACCATCTGCACGCTCAAAATAACCCTTGCGCAGTTTAGTCGCACCGGTGAAAGCCCCCGCCTCGTGGCCGAACAGCTGCGCCTCGAGCAGAGATTCACTCATAGCAGCGCAGTTGACCTTGAGGAAAGGCGCTTCCCAACGCGGGGAGAGATAGTGCAGGCGAGCGGCGATCAACTCTTTGCCCGTGCCACGCTCGCCAGCGATAAGCACCGATTTACTGAGTGGTGCCACGCGCGAGATATGCTCTTGCATTTCGAGAAAGCACGCCGATTCACCAATCATACGAGGCGCCTGAGCGTTTGAGGCGCGCTGCGTAAGTCCATCGTCTGTTACGTCTTGGTCCATTCTAATTCGCATCCTTTTTTGCAGGCCACACGAGACTTGCGAGTAGAGAATGTTTACCAGCCTCTACCTACTCTGCACGTGTTTCCTCTAGGTCAAGTGGTCAAAATTACTACTCGATAGTGCATTTAACCACCTAAGGACCAATAAATTTTCACCAGGAATATTTATTTCAATGATATCAGAGTGTTAAAGCATCAGAATAAGTTGGCACAGTCTATGCAAATCCACTACCAGACAGCAATAAAGGGCGCCTCGGCCCGATTCGGCACATGCGAAGGCCGGATCAAACACCGAAAGGACCCTCGCCCAAAACGCATATTAGGAGCCTCGCTGGCGAGGCGCATGACAGACCAAGGAAGCACTTATGAGCATATTTACCCGACTTACGGATATCGTAAACTCCAACATCAGCGCCTTGCTCGACAAGGCAGAAAATCCTGAAAAAATGATTCGCTTGGTGATTCAAGAAATGGAGGAAACGCTGGTCGAGGTTCGCAGCAGCACCGCAAAAGTGATCGCCGACAAGAAAACCCTTAAGCGCCGCATTGACACGTTAAACAAGCAAGCCCACGAATGGGGGCAGAAAGCCGAACTTGCGCTCTCGAAGGGTCGCGAGGATCTCGCCAAAGCCGCGCTTGTCGAACGCTCGGCGATAAACGCGAGCATCTCGATTACAGAAACCGATCTTGCAAAGCTCGATGAGACGCTGGACAAACTTAGCAGCGAGATTGAACTTCTCCAAGCGAAGCTAAACGATGCGAAGGCGCGCCAGAAAACTATCTCACTTAGAACGAAAGCAACGGAAAGCCGCCTAAACGTTCACAACAAACTGAGGAGCCACACGATAGACAGCGCTCTCGACAAATTTGAACACTTCGAGCGCAAAATCGACCAGATGGAAGGACAGCTAGAGACTGGCCATATAGAGCAGCGCGGTCTTCAGAGCGAGTTTGAAGAGCTAGAACGTCAGGAGCAAATTGAGGCCGAGCTCGCTGAATTGAAGGCAAAGATGGCAAAATCGACTGCCAGCGCGGACGAGTAAGACGTAGTCGAAGGCGTCGCGAAACGCTAGACTCAAAATCTAGCGTTAGTCGCCGAGCGCTTAGCAGCCAGACTGAACATCAACTCTGGCGTCGATTCGACAACTCATCTACCGCAACAGCCCACGCTTCGCGCGGGGCAATGCAAAAAACAGGCAACCACTATGAATTCTTTTGTTTTCATCATCTCAATCGTCGGCATGGTCCTTTCATTCGTCACTTTCTGGATCCTGCTTGCTCGTAATGACAGAAACAAAATTTCCGTGCAGGCAGGGAGTCAGTACGATTTACAGGAACTCTCGACCATGGCGCAGTCACTTACCGAGCGTATAGACATACTCGAGTCGATACTCGATGCCGAGGTACCAGACTGGAGGGCGAATAATGAGCAACACTAGTATGCGTGCGGCACTGACACTCGACTCGGAAAAAGCTCGCTGGCTTGGGGTCTGCGCCGGCATTGCGCGTTGGCTGGATCTGCCTCTAGCCCTCGTACGCGTCATCTTCGTTATCTGCGTGATCAGCTGGCCGACTCTCCTCCTGGCCTATGTAATTACTTATTTCGTTCTCGACAGAGGCATTACGCCTGACTCGGTACAGGATTACTTCCGCGGTGCTGAAACCGCAGAGCATTTTCGCAAGCTAAACTACCGAAAGCCGCTCTACCGCTATCCTCGACGGGGGCGTATTGCAGGCGTTTGTGCAGGCGTCGCCAACTACCTTGAGATAAAAACATTTTGGGTACGGCTCGCGACCCTCGGGTCACTTTTCCTGTTTGGCCCATTTACGCTACTTGGCTATGTAATCTGCTGGATAGCCTTTGATATCGATCCAAAGGAACCTGCTTATTCGAGCCGTCGTACTGAGCGCCGCCGTCGACGCGCAGAGAGGAAAGCGGCTAAAAAATCCGGAGCATATAACAAGTTTCAGCGGGAAACCCCTGCTACCCCCAACACCCAATCTGATATTCTAGACGCCCACTCCGCGCCGCATGAGGAAAAGTCTCAGCATTATGACGAAGCCCAATGCGCCGAAGTCTTTAGGCTTCTCGAACTTCGACTGCGTGAGATTGAGGCCTATATAACCTCGAAGCGTTTTCGACTGCACTGCGAGATTAATCGCATTTAAGGCGCATTCACATTCTTTGCTCCAATCGGACAAGAGGGTAAACTGCTAGCGAACTAGAATAATGACGCTATCGTATTGTTCGATAACGATCACCGATTCTAAAAGCTTGAGCAAGCCCCCTTACCGATTGAGAACCTATGAAATACTGTCACCACTGCGCCTCTGAACTAGTCCATAAGATCCCAGAGGGAGATGACAAGCTTCGCCATTGCTGCGACGCATGCGACAGCATTTTTTATCAAAACCCAAATAATGTCGTCGGAACACTCCCTTACTACGGCGACAAGGTTTTGTTGTGCAAGCGCGCAATCGAACCTAGGTTAGGAAAATGGACATTGCCTGCTGGTTTTATGGAGAACGGTGAGTCGAGTCTGGAGGGTGCTATTAGAGAGACTAGAGAAGAGGCTGGCGCAACGATTAAAGTACGCGAAGATAGTCTTTACACGCTGTTTAACTTACCTAAAATCAATCAGGTTTACCTGTTCTTTCGGGCGGAGCTTGCAGATTTGAATTTCCAAGCCGGTGTCGAATCTTTAGAGGTCGCTTTATTCGCCGAGGATGAAATACCTTGGGACGAACTCGCTTTTCCCGTTGTCCACAGCACACTCAAACACTACTTCGCCGATCGGCAAGCGCAACGATTTCCTGTCCGCATGTTCGACGTTCACTACAGCGCTGAACGCAAGATCACCACTACACTCATTAGTCACAGCGCCTAGCAGGCAGCTATAAGTAGATAGCCGCTAGCGTCTCGTCTAGCTGCTGCTTGAGCGAGTTCGCGTCACTATGCAGGATATTGATGTGCCCGACTTTCCGATTAGGTCGGACAAATTTATTGTAGGTATGGAAAAACGCATTCGGTTTCAATGCGGTTTGCGCATCAACCTCAACGCCTAAAAGATTAACCATTCCGGCGAAACCATGTACGTCAGTACTACCGAGCGGCAGACCCGCAATTGCACGCAGGTGATTCTCGAATTGACTCGTCGCTGCCCCCTGCTGGGTCCAATGACCGCTGTTATGAACGCGCGGGGCGAGTTCGTTAACTAAGAGCTTGCCGTCGACGACGAAACACTCGATAGCAAGTACACCAACATAGTCGATATTGTTAAGCACTCTTTCAGCCAGGTCTTCTATTTGTTTGGCTAGGTCATCATCGATATTCTGAGCAGGGGCAAGTGAAGCCCGAAGAATGCCTCCCTCATGCCAATTTTGTGTAGCCGGATAAGAGGCGGTTCTCCCGTCTGCTGCTCGCACAAGAATTAGTGAAATTTCGCGGCTAAAATTCACCCGTTTCTCAACTACTGATTCCACAATTGAGTCATGAGATGCAAGAAACTTGGCTAAATCGTCTGCATCATCCATCTTCCATTGATTCAGGCCGTCGTAGCCGTCCTCGCAGGTTTTAACGATAACGGGAAAACCGAGTTGTTCGATCGCAGCCTCGAGTTCTTGCGTTGTGTTAACGACAATCTTCGGTGCCATCGCGGCGCCGACTCCTTCGATAAATTCTTTCTCACAACCGCGGTTCTGACAAATTCGCACTGCTTTAGGATCCGGATAGACTGCGCAGTGTGTCTTAAGGGCTTCTAACAAATCGACTGGCACGCTTTCTTTTTCGACAGTGATTACATTAGGTTTATCGAGCGCTAAATAGACCTTTTCGGCAAGCGCGACTGAGGACATCTTCTCGAAACCATCAGGCATAGAAACCAAGTTGCCGAGTCCGAGAACGCAGTCGCCACTATCACCGGGCTCTGCTAAAAAAGAAAATTTTAATCCTAAAGGCCACCCGGCGAGGGCAAGCATTCGCGCAAGTTGGCCGCAGCCGATAATTCCTATCTGCATCTCTAAACGACCACCGGTATGCTGTCGGTTTGTGCTTGGCGCCATGCGATTAACCGCTGACAGAGGTCCGCATCTTTGAGCGCCAAAATTTGCGCCGCCATAAGACCTGCATTATAAGCTCCCGCCTCACCAATCGCCTGACAGGCCACGGCAACGCCTTTGGGCATTTGCACCATCGAAAGAAGGCTGTCCATGCCCTTAAGCTGTTTGCTCGATACGGGCACTGCAATCACGGGGAGATGCGTCATCGCTGCAGCCATACCGGCGAGGTGAGCCGCGCCGCCAGCGCCCGCTATAATGACATCAATGCCACGCGTGTGTGCATTGCTTGCGAACTCGAAAAGCCGTGCTGGAGTTCGATGGGCTGAGACAATCTTAAGCTCAAATTCGACTCCCAGCTCGGACAAGGGTGTGGTCGCCGCGCGCATAGTCTCAAGGTCTGACTTCGATCCCATAATTATCGACACTCGAACGCCGCTGCTTTCGACTTGGTCTGCGACTTCTAGATCTGGCATTGGCTTCTCCCGCCTTTGCTGTGCGGGTCTCCCCGCGAAAAACGATGCA